>WNFM01120834.1_pt4 | contig 44940 bp, 47 predicted proteins | sample 5400271 | NCBI WGS metagenome assembly WNFM01 (sample SAMN13153352, study PRJNA577476) | soil metagenome | isolation source: 60 cm saprolite on Douglas fir-dominated hillslope | place: USA:California | collected 2013-09-17
ACCCTCCACGAGCCGGCGGCCGAGATCCGAGCCGAGCCTGCGCCGGCCGTAAATGGGGCGCCGCTCCGGCCGCTCGGCCAGGTGCTCGACGGCTACCTGGTCGCCGAGGGGTCCGAAGGGGTGGTCCTGATCGACCAGCACGCCGCCCACGAGCGCGTCCTCTTCAACCGCTTCCGGGCCCGACTCGAGGGTGGCCAGGTCCAGAGCCAGGCCCTGCTCCTACCCGTGGTGGTCGAGCTCGACCCCGCCACCATGGCCACGCTTGGAGGCGAGGAGCAGACGCTCCGCTCGCTGGGCTTCGAACTGGAGGCGTTCGGCCCTCGCGCGGCGCGCGTCATGGCGGCGCCGGCCGAGATGCCACCGGGGCGGATCGAGGCCGGTTTCCGGGAGGTGCTGGCCGGCCTCCACAACCGCTCGCTCGACGAGGCGCTGGCGTCGCTCGCCTGCCACTCGGCCGTCCGCTTCGGCGACCCGCTCGAGCCGGGTGAGCAGCGGCGGCTGATCGAGGAGCTCGAATCGACCACCCCCGACGCCACCTGCCCCCACGGGCGCCCGACGCGCCTGGTCCTCGAGTGGCAGGAGCTGAAGCGCCACTTCCGCCGCAACTACTAGGCGAGTGGCGGGCCGCCAAAAGTGGTTGCCTCGTGAAGAAGGTTCCAGCGATCCTCGGACCGACCGCCGTCGGCAAGTCGAAGGCCGCCTTCCAGCTCGCCCTCGCGCTCGGTGGCGAGGTGCTGGTCGCCGACTCGCGGCAGGTCTACCGCAGGCTCGAGATCGCGACCAACAAGCCGCTTCCCGCCGATCGGGAGCGGGTCCGCTACCACGGCCTCGACCTGGTCGACCCGGAGGACACCTTCAACGTCCACCGTTACGTCACCGCGGCCGCCCCGGTGCTCGAGTCGGCCGTGCCGGTGATCGTTGAGGGCGGCACCAACCTTTACGTCGACGCGCTCCTCGACGGGTTGACGCTGGGCGGAGTGCCCCCCCGGCCGGAGCGACGAGCCGAGCTCGACCAACTGCCGCTCGCTGAGCTGGGGGCCATCGTCCGGCGCCTCGATCCCGAGGCGATGCTCGACTTCGCGAATCGCGTGCGGCTGGTCCGAGCGATCGAGGTCCTCGAGGTCACCGGCCCACCGCTGAGCCGCCTGCGAACGCGCGTCAAGCCACCCTGGGAGGGGGTGCGGATCGGTCTCCAGATGCCGCTCGAGCTGCTCCACCAGCGAATCGCCCGGCGCACCGCGGCCCAGCTCGAACGAGGGCTGGTCGAGGAGACCCGCGATGCCCTCGACGCCGGCGTGCCGGCGCGCTCCCAGGTCCTCAGCGGTACGGGCTACGCGGAGACGGTCGCCTACCTCGAAGGCCGGATAACGCGGGCCGAGCTTCCGGGCCTGATGGCACGCAACAACCGGCGGCTCGCCAAGCGGCAGCTGACATGGCTCCGAAAGGACGGGCGGATCCGCTGGTTCGAGGCGGCCGGCGACCCCGTCCCGGCTATCCTGAACTACCTCAAGGATCACCTGGCATGAGTGAGAAGACAGTCCCGACGGCCCGCCGGATGAGCCTCATCCCGCCCTACCTGTTCGCCGAGATCGACCGCAAGGTGAGGGCCAAGAAGGCTGCCGGCATCGACGTCATCAGCCTCGGCATCGGCGACCCGGACCTGCCGACGCCGCCGCGGATCGTGAGCGCCCTCCAGGAGGCGGCCGCCGACCCGGCCAACCACCAGTACCCGTCCTACTTCGGCCTCGCCGAGCTGCGCAGCGCGATCGCCGACTGGTACAGCGGCCGCTTCGGCGCCAGCCTCGACCCGGAGACCGAGATCCTGCCGACGCTGGGCTCCAAGGACGGCATCAGCCACACCCCCTTCGCCTTCGTCGACCCCGGCGATGTCGTGCTCGCCCCCGATCCCGGCTACACGCCCTACGCAACGGGGGCGATCATGGCCGACGGCGAGCCGTACATGCTCCCGCTGACCGCCGCCAACGGCTGGCTGCCCGACCTGGCGGCGATCCCGGCGGATGTGCGGCGGCGGGCGAAGCTGCTCTGGCTGAACTACCCGAACAATCCGACCGCGACGGTGGCCCCGGATGAATTCTTCAAGCAGGCGATCGAGTTCTGCGAGGCGAACGGCATCATCCTCTGCCATGACGCGCCTTACACCGAGATCGCGTTCGGCGGCTACCGGCCGCACTCGCTGCTCCAGTTCCCGGGCGGGAAGGAGGTCGGACTGGAGTTCCACTCCGCCTCGAAGACCTACAACATGACGGGCTGGCGGATCGGCTGGATCGCCGGCAACGCGAGCCTGATCAAGACGCTCGGGCAGCTCAAGACGAACGTCGACTCGGGGATCTTCCAGGCGGTCCAGTGGGCGGCCATCGAGGCGCTCCGCGGCGGGGAGGGGGATACCCGGGCCGCGAACGAGGTCTACTACCAGCGCCACCTCCGGGTGGCCTCGGTCTTCAACGGGCTCGGCTGGAACGTGACGCCGCCGAAGGCGACCTTCTACGTCTGGGCGCCGGTGCCGAAGGGATACGACTCGATCTCCTTCGCCAGTCACGTCCTCGATCAGGTGGGGGTGAACATCACGCCCGGTGTCGGCTTCGGCCGCCACGGCGAGGGCTACTTCCGGCTCTCCGTCACGGCGCCCGACCGGCGTCTGGACGAGGCTCTCGAGCGCCTGAAGGGACTCGAGGTCTGATCTCGACGGAAACCCGCGTGGAGCGGGCCTACCTGGTCGGGGTCCAGCTGCCGGGGGTTTCCCCCGAAGCCCTCACAGAGCAGATGGCCGAGCTCGGCGACCTCACCCGGACCGCCGGCGGCGAGGTGGTCGGGACCGAGGTCCAGCGGCGGTCGGAGGTCGACCCCGCCTTCTTCATCGGGAAGGGCAAGGTCGAGGAGCTGACGGCGCTCCGGGACGCGAACGCCTACGACCTCCTGATCTGCAACGAGGACCTGAGCCCGCGCCAGCAGCGCAACCTGGAAAAGGTGCTCAAGACGCGGGTCGTCGACCGGACCGAGCTGATCCTCGACATCTTCGCCCAGCACGCCCGGACCCACGAAGGGCGCCTTCAGGTCGAGACGGCGCAGCTCCACCATCTGCTGCCGCGCCTGATCGGGGCCTGGGACTACCACCGCCAGGGTGGCGGCATCGGGACCCGCGGCGGACCGGGCGAGCAGCAGATCGAGGTCGAGCGGCGGCGCATCCGGCGGCGCCTGAAGGACCTCGAGAAGGAGATCACCGAGGTCCAGCGGCAGCGAGACCAGCAGCGGGCCGGGCGGCGCCGCTCAGAGCTGCAGACGGTCGCCATCGTCGGCTACACCAACGCCGGCAAGTCGACCGTCCTCAACGCGCTCACCGGCGCCGGGGTGCGGGTCGAGGACCGCCTCTTCGCCACCCTCGACCCGACAACCCGCCGGCTCCACCTGCCATCGGGTCGGGAGATCCTGCTGACCGACACCGTCGGCTTCATCCAGAAGCTGCCAACCGATGTCGTCGCCGCCTTCCGGGCCACCCTCGAAGAGGTCACCCAGGCCGACCTCGTGCTCCAGGTCGTCGACGTCTCCGACCCGGCGGCCCTCGACCAGGCACTCACGGTCGAGGCCGAGCTGGGCGAGCTGGAGGCGGCCGGCAAGCCCCGCGTGGTGGCCCTCAACAAGGTCGACCGGCTGGGCCCGGCGGCCCGCCGGAGGGCGGTCCAGGCGCTCCACGCGCGCTACCCCGACGCTGTCGCCGTCTCGGCCGTCAACCGGACCGGCTTCGAGGCGCTGCTCTCAGCACTGGAGGCCGCTTCGCGCGAGGACATCGTCACGGTCGACCTTCTCGTTCCTTACGGCAGGGAACAGGTTCTCCACGACCTGCGCCAGGTGGGTGGGGTGGACCGGACCGAGTACGTCGGAGCCGGAACCCGGGCCTGGGGCTGGGTGCCGCGCCGCGCGCTGCACCGCTTCCAGCCCTATGCGGTCTAGTTCAGGACCCGGATCACCGCCCGGACGTCGCCCACGATACTGAGGCTGTCCGGAACGATCGGAGCGTAAGCCGGGTTCTCGGCGAGAAGCTCGACCCGGCCGTTCTCGCGGTGGAAGCGCTTGACGGTCGCCTCGTCCTCGACCAACGCGACAACGATCTGGCCGTTGCTCGCCTCCTGCCTGGGGCGGACGAGGACCAGGTCGCCGTCCAGGATGGCGGCGTTGATCATCGAGTCGCCGCGGACCTTGAGGAGGAACCAGCCTTCCTGCGCGATGTCGGACGACAGCATGAGGTGGTCCTCGATGTTCTGCTCGGCGAGGATCGGCGCGCCGGCCGCCACGTTACCGACGATCGGCACCGCCACCGTGTTGCGGCGCTTGTCGTCGATCTCCTTCTCCTGCACCAGCTGAACGGTGCGCGACTTGCTCGCGTCGCGCTTTATGAGGCCCCGCCTCTCGAGCTGGTTGAGGTGGTTGTGAACGGTCGAGCTCGAGGAAAGACCGACAGCCTCGCCGATCTCGCGGACGCTGGGCGGGTAGTTTCTGACCCGCGTCACGTAACGGATGTAGTCGAGGATCTTGGCCTGGCGTTCGCTGAGCTCGTCGGTCATCTGGACTCCTTTGAGGAGAAGGGGAAGGACGGAATGGCAAGGGGTTCCTGGGCGAATCCTAGCACCTTACCGGCCTCGATGCAAACTTTTGTTCGGCGCCACTTGACATACGAACGCCCGTTCGGCTACGGTCTCGGTCGAACAGATGTACGCGATGCCAACGTCCCTCCGACACAGCCGGCCTGCGCAAGTCGGCGGTTCTCGCGGGCGCCGTCCTGGCGTTGTCATTGGGCCTCGCCAAGGTGGCCGAGGGAGGAGTTGGGGGAGGCTTCGCGACGGTGACGGTGCAGCCCGGCGACACCCTCTGGGCCATCGCCGCCGATCGCTACCCGAACTCCGACGTGCGGGCCAAGGTGTGGCAGATAGAGCAGGTCAACCATCTCTCCGGGGAGACGCTTCAGCCCGGGGAGACGCTGCGCGTACCGAGCCGCTAGCCTTCGCCCTCAATGAGGGTCGAGCTGGTCACCCGGGTGGGCTGCCATCTCTGCTCGGAGGCGCTGGAGCTGCTCCGGCAAGGTGGGGTGGAGGTCCGCCTCCGGGACGTCGACGCCGATCCCGAGCTCTTCCGCCTCTACGACTTCCGAGTACCCGTGGTCCTGCTCAACGGCCGAGTCGTGGCCGAGGGCCGGATCGACGCGAAGGCACTCGAGAGTTTGCGCTGAGGGAGCGGGCTACTCGAACTTGACGTTCCGGGCCCGTTCCTTCTCCGCTTCCAGCTCCTGCTCCAGCTTCAGCTTGTTCTCGGCGGCGGCCTCGGCGAGGACCCGGTTCCGCTCGTCGATCTTCTCCGATCTCTCGTTGGCGATCCGGACCGCGTCCATCGTCACGCCCTTGTGGCGCTCGTCGAAGTCGGTGACCGTCATGCCGGCCAGGTGGACGGTGTTCGCCTCCCAGTTGATGTAGGTCGAGTTGCGGACCGCACCGCCAGGGTTGGAGAGGCCCTTCCAGTGCTCGGCGAAGAATCCCTTCCAGGTCGCTGAGGGCTCGCGGTTGAACTTGAGCACCAGGCGTCGCCGATCGTCCACGTCCAGCCCCACGATCGTGATCTGCTCAGCCACGTCGTCATTTTCGCAACTTGGACAGGCCGCCTGCGGGGAGGAAGGACCAGGAGCACTCGGCCGGCCTCGAGCCAATCGACTCTATGCTGCTGATAATGACCCCTATCGCAAACGCTGCCCGTGTTTAGGTCCTGGTTGCGCAGCCGACTCCTCTTCAGGCGCTCTTGGCCAGCTCCCGGATGCCCAGCCAGTCGAGGACCTGGCGGTCGGCGACGTCCTCCATGCCCCGGAGCATCAGGAGCAGCGGCAGCGCCGCCTCCTGGAGATCGTCGGCCAGGGTGCCCGGGTTTGAGCTCGGGCGCCCCAGGCTGGCGATCGCCTGGTCGACCGCGGCCAGCGTCCGGGTGACATGGCGGCGGATCGCCGCCACCGCCACGGTGGCCGAATCCTCGGCCCAGGCCTGGTGGAGCTGTCCCGCCAGCTGGAGCAGCTTCGAACGCGCCGCTACGGCGAGCCGGGTGTCGCCGGGCGAGTCAGCCAGGCGTTCCGAGTACTCGGTGTAGACACGCAGCAGCCGGCGGAGCCGGACCTGCGTTTGTAGGGACCGCATGTTTCACCAGGAATTCTAGACGAACAGACGTTCAGTTACCAACCCCTCGCCGGTTAAGGGTGGCGGCGGCCTAAGCGGCGATCAGGTCCCCGATTCGGCCTGGCGTACCCGCCGGCTGAGCGCCTGGAGGAGTCGGTAGGCCACCTCCGGGTGGACCTCCAGGAAGGACTTGAAGTTCCACTCCGGGATGGTGGCCAGGGTCACCTCGGCATCGGCCCGGATGCTGGCGCTGCGGCCCTCGTGGTCGAGCAGCGCCATCTCGCCGAAGGAGTCGCCGGGCCCCAGCTTGCGGGTCTTGCCCTGGATCGTGGTGACGGTCACGGTGCCGTCGGTGATGATCATGAAGCCGACCCCACTGCCGCCCTTCACGACGATGTCGTGGCCGGCCGGGTGGGTGATCACCTTGAGCTCCTTCTCGATCGACTTGAGCTCCTTCTCGGGGAGGCCCTTGAACAGCTTTACGGACCTCAGGTCAGCCATCGGCCGGATTTTATCCCGAGGCCAGGACGCTAGGGGGCAAAGATACGGCACAGCCCGTCGGCGAGCGCCTCGGGGTCGGCGCCCGGCCGGTCCAGGAAGTGACCGGTCGCCTCGGCGGCGGCCCCGACCACGGCGCGGCCGAAGACCACCGGGTCGACCGCCGCGTAAAAACGATCCGCGTCGGCCGCCGCTCGCCGCACCTCCTCCTCGACGACATGGGCGAAGCGGCCCTGCAGCTCGTGGCGGAAGGCCTCGATCCGCTCCGAGATGCCCACCGACTCGACGAGCAGCACCTGGGCCAGCTCGCGTTGGGCCGCGCAGGCGTGGACGAAGGCGCTGATCCCCCGCCGCATCCGGTCCCGGTGGTCGGCACCCTGGGCGGCGGCCGAGGTCACGGTGTGGATCAGCGAGCCGCCTTCCTGGGCGAGCAGCTCGCGGAGGCAATCCTCCTTGGACTCGAAGAACTCGTAGAAGGTCGACTTCGAGGTCCGCGCCTGGGCGACGACCTGGTCGACCGAGGTGTCGTTGTAGCCCCGCTCGGCGACGATCGTGAGGGCGGCCGCGAGCAGGCGCCGGCGCCGAGCCTCCTTGCGTTCCTGCCGGGTCGCGAGCGGGGCGGCCAAGCCGCCCCTAGTTTTGCGCGATCGCCCGGGAGATGACCAGGCGCTGGATCTCCGAGGTCCCCTCGAAGAGGGTGTAGATCTTGGCGTCGCGGTGCCACTTCTCGACCGGGAAGTCGCGGATGTAGCCGTAGCCGCCGAGGATCTGGATCGCCTCCTCGGTCACCTTGACGGCGACCTCGCCGCACTTCAGCTTCGCCATCGAGCCCTCCGCCAGCTTGAACTCGCCGCCGTGGCGGCCCATCCAGAGGGCACGCCAGACCAGCATCCGGGCGGCCTCGATCTCGGTCGCCATGTCGGCCAGCTTGAACGCGATCGCCTGGTTCTCGATGATCGGCTTGCCGAACGCGACCCGCTCCTTGGCGTAGTCGCGGGCGAACTCGAAGGCGGCGCGGGCGATCCCGAGCGCCTGGGCGCCGACCACCGGACGGGTCATCTCGAAGGTCTTCAGCGCCACCGAGGAGCGTCCGTGCTCGCCGCTCCGGGCACGGGCCAGCTTGGCCTCCAGCTTCTCCTCACCGCCCAGCAGCTGGTCGGAGGGGACCACCACGTCGTCGAGCAGGACCTCCCCGGTGTGAGAGGCGCGGATGCCCATCTTCTTCTCCTTCTTGCCCATGGTCAGGCCCTTGCTGCCCTTGCCGATGACGAAGGAGGCCTGGCCGCGGGTCCCCAGCTCGGGGTCGACGGCCGCGACGACCACGTGGACGTCCGCTATGCCACCGTTGGTGATGAAGACCTTCTGGCCGCTCAGGTGCCAGTCGCCGTTCTTCTTGACGGCCCGCGTCTTCATCGAGGAGACGTCGGAGCCGGCGTTGGCCTCGGTGACGGCGAAGGCGCCCAGCACCGGGTTGTCGGGCGTGCCGTAACAGGCCGGGATCCAGGTCGCGATCTGCTCCGGCGTGCCCTGCCCGAAGATCGCGGCCACCGGCAGCTGGGTCCCGGTGATCGCCAGCGCGATGCCGGCGCAGCCCCAGGTGAGCTCCTCGGCGACCAGCGCCGGCAGGAGGCCGGTCTCGTCGGCGTACGTCTGCTGGATGAAGTCGACCGAGTAGAGGCCCACCTTGGCGGCCTTCTTGACGACGTCCCAGGGAAACTCCTCCGATTCGTCGTACTGGTGCGCGACCGGCCGGATCTCACGCTCCGCGAAGTCGTGGACCCAGTCGCGGATCTCTTTCTGCTCGTCGGTGAGCTCAAAGGAAAGCATTTCGGCTCCTTAGCTGCGTATTGGTTCGGCGAAAACAGTACGCGTACGTACCGTTCTACTCAACCTACGCCTTTCGGAAACCTGGCGTCAACCGCTCCCAAGCCAGCGCTTGATGGTGCGGGCCACCGCCGGCGGCGGATAGCGGCTCTTGGTCAGCCAGCCCAGGATGCCCAGCTCGGTGGCGCGGGCGTGGACCTCGGGGGTCAGCTCCGAGTTGGAGAGGATCGCCACCGGGACGTCGCGCAGGGCTGGATCGGCCCGGATCTCCTCCAGCGCCTCCATCCCCGAGGGTCCGGGCAGCATGATGTCGAGCAGGACCAGGTCGAAGCTGCGGGCGCGGAGGAGCCGCCGGCCCGCCGGCCAGTCGGGGGCGATGGTCAGGTCGAAGCCGGCGCGAGTGAGGCCGAGCGAGTACATATCGGCGATCGCGCCGTCGTCTTCGACATAGAGAATCGTGGGGCGGGAGGGCACGCCGACCCGACCGTAGCCAAGCATGGCGACGATCTGCCGACATGCGTTGAGCGGCTAGCTCAGCCTCGGTTCACCTCGTCGAGCAGCTTGGTCAGGCCGAAGACGGTGCGCAGGGAGGGCACCGCGACACCCGCGTCATCGGCCAGCTCGACCACCGCGCCGAGCAGGGAGTCCACCTCGAGGGGCCGTCCCGCCTCCAGGTCCTGCAGCATCGAGGTCCGGTGCTCGCCGCTTGCGGCGGCGCCCTCCATCCGCTTCTCGATGCTCAGCGGAACCTCGACGCCGAGCGCCTCGGCGACCGCGTCAACCTCCTCCATCAGGGTGCGCACGAGGTCGCGGGTCGCCGCTGCGGTCACGATCCGGCGAAGTGTCGCCCGGGTCAGGGCGCTGACCGGGTTGAGGGTGGCGTTGCCGAGCAGCTTGAGCCAGATCTCGTTCCGGATCCGGGGCTGGACGGGCGCCTTCAGGCCGGCGCCGACCAGCGCCGCCGCGATCGCCCGCACCCGCTCGCTATGGGAGCCATCCGGCTCGCCGAGCGTGAAGCGGTTGCCCTCGACGTGTTCGATCACCCCCGGCGCCAGGACCCGGGTCGCCGGATACACGATGCAGCCCACCACCGCCTGGTACGGGATGCTCCGGGCGATCACCCCGCCAGGGTCGACCGACTCCAGGTGGCGATCCTCGAAATACCACCAGGGAATGCCGTTCTGCGCCCCGACGACGCAGGCGCCCGGCGCGAGCGCCGCCCCGATCATTGGGGCGAGGGCGGGGATGGCGTGCGCCTTGAGGGTCAGGAAGACGACCTCCGCCCGCCCGATCGCGGCGAGGTCGTCGGTGCAGTCGGGCCGGGCGGTGAACTCCCCCTCCCCACTCCGGACGGTCACGCCCCGCTCCCGCATCGCGGCCAGGTGGGCGCCGCGCGCGATCAGGGTCACCTCCTCGCCGGCGCGCGCCAGGTGGGCGCCGAGGAAGCCGCCGGTCGCCCCGGCGCCGACGATCGCGATTTTCAATTTTCGGTGAGGGAGGCGGCGACCGCGCGGCGCTGGATCTTGCCGGTCGCGGTGCGCGGGATCTTATCGACGATGTAGAGCTTGCGGGGCACCTTGTAGTCGGCCAGCCGCTCGCGGGCAAAGGCGAGCAGTTCTTTCTCGCTCAGCGGCTCCTTGAGGACGACCGCGGCCGCCACCTCCTCGCCCCAGGCCGGGTGCGGCGTCCCGAAGGCGACCGCCTCGCCCACCGCGGGATGCTGGAGAAGGACCTCGTCGATCTCCCGGGGCGCGATCTTCTCGCCGCCGCGGTTGATCATCTCCTTCAGCCGGCCGACCAGCGACAGGTAGCCGTCGGGGTCGAGGACGCCCTGGTCGCCGGTCCGGAACCAGCCGTCGGTGAAGGAGGTCGCGTTCGCCTCCGGGTTGTTCGCGTAGCCGTCGATCACGTTCGGCCCCTGGATCACCACCTCGCCCGCCTCGCCCTGGGCGAGCAGCGTCCCGGCCTCGTCCATGATCTCGATCCGCACCCCGGTGCCGACACCGACCGAGCCCGGCCGGCGATCGGCCGGCGGGAGTGGGTTGGAGGCCATCTGGTGCGAGGCCTCGGTCATCCCGTACGCCTCCAGGACGGGGGCCCCAAAGCGTGCCTCGAGCTCGCGCATCGTCTCCGGCGCGAGGGCGGAGGAGCTGGAGCGGACAAAGCGCAGCTTCCCCGAGCCGGGCGGCCGCTCGCCCCGGTTGCGGAGCAGGAGCAGCTGGTGGATGGTCGGCACCGCCGAGTACCAGGTGGCACCGTGCCCGGCCGCCACCGGCCAGAAGGTCAAGGGGTCGAAGCGGGGCGGCACCACGACCGTGCCTCCCGTTCGGAGGGTCGCCATCGTCGACGCCATCAGGCCGTGGATGTGGAAGAGCGGCATGACGCACATCGCCACGTCGCCGGCGTCGAGCTGGTAGGTTCGGGCGATGTTGTCGATCGAGGCCGCCAGGTGGCGCTGCCGCAGCGGCACAAGCTTGGGCCGGCTCGTGGTGCCGCTGGTGTGGAGGACCAGGGCGACGTCGTCGCCGCTGCTCGCGCCCGCCGAGCGGGACGGGTCGGTGGGAGTGTCGCTCTCCAGCACCAGCTGGCCGTGGTGGTCGATGCGCGCTTCGATCAGCGCAGCGCCGGCGGGAAGCGCCCGGCGCGCCGCCTCAGCTTCGCCCGGCGGCACGATCAGCGCCCGGGCTTCGGTGTCCGCGAGGAAGAAGCGGAACTCGTCCTCCTTGTAGGCGGCGTTGAGCGGCGCGGCGGTCCCCACCGCCGCGGCGGCCAGGAAGAGGACGACCGCCTCGGCGCCGTTGGGAAAGACGATCGCCACGCGGTCTCCGCGCCCCAGGCCGTGCTGGGCGAGCCGGTCGGCGGCGAGCGAGACCTGCTCGCGGAGCTGGCCGTAGGTGAGCCGCGGACCGCCCGGGACGACCAGCGCGACGTCGGAGGCTTTGCCGTGCTCGAGGACGCTGAACAGCGTGTTGCTGGTCATCTCGCTTCCTTCAACCAGGAGTCAGTCTACTTTCGGACGGCGACCGGCCCAGATCCGGTAGGCGCTGAAGAGGAGGAGCGCCCCGAAGAGGCGGGCGAGCAGGACGCGCGGCGAGTGGATGGCGCGACCCAGGCGGCCGCGGCGCGGTCCACGTTGCCGGCGCGGTCGTGGACGTACGCCCCGACGACCGAGGTCGGGACGATCGCCGCCAGCGAGGTGCCCTGGGCGACCTGCTGCCCGAAGCCGAAGCCGAGGACCATGACCGGCACCAGGAGGATCCCGCCGCCGATCCCCATCACCCCGGAGAGGAGCCCGACCAGCAGCCCGGTGAGGATCACGAGCGCGTCGTGCACGGCCAGGCTCACGGAGAGACCAGCTCTTTGACGCCGACGACGGCCAGCAGGACCGCGATCGCAAGCGTCAGGCCCGCCTCGGGGATCCGGCTCATCGCCCGCGCGCCAAGGTAGGCGCCGACGACGCTGCCGATGACCAGCAGGAGGGCGAAGCCGAGGTCGACCCCGGGCGTGCCGCCCTGGAAGTAGTAGACCAGCGCCCCCACCACCGCAATCGGGATGATCGCGAGAAGGGAGGTCCCATTCGCGTGGTGCTGGGGCAGCTTCGCCCAGAGGACGAGGAGCGGGATCATCACGAACCCGCCTCCGACGCCGAGCAGCCCTCCCAGCAGCCCTCCCAGCAAGCCGATCGCCGTGAAGCGAGCGGCGCTGCGGTCCGCGGTTAGGGCTCGGTGGGTGGCGCCGGCGCCGGCGGGGCGGTGGCCGTCACGGCGTGGTGCTTGAAGCTCACGTCGGCCGCGGCCGCCAGCTTGTCCTTCTTCGGCTTCTTCTTCTTCTTGTCGTCCCGCCCGCGGTTGTCTCTTCCCTTGGCCATTGCGAAACGAGATTTTATTCGAGAAAGGCGACCAGCTCGCGGAGGAAGGACTCGACATCGGTCACCAGGCCGATCGACTGCCAGGAGCCGCGGTCGGCCAGCTTGGTCACGACGGCCGGGTTCATGTCGACGCAGACGGTCCTCACCGACGCTGGAAGCATGTTGCCGGTCGCGATCGAATGGAGCATGGTCGAGAGCATCAGGGCCATCCGCACGCCGGGGATCTCGCGCCGCATCGCCTCCTGGGCCTCGACCACGTCGGTGATCACCTCGGGCAGGGGGCCGTCGTCGCGGACGCTGCCCCCGAGGATGAACGGGATGCCGTTGTCGATGCAGCTCTTCATCACCCCGGTCTTGATCTCGCCGCTCTCGACCAGCGCCCGGATCGAGCCCGCCGTCCGCACCCGGTTGATGGCTCGCATGTGGTGCTCGTGGCCCGACTCGATCGGCAGGCCGCTCTCCAGGTTCACACCGAGCGAAGTGCCGAGCAGGGCGGCCTCGACGTCGTGGGTGGCGAGGGCGTTGCCGGCGAAAAGGACCTGGACGTAGCCGAGCTCGATCAGCCGGGAGAGGTAGCGCGCCGAGCCGGTGTGGATCACCGCCGGGCCGCCGACGACCAGGATCCGGCCCTTCTCCTCCTTGATCTGCCGCATCTCGGCCGCGATCTGCTGGATCAGCAGCTTCTTGGGCTTCTCGATCGAGACCTCGCTCTGCATGAAGCCGAAGATCTCGACCTGGCGGGAGCGCTCGAGGGGGAGGATCCGGATCCCGCCGTGCCCGACGACGACCTTCATGCCCTTCTTCGCCTGCGAGAAAGGCAGGCACCAGGCGCGTCCGGCCGCTTCGTCGACGGCGATCGCCGTGTCCATCTCCTGCCGCTCGACGGTCACCCACCGCTTGCTCGGCAGGAGGACCAGGGTGGTCAGGTTGTTGCTCGAGTAGAAGCCGTCCGGGTAGACGCCGTCGGTCGGGATCTCGGCCAGTGTGACGGGGTGGTCGTCGGCGGCCGCGGCGCCCAGCTCCTTGGCCTTGCGGACGATCCGGTCCAGCTTCTCCGGCGTCGACGCCGATACCTGGATGCGGCAGAAGGAGGGGTCGGTCTTGTGCTGGCCGACGCGCAGCTCCTCGACGGTGAAGTTGCCGCCCTCGTCCATGACCATGTCCATGACCGCCGGGAGCATCAGGGAGTCGATGATGTGCCCCTCCAGGATCAGGAGCGCGGTGTGCCGATTCTCCGAGCTCATGCCGCCGCGAGGACCGAGCGCATCCGGTCCCGGAGCGCGCGCGCCTCTGCTCCCGGGTCGGCGGCGTAGAGGACGGAACGGCTGGCGCTGACCAGGCAGGCGGCCGGGTCGCCGTTCCAGGCGGCGCGGAGCGACGCCTCGAGGTCGCCGCCCTGGACCCCGATCCCGGGCAGCAGGAAAGGCAGCGGGCTTGCCGCGCGGAGCTCGGCGACCTCGCCGGGGGCGGTCGTGCCGGCCACCAGCCCCACATTCCCGGCGGCATTGACCCGGAGCGCGAGTGCCGCGACCTGGAGGTAGAGGGGACGGCCTCCCGCGTCGAGGTGCTGGAGGTCGGCGGCGCCCGGGTTGGAGGTGCGGCAGACGACGTAGACGCCCCGGTCGACGTGGGCGGTGAATTCGGCCAGCGAGTCGGCGCCGTGGTAGGCGTGGACGGTCATCGCGTCCATGCCGAGCGCCTCGAAGGCGGCGCGCGCGTAGGCGGCACTGGTGTGCGCCACGTCGGCGCGCTTGCCGTCGAAGAGGAAGGGGATGTCCGGCGGCGCCGCCTGGCGGACCTCGAGCAGCGCCTTCCAGCCGTCAGGTCCGTACTGCTCCCAGAAGGCGGAGTTGGGCTTGTAGGCCGCCGCGTAGTCGCTCGTCCGCCGGATGACGTCGAGGCAGAAGCGGGCCGCGCCGGCGGCGCCGCCGGGGATCCGCTCCGGCTCCGGGTCGAGCCCGACGCAGAGCACCGAGTCGCGCGCCCTGGCGGCCGCGCGGAGCCGGTCGAAGTAGGTCTCCGCCACGATTGGAAAGCTTAGTGGTGACCTGGCAGCCTGCTAGACCGCCTCGTGGTCCTGGCCGGCGCCGGGCGTGGGAATGCCCTCGTCGGGCAGGAAGCGGGAACGGGGCGCGACCAGGAAGTCGCCTCGCGCGGTGAGGGCGACCAGCTCCGCGGGCAGCGGTCCCTCGCTCAAGAGGACGATCGAGACAGTCGCCGTCGCCGGGTTGGCCCGGACCGCCTCGACGATCCGCTCCGGCCCGTCCTCGAGGGTCAGGAGGTCGACGATCAGCAGTTGCGGAGGCTGGGCGTCGGCGACGCTGAGCAGATCAGCGAGGGAAGGGACGAGAACCAGCCGGTATTCCTTGAACCGGTCGGAGAGGAAGGCCAGCGCACCGGCTCGGTAGCGGGTGACCAGCGCGGCGACCGGCAGCGCGGGGGCGCGGTAGCCGCTCATGACCCTGCCGCCGCCTTCTGCTCGAGCTGCCGCCGCTTTCGTTCCCGCATCCGGCAGTAAGCGCACACCTCCGCCGTGGTCGGCTGGCCGCACTCGGCGCACTCCCGGATGGTGACCGGGTCGGCGCCTCCCAGCGCCTCCTTGCCGCGGTTCAGGAAGCCGGCCAGGAAGCGCTGCTTGAGCCCCGGCTGTGCCTCCTCCAGCCGGTTGAGGGCGTCCTTGTACTGGAGCGACTTGGCGCCGACCGCCATCGGGCACTCCTCGAGGATGTACTCGATCCGTTCGATGATCGCGTAGGCCGCGGTGTCCCGCTCGGCCAGCCGGTAGAGCGGCTTGACCTTGCGAGCGAGCTTCGGGTGGGTCGCCTCCAGCACCGGGCCCTGGCGGCCGAGGAAGTCGGTCTGCCAGTGGATCACGTTGCCGAACAGCGTCGCGGCCTCGTCATCGAGGTTGTGGCCGGTGGCGACGACGTCGTAGCCGAGGTCGACCGCGACCTTGTTGAAGTGGTAGCGCTTCACCGTGCCGCAGGCGGCGCAGGGCTTGCCCCGGCGCTGGTTGCGCAGCTGCGGCACGGCGTAGCCGTACTCCGCCTTCAGGTCGACCTGGTGAAGGGTCAGCCCGTGCTTGGCGGCGAACATCTCGGAGGCCGCCTGGGAGCGCTTCGAGTAGCCCCCGATGCCGAGCCGGATGTACATCCCGTCGGCCTCGTAGCCAAGGCCGAGCAGGGCGTGCCAGAGGGCGAGGCTGTCCTTGCCCCCGGAGATGGCTACCAGCACCCGCTGCTGGCGGGTGAACATTTCCTCCTCGCCGATCGCCCGCTCCACCTGGTTGCGAAACCAGCCCGGGTAGCAGGCGGCGCAAAAGGCCGAGCGGTGCCTCCGCACCTCGACGTTGGCCGGCGCCCGGCAGCGGATGCAGTGCACGTCAGCCTCCGCTTCGGATGCAGTCCAACCTCAGCCTCCGCTTATCACCGGCCAGACCTCGACGGCATCGTCGGCACCGAGCCGGACGTCGCGGGTGAGGATCTGGTCATCCCGGATGACGATATAGGCGTCCTGCTGGAGCCCAAGTTCGCGGAGCAGGCGGCCGACATCGGCGGCCCGCACCTCGCGCGTCTCGCGATTGGGAAGGATTGTGACCCGCAACCTCACTCATTGTTACCATGCGGGCCGCCCTGCGGGAGCGCCCCTCCACCTCACCGGCTGTTAGCCTCGGCGGCAATTCGGGGGAGAATGCACTCGTGGAGACCAATCCACGGGTGCTGCGAGTCGCGCTCGCCCAGCTGAACCCGACCGTCGGCGACCTCGCCGGCAACGGGCGCAAGGTAGTCGAGTGGACCGAGCGCGCCCGTGACGCGGGAGCCGACCTGGTCGCCTTTCCCGAGCTGTTCCTGACCGGCTACCCGCCCGAGGACCTGCTCCTCAAGCCCAGCTTCATCCGCGACAACCTCCGCCAGCTCGAGAAGATCGCCGGGGCGGCGCGGGGCATCGCGGTGGTGGTCGGCTTCGTCGACATGGAGAACGACATCTACAACGCCGCCGCGTTCGCCTTCGACGGCGAGGTCAAGGGCGTCTACCACAAGTACTACCTCCCCAACTACGGGGTCTTCGACGAGGAGCGTTACTTCCGGCGCGGGGCGCTCAGCCCGATCTTCACCTACCAGGGGGTCCGGATCGGGGTCAGCATCTGCGAGGACGCCTGGTACCCGAGCGGGCCGGTCTCGATCCAGGCGCTCCACGGCGCCGAGCTGCTGGTGAACATCAACGGCTCCCCCTACTACGCCGGCAAGCGCGAGCTGCGGGAGACGATGATCCGGACCCGCGCCATGGACTCCCGCGCCTTCATGGCCTGGGTGAACACCAGTGGCGGGCAGGACGAGCTCGTCTTCGACGGCAACAGCGTCATCTTCGGGCCCGAGGGCCAGGTGATCGGCCACGCGCCGTCCTTCGAGGAGGCGCTGCTGGTCGGCGACCTCGACGCCGGCTCGGTCTTCAGCGAGCGGCTCCACGACACCCGGCTCCGGCGGGAGGCGCAGGAACCGCTCCTGGTCGAGATGGCGGTGGCCGAGGTCGCGGTCGGCGAGCACGCGCACCCGGCCCGTCCGTGGCTGCGGGCGCCGATCGTCGAGCCGCTCGCGGGACCGGCCGAGGTCTACGCCGCGGTGGTCACCGGGACCCGCGACTACGTCCACAAGAACGGCTTCGCCCGGGTCGTGCTGGGTCTCTCCGGGGGCGTCGATTCGGCGCTCACCGCGGCGATCGCGGCCGACGCGCTGGGTCCCCAGAACGTGATCGGCGTGCTGATGCCGTCGCGCTACACCTCGGCCGAGAACCTGGAGGACGCGGCGGAGTGCGCCGAGGCGCTCGGCATCCAGCTGCTGGAGATCCCCATCAACCCCGCCCACAGGGCTCTGGAGGCGATGTTCAAGGATCCCTTCGCCGACACCGAGCCGGGGGTCGCGGAGGAGAACATCCAGCCCCGGATCCGGGGCATCATCCTGATGGCGCTCTCCAACAAGTTCGGCTACCTGCTCCTCTCGACCGGCAACAAGTCGGAGCTGGCGACCGGCTACTGCACCCTCTACGGCGACATGGCGGGCGGCTTCGCGGTCCTCAAGGACATCCCCAAGACGCTCGTCTACGAGCTCTGCGCCTACCGCAACTCGGTGGATGGAAAAGTCATCCCGGGGCGGATCCTCACCAAGGCGCCATCGGCCGAGCTGCGCGAGAACCAGAAGGACAGCGACAGCCTGCCTCCCTACGAGATCCTCGACCCGATCCTGCGCGGCTACGTCGAGGACGACCGCAGCTTCGAGGAGCTGGTCGCCGCCGGCCATGACCCCGCCACCGTCACCCGCGTCATCCAGCTCGTCGACCGCAGCGAGTACAAGCGGCGCCAGGCCCCGCCCGGCGTGAAGATCACGGCACGCGCCTTCGGGCGCGACCGGCGGATGCCGCTCACCAATCGCTACGCTGCCGACGGCCAGGCGCCGGTCCGGGCGGCCGGCCGCAAAAGCCGCCGATAATTGAGGCCGGGCCCTTCCCCGAGCCCCTTCCCAGCAACGGAGTGACTGTGGCTTCTAACTACGACCTCGCGATCATCGGAGGCGGCCCCGGGGGTTACGTCGCCGCGCTTCGCGCCGCCCAGCTGGGAGCCCGCGTGATGGTGGTCGAGAAGGACCGCCTGGGGGGCACCTGCCTCAACTGGGGCTGCATTCCGACCAAGGCGCTGCTGACCTCCGCCGAGGTCTTTGCGCTGGCCCGGCGGGGCGCCGAGTTCGGCGTCGAGGTGAAGGGCCTGACCTTCAACCTGCCGGCGGCGATGGAGCGCAAGGCGAAAGTCGTCAACACCCTGGTGAACGGCGTCGGCACGCTCTTCAAGTCCGCCGGCGTGGAGTCGGTCCAGGGGACCGCGAAGCTCCTCGGCCAGGGCCGCCTGCGCGTCGGGAAGGAGGAGCTGTCCGCCGCTGACATCCTGATCGCCACCGGCTCGACGCCGGCCCGGATCCCGATCAAGGGCGTCGAGCACACCATCGACTCGACGGCGATCCTGGAGCTCTCGCGGCTGCCCCGGCGGCTGGTCATCATCGGCGGCGGCGTGGTCGGGATGGAGTTCGCCTCCCTCTTCAGCGAGCTGGGTACCGAGGTGACCGTGCTCGAGATGCTTCCGAAGATCCTGCCGATGATCGAGACCGAGATCTCCAACGTCTACCGCAAGCACCTCGAGAAGCTCGGCGGCACCGTCCACACCGAGGCGAAGGTAGAGGGGGTGCGGAAGGACGGCAAGGAGCTCCGGGTCAGCTTCGGCCTCAAGGGCGAAGGCTCCGAGGCGGCGGCCGACGTCGTGCTGCTGGCGGCCGGACGGTCGCCCTACACCGAGGGCCTCGGCCTCGACGCCGCCGGCGTCGAGCTGGATGGGAAGCGGGTCAGGGTCGACGACCACCTGCGCACCTCGGCCGACGGCGTCTGGGCGATCGGCGACGTGATCGGCGGCATCATGCTCGCCCACGTCGCCTCCTACGAGGGCGTCTGCGCGGTCGAGAACATCGCCGGCGGCGGCGACCGGGTCCCCGACTACCACGCCGCACCGAACTGCATCTACACCGAGCCCGAGATCGCCAACGTCGGCCTCGGCGAGGCGGAGGCAAAAGAGGCCGGCCACGCGGTGAAGGTGGGCCGCTTCCCGCTCCAGGCCAGCGGCCGGGCGCTCACCCTCGGCCAGGCCGAGGGCCTCGTCAAGGTGATCGCCGACGCCAGCACCGACAAGCTGCTGGGCGTCCAGATGATCGGGCCCCGGGTCACCGAGCTGATCGCCGAGGCGACGCTGGCGATCCAGCAGGGGCACACCCTCCACGACCTCGACCTGACGATGCATGCCCACCCGACGATGGCCGAGTCGCTGCTCCAGGCCGCCCTCGCGGCCGACGGCCGCGCGATCGAGATACCGAACCGCAAACCCCGGACGCCGGCGGCCGCCACCGCTCCCGCGCTCGCGGCCGAACCCAAGGAGGAGTCGTCTGTGGCACGTTCTGTTGAGGAGAAAAAAGCCGGCGCCGCTAGCAACGGAAAGACGTCGAAGATGGTGGCGGTGCAGACCGACATCAAGCTCGGCATTGACAAGAAGAACCGCGCCGAGCTGATGCGCCTCTACCGCGTCATGTACTACATCCGGCGCTTCGAGGAGCGCTGCCAGGAGATGTACACGAGGGCCAAGATCGGCGGCTACTGCCACCTCAACATCGGCGAGGAGGCCACCGTCGTCGGCGGCATCGCTGCGCTCCACCCGAACGACTACATCTACACCAGCTACCGCGAGCACGGACACGCGATCGCGCGCGGCGTCGACCCGAAAGCGATCATGGCCGAGCTCTTCGGCCGCGAGACGGGCACCTCGCACGGCCGCGGCGGCTCCATGCACCTGTACGACGCGGAGCGCCACTTCATGGGCGGCTACGGCATCGTCGGCGGCCACCTGCCGCTGGCGGTCGGAGCGGGCTGGGCGATCAAGTACGAGAAGAAGGACGACGTCGTCTTCTGCATGTTCGGCGACGGCGCCACCAACATCGGCGCGTTCCATGAGTCGCTCAACTTCGCGGCCGTGTTCGACCTCCCGGTGGTGTGGTTCTGCGTCAACAACAAGTGGGGCATGGGCACCTCGGTCGAGCGCGCGTCGGCGGTGCCGGACATGTATCGCAAGGCCTGCGCGTACGACATGGAGGCGATCCAGGTGGACGGCATGAACGTGCTCGAGGTGCTCCACAAGACGGGCGAGATCGTCGAGAAGACGCGCAAGGATTCGAAGCCGCGCTTCATCGAGGCGGTCACCTACCGCTTCAAGGGCCACTCCGTCGTCGACCCCGACAAGTACCGCGACGAGAAGGAGAAGCAGGAGCACCTCAAGTCCGACCCGCTGACGTTTTTCGAGTCGGAGCTGATCGCCGCCAAGCTCGCCACGCCGGACGACTTCAAGAAGATCAAGGACGACGTCGAGGGCGAGGTGCAGGAGGTGATCGACTACGCCGACAAGAGCCCGAACCCCGACCTCAAGGACCTCTACAAGTTCGTCTATGCGGGCGAATGGGAGGTCGGCGGACGTGGCTGAGATGCTATACCGGACCGCGCTCCATGAGGCGCTGATCGAGGAGATGGACCGCGACGACAAGGTGTACCTGATGGGCGAGGACATCGGCCGCTTCGGCGGCGCCTACCGCGTCACCGACGGGCTGCTCGACAAGTACGGGGAGATGCGCGTCGTCGACACGCCGATCGCGGAGGAGGTGATCGTCGGCTGTGCCATCGGCTCGGCGATGCTGGGCCTCCGTCCGGTCGTCGAGATGATGACCGTCAACTTCTCGCTGGTCGCCTTCGACCAGATCGTGCAGAGCGCGGCGAAGATCCGCTACATGTTCGGCGGCCAGGCGACGGTCCCGCTCGTGATCCGGATGCCGGGCGGCGCCGGCCACCAGCTCTCGGCCCAGCACTCGCACAGCTTCGAGGCGCTCTACGGGATGATCCCCGGCCTCCTGGTGGTCGCGCCGACCACGCCGGAGGACGCCAAAGGGCTGCTCAAGTCGGCGATCCGGACGCCCAACCCGGTGATGTTCTTGGAGTCGATGAGCCTCTACAACATGAAGGGCGAGGTGCCCGAGCAGGAGTACCTGACGCCGATCGGCAAGGCCGCGCTGCGGCGCGAGGGCAAGGACCTGACCATCGTCGGCGTGTCCCGCCAGTCGGTGCTCGCCCAGCTGGCGGCGCAGAAGCTGGAGGAGGAGGATGTCGACGCCGAGGTGATCGACCTCCGCACGATCCGCCCCATCGACTGGCAGCCGATCGTCGACTCGGTCAAGAAGACCAACCGGCTGCTCGTCGTCGAGGAGGGCTGGCCCACCTACGGAGTGTCAGCCGAGATCGCCGCCGGCATCCAGCTGCGCGCCTTCGACTACCTCGACGGCCCGATCGAGCGGATCGGCGGCGCCGAGGTGCCCATGCCCTACAACCAGCAGCTCGAGAAGCTGGCGATCCCGTCCAGCGACGACATCATCCGAAAAGCCCTCGAGATGGTCGGCAAGGGAAGGGACTGAGATGTCCGAGGTCAACATGCCGAAGCTCTCCGACACCATGGAGGAGGGCACCGTCATCGAGTGGAAGAAGAAGACCGGTGACCCCGTCAAGAAGGGCGACGTGCTGGCCGAGGTCGAATCCGACAAGGCGAGCTTCGAGCTCGAGGCGGATGCGGAAGGCGTGCTCAGCATCGTCGTCGACGCCGGCAGGGCGATGCCGGTCGGCGCCGTGATCGCCAACATCGGCAAGGCCGGAGACGCGCCCGCGCCGGCGAAGGCGGAGGCAAAGGCCGAGGAACAGGCCGTCGCACCCGCCGCCGAGGGCGAGGTCGCAGGGCCGACCGAGGAGCCCCCCGAAGAGCGGGAGCCTGTCCGACCCGCAGCAGCCAGCACGGAAGCCGGAGACGGTGCGCGGATCAAGGCGTCGCCGATCGCCGCCCGGCTCGCCGCCGAGATGGGCGTCAACCTGGCCGAGCTGAAGGGCAGCGGGCCAGAGGGCCGGATCGTCAAGGAGGACGTGCTCGCGGCGGCCAGGCAGGGCCCTTCGGCTGGACGGGCGGCGCAGCGGCAGCGGGTCCCGGCCCGGACCGGGCCGGAGGTCGAGCACGAGGAGCTCACCCGGATGCAGACCATCGTCGCCCGCCGGATGGTCGAGTCGAAGGCGACCGTCCCCCACTTCTACCTCTCGACCGAGGTGCGGATGGACGAGGCGGTGAGGATCCAGAAGCAGATCCGGGAGACGGTCGTCGGGGCCGAGAAGCTCACCATCTCCGACCTCGTGATGCGGGCCAGCGCCCTCGCCCTGCTCCGCTTTCCAGGCGTCAACGCATCCTGGGGAGGCGACCACATCGAGCTCAAGCGCCGGATCAACATCGGCTTCGCGGTCGCCCAGCCGAAGGGCCTGGTGGTGCCGGTCCTGAAGGACGTCGAGACCAAGGACCTGGTCCAGATCTCGATCGAGTCGCGCCAGCTCATCGAGCGGGCGCGGGCGGGCAAACCCTCGCCCCAGGACCTGGAGGGCGGCACTTTCAGCATCTCCAACCTGGGGATGTACGGGATCACCGACTTCGCCGCCGTCGTCAACGTGCCAGAGGCCGCCATCCTGGCGGTCGGAGCGGTGACCGATCGCCCAGTCGTCGAGAGCGGCCTGGTCGTCCCCGGCAAGACCATGATGCTGACCCTCTCCGTCGACCACCGCGTCCTTTACGGCGCCGACGGGGCGCAGTTCCTGGCCGAGGTGAAGCGCCTGCTCGAGAACCCGGTCAGCCTTGTCCTGCCGCCCGACCAGGCCGCCGGGTAAGTGAACCCGAAAGAGATCGCCGCCCGCATCGACGCCGCGGGCACGGCCATCGAGGCGGAGCTTGGATCGATGAGCGAGGAGCTCGCCGCGTGGCACCCGGCCGTTGGCGAATGGTGCGTCAAGGACGTGCTCGGGCACATCATCCACACCGAGCGGATCGGCTTCGCGGGAAGGATCGGCGAGGTGCTGGGCGCCGACGAGCCGAGCCTGCGAGCGTCCGGCGACGCGGCTTCCTCCTGCGACCGCGACCTGGCCGAGATGCTGGCCGAGTTCCGCGAGCAGCGGACCCGCAGCGTCGACCGGGTGGCCGGCCTGCAGCCGGCGGACCTGGCCCGCGCCGGCATCCACGAACGGGTGGGCCGCCTGACCGTCAACGACATCATCCACGAGTGGGTGCACCACGACCGCACCCACCTGAAGCAGATCCTCGCCAACGTCCAGGCGTATGTCTGGCCCGACATGGGCGGCGCGCAGCGATTCGCCAACCTGACCCGCCCACCCTCCTAGGCGGCAACAGCTGCCGAGCTCAGTCCGCTCCTAACGCTGAACAAGGGGCCGAATTCACCACAAAGGCACCAAGGGCGCACAAAGACGCACAGAGGACGGTTTTGGGGGCGACTGTTCGGCCGGATCTGCTGGCTCGGCAACTAAAAAGATTCGTGCGTCCTTCGTGCGTCCTTCGTGCCTTCGTGGTTATCGTCGGCCCCGGTCGAGCTAGGGCGAGGAAGGAAGCGTCAGGCGCACTCGTAGGCGGGGGCCCTCCAGCTCGGCCCAGAGGCGCCCGCCCAGGGCCGCGACCACCTCGCGGCTGATCGAGAGGCCCAGGCCGACGCCGCCGGCTGAAGGGCGGGAGGGGTCGCCGCGGTAGAAGCGGTCGAACATCCGGTCCACGTCGGGCGGATTCTGGCCGACGCCGTTGGAGACCGATATCTCCACGTTCTGGACGCCGTTGTCGACCGCGACGATCACCGGGTCTCCGGGCGTCGCGTACTTGATGACGTTGTCGAGCAGGTTGGCGATGACCTGGTGCAGCCGCTCGACGTCGGCCCGGACCGGGCGCAGGTCGGGCGGGACCTGGAGGTGGATCTCCAGCCCGCGGGCCACCGCCCGAGGCCGGATGATCTCGATCTCCTGGTCGAGCAGGGCCCGGAGGTCCATCTCGATCGGGTGGAGCGGGAACTGCCCCGACTCGACGCGCGCCAGGTCGAGCAGCTCCTGGGACATCCGGAGGACGCGCTGCGCCTCCTCGTTGATGATCTCGGCGGCCCGCTTGCGCTCGGCCGGCTCCTCGATGCTGCCGTCGACCAGTGCCTGGCTGAAGCCGATCAGGCTGGTCAGCGGCGTCTTCAGCTCGTGGGAGACGTTGGCGAGGAAGTCGCGCTGCAGGGTGCGGGCGCGCTCCACCGCCTCGCCCATCCGGTTGAACGACCTGCCGACCACGCCGATCTCGTCGGCGCTGGTCACCCCAACGCGGCGGGAGTAGTTGCCGGCGGCGATGTCCTCGGCAGCTGAGGCGAGCTCGGAGAGCGGGCGGGCGAAGGCGCGGCTCAGGATCAGGGCAAGGCCGACCGCCACCACGAGGGCGATCAGGCCGGCCTCGATGAAGAGCGGCAGCAGCGACTGGACGGCGAGCGCGTTGATCGACGCCGTGGACTGGACGAGGACCACCCGGCTGGCGGCGAGCGGGTTGCGCCGGGTGCCGAGGCTGACACCGGCCGCGATGTAGGGCTGGCCGCCGAGCGTGACCGTCCCCTCGGCCGCGGTCTCCTGGTCGAGCATCCGCGTCCTGACCAGGGGCAGCTGCATCCCATAGGCCGCCTCGTTCTGGGTGTCGTAGATGACGACGTTCTGCGCCGTCAGCAGGAGAAGCCGCTCGGCGACCCCGGGGACGAGGTTGTTGACCCGGTCCTCGAAGACCGTCCCGGTGGCGATCTTGCCGCCGGGGCAGTTGGCGTTGATCAGTGCGGGCAGCGTCGCGCATTCGGCGTGGACGACCTCGGCGCGAGCCGCGATCGCCTTCCGGTCGAGCTCCACCTGGGCGTTGTCGAACTCCAGGGAGCGGACCAGGAAGAGGGAGAGGACGCCGCTCGTCAGGAGGCTGACGGCGACGATGGCGGCCGCCGCCAGGAGCAGCCGGTTTCTGAGGCTCAAGCGGCCTTGAGTTCGAGCCGGTAGCCGACGCCCCAGACGGTGTCGATCGAGGGATCGCTGACCCCGGCGGCGGAGAGCTTCTCGCGCACCTGCTGGACGTGCACGTCGACCGTCCGCGTGTAGCCCGGGAAGTCATAGCCCCAGACGAGGTCGAGCAGCTCCGTCCGCTGGTAGACGCGGCCCGGGTGGCGGGCGAGCAGCGCCAGCAGGTCGAACTCCTTTGGTCGAAGCTGGATCCGGCTCTCACCGTGGCGCACCTCGTGCCGGGCGACGTCGATCTCGAGACGGCCAGCCCGGATCACCTCGGTCGGGTTCGGCTCGTGCCGGGTCCGGCGGAGGAGAGCCTTGGCCCGCGCGACCAGCTCCTGGGGATGGAACGGCTTGGTCAGGTAATCGTCCGCGCCGAGCTCCAGGCCGACGACCTTGTCGGTGATCTCGTCGCGGGCGGTGAGCATGATGATCGGCACCTGGCTCTGCTTGCGGATCTCCCGGCAGATGGTCAGGCCGTCCACGCCCGGCAGCATGATGTCGAGCACCACCAGGTCGGGCTTGACCTGGTTGAAACGGGCGACCGCCTGGGCTCCGTCGGAGACCGACTCCACCTGGTAGCCCTCCCGGCTGAGGTAGAGGCGGGCGAGCTCCAGGATGTGCGCCTCGTCGTCGACGACGAGGACTTTCTCATTGCTCATGGGACCAGGACAGCACCTTGTTGTTATCGGGAGGCGAACTTTTTTGCCGTGTAAATGTAAACGCGTCCGGCCGCGCCTCCGTCGCCCGCCATCGATCGCCCTTGGCCGCCCTGCCGGCGCCAACTGCGCCGCTCGCCCGGACGACTGTTAAGAAGTCGCTTGACAAGCCCTCGCAGGGGGCCATAATTCAGTCTCAAATCCGGCGCTCCAGGCGCTGGTTCTCGGCTTTCGGGGAGGGCACGATGGCTGTATTCTCCGTACCCAATTCTCGCCGGACGATTCGTGCTGCCTGGCGGCGGCTGGCGATCAGTGCGGGCGTCGCCCTGACGCTGGTCGGTTCCAATCTCCTGGTCGGCGGACAGGTGGCGTTCGCCGCCACCGGTTCGGCGCTGGCCGACTTCGTCCCCGGCGGAACCACCGGCAACGGGCGTGGCATCACCTTTGACGGCACCAACCTCGAATACACGCTGCAAGGCGACTCGCACATTTACAAGGTGTCGACCAGCGGCACACCGCTGGGCTCGATCGCGATCGGCGGCGCCGTGGCGAAGGGCGGCCCGCTGGCCTGGGATGGCGCCCATTTCTGGACGGCCGACTACTCGGTCACCTCGAAGCTCTGGGAGGTCGACGCCACGACCGGGGCGATCCTCGGTTCGTGCGACTTTGTCGCCGCCAACCCGGGCAACCCGGCGGTGACGTCGGGCGGAAAGAGCATCGGGTCCTTCCCTGACGGCCTCGACTTCAGCGGAGGCTTCCTCTGGCTGAGCGGCGAGGGCGCGCTCAACCCCGGCAACTGGGTTGCCGAGATGGACACCAGCTGCCACATCGTCAACTCCTTCATCGCACCCATCCACGGGAGCGACGGCGGGGCGGGTATCGCGGTGGCCCCAGACCCCTTCAACGGCGACACCCTCTGGCAGTCGGCGATCATCTCCCAGCGGATCTTTCAGACCACCACCTCGGGCGCGCCGACCGGGATTGACTTCGCGGCCCTCCACGAGCCCGAGGACCTGGCCTTCGACAGCGTCACCTTCGCACCCAAGTGCGCGGTCTGGACCGACGAGTCCACCTTCGGCGCGAACCACCTGACGGCGTACGAGGTTCCCTGCCCGGAGAAGGGGATCGCCGCCAAGGGAACCACCATCAATGCGGTGGAGGGCTCTGTCTTCAGCGGGCCGGTGGCGACCTTCACCGATCCCGATCCCAATGCGACGGCAGCCGAATACACGGCGGTCATCGACTGGGGCGACGGCTCGACCTCGGCGGGCACCGTCAGCGGGCCCACCGGCGGCCCCTTCACGGTCAGCGGGACGCACACCTACGCCGACGAGGGCACCTACTCGATCCTGTTGACCATCACCGACGTCGACAGCCCGAAGAACACCGCCACCGCAGCTTCGACGGCCATCGTCGGCGACGCGGCGCTGACGGCCGGCGCGCTCACGCTCGTGGGAGGGACCGAGGGGTCGGCCCCGACCTCGGCGACCTTCAGCTTCATGGATGCCAACCTGGGATCGACCGCGGCCGACTTCACGGCCACCTTCAGCTGGGGTGACGGCTCGAGCTCGAGCGGGACGGTGACCGGCACCGCCGGCAGCTACGCCGTCAGCGGCAGCCACACCTACCAGGAGGAGGGCTCCTACACAGTCACGGTGACGGTTGTCGACGACGGCGGCAGCACCACCTCGGGAAGCAATCCCGCGGCGGTGGGCGACGCCGCCATCGCGGCCGTCTGCGCGGCAAGCGCAGTTTCCGGGCAGACCTTCAGCGGTCCCGTCGCGACGGTGACCGACGGCAACCCGAACGGCACCGCGTCCGACTTCACGGCCACCATCATGTGGGGTGACGGCACGAGCTCCGCCGGCACCGTCAGCGGTCCGCCCGGCGGTCCCTTCACCGTCAGCGGAACCCATGTCTACGCCGCCCCGGGGCCCTACACCATCACGACCACGGTGGTCGACGACGGTGGCTCGACCGCCAGCGCATCCTGCGCGGTGCTGGTCTTCGCGGTGACGATGGGCGGCAACTTCGTGATCGGCGACCAGAACTCGGCGGTGGGCACCTCGGTCACCTTCTGGGGCGCCCGGTGGGCGAAGATCAACGGCCTGAGCGGCGGCCCCGCACCGCGCAGCTTCAAGGGCTTCGAGGACTCGCCCAACACCAGCCCGCCGGTCTGCGGGATCAGCTGGACGGCCGATCCCGGCAACAGCACGCCCCCGCCGGACGGGCCGCTGCCGTCATTCATGGCGGTGATCGTCTCGAGCTCGGTGACCAAGTCCGGCGCGACCATCTCTGGCAACACCGTCCATGTCGTGGTGGTGAAGACCAACCCCGGCTACGAGCCGAACCCGGGCCACCGTGGAACCGGCACGGTGGTCGCCATCGTCTGCTGAAAGCCTTTCCCCCCAGTAGGGCCCCGTCCCAACGAGAGGCGGGGCCCTGCTCTGCCGCCCGCGGGTCGCGGCTACCTCTTCTCCTGCCGGAGAACGATCCGAAGCGGGTTGCCCTGGAACCCGAAGCGCTCCCGGAGCTTGTTCTCGAGGTAGCGCCGGTAGGAGAAGTGGAGGAGGCCGACGTCGTTGACGAAGAGGACGATCGTGGGAGCGTCCGACTCGGCCTGGGTTGCGAAGTTCAGCTGCAGCCGCTTGCCCTTGAAGCTGGGCGGCGGCCGCTCGGTCATCGCCTCCCGCAGCACCTTGTTGAGCTCGTTGGTCGGGACGCGCGTCCGCCGCCGGCCCACCACCTCGAGGGCGGCTGGGAGGACCTTGCGCACGCCGGCGCCGGTCTTGGCCGAGATCAGCACCAGCGGGGCATGAGGGACGAACTTGAAGTTCCGCGCGATTCGGCTTTTCCAGGCGGCCGCAGTCTTCTCCTCGCCCTCGACCAGGTCGACCTTGTTGATGACGAAGATCAGCCCCTTCCCCGCCTCGAGCGCGTAGCTGGCTACGTGCTGGTCCTGGGTCAGGATCCCGGTCGGCGCCTCCATCACCAGCAGCACCGCGTCGGCCCGCTCCATCGCCTTGATTCCCCGCAGCAGGCTGAAGCGCTCGAGCCGGTCGCGGGCTGCCGCGCGGCGGCGGATGCCGGCGGTGTCGATGAGCACGACCGGAAGGCCGTCGAAGCTCAGCACGGTGTCGATCGGGTCCCGGGTCGTGCCCGGGACGTCGCTGACGAGGGCCCTCTCATCGCCCAGGAGGGCGTTGAGGAGCGATGACTTGCCGACGTTGGGGCGCCCCATGATCGCGATCCGGGCCGCCTCCTCCTCCCCCACCTCGACCTCGGTCGGCGGCAGGTTGTCGAGCACCCGGTCGAGGAGATCGTCGACACCGATGCCGTGCTCGGCGGAGACCATCAGGACCTCCGGGAAGCCGAGCTCGAGGATCTCGTGCCGGAAGTGCTCCTGGCCGTAGGTGTCGGCCTTGTTGGCGGCGACGATCACCGGCCGGCCCGACCGCCGGAGGAGCTGGGCGATGTCGCGGTCGATCGCGGTCAGACCCTGGCGGACGTCGAGCAGGAAGACGATCGCGTTCGCCTCCTCGATCGCGACCCGGGTCTGGGCCTCGATGTCGGCTTGCGAGAACTCGCGGTCGGCCACCGGTGCGGCGTCCATCTCGAGACCGGCGGTGTCGACCACCGTGAACTCTTGGCCGCGCCACTCGCAGACGCCGTAGAGGCGGTCGCGGGTGAGGCCCGAGATCGGGTCCACGATCGCCTTTCGCCAGCCGACGAGGCGGTTGAAGAGGGTGGACTTGCCGACGTTGGGGCGGCCGACGATGGCGACGATCGAGCGAGGCACGGGCCTATTGTCGGCGGAGGAGGCTGCAAGACCGCCGCGCGGCCTATCAGACTTAGCAGTCAGTGCTTGAAGACCGGGTCATCCTCAAGGAGAACCGCGTGTTCGCGGTCTCCGACGCATCCGGCGACATGCCTCTCGGCAACGAATACGGTTTCGGGCTCTACCACCTCGACACGCGCTTCCTCTCCGCCTTCCAGCTGACGATCAGCGGCTGCCCGCCGATCCTGCTCAGCAGCAGCGTCGACCGGGCTTACGTGGCGACCTTCCAGCTCGTCAACCCGACCCTCAAGGTCGACGGTCACGGCGACATCCACCGGCAGACGATCAGCCTCCGGCGCACCCGCTTCCTGCACCGCGGACTGCACGAGCGGATCGGCGTCCAGAACTGCAACCGATTCCCGGTCGAGGTGAGCTTGGAGCTCGACTTCGACGCCGACTTCCGCGACATCTTCGCCGTCCGCGGCTACCACGCCGGCGAACCGATCGGGGTGAAGCACCCGGTCGAGAGCAGCGAGGTCGGGTTTCGCTTCCGCTACACGGGCAAGGACGGGATCGACCGCGCGACCGAGGTCCTCTTCCAGTGCGACCACCCAAAGCCCATCTTCGGCCCCGGCCGGGCCGTCTTCCCGCTCGCGCTGGCTCCCCAGGAGACGTTCGTGCTGCAGCTCGACATCCTGCCCCTGATGAGCGACGAGCAGCCGCCGCTCAGCTTCGAGTTCGACACCGCGCTCGCCAAGCTGGAGAAGTCGTACCGGGAGTGGAACCAGGACTGCACCCAGATCCACACCGACAACGAGACCCTGGACAACGGGCTCCTCTGGCGCAGCCGGGAGGACATCCGGATCCTCTGCGACGACTTTCCCAGCGGCCCCTTCCCCACCGCCGGCATCCCCTGGTACGCCGTCCCCTTCGGCCGTGACGGCCTGATCACCTCGATGCAGACACTGGGGCTGAACCCCGACCTGGCCCGGGGGACGCTTCGCTACCTGGCCCGCTGGCAGGGGACCAAGGTCGACGAGGTCAAGGAGGAGGAACCGGGCAAGATCTTCCACGAGATCCGCTTCGGCGAGCTGGCCAACCTGAAGTTGATCCCGCACACGCCCTACTTCGGGTCGGTCGACGCCACGCCCCTGTTTCTCTGCCTGCTCGTCGACCTGGTCGACTGGACCGGCGACCTCGACCTGCTGACCGAGCTGACACCCAACCTGCTGGCGGCCCTGAACTGGTGCGACAACTACGGCGACCTCGACGGCGACGGCTTCGTCGAGTACCAGCAGCACGGCGCCATCGGCGTCCACAACCAGGGCTGGAAGGACTCCTACGACTCCCTGACCCGGGCCGACGGCGAGATCGCGGCGCTGCCCGCGGCACTGGTGGAGGTGCAGGGCTACGTCTACCGCGCCAAGGCGGGCCTCGCCCGGATCTTCCGCCGGCTCGGCCAGGTTGCGACGGCCGACCGCCTGGACCGGGAGGCCCTCCGCCTCCGCCGCCGCTTCAACCAGGCGTTCTGGATGCCGGCCGAACGCTTCTACGCACAGGCCCTCGACGGCGCGAAGGAGCAGGTCACCACCGTGTCCTCCAACCCCGGCCACGCGCTCTGGTCGGGCATCGTCGACAAGGGCCGTGCGGCGGCGACCGTACGCAAGCTGGTCAGCCCCGAGATGTTCTCCGGCTGGGGCATCCGGACGCTTTCCGCGGAGGCCATCAGCTACAACCCGATGAGCTACCACAACGGCTCCATCTGGCCCCACGACAACTCGATCATCGCCTCCGGCATGCGCCGCTACGGCTTCCATGCCGAGGCGGAGCTGGTCGCCCGCTCGGTGATCGAGGCCGGGACGCGCTTCGGCGACGACCGGCTGCCGGAGCTCTACTGCGGCTTCAACCGCGACCGCCGCTTCAATTCTCAGCCGGGCGAGTACCTGGTCAGCTGCAACCCGCAGGCGTGGGGATCGGGCGCCATCTTCCACTTCCTGACCGTGATCCTGGGGCTCGAGGTGGACATGCTGGCAGGACGGCTGCGGATCGACCCGGTCGCGACGCCGCTCTACAGCCGGCTCCACGTCTCCGGCCTGCGGGTCGGCGAGGGGACGGTCGACTTCACGGTCGACCAGCGTCGCGGCGGCGTCCGCGTGGTCCTCGACCGCTGCCCGCCCGAGATCGTCGCGGAGCACCCTTCCTGAGCTCGCCGCGGAGGCCGCATCTCGTCCTCCTCCACTACACCGCGGCGCCGGTGCTGGGCGGCGTGGAGGCGATCATGGAGAGCCACCGCAGGCTCCTCTCAGACGCCGGTTACGAGGTGCGGGTCGTCGCCGGGCGCGGAGACGCGGAAATCGTCCCCGAGCTCGACTCCCGGCACCCCGAGGTCGAGGCCCTGACCAAGCGGCTGGCCGCCGGTGACCCGGCGCTGGAGGAGTTCCGCCGGCTTGCCGCCACCGTCAAGGGCAAGCTCGAGCCGCTCCTCGCGGCAACCGACCTGGTGATCGCGCATAACGTGATGACGATGCACTTCAACCTGCCGCTGGTCGCCGCCTTGGCCGGGAGGCGGATCCTGGCCTGGACCCACGACCTCGCCTGGACCAATCCCCGGCACCGCGCCTTCCACCGTGACGGCCCCCCCTACCACATGCTCCACGAGCCCGTCCACAACGCGCGTTACACGGCGATCTCGGAGCGCGTCCAGGCACAGCTGGTGGAGACCTATGGGGTGACGGCCGCGACGGTGCCCAACGGGATCGACCGGTCCCGCCTGCTTCGGATCCGGCAGTCGACGCTCGACCTCCTGGAGCCGACGGGGATGCTCGCGGAAGGCCCGCTGGTGCTGGTGCCCTTCCGGATCACGCGCCGCAAGCGGCTGGACCTCGCGCTCCGTGCTGTGGCCGCGCTGGACACCCGGCTGGAAGGCCTGCGGCTGGTCGTCTCGGGGCCGCTCGGGCCCCACTCGAGCGACAACGACGAGTACTGGGCGGAGCTGGTGGCGCTCCGCCGGGAGCTCGGCCTGGAGCGGCAGGTAGTCTTCCTGCGCGAGCTCGGCGATCCCCACCCGGTCGACGACGAGATGGTGGCCGAGCTCTACCAGCTGGCCTCCGCGGTTCTCCTGACGAGCGAGTCGGAGGGGTTCGGCCTGCCCGTCCTGGAAGGGGGGCTCGCCCGGGTGCCGGTCGTCTGCAGCGACCTCGACGTCTTTCGGGAGGTGGCCGGCGACGCCGCCTGGACGTTCCCGGTCGAGGCTCCGCCAGAGGCGGTGGCCGAGGTGCTGGCAGCGGCCTTGGGCAGCCCCCAGGCGCGGCTCCAGGCGCGCGCCGCCGCCTACGACTGGAGCCGGGTCCTGCCGCGGATCGAGGAGGAGGTCCGGCTTGCCCTCCGCTGACCGCTACCGGGTCCTGATCCCGGTCCTCACGACCCGGCGCGCGGCCGACCTGCTGCGGGTGGCGGCCGCACTCCTCAGCCGCAGCCCCGGCAGCGGCAGCCTGCTCGGCGTTGTCGAGGTCCCCTACGGCCAGCCGATCTCCCGCGGGGTGACCGTCGCCCGCCGCTACCGTAGCCTCCTGAACGGGATCACGGCCGCCGGCCGGAGCGCGAACCCCGGCTTCGGGGTCGAGGTCCGGGTCGCCCACAACCTCGCCCAGGGGATACGGGAGGCCGTCTACGAGGTCGGTGCGAACCTTCTCCTGCTGGAGTGGCCGGGGCTCTCAGTCCGTCCCGGTGTCAGCAGCGTCATCGCCAACCTGGTCTCCGACCCCCCCGCCGACCTGCTCCTCGTCCGCCCCGATCCGGAGGGTATCCCGGCCGAGCTGAGCAGCATTTTGGTCCCCGTCCGGGGCGGCCCCAGCGCACGGGTGGCGCTCGGCATCGCCGACGCCCTCGCCGCCGGGGAGGGCGCGCCGATCAGCGTCATGCACGTGTACCGCCCGAACCAGCCGCCGGAGCGCCGGCGCCGGGAGGCGAACCACTTCCACGACCTGACCACCGGGCTCAGCAGCCCCTCCGTAGACCTGATCGAGGTCGACTCCAACCAACCCGGCGTGGCGATCCTGGCGGAGGCGCAGAACCACCCGCTCACCGTGATCGGGGCCCAGGCCGAGAACGCCCGCTCGCCCCTCCTGGTCTCCTCCACCCTCGCCCGGACCGTGCGCAGCCTCCCCGGCACCGTGATCGTGGTCAAGAGCGCCGGCCTTATCGCCCGCGCCGATCCCGCGACCGTCGAGGGCGCCTACCTGCCGTCGCTCAGCGAGAGGCAGCTCTCCGCCCGGGTCGACCGCTGGTTCGCCGAGAACACCTTCAGCTCGCGCGAGTTCCTCGACTTGGACCGGCTGGTCGAGAGCAAGCGCGGGCAGGGGTTGAAGATCAGCCTCGGCCTGCCGACCCTCAACGAGCAGGCCACCATCGGGCAGATCCTCAAGCTCTGCCTCAGCCACCTGGTCGAGCGCTATCCCCTCCTCGACGAGGTGGTCGTCATCGACAGCGGCTCGACCGATCGGACGGTCGAGATCGCCCGCTCCTATGGCGTGGAGGTGCACCAGCACCCCGCGATCCTGCCCGAGTACGGTGCCTTCGGCGGCAAGGGGGAGGCGCTCTGGAAGAGCCTCCACCTGCTCCGCGGCGACATCGTCGCCTGGTGCGACACCGACATCTCCAACTTCCACACCCGCTTCGTCTTCGGGACCATCGGGCCGCTCCTGACGGATTCCCGGATCGGCTACGTCAAAGGCTTCTACAAGCGGCCGCTCAAGTTCGGAACCGAGGTCCGGACCGCCGGCGGCGGGCGCGTTACCGAGCTCACCGCCCGGCCCGTTATCAACCTCTTCTACCCCGAGCTGTCGGGGCTCCTGCAGCCTCTCTCGGGCGAGTACGCGGGGCGCCGCGAGCTGCTCGAGCAGCTCCCCTTCTTCACCGGCTACGGGGTCGAGATCGGGATGCTGATCGACATCGTCGAGTCATTCGGCCTGAACCGGATCGCCCAGGTCGACCTCGGTTCCCGGGTGCACCGCAACCAGGACCTCTTCGACCTCTCCAAGATGGCCTTCGCGATCCTCCAGGTCGCGCTCAAGCGGCTCGGCGACCGTCACCGCATGCACCTGCTGGAGGAGGTCAACCGGTCAATGAAGCTGATCCACTACGACAATGACCGCTTCTTCCTGGAGCTGAAGGACATCCACGACCAGGAGCGGCCGCGAATGGCCTCGGTCCCCGAGTACCTGGCGCGCCGCCACGAGCTGCTGAAGAGCTAGGTGAAATTCCTGGGGCGGCACCTCTCGAAGGTACAAGTGGTACCAGTTGTACGCACCCTGGGTGTTTTCAGGGTCCAAGTGGTACCACTTGGACCTATCCCCGACCGTTGAAGCCTCGAGGCCCGACCACTGAGCGCGCATGCGACACAAGGCGTGGTGATGCCTCCCCTTCATAGGCATTTCGCAAGGCCTCCCTGCCGACTCGACGCCTGCAATCAGGCTGAGAACGTCGGCGCGGCGCCCGCAGCGCAGCTAGCCGATCTCTACCTGCTCGTCGCGAAAAGGCCCGCCGTCCTGGGCGGCCAGGAAGGCGTTGGCGTCGACCACCTTCCCCTCGACGCAGGAGACGATAAGGTAGACTGGCCCCGCCCAGGCTCGCTCGGTGTCGAAGACCGAGGCCCGCGCCGGGTGGTCGGGATGTGAGTGGTAGTAGCCGACGATGTCCTCGCCGGCGTCGTCCGCCTCGCGCTGCACCCGGATCGTGTCCCGGGGATCGATCTCGTAGCGGTCGCGGGCGCGCTCCACGACCGTGTTGCGGGCGCGGACCGCGCGAGCGACCCGGCTGCTTCCCCGAGTCCCGATGAGGAAGCCGCAAATCTCGTGCGGGTAGCCCTCCTCGGCGTGGGCCTTGACGGCGTCGAGCGCAGCTGCGGCGATCTTCACCGGCGGTAGAGCCCGGTCGACAGGTAGCGGTCGCCGCTGTCCGGGAAGATCGTCACCACGACCCCTTCGCGGACCTGCCCGGCCAGCCTGGCGACGCCCCAGAGCGCAGCCCCCGAGGAGTGGCCGACCAGGATCCCCTCGGTCTGGCTCAACCGGCGGGCGAGGTCATAGGCCGGCTCGGTCGGGCTCTCCCAGATCTCATCCGCGTGCTCGGGGTTCCAGATCGTGGGGACGATCGAGCTGGGCAGGTGCTTCAGGCCCTCGAGGCCGTGGAACTGCTCCGGCATGACCGCGATCGTCGTGATCCCGGGATCGTGCTCTTTTAGCCGGCGTGCGGTGCCGACGAAGGTGCCGGTGGTCCCCAGCGCGGCGAGGAAGTGGGTGAGCCGGCCGCCGGTCTGCTCGAGGATCTCGAGCGCGGTGCCGTTGTAGTGGGCGAGCGGGTTGGCCGGGTTCGAGTACTGGTCGGGGTAGAAGTAGCGCCCGGGCTCCTCGGCGATCAGCTGGCGGACCAGGCGGATGGCCCCATCGGAGCCCTCCAGGGGATCGGAGTAGACGATCTCGGCCCCGTACGCGGTGACCAGCTGCTTGCGCTCCTCGGAGACGTTGCCGGGCATCACCAGGCTCACCCGGTAGCCCTTGGCCGCCCCCACCATGGCGTAGGCGATGCCGGTGTTGCCGGAGGTCGAGTCGATGATCACCTTGTCGGGGGTCAGGGCTCCGCGGCGTTCGCCGTCCTCGATCATCGAGAGCGCCGCGCGGTCTTTCACCGATCCGCCCGGGTTGAACCACTCCGCCTTGGCGTAGACCTCCAGCCGAGGGAACTCCGCCTCGAACAGCCGGATCCTCAGCAGCGGCGTGTTGCCGACCAGCTCGAGGAGGGTTCGTGCCGAGGTGCGGTCGCGGATCATCGTCACCAGTGTACGAACCGGTCCCGCCGCTCCTCCAATTCCGGTCAGCGGCGGACGACGAGGACGAGGGCGATTCCGATGGCCACGAAGACGGCCGCGAACCCATACCCGATGAGGGTTCGCCGGATCAGCGTGCCTCCTTCCGGCGCCAGGATGTTGAGCACCGCCTTGCCCATCAGGAGCCCGCCGGCGAGGACCGCCAGCGAGGGGTGGGTGTCGGGGCTCGGGAGCAGCGCGTAGACGAGCACCACGAAGAAGAGGACCACCTCGCCCAGCTGCACGAGGGTGTACAGCCGCATCAGCTGAGGGCCTGGAGGAAGTCCTCGATGATGTCGTCCGCCTCTTCGATCCCGGCCGAGATGCGAAGCGTCCCGGGGTGGATCCCGAGGGCCGCGCGCTCCTCCGGCGTCAGGTAGCGGTGGGAGGTGACCTCGGGATGGGAGACCGTCGTCTCGACCCCGGCCAGGCTGGCGGCGAAGCTGACCATCCGGAAGCGGTCGAGCAGGCGCTGGACCGCCGCCCGGCCGCCATCCAGCTGGATCGCCAGCATCCCCCCCGCGCCGTCGGGCAAAAGCCGCTGGGCGAGCTCCTCCTGGGCCGAACCGGGCAGGCTCGGGTAGTGGACGCCCGCGACGTTGGGCGCCTCCCGGAGAGCTTCGGCGAGCGCCAGCGCGTTGGCGCTCATCCGCTCGATCCGGAGTGGCAGCGTGCGCAGGCCGCGGACCGCCAGCCAGGCCTCGAACGGACCCAGCGTGGTGCCCAGGCGGCTCGACCTCGCGGCGGCGGCCTTGATCGCCTCCCTGGCGCCGACGGTCACACCGGCGGTGAGGTCGGAGTGGCCGCCGATGTACTTGGTGGCGCTGTGGACCGACATCGTGGCGCCCAGCTCGAGGGGGCGGCAGAGGAGGGGTGTGGCGAAGGTGTTGTCGACCAGGACCGGCACGCCGCGCTCGGCCGCCATCCGGCAGATCGCCTCTAGGTCGGCGATCCGCACCAGCGGGTTGGTGATCGTCTCGCAGACCACCAGGCCGGCGCCGTCGATGGCCCGGCCGACGGCTTCGAGGTCGGTGAAGTCGACGATCCGGGTGGTGTAGCCGGCCGGCTCGAGCTCCTGCCGGAAGAGGACCCAGGTGCCGCCGTAGAGGTCGAGCGGTGCCACGATCGGGCTGGGCCGGGGCGCGAGAGCGCCGATGGCGACCAGGATGGCGGCCATCCCGGAGCTCGTCGCCACGCCCGCCTCGGCCCCCTCCAGGTCGGCGACCGCCTCCGCCAGCATGGCCACGTTCTCGTTCGAGGTCCGGGCGTAGTAGTGGCCGGGCGAGTCGCCGCGGGCGACCGCGTCGTAGTCCTCGATGCTCTCGTAGACGTAGACGGAGGTCTGCACGATGGGCGGGCTGAGCGGCTGCCGCGCCCTCTTCGGGAAGCCGGCGTGGACTGCCCGGGAGCCGGCTCTCATGTCGCTCAGCCGGACCCGAGCAGATCGCCGCCCGCGTAGCGGGCCGACGCGCCCAGCTCGCGCTCGATGGCGAGCAGCCGGTTGTACTTGGCCACTCGCTCCGAACGGGCCGGCGCGCCGGTCTTGATCATCCCCGCGCCGGTCGCGACGGCGAGGTCGGCGATGGTCGTGTCCTCGGTCTCCCCGGAGCGGTGGGAGATGACCGCGCTGTAGTCCGCGCTGCGCGCGAGGTCGATCGTGTCGAAGGTCTCGGTCAGCGTCCCGATCTGGTTCAGCTTGACAAGGATCGAGTTGGCGACGCCCTTGTCGATGCCCTCCTGGAGACGGGTGACGTTGGTGACGAAGAGGTCGTCACCGACGAGCTGGACCTGGCTTCCCAGGCGCTCGGTGAGCAGGCCCCAGCCTTCCCAGTCGTCCTCCGCCATGCCGTCCTCGATGGAGATGATCGGGTAGCGCTCGACCCAGCCGGCGTAGAGGTCGACGAGGCCGGCGGCGTCGAGGGTCCGGCCCTCGCCGGCCAGCTCGTAGCGGCCGTCGTGGAAGAACTCGCTGGCGGCCGGGTCAAGCGCGATCGCGACGTCGGCGCCGGGCTCGTAGCCGGCCTTCTGGATCGCTTCGACGAGGAGGTCGAGGGCCTCCTGGTTCGATTTCAGCTCCGGTGCGAAACCGCCCTCGTCGCCGACGCCGCCGCCCAGCTTGCGCTCCTGGAGCACCTTCTTGAGCGCCTGGTAGACCTCGGCCACGGCGCGGATCGCAGCGGCGAAGGTGGCCGGGCCGATCGGGCAGATCATGAACTCCTGGAGGTCGACGTTGTTGTCGGCATGGGCGCCCCCATTGAGGACGTTGGCCAGCGGCAGGGGGAGCAGCCGCGCCTGGGCGCCGCCCAGGTAGCGATAGAGTGGTACGCCCGTCGCGGCGGCGGCGGCGTGCGCCGCCGCGAGCGATACGCCGAGGATCGCGTTGGCCCCCAGGCGTCCCTTGTTCGGGGTCCGGTCGAGCTCGATCATCGCCTGGTCGACACCGGCCTGGTCGAGCACGTCCAGCCCGATCACGGCCTGGGCCAGGTCGAGGTTGACGTTCTGGACCGCCTTGAGGACTCCCTTCCCGGCAAAGCGCTTGCCGTCGCCGTCGCGCAGCTCGACCGCCTCGTGGGCGCCGGTCGAGGCGCCGGAGGGGACGCTCGCGGTTCCGCTCCCGGCAGCGGTGCGGACGGTGACCGACAACGTCGGGTTGCCGCGAGAGTCGAGAATTTCCAGCGCGGACACGCCCTCGATCGGTATCACTCGGACGATTCTAGGTAGGTATCAGTGCTGCGGTGTTCCGAAGCCGTAGTCCATCAGCTTCACCCCGTCGCCGAACATGATGTCGGATCCCAGCAGGACCAGCAGCAGGCGGCGGCCGCCGCGGAGCGCGGTTGCGATGAGGCAGCCCCCCGCGTCATCGGTGAAGCCGGTCTTGAGACCGGTCGCGCCGGGGTAGACGTCGAGGAAGTGGTTCAGGTTGTGGGGGAAGAAGGCCGGGTGGGTGTCGGCAGCCGGGATCACGTGGTCCCGGGTGGCGGCGATGGCGACCAGCTCGGGGTAGTTGCGCGCGACGTAGGCGGAGAGCACGGCGAGGTCGTAGGCGGAGGTGTAGTTGGCGGGATCGGTCAGCCCGTTGGGGGTGCTGAAGTGGGTGTCCCGCAGGTGCAGGTAGGACGCCTTCCGGTTCATCAGGGAGAGGAAGCGGTCGAGCGGCACGATCCCGTCGGCGAGGGCGAAGGCGGCGTCGTTGCCGGAGTTGAGCAGGGCGCCGTAGAGGAGCTCGCGGACGGTCAGCGTCTGGCCCGCCAGCAGACCCATCCGGCTCGGCTCGGCCGCGGCCGCTTCGCCCGTCACGGTGACCCGGGTGTCGAGGCTGGTCAGGTCGCTGGCGATCACCGCCGTCATCAGCTTGGTCAGGCTGGCCGGCGGTCGCCGGAGGTGGGCCTGCTTAACCCAGAGAACCCGGTTGCTGTCGAGGTCGAAGAGCACCGCGCTCTTGGCGTGCAGAGCAAGGTCGGGCTCGACGGCCACGTTGAAGGCGGCGACGTCGAAGGTCGGGATGGCCTCTTCGCGGGGCAGCAGGATCGGTCGGGCGGGTGCGGGAAGCGGGGCGATCGCCGGCCCGGCGAGCTTCGGGCCGACGCCGGGGGCCGGCCGCGGCGTCAGCCAGCCGACCGTGATGGGGGCTGCCGCCCGGACGGCGACCCCGCAGCCGACCGTCAACAGGAGGACCAGCGCGAGGGCAAAGAGGTCACGCCGCCGGCGAGCACGACGTCGGTCGTACCGGCGCTCCCGTGGTGCGACGTTGTCCAGGACGGGGGAGCGAGCTTGCAAGCTCGCCCGCAAGGATAAGCGCGGGGGACCTCATCCGTCCAGCGGCAGAGACTCCAGCACCTCCTCGATCCTCAGCAGCCGGGCGACGTGGGAGCGGGCCGCGTGGCCGGCTGCACCGGCGGCCGCCCAGAGCGGCTGGTTGCCCTCCTCGCGACGCTGCCGGAGCATCGCGCGGTGGGCCGCCGAGAGCTTGCCCTCGCGCGCCAGGGCGGCGGTGACGATGGGCTCCAGCCAGGCGTCGTAGAGGGCGATCTCGTGAAGGTGGGGATCGGCGCTCCTGCCGCCTGGGAAGGGGACCGCTCGGTGCTCGGTCCAGAGCTTGCGGAGGCGCCGCGCGGCGTCTGTCAGCGGCGGATCTTGGCGATGATCGCGTCGGCCACCTGGGAGGTGCCGACGGCGGTCGGGTCGTCGCGGTCCTTCTTCATGTCGTAGGTGAGGTCCCGGCCTTCCTTGATGACGGTGGCGATCGCCGCCTCCATCCGGTCGGCCGCGTCGGTCTCCTCCAGGTGGCGCAGCATCAGCACGCCGGAGAGCATCACCGCCATCGGGTTGACCTTGTTCTGGCCGGCGTACTTGGGCGCCGAGCCGTGGGTCGCTTCGAAGACGGCCGCCGCGGTGCCCATGTTGGCGCCGGGGGCCAGGCCGAGGCCGCCGATCATGCCCGCGCCGAGGTCGGAGATGATGTCGCCGTAGAGGTTGGGGCAGCAGAGCACGTCGTACTCGTAGGGCCGCAGCACCAGCTGCATGCACATGTTGTCGACGATCCGGTCGTTGAACTCGATGTCCTGGTTCTGCTCGGCGACCTTGCGGGCGGTGGCCAGGAAGAGCCCGTCGGTGTGCTTCATGATGTTCGCCTTGTGCACGGCTGTGACCAGCCGCCGGCCCATCCGCCGGGCGTAGTCGAAGGCGTACTGGACGATCCGCTCGCTGCCGCTGATCGAGATCGGCTTGATCGACAACCCGCTGTCGGGCCGGATCTTCTTCCCCGCCCGGCGGGAGATCTCCCCGATCAGTTCGACGCAGTCCGGCGTGCCGAGCTCGAACTCGATCCCGGCGTAGATGTCCTCCGTGTTCTCGCGCACGATCACGAAGTCGAGGTCGTCGCGCAGGTTGCGGGCGCCCTGGTACGCCTTGACCGGCCGGACGAGGGCGTAAAGGTCGAGCTCCTGCCGGAGGGCGACGTTGACGCTCCGAAAGCCGGTACCGATCGGGGTGCCGACCGGTCCCTTGAGAGCAACCTTGGTGCGGCGGATGGAGTCCAGCGTCCGCGGTGGGAGGGGCGTGCCGTACTCCTTCATGGCGCTCTCGCCGGCAGGTTGGAGGTCCCAGTCGAACTCGACGCCGGTCGCCTCGAGCACCCGGACCGATGCGTCGCAGATCTCCGGGCCCACTCCGTCACCGGGAAGCAGGGTCACCGCGTGCCTGGTCAAGCGGTCAAGCCTGAACTATTTCTTGAAGTAGTCGACGTTGATCTGGATGAAGTTGCGCCACTCCTCGGGGACCTCGTCCTCGGGGTAGATCGCGTCGACCGGGCAGGGGTCGACACAGGCTCCGCAGTCGATGCACTCGTCGGGATCGATGAAGTACATCTCCGACGCGTCATCGCTGTGGATGCAGTCGACCGGGCAGACCTCGACGCAGGAGGCGTCCTTCAGCCCGACGCAGGGCTGCGTGATGACGTAGGCCATGGCGGTTCCGATCTTATCAGGCGGGCTGGGCCGAACTCTGCTCCAGGCCGTAGCCGTAGCCCGGCACGGCGACCAGGACGCCGCCCCGGTGGGGGCCTTCGCCGAGCTTGGTGCGCAGCCGCCGGACGAGCTGGTCGACACGCTCGGTCGAGATGTCGGCGGCGAAGCCGTAGACCTCCCGCATGATCTGGTCGCGGCTGACGGCGACCCCGGCGTTGCGGGCCAGGTACTCGAGGAGGCTGAACTCGAGCGGCGCCAGGTTGAGCGGCTGGCCGGCGACCGAGACCATCCGCGCCGCAAGGTCGACCTCGACCTCCCCGAAGCGCCGCATCCGCTCCTGGTCGGTGCTCGGTTCGGCCGCCTGGCGTTCGGTGAGAACGCCCACCTTGCGGATATGGGCCTCCAGCCGGGCGATCAGCTCTCGGATCCGGACCGGCTTGGCGAGGTAGTCGTCGGCGCCGGCGTCGAGGCCGCGGATCGTGCTCGCCTCGTCGTCGCGGCCGGAGACGAAGATGATCGGGACCAGGCGGTCGAGGGCGCGGAGGCTGCGGCAGGCCTCGATGCCCGGGATGTCGGGTAGGACCCAATCAAGGAAGACCGCGACCGGGTGATCGCGGACGAAGGCCTCGATCGCCTCATTGCCGCCACCGGCGCGGGAGACCGTGAAGCCCTCCTGCTCGACCAGGTCCGCGATCAGGTCGGAGGTGGACACATCGTCCTCGACGATCAGGATTACGCCTCGAGAGCCGCTCATCTGCCGTCACGGCATATTAGGGGCCGCCGCGACCGAGCGTGCGCGAAGAGGCGAGCTGACGCGCCGATCTCAGTCGGGCAGCCCGGGCAGGACGGCGACGCCGAGCGCCAGCAGCCAGACAAGCAGCGGCAGCGGCGAGTACCAGCGGAGGTGGTGCTGGCGATGGCCGGCCTCGCCCGCAGGGGCCGCCGTGCACCAGTCGGCGGCGAGCACGACCAGGGGTCCCAGGAGGCCGAGGGTCAGGACGAGCCAGCTGAAGCGCATCGGTGATAGCGGGCAGTGTGGCGGGTCGCAAACGCCGGTCCGCGGTCGGCCTGGTTAAGATCGCGAAAGGTTCGCCGCCGGCGATCTCCGCGGTGTTGACAGTCAACGGCTCCGGTGGTACTTGACAGCGGATGCCATCAGCCAGGCACGGGCTTGTCGCGCTGACAGCGCTCCTCCTCCTGTCCGCCTGCGGAGGTGGGTCGACGGCCGCCCCGAAGCCCTCCCCCACCCCGACGCCGACCCCGCGACCTTCCCCCAGCTTCGACCTCGGCGCGCTCGCCCTCGCTTTTGCGGGGAGCTACGCCGGCACCTGGATGAACACGACCTTCAATTCCAAGGGAACGGTGCTCGCCGTGATCGCCTTCGACCCGGCCACCGAGAAGGTCACCGCCAACCTCACCCTGGGCGGGAACGTGTTCGGCGCCTCGCCGCCTCCGCCGGAGACCTTCACCGGCCAGCTCGGCCAGCTCGGGTCGCTCGGCTTCAGCGGCCGCTCGCCCACCTTCGGGGATTTCACGGTCACCAGCACCGGCCCCACCTTTGTGATGAAGGCGCAGAACATCCCCAACCCGCGGATCGACCATTTCGAGGCCGATGGCCTGCTGACCGGGACCACCATCAGCGGCACCTACAAGGTCTTCTTCAAGGACGGGACGACTGCGGACGGCGTCTTCTCGCTGGCCAGGTCGTAACCCATCGCCGGGATTCCCCTTTAACCTGCGGTTATGGCTGAGACACCGCCGGAGCTCATCGAGCAGATCGGCAGCAGGCCGAACGGGGCGACCTGGAAGGCCCGCCAACCGGACGGGCGGGAGGTCCTCGCCTCCCAGACCATCCTGACCGACGAGCCGGCCCGGCAGGCCGCGCTCGACCGGCTGCGCAGGCTGGCGCGGCTGCCCAGCCACCGGCTGGCGCCGATCCGCGGCTGGTGGGCGGACGCCGAGGGCGTGTGGGTGGTCGGCGACCTCGAGCAGGGCGTGTCCATGCCCGATCTCCCTGGCGGCGGCTTCCTGTCGCCCCAACAGGCGGCGGCGATCAGCTTCGGCGTCCTGGAGGGACTCCACGCGCTGCACGCCGACGGTCTGAACCACGGCGACCTCGCCCCGGAGAACGTGCGGGTCATGCCCGACGGCAACGTGCGGCTGACCGGCCAGCAGCTGGCCACCCTCCACTTTCCGAGCCAGGAGGAGCTGGTCGCCGAGATCCGCGACGCCGGCCGGCTGGTCTGCCAGGCCTTCGGTATCACCCCCGAGCGGGACGCCCGGGCGGCGCCCCGCGCGATCGAGCACGCGGCGCCCGCCCTGGTGGTGACGGCCCGGGCCATCGCCGCCGGCACCATGCGCTCCGACATCACGGCGGCGCTGGCAGCGCTCCGGGAGACGTCCGGGCCGCTCGGTGGGGCCGAGCGCCTCTCCCTCGGAGCGGGTGAGCTGGCAGCCCTGGTCGCCGCCAAGCGGGGCGGGGCGACGGCCGGCCAGGTCAGCTATCGCAACCTGAACGCGCCGATCGGGAGCGGCAGCATGGCGGTCCCCCGGGCCGAGCCGGCCCGCGCCCCGGCGCAGCCCGTGGCGCCGGCGCCGCCTCGCCCGGCCGCGCCGGTGCCGGCGGCGGCGGTTCAGCCGCGGCGGTCCTGGGAGGAGCGGACGCAGCGCCCGCTCCAGACCGACTACGTCGAGGAGCGCCGGCCCGGCCCCCCCTGGATGCTGATCGGAGGCGTCGTCGCGGCCGTCCTCCTCCTCGGCCTTGGTGGCTGGTTCCTTCGCAGCATCTTCACCGGCACCAACAACACCGCCGTCATCGGGCATCCGGCATCGCCCTCGGGCGCCATTACCTCCTCAGCCAAGACCTCGCCCAAAGCGTCGCCCTCGGCGGTCCCCAGCGCCCCACCGGGCCAGGTGCCGGTCTTCGCCCCCGCGGCCGCCGGCTCCGTCAAGAGCGTCACCCTCAAGGCCGCCGGCGGGACCTGCACGCCGGGCGCGTCCTGCACGCTCAACGTGGTGATCACCTTCGCCGTCGCCGGGAGCCCGCACGACGTCACCTGGTCGTTCAAGACGGTCGACCTGTGCACCGCGGCGGTCACCAGCTTCAACGGCGGCCTGATCACGGCCGACGGAACCTGGAACACGACCGACGGCAACACGGCGATCACGCTCCCGCCGGCCAAGGGACAGCTGGCGGTGGTGGCTCTCAGCGGCCCGGACGTGGCGGCTTCGCCGCCGCTGATGCTGGGAACCGCCGGCTGCTAGCGCGTCAGGCCTCGACCTCCGAACCGTCCTGCGACCAGCGCGTATGAAACGACCCTTCCCGGT
>WNFM01351948.1_pt3 | contig 44788 bp, 38 predicted proteins | sample 5400271 | NCBI WGS metagenome assembly WNFM01 (sample SAMN13153352, study PRJNA577476) | soil metagenome | isolation source: 60 cm saprolite on Douglas fir-dominated hillslope | place: USA:California | collected 2013-09-17
ACGCTCCACGTGCGCGTGCCCAACGCCCAGTTCAAGGATTGGCTGGCCAAGAACTATCACGGCGTGATCGCGGAGGCCCTCGACGAGCTCGGGCGGGGCGAGGTTCACGTCCTCTTCGACTGCGACGCGGAGTCGGGCACGGTCACGGAGACGACGTCCGCGGCGGACAAGGAGACTCCCACCCTCGCCGTCCTGAATCCGAAGTACACGTTCGAGAGCTTCGTCGTCGGCTCCTCCAATCAGTTCGCGCACGCCGCCGCGCGCGCGGTGGCCGAGATCCCCTCCAAGAGCTACAACCCCCTCTTCCTCTATGGCGGCGTCGGCCTGGGCAAGACACACCTGATGCACGCCATCGGCCACTACATCCAGGCCCGCAATCGCAGCAGCCTGAACCTGCTCTACATCTCCTCCGATCGCTTCATCAACGAGATGATCAACGCCATCCGCTTCGACCGCCTGCCCGCCTTCCGGCACAAGTACCGCGCCATCGACGTCCTCCTCGTCGACGACATCCAGTTCATCGCGGGCAAGGACCGGACGCAGGAGGAGTTCTTCCACATCTTCAACGCGCTGCACGACGCCCAGAAGCAGATCGTGATCTCGAGCGACTGTCCTCCTCGCCAGATCCCCACCCTGGAAGAGCGCCTGCACAGCCGCTTCGAGTGGGGGCTCATCGCCGACATCCAGGCCCCCGACATCGAGACCAAGGTGGCCATCCTGCGCAAGAAGGCGGAGGCGGAACGCGTCCAGATCCCGGAGAACGTCGCCCTCTTCATCGCGAGCAAGGTCAAGACCAACATCCGCGAGCTCGAAGGCAGCCTCATCCGTCTCATCGCCTATGCCAGCCTGACCGGCCGCGACATCGACCTCGGTCTCACCCAGGAAGTCCTCAAGGACCTCCTGCACACCGAGGAGAAGCCCATCACCATCGAGATGATCCAGAAGTTCGTGGCCGATCACTACAACGTGAAGCTCACCGACCTCAAGGCCAAGAACAACTCCAAGTCCGTGGCCGAGCCCCGTCAGATCGCCATGTACCTGACCAAGACCCTCACGGATGCGAGCCTCCCCGAGATCGGAAAGGGCTTCGGCGGCAAGCATCATTCGACGGTGATCCACTCCGTCCGGAAGATCGATACCATGCGGAAGCGCGACCCGGAATTCGACAGGCTCATCAACAGCTTCGTGCAGTCATTCAAATGAAGTTGCACGGGTTTTCCACTTCCCTCTGCCGCTACGCGCCGAGCGCGGGCCGGGCCGTCCCGCGTATGCACAGGAGCGCCACCCTCCGCCCTCTCCCGTCCACACCGCCGTGCACAGGGCAAGCCGTCCTCCCTCTGCGGGTTGGCGCGGTTTCCGCCGTCTCCGCAGGACCTCTCAACTTCCGTGAAATCAATCTCACTCTCTATAGACCAGAAGAGGAACGGTGATGGAAATCCTCGTCCGGAAGGCCGACCTGGTGAAGGAGCTCTCGCTCGTGCAGGGCATCGTCGAGCGGAAGAATTCCATCCCGATCCTCTCCAACGTCCTGGCGGAGGCCAAGGGAGGCGAGTTGCGCATCGCCGCCACCGACCTCGACGTCTCGCTCCGCTGCGGGTGCGCGGCCCAGATCGTGGCCGATGGCGCCATCACCCTTGGCGCAAAGAAGCTCTACGAGATCGCGCGCTCGCTTCCCGACAGCGAGGTACGCCTCAAGGTCCTGCCCGACTCGTGGGCCTCCATCGAATGCGAGCGCGTGAGCTTCAAGATGGCCGGCCTGCCCAAGGAGGACTTCCCCGCCTTGCCGGAAGCGAAGGCCAGCAAGGGTATCGAGATCCCGGGCGAGGTGCTTCGGGACCTCATCGCGCGGACCGCCTTCGCCATCACCGCCGAGGACGCCCGTTACTACCTGGCCGGTGCGCTGCTGGTGTTGGACAAGGACGGCGCGGCCATGGTGGCCACGGACGGGCACCGGCTCTCCTACGCCCATCGCAAGGCGGCGCTGAAGGTGAGCGAGGCCGTGCGCGTCCTGATCCCGCGCAAGGCGATCCACGAGATCGCGCGCCTGCTCGAGACCGAGGACGCGGCCACGTTCCAGCAGGTGGAGAACCACCTGGTGTTCCTGGTCGGGGGCCGGACCCTGGCCTCGAAGATGATCGAAGGTCAGTTCCCGGCTTTCGAGAAGGTCATCGCCCTGACCGGCGACAAGGTCGTGGCCCTGGAGCGGGAGCGGCTCGCCACCGCCATCCGGCGCGTCAGTCTCCTGTCCTCGGAGCGCAGCCGGGCCGTGCGGCTGAGCCTCGGTCCCGGCAAGCTCGATCTCGCCGCCTCCAGCCCCGACCTGGGCGAGGCGCGCGAGTCGCTGAGCGCGGAATACCAGGGCGCAACCGTGGAGATCGGGTTCAATTCGCAATACCTGCTCGACTTTCTCGGCGTGGCGGGGTCGGAATCGGTCTCTCTCGAGCTCAAGGACCAGGAGAGCCAGGGCATGTTCCGGCCCGCGGGCGAGGGCGCCACGGACTATCGCTACGTCGTCATGCCCATGCGGCTCTAGGAGTGTGGGTGGAGGAGATCGAGATCACGGACCTGCGCAACCTCCGTCACGTCAGCGTGTCGCTGGGACCGGGCCTGAACGTCTTTGCCGGCCGCAACGCGCAGGGAAAGACGAGCCTGCTCGAAGGAGTGGCCCTCCTCGCGCGCGGGAGGTCCTTTCGAACCGATGAGGTGCGCACCTTGATCCGCCGTGGCACATCCGGGTTGCGCGCGCGCGGCACCGCGCGCCACGAGGGCCACACGACCGAGCTCGAGGTCGAGCTCACCTCCCAGGGGCGCCACCTGCGCGTCGACGGACGGGACGTTCCGCCCCGCGCCTACCAGGGACGGCTGGAAGTCATCGTGTACTCGACGGAGCGGCTGAAGGTCCTGCGAGGACCGATGCGGGAGCGCCGGCAATACGTCGATCGGGCCGCGGCCGCCCTGTGGCCGGCCTACCGACAGACCCTGCGCGATTACGAGCGCGTCGTCCAGCAGCGCAACGCCCTGCTCGAGACGGGCGGGGCCGGGCTCGAGGCCTGGGACGAGAGGCTGGTCGCGCTGGGCGGCACCCTTCGTCACCGCCGCGGCGCCTACGTGGCGCGCCTTGGCGCCGGGCTTGCGCGCGCCTTCCGCCCCGAAGGGGAGGTCTACGAGATCAGGGTGGAGCCGGCGGCCTCCCCCGAGGGCGAGGCGGGCGAGCAACGGCGCCTCGCGGAGGAGCTGGCCGCGCGGGCCAGGGATGAGCGCCGCGCCCGGCGCACGCTGGTGGGTCCGCATCGGGATCCCGTCGCCCTCACCGTCGACGGCGCGGAGGCGGCCGAGCAGGCCTCCGCGGGCCAGTGCCGCAGCCTGCTCCTGGCCCTGAGCCTGGCCACGCTCGAGGTCTACGAGGCGGAGCAGGGCTCGCCCGCGGTGGCCCTCCTGGACGATCTCGATTCCGAGCTGGACGAGGAACGGGCGGCCGCGCTGTGCACGGAGGTGGCGCGGCGGGGCCAGGCTCTGGTCACGACCGCCCATCGCGGCTGGGCGGAGCGGCTGCGGGAAGCAGGGCGCGTATTCGCGGTCGAACAAGGAGAGGTGCGCGCGGCGTAATGATGACCGAACACGAAGGCGGCGGAGGAGACGACAGCGACTACGGTGCGGGGGCCATCCGCATCCTCGAAGGGCTGGAAGCCGTACGCGTCCGCCCCGCGATGTACATCGGGTCCACGGGCGAGTCCGGGCTGCATCATCTGGTGTACGAGGTGGTCGACAACTCCGTCGACGAGGCCCTGGCCGGGTACTGCTCCGAGATCAACGTCACCGTCCACATCGACAACTCCGTGACCGTGGTCGACAACGGACGCGGCATTCCCGTCGAGCCGCACCCAGCGGTGCCCGGCATGTCCACGACCGAGGTGGTCCTCACCAAGCTGCACGCGGGAGGCAAGTTCGACCACAAGGCCTACAAGGTCTCGGGCGGCCTGCACGGCGTGGGGATCTCGGTGGTGAACGCGCTCAGCGAGACCCTCGAGGTCGAGATCTGGCGCGACCACAAGGTCTACCGCCAGACCTACCAGCGCGGCGCGCCCCAGGGCCCCTTGGAGAACACGGGCGTGACCGACCGTCGCGGCACCAAGGTGACGTTCAAGCCCGACACCCAGATCTTCGAGACCACGATCTTCAGCTTCGACACCCTGTCCCAGCGCCTGCGCGAGCTCAGCTTCCTGAACCGCGGCATCGTCATCACGCTCGACGACGAGCGCGACGAGAAGAAGAAGCACCGCTTCCAGTACCAGGGCGGCATCGCTTCCTTCGTGGAGCACCTGAACCGCAACAAGGAAGTGCTCAACCCCGTGATCATGATCGAGGGCCAGCGCGACGGCGTCACGGCCGAGATCGCGCTGCAGTGGAACGATGGCTACGCGGAGAACATCTACAGCTTCGCGAACAACATCAACACCCACGACGGCGGCACGCACCTCGTGGGGTTCAAGAGCGCGCTCACACGCACGCTCAACGCCTACGGCGCCTCGTCGGGCCAGGCCAAGGACCTCCAGGAGCCGCTGCAGGGAGAGGACACACGCGAGGGGCTCTGCGCGGTCATCTCGGCCAAGGTGCCGAACCCGCAGTTCGAGGGGCAGACCAAGGGCAAGCTGGGCAACTCCGAGGTCAAGGGCATCATCGAGAGCCTGATCAACGAGAAGCTCGGCGCATATCTCCAGGAGAACCCGTCCGTCGCCAAACGCATCGTCCTCAAGATCCTGGAGGCGGCGCGGGCGCGCGAGGCGGCGCGCAAGGCCCGCGACCTCACGCGGCGGAAGGGCGCGCTGGACGGGGCCGGGCTACCCGGCAAGCTCGCCGAATGCCAGGAGAAGGATCCCGGCAAGTGCGAGCTGTACCTCGTGGAGGGCGACTCCGCGGGCGGCTCGGCCAAGCAGGGCCGCGACCGCGTGTTCCAGGCCATCCTGCCCCTGCGCGGCAAGATCCTGAACGTCGAGAAGGCCCGCCTCGACAAGACCCTGGCGTCGGAGGAGATCCGCAACATCATCGCCGCCCTCGGCACCGGTGTGGGCGCGGACGACTTCAGCGCGGCCAAGCTGCGCTATCACCGCATCATCCTGATGTGCGACGCCGACGTCGACGGCTCCCACATCCGCACGCTGCTCCTGACCTTCTTCTACCGCCAGATGAAGGAGCTGATCGAGCGCGGCCACCTCTACATCGCCCAGCCGCCTCTCTTCAAGGCCAAGGCCGGGAAGTCGGAGCGCTACCTGAAGGACGAAGTGGCCCTGGATGCGTTCCTCATGGAACGCGCGGTCGAGAACCGCAAGGTCCGCCTGGCCTCCGGACAGGAGGTCGACGGGGTCAAGCTGATCCGCCTGCTCGAACGCCTCGTTTCCGTGGGCAAGCTGCTGGACATGATCGAGCGCAAGGGCACGCCGCGCTCGCTGGTGGAGAGGCTGCTGCGGGCGCAGATCAAGGACGCGGACGCCTTCTCGGACAAGTCCCGCCTCATGGAGCTCATCCGGCCCATTCGCGAGGCGGGGGCGGACATCATCCTGGAGGACGACGAGGAGCACGGGATCTGCGAGATCGTGCTCCAGCACGCCACGAATGGGCATAGCCGCGAGGTGCGGCTGGGCCACGACTTCGTGGGCTCCCCCGAATACAAGGCGCTCTATTCCGCCTACGAAGACGTGCGCGAGCTGGACAAGCCGCCGCTCGTGGTCGTGGACGGGGGGGAGACCACCCTGCCCAGCCGCGAAGCGCTCCTCCAGCACATCATGGCCGAGGGCAAGCGCGGCCTGACCATCCAGCGCTACAAGGGGCTCGGCGAGATGAACGCGGATGAGCTCTGGGAGACCACCATGAATCCCGAAACTCGCACCCTCCTGCAGATCCGCCTGGAGGACGAGGAGGTGGCGGAGAACATCTTCACGACGCTGATGGGCGACGCCGTGGAGCCGCGGCGCCTGTTCATCGAAGAGAACGCCCTGAACGTCCGCAACCTCGACATCTGATGGCGACCACACCCCCGTCCGACAACACCGGCGCGGGCACGCGCGTGCCCACCAATCTCGCGGACGAGATGCAGCAGTCGTACATGGCCTACGCCATGTCCGTCATCATCGGCCGCGCCCTGCCCGACGTGCGCGACGGCTTCAAGCCCGCCAACCGCCGCGTCCTGTACGGCATGCAGCAGATGGGCCTGCAGCCGGGGCGCCCGTACAAGAAGTCCGCCAAGATCGTGGGCGAGGTGATGGGCAACTATCACCCCCACGGCGGCGACGCCATCTACGACACCCTCGTGCGTCTGGCCCAGGACTTCAACCTGCGCGCGGTCCTCGTCGACGGCCAGGGCAACTTCGGATCGGTGGACGGCGACAACGCCGCCGCCATGCGCTACACCGAGGCCCGCCTCACGCGCCTGGGCGCCGCCATGATGGCGGACATCGAGAAGGACACCGTCGACTACGTCCCCACCTACGACGACAGCTCGACCGAGCCCTCGGTGCTTCCGACGCCGTTTCCGAACCTGCTCGTGAACGGCGCGGCCGGCATCGCCGTGGGCATGGCCACCAACATCCCGCCCCACAACCTGGGGGAGGTGGTGGACGCGCTGACCTTCGTCATCGGCAACCACGACCTCACCCCGGAGGAGCGGCTGGAGGGGGTGATCGAGCGCGTTCCCGGTCCGGACTTCCCCACCGCGGGCTTCCTCTACGGCCGGGCCGGCATCCGCCAGGCCTATCGCACGGGGCGCGGGTCCGTGATCATGCGCGCCCGGGCGGAGATCGAGGTGAGGAAGGGCGACCGCGAGTCGATCGTGGTCACCGAGATCCCCTACCAGATCAACAAGGCGCGCCTCATCGAGAAGATCGCGGAGATGCACCGCGACAAGCGCATCGAGGGAATCGCCGACATCCGCGACGAGAGCGACCGCCGCGGGATGCGGATCGTCATCGACGTGCGCAAGGGCGAGCCCAGCCAGGTGCTGCTGAACAACCTCTACAAGCACACCCAGCTCCAGGACAGCTTCGGCATCATCATGCTGGCCATCGTCGACCAGCGCCCGCGCGTCCTGAACCTGCTGGAGGTGTGCGAGCACTTCATCGAGTTCCGGCGCGATGTGGTGCGCCGGCGCACCGCTTTCGAGCTGCGAAAGGCTCTGGAGCGCGCGCATATCCTCGAGGGATTCGTCATCGCCCTCGACCATCTGGACGCCGTGATCGCCCTCATCCGCGCCGCGCCCGCCCCAGCGGAAGCCAAGGCCGGCTTGATCGCCCAGTTCGGCCTCACCGAGATCCAGGCCGACGAGATCCTCAAGATGCAGCTCCAGCGCCTCACTGGCCTGGAGCGCCAGAAGATCGTCGACGAGCTCCGGGAGAAGCGCATCCTCATCGCCGACCTGCAGGACATCCTGGCCAAGCCCGCGCGAGTGGATCGGATCGTGGTCGAGGAGCTCGAGAAGATCCGGGAGGAGCACGGGGATCCCCGCCGCACGCAGATCATCGACGCCGTGGACGAGCTCACGGCCGAGGACATGATCGCGGACGAGGACGTGGCCATCTCGATCACCCACACCGGCTACATCAAGCGCACGTCGATCTCCACCTACCGCAGCCAGCGGCGCGGCGGCCGCGGGCGCAAGGGCATGCAGACGAAGGAAGAGGACTTCGTCGACCAGCTCTTCATCGCGTCGACGCACTCCTACATCCTCATCTTCACGGACCGCGGCCGCGTGTACTGGCTCAAGGTCCACGAGATCCCGGAAGTCGGCCCCCAGGGACGAGGCAAGGCGGTGGTGAACCTCGTGCATCTCGCCCCGCAGGAGAAGATCGCGGCCTTCGTCTCCGTGAAGTCGTTCGATCCCGGCCGCTACGTGCTGCTGGCCACGCGCAAGGGCATCGTGAAGAAGACCGAGATCTCCGCCTTCGCCAACCCGCGCACGGCAGGCATCATCGCCCTCGGCGTGGAGGACGACGACGCGCTGATCGAGGTCGTTCTCACCTCCGGCAAGGACGAGGTCCTGCTCGGCACCAAGGAGGGCATGGCCATCCACTTCCTCGAAGAGGACGTGCGTCCCATGGGTCGAGCCGCCTACGGCGTCAAGGGCATCACGCTCGAGAAGGACGACGAGGTCGTGGGCGTCGAGGTGGTGGAGGCGGGGGGCACCGTGCTCACCCTGACCAGCAATGGGTACGGCAAGCGCACGGCCATCGAGGAGTACCCGCTGCAGAGCCGCGGGGGCAAGGGGACCATCGACATCAAGACCACCGACCGCAATGGGCCGGTGGTGGGCGTGAAATTCCTGCGCAGCGACGAGCAGGTGATGCTCATCACCGAAAAAGGTATGATCATCCGCCTGAACACGGCAGACATCTCAACCATCGGCCGCAACACGCAGGGCGTGCGGTTGATCCAGCTCGAGGAAGGCGATCACCTCGTCTCGGTGGCGCGCCTGGCCGAGCGGGAAGAGGGTGACGAGGGCGGCCCACCGCGGCCCGATGTTCCGCCCGAGGGCAAGGAGGAGGCATGATCAAGCGGGGACGCGTGGCGCTGGCGGCGGTCGTGGCTCTGGCGGGGGTGGCCTGCGGGCACCCGGAGAAGAGCGTGGTCGACCAGTATTTCAACGCCGTGAACGCCAAGGACACGCAGACCCTGTCCAGCTTCGCCGCCGTCACCTTCGACAAGAAGGTGGACCGGTGGGCGATCAAGAAGACGATCTCCGAGGACAAGAAGCCGGCGCCTCTCCCTGACCTCGTGCAGAAGGCCAAGGACGCCGATGCCGCCGTGGCCGCCAACAAGAAAGCGGCCAGCGCCTGGTCGCTCGACCGCTTCAACGACATCGAGGCCGTACGCGAGGCGCGCAAGAACAACAAGCCCGTCCCGGCCAAGCTGACCGACGTGGCCACCAAGTGGGACGACTTCAACACCAAGGACCGCGACGGCAAGAAGACGGTGGCCGTGAGCAAGGACGCGGTGGAGAAGGAGAAGCGGTCGATCGCGCGCTCGATCGGGGACGTCGAGGACGTGGAGAGCCTGAAGGGCGATGTCAACGAGAAGCAGATCGAGGTGGACCTCACCATCGGCGGCCAGCAGCAGCCCTACGTGATGACGCTGCGCAAGTACGACGTCAAGCGCGACAACGGCCAGACCGTACGCGGCCGCTGGGTGATCCAGAATCTGCAGCCGATGAGCTAGGCGGCGGCTGGGGAAGTATTGAGTCAGGGGGGGCACTTGCGCTCACCGCGGTCGCCGCGGCGCGGCCCCCCCTGAAACCCCCCTCGCGACGCCCCCGCCGCTACGCGGCGCGGGCGCGCTCTACGTAGCGCTAGAGGAGTTCGAGCCCCGCGAAGCGGGCCACCAGGCGCTTGGCCCCGATGCCCAGGAACGACACCGTCAGCTTGAGGTCGTCGCCCGCGCCTTCGCGGCGCACCACCGTGCCCACCCCGAACAGGGGATGACGGACGCGGGCGCCCGGACGGATCTCTCCGAGACCCGGGGCCGCGGCGGGAACCACGACATCGGGGGCCCGCCACGGTTGCGGTGCCCCGGACGGACGTCGTGGAGGGGCCCAGCTGGGCGCGATCCGGCTCTCGCCCGTGACCTCCAGGCGCGCGCGCGGAATCTCGCCGAGAAATCGGCTCGGCTCGCTGACGCGGCGCTGCCCGAAGACCTGGCGGCTCGAGGCCCAGCTGAGGTGCAAGCGCTCCATGGCCCGCGTCATCCCGACGTACAGCAGCCGGCGCTCCTCCTCGAGCGCCTCCGGCTTGCTGAGGCTGCGCGTGTGCGGGGAGAGCCCTTCTTCGAGCCCGACGAGGAACACCGACTCGAACTCCAGCCCTTTCGCGGAATGCAGCGTCATCAGCGTCACCGGCGCATCGTCCCGGATCTGGTCGGTGTCGCTCAGGAGCGACACCTGGTCGAGGAAGCCGGCCAGGGTGGGCGCCTCGTCGCGGGCCTCGTAATCCGCGGCGGCGGAGAGCAGCTCGGCCAGGTTCTCCAGCCGGTCCTGGCTCTCCTGGGTCTCCTCCTGGGCCAGGCCCGCCGAGTAGCCGGTCAGCTCGAGGATGCGGCTCAGCAGGTCCTTGATCGCCAGGCCCTCCGCCTCGCCGCGCAGCCGCTCGATCATGTCCCGGAAGCGCCGCAGGGGTTGGGTCGCGCGCGCGGGCAGGAGCGCTTCGTCCTCCACCGCCGCCAGCGCCTCCCAGGTCGAGATCCCGCGCTCCGCCGCCGCGCGCTCCACCTCCTCCACGGTGCGCGCGCCGATCCCGCGCGGGGGCACGTTGAGGATCCGGCGCAGGGCGATGGGATCGGCGGGGTTGCGCAGCACGCGCAGGTAGGCGAGCAGGTCCTTCACTTCCTTGCGCTCGTAGAACCCGACGCCGCCCACCACGATGTAGGGAAGGCCCTGGCGCATGAGCGCTTCTTCCAGGAGACGGCTCTGCGCGTTCATGCGGAAGAGCACGGCCGCCCGTCCCTTCGTGCGCAGGCCGGCAATGCGCCCGACCACCCACTGCGCCTCCTGGTACTCGTCGCCCGCCTGATGCAGGCGCACGGCCTCGCCCGCCGCTTTCACCGCGCGCAGAGTCTTGCCCTTGCGCTTCTCGTTGTGGGCCACGAGCGCGGAGGCGGAGTCGAGGATGCCCTGGGTGGAACGGTAGTTCTCCTCCAGGCGCAGCACGCGCGCGCCCGGGAAGTCGTGTTCGAAGTCCAGGATGTTCTGGATGTCGGCGCCGCGCCAGGAATAGATCGACTGGTCCTCGTCACCGACGACGGTGACGTTGCCCCTCGGTCCGACCAGGTGGCGGATCAGCTCGTACTGGGTCCGGTTGGTGTCCTGGTACTCGTCCACCAGCACGTACTGGAACCGGCGCCGGTAGGACTCTCGGACCTGCTCGTTGCCGGCCAGCATCGAGGCCGTGCGCAGCAGGAGGTCGTCGAAGTCGAGCGCGTTGGCCGCACGCAGGGTCTGGTGATAGCGCTCGGCGACACGGGCGAGCGTCTGCTCGGCCACCGAATCGCTGTCCGCGTCCCCCGGATCGCGCCCCGAGTTCTTGCGCGCGGAGATCCGGGAGAGGAGCCGGCGCGGCGGGTTGACCTTCTCCGGCAGGTCGAGCGCCTTCAGGGCCCCGCGCACCGCCTGGAGCTGGTCGTCCTCGTCGTAGATGACGAAGCCCGGGCCGAGCCCGGCCGCCGCCGCCTCGCGTCGCAGCAGGCGCACGCAGAGGCTGTGGAAGGTGGAGATCCAGCTCCGGAGGGGCGCGCCGGGGAGCAGCGCCTCCGTCCGCGCCTTCATCTCGCCCGCCGCCTTGTTGGTGAAGGTGACGGCGAGAACCGATTCCGAGGGCACGCCCCTCTCGCGAATGAGATGGGCAATCCGGTGCGTGATCACTCGGGTCTTGCCGCTGCCCGCGCCGGCCAGGATGAGGACGGGCCCCTCCGTGGCCAGCACGGCCTCGCGCTGTTGTTCGTTGAGCCCGGTGAGCAGGGGGGAGCTTTCGAAGGACACCAATCCCTGATTTTAGCTTGTTAAGTCAGGGGGGGCACTCACGCACCATCCGCGAGGGGCGTTCGCGACCCCCCCTGAAACCCCCCTCGCCTGCCGCCGCCGCTGCGCGACGCCGTCAGGCTCTACGGGACCGTTGCCCCGTCTCCGTCCGTTGAGCCGATCAAGCCTATTCGACGGTGACGGACTTCGCGAGGTTCCGGGGCTGGTCCACGTCGCGGCCCGCGCGCACCGCGGTGTGGTAGGCCATGAGCTGCAGGGGCAGGACCATGAGCAACGGTGACCATACCTCCTCGACCGCGGGCACGTCGAAGATGAGATCGCGGTCCGGCTCCAGGACCTTGCCGACCTCGGTATCGCCCTGGAAGGTGACGGCGATGACGCGCCCGCCGCGCGCCTTCACCTCCTGGACGTTCGACAGCATCTTCTCGTAGACGCGGCCCTGCGGGCAGAGGGCAACGACGGGCAGGCTCTCGTCGATGAGGGCGATGGGGCCGTGCTTCATCTCGCCCGCCGGATAGCCTTCGGCGTGGATGTACGAGATCTCCTTCATCTTGAGCGCGCCCTCGAGCGCGATCGGGTAGTTCACGCCGCGGCCCAGGTACAGCATGTTGGGCGACCGCGACAGCCATTTCGCCGCCTCGTCCATGCGGCCGCTCATGCCCAGGGCGTTCTCCATGAGGTGCGGCACCCGGGCCAGGCTCTCCAGCAGCTCGCGGCAGCGCTCGGTGGTCAGCGTGCCGCGCAGGCGGCCCAGGCGCAGGGCGAGCAGGGCGAGGGCCACGATCTGGGCGGTGAAGGCCTTGGTCGAGGCCACCCCGATCTCCGGGCCGGCATGGGTGAGGAGCGTGCCCGCCGCCTCGCGCGTGATCATCGACCCCTGCACGTTGCAGATCGCGACGGGCAGCGCGCCCAGCCGCTTCGCTTCCCGGAACGCGGCGAGGGTGTCGGCGGTCTCGCCGCTCTGGGTGATGGCCACGCAGAGGGATGCGGGGCCGACGAGCGGATCCCGGTAGCGGAACTCGCTGCCGTAATCGACCTCGGCCGGGACCTGCGCCACCTGCTCCAGGAGGTACTTGCCGACGAGAGCGGCGTGCCAGCTCGTGCCGCAGGCCACCAGCATCACGCGCTTGGCCCGCTTGAGCTCCTCTTCGGCCGCCCCCAGCTCCTCGAGATGCACCTCGCCGTCTTCGATGCTTATCCGGCCCAGCAGCGTGTCCCGCACCGCGCGCGGCTGCTCGTGGATCTCCTTGAGCATGAAGTGGCGATAGCCGCCCTTTTCCGCCTGCACCGGGTCCCAGGTGATGCGCTGGGGATCGCGCTTGATGATTCGCCCAGAAGCCTCGGTGACCTTGACGGAATCGGGCGCCACCACCACCACGTCCCCGTCGTCGAGGAAGAGGAAGTCGCGCGTGTAGGGCAGCAGGGCCGGGATGTCGGAGGCGAGGAAATGCTCGTTCTCGCCCAGGCCGACGACCAGTGGCGGTCCCTTGCGCGCGCCGATCAGCTTCTGCGGTTCGTCCTCGTGCAGGAGGACCAGCGCATAGATGCCTTCCAGCTCGCCCAGGGCGCGGCGCACCGCGTCCTCGAGGTCGCCCTTGTAGAGCGATTCCACCAGATGCGCGACCACTTCGGTGTCGGTCTGGGTGACGAACTTGTGGCCCTGGGCGGCGAGGCGCGTCTTCAGGGGCAGGTAGTTCTCGATGATCCCGTTGTGGACGACCACGATCTTGCCCTTGCAGTCCTGGTGCGGGTGGGCATTCTCCTCGCTGGGCCGGCCATGGGTGGCCCAGCGTGTGTGCCCGATGCCGAAGGCGCCGGCCAGCGGCTCCGCCCGCAGGCTGTCCTCGAGCTTGCAGAGCTTGCCCACCGAGCGCCGGCGTTGGAGCGTGCCGTCACGGACCACGGCCACGCCCGCGGAGTCATACCCGCGGTACTCCAGCCGCCGCAGCCCTTCCACGATGACGGGGACGGCGTCCCTCGATCCGACGTAGCCGACGATGCCGCACATGTCTCGGAGTCAGTCTTTCCGGTGCGCCTTCGCCGCCACCGGCGCGGCGGCGGGGGGCCCCTCGGTCCCCTTCGCTGCACGTCTCTTGCCAAGCTCGGTGGCCCAGCCCGGCTTGACGACCTGGCGCGCCCGCCCGAGGGCGAGCGCCCCCGGGGGGACGTCCTGGGTGATGGCGCTGCCCGCGGCGATGTACGCGCCTTCGCCGATCGTGATGGGCGCCACGAGCGTGGTGTCGCTGCCGATGAAGGCCCCGGCCTCGATGCGCGTGGGGTGCTTGTGGGCGCCGTCGTAGTTGCAGGTGATGGTGCCGGCGCCGATGTTCACGCCCGGGCCCACCGTCGCGTCGCCGATGTACGAGAGGTGGGGAGCCTTGGAGCCGTCCCCCAGCGTCGTCTTCTTGAGCTCGACGAAGTTGCCGACCTTGGCCTTGGCCCCGATGCGCGTCTCCGGCCGGATGTGCGCGAAAGGGCCGACCGACGCCCCCGCCCCCACCGTGCACTCGCGCAGGAGGCAATGGTCGAGGATCTGCGCGCCCGGTCCGACCTCCGTGTCCACCAACCGCACGAACGGACCCACGCTCGCGCCGGCCCGAACGAGCGTGCGGCCTTCGAGGAAGGTGTACGGCCGCAGCAGGCAGTCCGCCTCCACCACCACGTCCAGTCCCACGTGGGTGGATTCGGGATCCTCGATGCCGACTCCCGCCGCCATGAGGGCCTCGGTGCGCCGCGCTCGCAACGTCCGCGTGGCCGCGGCCAGCTCGGCGATGCTGTTGACGCCGAGCCCTTCTGCGGGCTCGTCCGCCGCCACTGCCGCCACGGACTTCCCGTCCGCGCGGAGCAGGCCGATCAAGTCCGTGAGGTAGAACTCGCCCTGCGCGTTTTGCGGCTGCAGCTTTCCCAGGACGCCGAGCAGGGCCGGCACCTCGAAGGCATACAGCCCGGCGTTGATCTCGCGGATGCCCCGGAGGTCGCCCGTCGCGTCCTTGGCCTCGACGATGGCGCGCACATGGCCCGCCGCGTCGCGGACCACGCGCCCGTACGCGCCCGGATCGTCCAGGACGACGGTGAGCAGTGTCGCCGCCGCGCCCTGGTCGCGATGGGTGGCGACCAGGCGCCGCAGGGTGTCGGGTCGCAGGAGGGGCACGTCGCCGTTGACGACGAGCAGCGTCCGCTCGGGGTGAGCGGCGAAGACGTCACGCGCGACCTGCACGGCGTGCCCGGTGCCGCGCGGGGGATCCTGCCTGACGAAGGTCAGGCCGCGGCCCGCGAAGGCCGCCTCGACGGCCTCCGCCTGGTGCCCGACCACGACGGCAATGGGCGCGGCCCCCGTGACGGAGGCGGTGCGGAGGACGTGCTCGAGGAGTGGGACGCCGAGGACGGGATGGAGGACCTTGGCCCGCGCGCTCTTCATCCGGGTGCCCTTGCCGGCGGCCAGGATGACGGCTTGCAGGGAAGGCGGACTCACCGAATCAGTCTAGCAGGCCGCCCGCCTTTGAAAGAGTCGAACTAACTGGCTTGGGGATACACGATCGACAAGAACTCTTCGTCCTCGCGCAGGCCGTCGAAATCCGGATCCTGACGGGCCTGGGCCCGGTTGGACGGCCCCGCCGTCACGGCCTGGCGCAGCGACTTCAACGCGGTGGCGCTGTCCCCCGCCCGGGCGGCGGTGGCGGCCATGCAGTAAAGGACGTGCTCGTTGCGGGGATGGATCTCGGCCGCCTGGCGCAGGAACTTGAGGGCCTCCTCGTACTCGCCCCGGTTGTGCAGGTACACGCCGTGGTGGAGCATCTCGTCGAAGGTCTTGGGCCGGAACGCCGGGCGCTTCTCCAGCGCCCGCTCGCACACCGCGCGGTAGGACCTCGCGCGCTCGAGGAGGTCCCGCTCCTCGGGGAAGCCGGCCAGGAGCGCGTCGAAATGCTCCCGCGCGCGCTCGTAATCGTGCTTGCCCATCGCCTTCATGGCCTTCTCGAAGGTGTCGATGGCCTGCTGGCTGCGGCGGTCGACGACGGGGGTGGGCTTCTTGGCGGTCATGCTGGAGCCACTCCTCTCGAAAGCGGCGGGGGCCGAGCCGCGAAGAATACCCGGGATGGGCCGGGCCTGATAGAATGACCGTTTAACAAGAGCCCGGTTGAAGCCTCCTAGGGACGAGCCGATCTCGATCCGCGGCGCGCGAGTCCACAACCTGCAGGGGGTGGACTGCGACATCCCCCGCAACCGGCTGGTGGTCATCACCGGGCCGTCGGGGTCCGGCAAGAGCAGTCTGGCCTTCGATACGCTCTACGCCGAGGGCCAAAGGCGTTACGTGGAGAGCCTCTCCGCCTACGCCCGCCAGTTCCTCGACCAGATGGAAAAACCGGACGTGGAGTCCGTGACCGGACTCAGCCCGGCCATCGCGATCGAGCAGCGGACGACGGTCAGCCATCCGCGGTCGACCGTCGGCACCGTCACCGAGATCTACGACCACCTGCGCGTGCTCTTCGCGGCCCTCGGGCGGCCGCACTGCCCGAAGTGCGAGCGCCCGGTGGCCTCGCAGACGACGGAGCAGATCGCGGAACGGCTCTGGCGGCTGCCGCCCGGCACCACGGTCTCCGTGCTGGCCCCGGTCGTGCGCGGCCGTAAAGGAGCGTTCCGCAAGGAGCTCGCCGCCCTCGCCGCCGAGGGATACCTGCGCGTGCGCGTGGACGGGCGCGTGGTCAGCCTCGAGGAACGCATCGCGCTCGATCCGCGCCGCAACCATCGGGTCGAGGTGCTCGTCGATCGGCTCGCCCTCAGGCCGGGCGCGGAGAAGCGCCTGATCTTCGCGCTGGACAAGGCTCTGCACCTGGCCGGGGACGTGGTCATGGTGGCCGTCGGCGAGGAGGAGCGGTTCTACAGCCGGCGGCTGGCCTGCGCGGTGTGTGACGTCTCCCTCACGGAGCTGAGCCCCCGCGCCTTCTCCTTCAACAGCCCCTACGGCGCCTGCCCGCGGTGCGAGGGGTTGGGCTCGCGCTGGGACGTGGACGTGGGCCGCGTCATCCCCGACGAGAACAAGTCCCTCGTGGACGGCGCCATCCATCCCTGGCAGCGGTACGGTCCCCGCCTCGTGCGCGAAGCGCTGGAGGAGCTGGCCCAGCGTCTCGGGTTCTCGCTCGAAGTCCCTTTCGCCCAATTGCCCCGTCGCGCCCGTCAGGCCCTGCTCCAGGGTGACGGCACGTTTCCGGGCGTGCTCTCCGACCTGCGCCGCCGGTCCGAGGCCTTCCTGCGGCTGGAGGCGTCCGCAAGCGACGAGGCGGCCGCGCCGCCGGACGGCGCGGACGCCTTCGAGGACATCCGACCGTACCTGGTGGAGACGACGTGTCCCGAATGTCGTGGGGCCCGCCTGCGGCCGGAGAGCCTGGCCGTGCGCCTGGGCGAGCGCACGATCGCGGAATTCGTCCGCCTTCCGGTGACGGAAGCGGTCGGGGCCTTTGCCTCGCTGGTCTTCGAGGAGCGCGAGCAGCCGGTCGCGGAGAGGCTGCTGCCCGAGATCCTTTCGCGCCTGCGCTTCCTCGACGCCGTGGGCGTGGGATATCTGACCCTCGATCGGCCGACCACCACCCTCTCCGGCGGCGAGGCCCACCGCATCCGCCTGGCCAGCCAGATCGGCGGCCGCATGCAAGGGATCCTGTACGTCCTCGACGAGCCCTCCGTCGGCCTGCACCAGCGCGACAACCAACGCCTGCTGGCCACCCTGACCGGCATCCGCGACCTCGGCAACACGGTCGTGGTCGTCGAGCACGACGAGGAGACGATCCGCGCCGCGGACTGGATCCTCGACCTCGGCGAAGGTGCGGGACGGCAGGGCGGCCGCCTCATGTATCAGGGCCCGCCGGCCTCGATCGACGGGAGCCTGACCGGGCGCTACCTTCGCCGCGAGCTTTCCATCCCCGTTCCCGCCGTTCGCCGCGCCGCAAGGGGGCTGCTCCGCATCAAGGGCGCCCGCGAGCACAACCTGCGCGACATCGACGTCGAGATCCCCCTCGGCGTCCTCACCGCCGTCACGGGCGTGAGCGGCTCGGGCAAGTCGACGCTGGTGGAGGACATCCTGTATCGCGCCCTGGCCCGAAGGCTCTACGGTGCCGCCGCGGAGCCCGGGCGCCACGAGGCGCTCGAAGGCGCGGAGGCCATCGACAAGGTCGTCGCCATCGACCAGAGCCCGATCGGCCGCACGCCGCGCTCCAATCCCGCCACCTATGCCGGTGCCTTCACCTTCATCCGCGACCTGTTCTCGCTGGTGCCGGAAGCGCGCGCCCGCGGCTACAAGCCCGGCCGGTTCTCGTTCAACGTGAAGGGGGGGCGCTGCGAGGCCTGCCAGGGTGACGGTGTGCGCGCGATCCGCATGCACTTCCTGCCCGACGTGTACGTGCGCTGCGAGGCCTGCCGGGGCCGCCGCTACAACCGCGAGACGCTGGAGGTGCTGTTCCACGGGCGCAGCATCGCCGACGTGCTCGACCTCACCGTGGACGAGGCGCTGCCCGTCCTGCGCGCGCATCCGCGGCTCTTCCGCATCCTCTCCACGCTGGCCGACGTCGGCCTCGGCTACATCCGGCTCGGCCAGAGCGCGGCCACCCTCTCCGGGGGCGAAGCCCAACGCGTCAAGCTGGCCCGGGAGCTGGCCCGGCGCGAGACGGGCCGCACCCTGTACATCCTCGACGAGCCCACGACCGGTCTGCACCTCGACGACGTCTCGAAGCTGCTCCACGTCCTCGACCGTCTCGTCGAGGCCGGCAATACCGTGGTCGTCATCGAGCACAACCTCGAGGTCGTGAAGACCGCGGACCACGTGATCGACCTCGGTCCGGAGGCGGGAGTGGCGGGCGGGCGTCTGGTCGTACAGGGGACGCCGGAGAAGGTGGCGCGGTCGCGTCGATCGCACACCGGCCGCTTCCTGCGCGAGGTCCTCCGTGCCGCCGGCCCCGGCCCCGCGGGGGCGGGCCGGGCCGAGGACGACGACGCGCCTCCCGCGCAGTCGGCATGAGCGTCGTGGCGCCTGCGGGCGAGAGCGAGCTCCTCGCGCGGAGGCCGGAGTTCCCCATCCTCGAGAAGACGACCTATCTCGTGAGCCACTCACTGGGGGCGATGCCGCGGGGCGCGGCCGCGGAGCTCGAGGAGTACGCGCGCCAGTGGGCCACGCGCGGTGTGCGCGCCTGGGCCGAGGGGTGGTGGGCGATGCCCGTCACCGTGGGCGACCTGGTCGGCCGGATCATCGGCGCGGCCCCGGGCTCGGTGGTGATGCACCAGAACGTCTCCATCTGCCAGTCCGTGCTCCTCTCCTGCTTCGACCTGTCGGCACGCCGCAACAAGATCGTCTACGAGGACCTGAACTTTCCGTCCGTGATGTACGTGTACGAGGCCCACCGCGCCCTCGGCGCGCGCGTGGTCACCGTGCCCAGCGCGGACGGGATGACGGTGCCGCTCGAGCGGTTCCTGGAAGCCATCGACGAGGAGACGCTGCTCGTTCCCCTCTCGCACGTCATCTTCCGAAGCGGCTTCGTGCAGGACGTGCCCGCCATCGTGCGGCGTGCGCACGAAGTGGGCGCCTACGTGGTGGCGGATGTGTACCAGTCCGCCGGAACCGTACCCGTCGACGTCACGGCCTGGGATGTCGACTTTGCCACCGGCGGCAGCGTGAAGTGGCTGTGCGGCGGGCCGGGCGCGGGCTACCTGTACGTGGCCCCACGCCTGCAGCGCCGCCTGCAGCCGCGGGTCACGGGCTGGATGGCCCACGAGCATCCGTTCGCGTTCGAGGCCGGCGCCATCGACTACGCGTCGGACGCGACGCGATTCCTCCACGGCACGCCCGCCGTGCCCGCCCTGTTCGCCGCGCGTGCCGGCTACGAAATCGTGTCCGCCCTCGGCGTCGACTCCATCCGGCGCAAGTCGGTGCGGCAGGTCCAGCTCCTGATGGATCGTGCCCGCGCGCTCGGCCTCACGCCGCGTACGCCCGACAATCCCGACCGCCGCGGCGGCATGGCCATCCTCGACGTCCCGCTGGGGGAGGCCGTCACGCGTGAGCTGCTCCGCCGCGAGATCATCGTGGACCATCGACCGGGTGCGGGCATTCGCTACTCCCCGCACTTCTATACGACGGACGACGAGATCCTCCACGCCATCGATCAGACGCGCGAGATCCTCGATTCCGGCGCCTATCAAGCGCATGTGCGCGCGGGGAAGACGGGCTTTTGAGCCACACCCGCCGTGGTATTGCGGCCACACTCGTGGCTGGGCGACGGCAGACAGCGTGTCTCTTCATCCGCGGGAAGTCACTGTATTCGCTCAAGTTGGGTCCAAACACTCGCCGTGGTTCGGCGATTGCATGGCGGCAGCGCAGGTCTCATGGCCTATAGGAGGACTCTCAAGCGCGGCGTAGGCTGCACGGGCATCGGCCTGCACACCGGCCGTCCCGTCCGCCTCGATCTCAAGCCGGCGCCGGCCGAACACGGCGTTCGTTTCCGCCGGACGGACGTCGGAGTCGAGATTCCCGCCCACATCGATCACCTGGGCCGTCTCGACCACGCCACCACGCTCAGCCGCGACGGCGTCTCCATCGACACCGTCGAGCACCTCCTGTCCGCCCTCTATTCGCTGGGCGTCGACGACGTGCTGGTGGAGGTGGACGGTCCCGAGATCCCGGTCATGGACGGCAGCGCGGCCCCCTTCGTGATCCTCATCCACGAAGCCGGGTTGCGCCCGCTGAAGGTCTCGCGGCGGTACTTGAAGGTGTTGCGGCCCGTCGAGGTGGTGCGCGGCGGGAAGTGGGCGCGCCTGAGCCCCTCGGACCAGTTCCGGGTCAGCTACACGATCGGCTTCGACCATCCGCTCCTGCGTCACCAGAGCGCCTCCGTCCGGGTCAGCGCGGACACCTACGCGGAGACGATCGCGCCCGCGCGCACGTTCGGCTTCCTGCGCGAGGTGGAGATGCTGCGCAAGGCGGGACTGGCCCTCGGGGGCAGCCTCGAGAACGCGATCGTGGTCGGCGAGACCGGCGTCCTCAACCAGAAGCTGCGCTTCGAGGACGAGTTCGTGCGCCACAAGATCCTCGACGCGATCGGTGACCTGTCGCTCCTCGGTCACCCGGTGGTGGGCCACCTGGAGGCCAGCAAGGCCGGCCACGCGCTGCACGCCGCTCTCGCGCGGGCGGTGCTGGATGCGCCGGACGCCTGGGCGCTGGTGACGCTCCCGCAGCTCCCGGTGGTGACGCTGCCGGGGGCGCCGGCGCCCGCGCCCCTCGCCACCCAGCGCGGCTAGACGACCCGCCGCCTCCCCATCAGTCCTTCTCGCGACGCGGGGCGACGACGAGCGCCTCGAGCTTCACCTCCAACGTCGGCTGCGCGGGATCGTTCGACTTGACGAGCACGCTCCTTTGCAGGCGCCCCGCCATCTCGGGTGTGGTGAGGCGGACGCGAAACGTGGTGCTCGCTCCCGGCTTCACGAGCAGCTTGGTGTCGGCGAGGATGGCCGCGCAGTGGCAGCTCGAGACGATGGAATCGATGCGCAGGTCGGTGCGGCCGTGGTTGCGGAGCACGAACTCCTTCTCCACGACGTGCGCGGGCTTGATCGTGCCGAAGTCGAACGAGGCGGGCTCGATCACGATGTGGGGAGCGGCGGCCGGAGAGGGCGCGGGGGCGTCCGGGGCGAGGGCGGCGGAGAGGAGGAACGCCGTGAGCGCCAGGGCCAGCGTCATGCCGACCCTCCGGCCGATCGCCCGCGCCCACCCTTCTTCCGGCCGGTCAGGCGGCGCATGTAGGCGTCGAGCATCTCGTTCTCGTAGGTGACGGAGTTGAGGAAGAGGCTCTCCACCAGATAGCGTCGGCGCTCCTCTTCCCCCATCTGCTCCACCAGCGATTGGATCTCGCGCATCATGTCCTCGAAGGAGACCTGCAGCGCGCGCTTGAGGGTCACCTCGCGGTAGAGGGCCTCGAGCAGGCCCAGGATGTCGCCGTCGAGGGTGAGCTGAAACCCGGTGGAGAGGCGCACCTTACGCATCGGCCTTCCCCTTTTTCTTGCCCCCGCCCGTGGGACCGAAGGCCTCCAGCGCGGTGCCTTCCTCCCGGTGCAGGTCGATGAGCTTGTGCACGCCCGTCATGGAGATCATCGTCTCCACCCGCGGCTGCACGCCGGCGAGCTTCACCGCCCCTCCCCGGTCCTGCATGAGCCGGTAGATGTCCATGAGACAGCCGATGGACGCGCTGTCGATGTAGGTCACCGCGGAGAGGTCGATGAGCAGCTTGCGCGTCCCGCCCTCCACCAGTTGCCTCACCTCGGCGAAGAACGCGGACAGGTTCGGATACGTGAGCTTGGCTTCCTTCACCCTCACGATCCGTACGTCGGCCTTCTCGCCTATTTCGAGCTGCATCACGTCACCTCCGCGCGGGAATGCGCCCTCCGCTCCGTCCCCGTTCCGCCTGCTGGGCCCGGAGCAGCAGGCGCGAGAGCTCCTCGCGCCCGCGGTTGATCCGGCTCTTCACCGTCCCCTCCGGCAGTCCGAGCCGGTCCGCCATCTCCTGGTAGCTCAGCCCCTGCAGGTCACGCAGCACGACCGCTTCCCGCAGCTTGTCCGGCAGTGCCTCCAGCCCACGTCGCAGGAAGCTGCGCCGGTCGCGGTCCTCCAGCGCGCGGTGGGGGCTGCTGCCCGTGGAAGCGGGAGCGAGGTCGAAGGCCACGAGGTCCTCGACCAGCACTTCCTTCTCGCGCTTGCTGGCCCGGTAGTGGTCGATGCAGAAATTCCGGGCCACGCTGGAGAGCCAGGTCGAGAAGTCGGCGTCGCGATTGAACTTCTCGAGGCTGCGGAAGACCTTGAGAAAGATCTCCTGGGTCAGGTCCTCCGCGTCGTCATGCCGGCCCGTGAACTTGTAGCCGATATGAAACACCTTCCGCTTGTAGCGGCCGACGATGAGCTCCCAGGCGGAGTTGTCCTTCTGGAGGCACCGCTCGATCAGCTCCGCATCGGAAGGGGAAGGCTTCCCCTCGTCGGTCATCGGCAGAGGTAGCGCAGGGCGAGACCCGTCTGTAAAGGATCATAGGCGCTGGACGAGCGCCAGGCAAACCTACTTGAGCTCCGGCCGGCCCGCCGTCGTCCAGGCCGTGTACCAGTAGCTGCCGACGTCGGTGGTGGCTTCCTCCAGCCGGTCCTTGGTCAGGGGCCCCGCCTTCCCCGCCAGCGTATCGTAGTAGATCTCGGTATAGCCGGATTGCCCGCGCTTGGCGAGCTCCTCCAGGTAGAGCAGGTTGTCGAGCCAGATGTAGGTCTGGGTGATCATCGAGAACACGTAGCCCTTCGGGTCGTCGATGAGGCGCGCGGTCTGTCCGCCGAAGTTGAGCTTCTTGTCCATGGCCTCCGGAAGCTTGTTCGAGAAGCGCACCCAGAGGCCGTGCTGACCCGTCTTCTGGCCGTCGTAGTTCTCGGTGAGCGCGAGCGGGTTGTGGAGGTCGGCCACATATCCCGCCAGCGTGTCCGATTCCGTGAGGATCTTCCCCTTGTCCGCCGAGCGGTACGCCTCCACCAGACGTGCGTAGGACTCCTGGATCAGCCAGGGCAGCCGGCCCGCCTTGGCCGCGTCGTCGCCGTATTTCGCCTTCAAGGCCGCTTCGGTGCGCGGGAGGTCCGAGAACGGGAACGGGAGGAAGCGGTCGAGCGTGAACCGCCGCTCGGTGCTCTCGTCCTCCGGCGGCGGGGCGTCCACGGCCAGCGAGGGCATCTCCAGCCGGTGGGCCTTGTAGAAGGGCTTCAGGCCCTTGGGCAGGGTGTCGATGGCCTCGCCTGTCACCCGCTGGTGGACGAGCGGTCCCCAGGCGCGCGCCGGCGCCGCCCCCAGCGCCACCAGCGCCACCGCGACGAGCAGCCGGAAGGTGCGGTCGCCGGCGGCCGGATGATCGATCACGTGTTCCTCCTGCGATGTCGTGTGCCGTCCGCTCATTCCACGCGCGCCGCCGTCACCAGCCGCACCTCCGCCGCCCCCGCCTGGGTCAGGGCGCGCGCGCAGGCGCGGGCGGTGGCGCCGGTGGTGAGCACGTCATCCACCAGTACCACGATCCGGCCCGATACCGCAGGCCGCCGTCGCACGACGAACGCGCGCGCCACGTTGGCGCGCCGCCGGGCCGCGCTGAGACCGGTCTGGGGCGGCGTGTCCTCGCGGCGGGCCAGCGCGTCCTCCGCGACGCGCAGGCCGGTGGGCCCGGCCAGGGCGCGGGCCAGCAACGCCGATTGGTTGAAGCCGCGCTCGCGTCGGCGGCGCGGGTGCAGGGGGACCGGCACCAGCACGTGCGCGCCGTCCAGGGTCGCCCGCACGTCGGGGGCGGCGAGGAGCACCTCGGCCAGCCGTGCCGCGACCCGGCGGCGGGCGCGGAACTTCATCTCGTGGACCAGGAGCCGCAGCGTGCCCTCGTAGGGCCCCAGGCTGGCTCCGCGTGCGAACGGGGCGAGCCCGCGGCGGCAGCGGCCGCAGGGCGCTTCCGCGCCGAGGGGAAGCGGGAACCCGCAGGGGCACACGGGCCCGCGATGACGAGGCAGCGCGGACCAGCAGGCCAGGCACAACGGGCCGCGCGTGGGCTGATCGACGTCGTGGCCGCATCCCGGGCAGGAGGACGGGAAGACGAGCGCCAGCACGGGGTCCACGAGCAGGCGCGTCGTGGCCTGGCCCAGCGCGGTCACGGCTGGCCCGCGCCCCCCGGGAGCGGCGCGCCTTCCCGGCCCGGCCGGGACGTCACAGGAGGCCCTGCTCCTGTTTCTCCTGGCAGGAAATGCACCGCTTGGCCCAGGGCACGGCCTCCAGGCGCTTGCGGTCCAGCTCCTCCTCGCACACGACGCAGGTGCCGAAGCGACGGTCGTCGATCCGGACCAGCGCCTCGTCCACGAGCTGCAGCATGTCGCGTTCGGTGTTGGAAAGGCTGAAGAGGAACTCCTTGGTGTAGGAGTTGGACGCCTTGTCCGCGATGTCCTGCGAGCCCTCTTCGTCCGCCTCCCGGCCGTAGCTCTTGCTCTTCGTGTAGGCGACCAGGATCTCCTGCTTCTTCTGCAGCAGCTTTTCCCGGAAGCTTTTCATCTTCTTCTGTTCCATTGAATGCGTCCTCGCTTCGGATCTTTGCGCCATCATGCGCCTCGCCGCGAGGCAGTCGCGGCTCGGCGGCAGCGGAAACCCTCCGCTGCGGAAAACGCGGGTCGATTCCGTCCTGTTCGTGCCCTCTGCATCAGCGGATTCCGTACCGTCGCCGTTTCTCCCACAGCGCCTTGCGGCTGATGCCGAGGATGGCCGCGGCCCGCGTCTGCTGGCCCGCGACCTGATCCAGCACGTAACGGATGTATTCCTTCTCGATCTCCTTCAGCGACGGTCTTCGGTCGCGCCCCGCCCACAGCGTCGCCGGCTGCTCCAGGATGTGCGGGGGCAGCGCGGCGGAGGCCACCACGTCGCTCGTCGTATAGAGGGCCGCGCGCTCGATCACGGACCGCAGCTCGCGCACGTTGCCCGGCCAGGCGTAACCCTTCAAGGCCTCCGACGTCTCGCGCGCGAACGCGCGCGCGGGGGTCGTACGGCGCTGGCGCTCGCGGGCCAGGAACGTCTCCGCCAGGGGCAGGATGTCGTCGCGGCGCTCGCGCAGCGGGGGCACGGTCAGGGGCACGACGCTCAGCCGGTGATAGAGGTCCTGGCGGAACGTCCCCGCGGAGACGGCCTGCCGGACGTCGACGCTGGAGGCGGCCACGAAGCGCACGTCGACCTCGATCGTCTTGGTGCCGCCCAGACGTTCGAACCGGCAGTCCTCCACCACGCGCAGCAGCTTGGCCTGCAGGTTCGGGGTGAGATCCTGCACCTGGTCGAAGAACACGGTGCCACCCGCGGCCAGCTCGATCTTGCCCGCCTTGGGCTGCTTGGCGTCGGTGAATGCGCCCGCCTCGTGTCCGAACAGCTCCGACTCGAGCAGCTCGGACGGAATCGACGGGCAGTGCACCTTGATGAGCGGATAGTCGCGCCGGGGGCCCGCATGATGAAGCCAATGGGCGAGCAGGTCCTTGCCCGTGCCGCTCTCGCCCTGGATCAGGACCGGCGTGCGCCCTTCGGCCAGGCGGCTGGCCAGCTTCAGGAGGTCGCGCATGGCGGGCGAGGCCGCGACCACGCCCGACAGCTCGGGGACGGGGGCCACGGCCGTCACTCCTTCATCTCCAGGCGCGCGGCGCCGCCCCACAGGCGCTCGAGGTCGTAGAAGCTCCGCGTGCGGGGCGTGAAGATGTGCACGACGAAGCCGGAGTAGTCCAGCAGGATCCACTCCTGGCGCGGATAGCCCTCCACGTGCTTGGGGCGCAGGTCCTCGGCGCGCATCGCCTCCTGCACCGCATCCGCGATGGCGACGATCTGGCGCTGGGACGTCCCCGAGGCGAGGACGAAGTAGTCGGTGAAGGCGGAGCCCTTGCGCAGGTCCAGGACGGCGACGTCCTCCGCCTTCTTGTCCAGGGCGGCCCGGGCCGCTTTCTTCACGGCGCCCGGCAGCCTCACCGGTACAGACCCCGCTTCTCGATGTAGTCCGCGACCGCGCCGGGCACGAGATGCCGCACGCTCCGTCCGGCGCGTACGCGCTCGCGCAGGTCGCGGCTGGCGATGGGGAGCGCGGTGCCTTCGACACGGTGCACGCGCTCCGCCGGCAGCGTGACCGCGGGCGCGGGGACGCTGCCCGGCCGCTCCACCACCGCCACCGTACACAGCTCCAGCAGCCGCTCCGGCTCGCGCCAGTCCGCGATCATGGGCAGGTTGTCGCTGCCGACGATGAGGACGATGTCCACTCCCGGACGCTGCTTGCGGATCAGGGCCACCGTCTCGACGGTATAGCTCGGGCCTTCGCGCGCGAGCTCGACGTCGGAGGGCACGAAGGCACGTTCGGTGGCGGTGGCGAGGGCCACCATCGCGTAGCGATCGAGGCCGGCCGCCGCCGGCTGCCCGCGGTGGGGAGGCCGACCCGCGGGCACGAAGACCACCTCGTCCAGCGCGAGCGCCTCGCGCACGATCTCCGCCGCGCGCAGGTGGCCGATGTGGATGGGATCGAACATGCCGCCCAGCAGCCCGAGCTTCACGTCAGCTCGCTCGCGGGCAGGTCCGCCTCCACGCGCGCCTCCGCGACGCGTGTGGCCAGGGCGCGCTTGAGCTCCAGGAGGCCCTCGCCGGCCACCGCCGACACCGGCACCACCTGCAGCCCGAGCTCGCGCGCCGCTTCGCGCAAGGCGGGGAGAGGGTCCTCCTCGCCGAGCGCGTCGCGCTTGGTGGCGACGACCAGTTGCGGACGCTCCAGCATCTCCGCGTTCCACTCCCGCACCTCGTCGCGCACGGCGCGGAGGTCGTGCGCCGGGTCGCGGCCGCTGAGGCCGGAAGCGTCCACCACGTGCAGGAGCACCCGCGTGCGCTCGACGTGGCGGAGGAACTGGAGGCCGAGGCCGGCCCCCGCATGCGCGCCCTCGATGATGCCGGGGATGTCGGCGGCCACGAAGGTCCGCTCGTCCACCTCCACCACGCCGAGGACGGGCGAGAGGGTGGTGAACGGGTAGTCGCCGACCTTCGGACGCGCGGCGGAGATCGCGGCCAGCAACGTCGATTTGCCCGCGTTGGGGAAGCCGAGCAGTCCCACGTCGGCGATGAGCCGCAGGTCGAGCCGGACCCAGCGTTCCTGCCCGTCCTCTCCGGGCTCCGACTCCCGCGGCGCGCGATTGCGGTTGGAGAGGTACGAGCGGTTGCCGCGTCCCCCGCGGCCACCCTTGGCCAGGACCAGGCGGTCGCCGTCGCGCAGCACCTCGCCGAGCGCTTCGCCCGTGCCTTCGTCGACGGCGGCGGTGCCGGGCGGCACTTGGATCAGCAGCTCGGCGCCCTCCGCCCCCGTGCGATTGCCGGGCCCGCCGTGGGTCCCGCGCTCGGCGCGGAACTCGGTGTGGTAGCGCAGGGGGAGGAGCGTGTTCTGGTGCGAGACGGCCACGAGGGCGACGTCGCCCCCCTTGCCGCCCACCCCTCCGTCAGGGCCGCCCTTGGGCACGTAGGGCTCCCGGCGGAAGCTGACGCATCCGCGGCCGCCGTCGCCGCCCTTCACGAAGATCTTGACCCGGTCGACGAACATGGGTCACCGAGGAATGTGTCCGGTCTCTCGACGGGGACACATTCCTAATCCATTTAGGAGTGTGGCCGAGTCGGCGCCCAGCGGCTACTCGGACACACTCCTAGCTGGCCGCGGGCTCAACGCTCACGCGCAGTCCGCGCGAGCCGTGGTCCTCGAACCGGACGAATCCATCCGCGAGCGCGAAGAGCGTGTGGTCCTTGGCCAGCCCGACGTTCTTCCCTGGCTCCGCCAAAGCGCTTGACCCCGAGCCGCTGGGAATTGCTGTCGCGCCCGTTGCGGCTCGAGCCCTGCCCTTTCTTGTGCGCCATGGTCACGAACCTCGCAAAAAACTTGGAGCGGCTCGGCCTCGCGGGCCTGAGCCGCTCGTGGTGCCGACTCGACTTGGACTAGAGCGAGATGCTGTCGATCCTCAGCGCCGTGTAGCTCTGACGGTGGCCCCGCGTGCGCCGGTAGTGCTTGCGCTTCTTGTACTTGAAGACGCGGATCTTGTGGTCGCGACCGAGGTCCAGCACCGTGGCCGCCACGGAGGCCTTGTCGATCAGCGGCGCGCCGACCTTCGTCTCGTCCTTCTCGCCCCCGACGAAGAGGACCTCGCCCAGCGTCACCTTCTCGCCCACGGGGGCTTCCAGGCGCTCGACGTAGATCGTGTCCCCTTGCGTGACCCGGTACTGCTTGCCGCCGGTCCTGATGATCGCGTACACCGCCCTAAGCCTCCCTCGCCCGAGCCCAGGCGAAACACTGGAGATTATCACGGGCCCACCGCGGAATTCAAGCTTGGTCGGCCAAACGGACGGAGACGGGCACGGAGACGGAGACGGGAATGGCCAGACGAATGACAACCGAGGTGCACCAGCGCACCGAACGATGGGCAAGAGGGCAATCAGCGAGCGCCGCATTCACTGCGGCGCGAAGCGGCATGGGGGGTAGTCCGAAGGACGTAGGGGGGTGCATTCACCGAGGGTGGAGCACCCCCCTGCATTAGTTAGAAATCGAACCCGATCCAGAAGTCGAAGCGCGTCCCCTGACTGGAGACCTTGAGGTCCGTCAGCTTCGACCAGTCGAAGTGCAGCGGATACCCGAGGAAGAAGAACTGCAGGCCGATGCCGTAGGACGCGCGGCCGTCCACCAGGTGGAAGCCGGAAACGGGCTCGCCGAACACCGGATCCTTGACGTAGGAGACGCCGGCCGCGCTGGTGCCGAATCGGGAGTTGTCGCCGCGGATCTTGGCCTGGCCGATCCCCCCGTACAGGGTTCCGCGCACCGGTCCCAGGATCCCGATCGGGGTCTTCATGAGATCGATGATGGGGATGCGCACCTCGAGGTTCGCGAAGAACCCCTCGTTGCCGACGAAGGAGAGGTAGGGGTAGCCGCGCAGCTCCATGTTCCCGCCGAAGTAGAAGATGTCGGGCGCCTGGCCCATCGACTTGAAGCCGCGGATCCGTCCCGCGAGCACGCCGGAGCCGCCGAACCGGATGTACTTGCGGGCGTCGAGGTCGAGGGTCCGACGCGAGAGCCACGAGCTGATGCTGGGGGCGAAGGTGAAGCCGAGGCGGTAGGTGTGGCCGGTCAGGGGCCCGAACTCCCGGAAGCGGGTCGTCTCCGCGACGAGGGAGAGGGAGACGGGGGCGATGGTGCCGTTGTTGAGGAAGAACTGGGTCCCCTGCGCGGCCGCCGCCGCCTGGGCATCCTGCTGCGCGAAGGCATTCTCGAACTGCTCGCGCACGCGGACGATGCCGGTGTTGAGCTCGAGCCGCCGGAACTTGTCGAGCGGGTACTGCGCGATGAGCAGGCCGCCGGTGACGCGCTGGGTGGCGAAAGCCCCCTCCCGGAAGAAGCTCGTCTGCAGGGCGTAGGGAGAGGCGAAGAAGAACTGCGTGTTGTCGAACCCGCTGATCCCGTACTGCAGGCGATGGCCGAGGTCGAGGTACGTCCCCTCGTAGCTTCGGAACTCGCGCAGGCTCAGCGCGGTGACCGTGAAGTTCTTGTCTCCGAGCACGTCGGAGAGGGCGATCTGGCTGCCGCCGAAGAAATCGCCTCCGGAGGTCACGCCCACGTTGAGGGGCGGGCGTCCCTCGAGGAAGAGCTTCTCGAACAGGTGCTTCTTGCGCTTGTTCTCCGTCACCACCTGGTGGGTCACGTCGGGCTGGAAGTCGACGAGGTCCTCGGAGGCGACCTGGACCTCCTGGTCGACCTCCTTCATCGGCTCCGTGAGCTCGATCGACTGCAGGCGGTACTCGCCCTTGAAGTAGCTGATGAACCCGAGACGGGTGGCGGAGCCGCCGTGGATGGGCGCGGGCGAGGTGTTGCCTCCCAGCGCATCCGTATACTGGCGCACCGCGCCCGTGCGCAGGTCGAGGCTCCGCACGTTGTAGATGTCGTCGTCCTCGGTGGACGAGTAGTAGAGGGTGTTCCCGTCCTCGGAGAAGTGGGGCGCGTTGTCGTCGTAGCTGCCGAAGGTGAGCTGGGTCTTGTGCTCGGGGTGGTCGAGCGGGAGCACGTAGATCTTGTCGTGGCCGCTGATGCGACGCGTGTAGGCGATGAGCTTGCCGTCGGGCGAGACCTGCGGGTCCCGGTCGGCGAAGGAGTCGGCGGTCAGGTTCTTCACCGCGCCCGTCTCCAGGTCGAGCAGCCAGATGTCGCCCACGGCTTCCTTCAGGGCGGCGAAGACGGCGTGCTTGCCGTCGGGCAGCAGACACGGCGCCTGCGCCTGGTCGAGCGCGACGGGGACGCGGCGGACGATGTCGCCGTTGAGCACCGAGACCTGGTACAGGCTGCGGCGCTTCCCCTTGCGGGCGAAGAAGGCCACGGTGTCGCCCTTGGGGTCGAAGTCGATCGAGCGCCCGGCCACGAACTCGTCGTTGATCGAGATGTCCTCGTAGCGGTTGGTGTACCCCTTGGTGAGGTTCTTGATGATGCTGCCGTCCTTGGTCGAGAGCAGGATCAGGTCCGCCTCCCCCTCCGACCGGTTGCCGCTGATGGCCGCCACCACCTCGCCGGACGGGCTGGGCGTGAAGGCGAAGACCTGGGTGAAGGACGTCTTCTCCTGGTTGGGCGAGAGGTCCTTGCCGTAGTCCGTCGGGCGCTGCTTGTCGCGGAAGGGCTTGAAGCGCTCCTTGAGCCACTTCTCGAACTGTTCGTCGAACTCGTCCGGCTTCATGCGGAAGGCCTGCATGTAGATGTCTTCCATCCCACCGCCCACGATGTTCTTGCGGAAGGTGTAGATGAACTGCCGGATGCCTTCCTTGCCGAACCGCGCCTCGATGAACTCGAAGGCGGCGTGGCCGAGGTTGTAGACCACGCGGGGATTGGAGTACCCGCCGTACTCCTCGAAGCGGCTGATCTTGGGCACCTGCTCCGTCACCGCCGCGTCCCGGATGCTCATGAGGTCCAGCGAATCCCACATCCCGCGCTCGTATTCCGACAGCCCTTCATCCAGCCAGAGAGGGATCGAGCGCTGCACGAGGCTCCGTGGGATGAGGTCGAAGGCGAAGACGTGGGTCAGCTCGTGGGTCAACAGGCCCTGGAGGCGGTCCGGGGGCTCGTCGATGGGAACGACCATGCGGCCGCGCACCGGCTCCGAGAACGCGAGCACGCCTTCGGGCACGATGTCCGGGAAGAGGTTGGTCTGCTCGAACTCGGAGTGGGTCTTGTAGAGGATGAGGGGTATGGCGAAGTGGAGCTCGTGCTTGAGGTCGCCCGAGACCTTCTGGTACGAGCTCTCCGCGTAGGAGACGACGCGGCCCAGGTGCTGCTCGAACTCCGGGTAGTAATAGACCTCGAAGTGCGGGCTCTTGTAGACGCGCCAGGCGAAGCTGTCGTAGGCGACCTTGTTCTTCCCGTAGTAGGGGACGAACTGGGCGCGGGCGGGCGGAGCCGCCGCCAGAAGGAGGACGACGAGGGATCCCACCAGGAACCCCCGCACGGGCCCGTCGCGGCGGTCGGTCATTTGGTTTTTCCTTCGGCTTATCTGAGGAGGACCCGCGTGCCTCGGACCTTCTGGGGCGAGATGACACCCAGGAAGTTCGGGATGAGCCGGTCCATGAGCTCGAAATACGACGAGAGCGGCGAGATCTTCTGCTCCTCGCCGTAGAGGACCTCTTCCGTGAACTTTTCCTTGTGCAGGTTCTGGCCGGTGCGACCGTCGATGAAGTAGAACTCGGCGGAAAGCGAAAATCCCTTACGCTCCAGGTAACGGTTGGCGCGCACCAGCCGCGGCCGATTGGTGCCCGGATCGCGCACCACGCGCTCCTCGGACTGGAACCCGGAGCGGTTCTGCTCCTCGAAACCCACGCGCCCGGTCACGATGAGCGGGCTCTGGAACTCCTCGCCCACCTTGCGCCAGTACTCCGCGTCCTGCAGCACGCGGTCGGTCTCCAGCTTGTACTGCTCCTTCTCCGCCTTGTTGTACTTCCCCCCCTCGCCCAGCTTCTCCAGCGCCTGCTCCAGGGCGTCCTGCAGGGGCGGATGATCGGGCTCGAGGACCTGTAGCTTGCTGTTGGAACGGAGCTGGTTCTGCAGGAGGCGCGAGGTCTCGGATCCGAGCTCCACGTCGCTCTCGCCCAGGTCCGTCACGAAGCCCGCCACCAGGACGCGCCGGAATCGGGAGACATCGATCTTGGACTGGACGGGCGTCTCCACCGGCACCTCGACGACGGTGGCACAGCCCCAGCCTCCCAGGAGCGCCGCGAGCGCGACGCTATGGAGTGGGCGGAGGCGCCGGGGTCGGAGTGGGAGTGACGGTTGGCTTCTTCTTGCGATTGCGCTTGTCATCGGCCTCGCGGAAGAGATCGTAGTTCTGCTGGATGTAGAGATTCCCCGGCTTGAGCTTGAGGGCACGATCGAAGGCCTCGCGCGCCTTCGCGAAGTCTCCCTGCTGCTCGAGGGCGACGGCCAGGTCGTTGAGCGCCTCCGCGTTGTCGGGGTTGAGGGCGACCGCGCGCTCGAACCGGAAGCGGGCCTCGCTCCAAAGCCCGCGCCGCGCCACCTCGATCCCGAAGCCGAGCTCTCCCTCGGAGGAGGCGGCCGTCTGGCTGGCGGAAGGGGCGAGCAGGACGACGAGGAGCGGCAACACCGAGACCATGAACGTTCTCCGGAGCCCGGCTGAAATCTTAGCTGTCGTCGCTGGCCAAAAGCAAGGCGGGTGCCAACGCCGCCGCGGCCGCCGCGCACGGCGGGTGCGCGATTGTGTCACGGCCTGAGCGGCGGGGGCGGCCTCGCTGTCCGGGAGGTGGGACATCGTTGTGTCCAGACGCGGACACCCCCAGCGGACCTTGACAGGAGGGGGGTCGCCCGTAGAATGAGGCCCCTTTCGGCGGCCCCGGAAGGAGAAAGGCGGCCGGCCGCGGCGCTTGACCTGCTCACTCTCGCTCTCCTCCCCCGCCTGGTCCCGCGGGCGGTCCGGACCCTTGCCGAGCGTGGCCCCCTCCGCGACGCGCTGGCCCACCCCGACGCGCATGCCGACGTCTTGAAGGAGGAAGCGCGCTCCCTGCTCCGCAGTGGCGAAGCGCAGCGGCGAGCCGAGGACGAGCAGCGGCGAGCGGACGCGCTCGGCGTCCGCATCGTGGGCTGCGACGAGCCCGACTACCCCTTGCTCCTCACCGAGATCTTCGACCCTCCACCCGTGCTGTACGTGCGTGGACGGCTCGAGGCCGACGAGGGCCAGCGGAGCGTGGCCGTCGTGGGCGCTCGGGCCGCGACGCCTTCGGGACGAGCCCTGGCCCGCGCGATGTCACGAGAGCTCGCGGCGGCGGGCGCCACCATCGTTTCCGGCCTCGCGCGCGGCATCGACACCGCCGCCCATCAGGGCGCGCTGGACGCGAGCGGACGCACGGTCGCGGTGCTGGGCTCTGGCCTCGACCGGGTCTATCCGCCGGAGAACGCCGCCCTGGCGCGGGCGATCGAGGCGGGCGGGGCGATCGTGTCCGAGTTCCCGCTGGCCACGCCGCCCCTGCCCCACCACTTCCCGCAGCGGAATCGCGTGATCGCCGGCTGGTCGCGTGGCGTGGTCGTGGTGGAGGCGGCAGCCCGCAGCGGCGCCCTCAACACCGCGCGCACCGCGGCCGACGAGGGACGCGACGTGATGGCCGTGCCTGGCCATCCTTCCCAGGCCGCCTGGGAGGGGACCAACCAGCTTCTCCGGGATGGGGCCGCGCTCGTCCGCGATGCCCGCGACGTCGCCGCCGAGCTGGGGTTCGAGCTGCCCGCCCCGGGCACGCAACCCGTTCAAGACCCGCTCCTTGCCGCCTTGCGTGGGGACGCCCCTTTGAGCCTGGAGGCCCTCCGGGCCCGGAGCGGGCTTGAAACGCCAGACCTGCTGGCCCGTCTCAGTCAACTGGAGCTTCGCGACGAAGTGCGCCGCCTGCCGGGGGCCCTCTTCGTACGGCACCATTGACACAGGCGTCATCTTCTTACTAGGTCTACAGGGGACAGGAGGGACGTGGCCAAGAACCTCGTGATCGTCGAGTCGCCGGCCAAGGCCAAGACGATCAACAAGTATCTCGGGAAGGACTTCAGCGTGAAGGCCTCCATGGGACACGTCCGCGACCTGCCCAAGAAGAAGCTGGGTGTGGACGTCAAGAAGGGGTTCGCCGCCGAGTACGAGATCCTCCCCACCCGCAAGAAAGTTCTCGACGAGCTCAAGGCCGCGGCCAAGGACGCGGACATGATCTACCTGGCCGCCGACCCGGACCGTGAGGGTGAGGCGATCTGCTGGCACCTATCCGAGTCGCTCGGGGTGCGCAGCAAGAAGAAGTTCAAGCGCGTGGTCTTCAACGAGATCACCAAGAAGGCCATCGAGCTGGCTTTCCAGAACCCCGGCGAAGTCGACGAGAAGAAGGTCGACGCCCAGCAGACCAGACGCATCCTCGACCGGCTCGTCGGCTACAAGGTCAGCCCGGTCCTGTGGGACAAGGTGCGGCGCGGGCTCAGCGCCGGGCGCGTGCAGTCGGTCGCCCTCAAGCTCATCTGCGACCGCGAGCGCGAGATCAAGGCCTTCGTGGCCGAGGAGTACTGGACGGTGGCCGCGCACCTCGAGGCGGCCGAGCCCCCGCCCTTCACCGCGAACCTCGTCAAGAGGGCCGGCAAGAACATCGAGATCGGCAACGGGGACGAGGCGGGCGTGGTGCGCAAGGACCTGGAGGCGGCCGCCTTCACCGTGGCCAAGGTCCAGCGGAAGGAGCGCCGCCGCCATCCGGTGCCGCCCTTCATCACCTCCAAGCTGCAGCAGGAAGCCTTCAAGAAGCTGCGCTACTCCGTGAAGAAGACGATGCAGGTGGCGCAGCGCCTCTACGAGGGCGTGGAGCTCGGGGAGGACGGCTCCGTCGGGCTCATCACCTACATGCGCACGGACTCCACGCGCATCTCCGACGACGCGCTCGTCGCCGTGCGCGAGAAGATCGGCCAGACCTACGGCAACGAGTACCTGCCGGAGAAGCCGAACTTCTACCGCAGCAAGAAGGACGCGCAGGACGCGCACGAGGCCATTCGCCCGAGCTATCCGGAGCGCGATCCGGACTCGATCAAGAAATACCTGTCGAAGGACGAATACGCGCTGTACAAGCTGATCTGGAACCGGTTCGTCGCCTCCCAGATGCTGCCCGCGGTCTACGACGAGACGATCGCGGACATAGAGGCGGCCGCGTACCTTCTGCGTGCGAAGGGCTCGACCCTGAAGTTCAAGGGCTTCCTCGCCGTCTACGAAGAGACGCCGGACGAGAAGCAGGAGACCAAGCCCAGGGACGAGCCGGGAGCGGCCGCGGACGACACCGCGCCCGAAGAGGCGGCGGCCCAGCTCCCCCCGCTCAAGGAAGGCGACCGCCTCACCCTCAAGAAGCTCGACACCGACCAGCACTTCACGCAGCCGCCGCCCCGCTTCAGCGAGGCGAGCCTCGTGAAGGAGCTGGAGGAGAACGGGATCGGCCGCCCGTCCACCTACGCCTCCATCATCGGGACCATCGAAGCCCGCGACTACATGGAGAAGCGAGAGGCCAAGCTCTACCCCACCGAGCTCGGCTTCCTCGTGACCGATCTCCTCGTCGAGCACTTCCAGGACATCATGAACGTCGAGTACACGGCCGCCCTCGAAGCCGAGCTCGACGAGATCGAGGAAGGCAAGGACAACCTCCTCAACACCCTCAATCAGTTCTGGAAGAAGTTCGAGAAGGATCTCAAGAAGGCCTCGAAGGAGATGAAGGACGTCAAGCGCATGGAGGAGCAGACGGACGAGGTCTGCGACAAGTGCGGCAAGCCGATGGTCATCAAGTGGGGCCGCTACGGGAAGTTCCTCGCCTGCTCCGGCTATCCCGAGTGCAAGAACACGCGCCAGATGGCCGGCAGCGAAGGCGACGGCGGCCCGGAGCTGCACGAGGACGTGGCCAAGGAGGTCTGCTCCAACGACGGCCAGCCGATGGTGCTCAAGAAGGGCCGCTTCGGCCCCTTCCTCGCCTGCAGCAACTATCCGGACTGCAAGGTGACCAAGCGCCTCGTGCGTGGCGCGGAGGGCAAGCTGCAGGTCGAGCAGCTCCAACCCATCGACGAGGCCTGTCCGGAGTGCACGAAGCCGCTCATGTGGCGCCGCGGTCGTTTCGGTCCCTTCGTCGCCTGCAGCGACTATCCCAACTGCAAGTACATAAAGAAGAAGGAAGCGAAGGAAATCGGGCTCGGCTGCCCCGAGTGCGGACAGGGGCAGGTGGTCGAGCGCAAGGGCCGGTGGGGCCGCTCGTTCTACGGCTGCAAGCGGTATCCGGAATGCAAGTTCACCGCGTACCACCGCCCGCTCGGCGAGCCCTGCCCCGACTGTGGCCGCCCGTACCTGCTGGAGAAGGAGACCAAGAAGGAAGGCAAGGTCATCTTCTGCGGGAACGAGGCGTGTCATTACAAGCGGGAGGCGGCGTAGCTCGGTCGGACGGTGGCCGCTTGTCGAAGTATTCAGTAGGGGGGGCACTCACGCGTCACCCCGTTGGGCGTTCGCGACCCCCCCTAAAACCCCCCTCGCGCGTCGCCGCTGCTGCGCAGCGCCGCCGCGCTCTGCGCTCGGTTTGCCAGGCCGCATCGTGCGCCGGCTTGATGGCGCACCTGCGGCAGTCCCGCGGGCCTGCGCCTTGCCCCTCGCACCGCGTGCCGGTCGTGCGGTGATGTCTTCGCGCGCTATGATCGCGAACGGGCATGACTGAACGCGTCATCATCGTCGGGGGCGGGCTGGCGGGGAGCGAGGCGGCTTGGCAGCTCGCGCGCCGGGGGGTTCCGGTCGATCTCTTCGAGATGCGGCCCGTGCGTCAGACGCCGGTGCACCAGACGGGGGACCTGGCCGAGCTCGTGTGTTCGAACAGTCTGCGCGGCAACGCGCTCGACCAGGCGGCGGGCCTCCTCAAGGAGGAGATGCGCCGGATGGGGTCGTTGATCATCCGCGTGGCGGACGAGGTGCGGGTACCCGCGGGAAGCGCGCTGGCCGTGGACCGCGAGCTGTTCGCGCGCCGGGTCACGGATGCGGTTTCCGCCCTCCCCGACGTCAGGCTCCATCGCGAGGAGAGTCCGCGCATCCCGGAAGCGCCGGTCGTCATCGTGGCCACCGGCCCCCTCACGTCGGACGCCCTGGCCGCGGAGATCGCCGCGTTCGTCGGCCAGGCCCACCTCTACTTCTACGATGCCGTGAGCCCGGTGGTGGACGCGGAGACCATCGAGTTCGCGCGGACCTTCCGTGCCTCCCGCTACGGAAAGGGAGGCGACGACTACGTCAACTGCCCGCTGGACGAGGAGGAGTACGACGCGTTCTATCGCTCCCTCACCACCGCGGAGTGCGCGGAGCTGCACGCCTTCGACCACGAGTTCTTCTTCGAAGGGTGCCTCCCCGTCGAGGTCATCGCCAGCCGTGGCCGTGACACGCTGCGGTTCGGTCCCATGAAGCCGGTGGGCCTGGTGGACCCGCGCACCGGGCGGCGGCCCTTCGCGGTCGTGCAGCTCCGGCAGGACAACCTCGCGGCCAGCCACTTCTCCGTCGTGGGGTTCCAGACCCAGCTCAAGTGGGGCGAGCAAAAGCGCGTGTTCCAGATGATCCCGGGGCTGGCCCACGCGGAGTTCGTACGCATGGGGATGATCCACCGCAACACCTACGTGAACGCCCCTTCGACGTTGGAGCCGACATTCGAGACGCGCCAGCGCCGGGGACTCTTCTTCGCGGGGCAGATGTCGGGAGTGGAGGGCTACGTCGAGTCGGCGGCCTCCGGCCTGCTCGCGGGAGTGGGCGCCGCCTTCCGGGCCCGTGGGGAAGAGCCGGTCGCCTTTCCGGAGGACACCGCGCTGGGCGCCCTCGGCCACTACATCGCGCGCAGCGACCCGAAGCACTACCAGCCGACGAACATCGCGTTCGGGCTGCTGCCGGAGCTGCCCCAGCGCGTCCGCGACAAGGCGCGCAAGCGGATGGCCATGGCGGAACGGGCCCTGGGCAGCCTGGACAGGTTCCAGTCCCGCCTGGGCCGCCTCGAGTCTTCCCCGGCTCCGCTCCCCGCCGTCTCCCGAGGGTGACGTGCAGGCGGAGATCGCCGCCTTCCTCCGCCATCTGGACCGCGAGCGCAACGCGTCGCCGCACACCGTCCGCGCCTATGGGGAAGACCTCGCCCAGTTCGCCCGTCATGTGCGGGCCGAGCTCGGACGGGACGGAGACCCGCGCGACGTCGATCACCTCCTGATCCGGGCCTTCCTGGCCCGCCTGCACCGGAAGGGGGTCAAACCCGTCTCCTCGGCGCGAAAGCTCGCCACGCTGCGCACGTTTTTTCGGTATCTCTGCCGAGAAGGCGTACTGGACCGCAACCCGGCACGGTCGCTCCTCTCACCGCGGCTGGAAAAGCGGGTCCCCACTCACCTCGACGAGCGGGATGTTGCCCTCCTCGTGGAGATGCCCGGCGACGGGGCGGCCGCAGTGCGGGGCCGAGCCATCCTGGAGCTGCTCTACGCGACCGGCATCCGCTGTTCCGAGCTGGTCGGTCTGGACGTCTCCGAGGTCGACCGGTCGGCGCGGATGATTAGAGTGCTGGGTAAAGGCAGAAAAGAGCGCATCGTGCCCTTTGGTGGCCGCGCGGGAGCAGCGATCGACACCTACCTGCCCATGCGCCACCAGTCCCGCCCGCGGACGGACGCCCTGTTCGTCAACGCGCGGGGCGGGCGTCTCAGCGACCGATCCGTCCGCATGCTGGTCGCCAAACGCGTGAAGGCGGTGGCACTTGCGCGCCGTGTCAGTCCCCACACCTTGAGGCACAGCTTCGCGACACACCTCCTCGAGCGAGGTGCGGACCTGCGCGCAATCCAGGAGCTGCTCGGGCATGCGAGCTTGTCCACCACTCAGCGCTATACGCATGTGAATATGCGACATCTTATGGAGATTTACAATAAAGCTCACCCGCGCGCCAAATAATTCTGACGATAGACAGCAATAAGACTAGAGACAGAGCGCCCACGTCCAATACCATCGGAAACATGACCCCGACCGACGAAGATCTGGTAGTGGCCTTCCAGTCCGGGGACATTCCCGCTTTCGACCAACTCGTTCGCCGCTGGGACCGCAAGATCCAGGGCGTCATCTACCGGCTCGTCGGAAATCATGACGAGGCCCGCGACCTCAGCCAGGAGGCATTCCTCAAGGCCTACCGCGCTCTGGGTACGTTCAAGAAGGAAGCGCGTTTCTCGTCCTGGCTCTACCAGATCGCCATCAACGCGACCCGCGACCGCCTGCGCCGCCGTCGTCGGCGGACGGACCTGAGCCTGGATGACGTCGAAGAGAAAGGCGAGCGCTCGCTGCGTGATGGGGCGCCCAGCGCCCTCGACCTGATTGAATCGAGCGATCTCTCGCGCGCCGTCGCCGCCGCCATGGCGGCGCTGCCGGATGAGCAGCGCGAGGTGGTGATCCTCAAGGAATACCACGGCCTCACGTTCCCCGAGATCGCGGAGACCCTGGACGTACCGCTCTCGACGGTGAAGACCCGCCTGTACCGTGGGCTCGGGCAGTTGCGGATCCGACTCGAACGGCAGGGCATCCGGGGGGGTGCCGCCGTGCCCGTTCCCAGCGCATGAAGGAACAAGGAGACGTGATGGACTGCGAAGCAATCCGGGACGACATGCTCGACGTGCTCTACGGCGAGGGCGGAGAGGGCGCCGCGCGGCGCGTCGAAGCGCACCAAGCCACCTGCGGGGACTGCCGGCGGGAGATGGCGGACCTCCGCCGCCTCCGGGCCGACCTGTCCCACTGGCGGCTCCCCGAGTCGCTCCTCGCTCGTCCGGCCGCTCCCGCGCGTTCCCGCCCCCTGCCCCTGGGCCTCGCCGCCGCGGCCATCCTCATCCTGGCCTCCATCGCGGGCCTCGGACTGGCCGGCGCCGAGGTGCGCTACGACCAGAGCGGCCTCTCCGTCCGCCTGGGCCGCGGAACCGACGCGCGCGCGGTGGCCGACCTCGAGCGGCGCCATCGCGAGGAGATGGCCGCGCTGCGCGCCGAGCTGGCCGCCGTCCGTCCGCCCGACGACCGGCCGCTCCTGCGCACGGTGGCGGACATGATCCGCGAGAGCGAGTCCCGCCAGGACGAGGCCCGCCTGGCCAGCGTGCGCGTCCTCCAGCAGCGGACGGAGACCCAGCGCCAGTACGACCTCGCGCGCATGAGCGCAGGCCTGTCGTACCTCGACGGCAAAGCGGGCCTGCAGGCGGCGCGCACGACGGAGCTCGTCGGCCATCTGCTCCAGGCCTCGCAGCAGAAGTAGGGAGCCGACGACCATGAACCCGCGCTGCGCTCTCGCTCTCGTCGTCCTGCTCGCCGGCCCGTCCCTGCCCGCGCAGACCCCGGATCCGAGCCCGCCGGCCTCCCCGGCCCGGGCGGAGCTGGAGGACCTGCGCACCGCGTTGGAGACGGCGATCGGTCAGCCCGGTCGAATGGGACTCGCGCCCGGCGCGCGCGCCGCCGGGCGGGTGTACCGGTTGAAGGGCTACGGCGCCGTCCTCGTCCTGGCGCCGCGCGCCCTCCCCCCGCGTCGCTTCGTCGTACGCGGCAACCGTCCCGGCCCTCCGCCCGCCCGCCCGCCGGCACGGGCGCCGGGTTCGCGCGTCGTGATCACCGTGCCCGAGGGAACCTTCGACGTGGGCATCGACCTCGGTGACCTCGAGCGCGAGATGGAAGTGCAGATGGCGGCCCAGGCCGCCGCGCTGCGCGACATGGAGTCCGCGCAGCAGGAATGGACGCGCGCCCGCGTCGAGGAGATGCGCCAGCACATGCGCCTCGTCGAAGACCAGGCGGAAGCGTTCCGGCTGGAGGCCGAGCGCGCCCGGCGCAAGGCGGAACGGGAGGTGCGGACGCGCCTCGCGCCTCCGCCCACGCCCGCCGCGCCGCCCGTCCCTGTCCCTGTCCCTCCGCCCGTTCCCGCCGTGCCCGAGGGCCCGATCGTGGACCTCGAGGTGCCCGCGCCGCCGGAGCCGCCGGACGCGCCCCCACCGTGGCGCTTCTGGTTCGACGTCACCGAAGAATCCGAGACGCCCGACGGACCCGACAGGCCCGACGGCATGGACGCGCGCGATGCCGACGCGCTCGTGGCCACGGTGCGTGAGCGCCTGGTCGCCGGGCTCGCCGGCTACCCGCGCCCGCTGGCCTCGATGCGGCCGGAGGAGTTCGTGACCGTCGCCGTCGACCTCGTCCCCGACCTCTTCCTGCGCTCGCGCCTCACGCGCACCCTGCTCGTGCGCGTCCGTGCGGGCGATCTGCAGGAGCATCGGGCCGGGCGCCTCTCCGGGCCTGAGCTGCGCAAGCGCGTCGAGTTCGAAGAGAACTAGGGTCTCGAGGTGCCCGCGCCCCTCGCGCGCCGGCCCAGCAGGATCGCGGTGAGGATGGCCAGGCTGCCGTCGGTCACCGCGAAGAGGAGGAAGGTCGACGGCGAGCCGTGCTGGAAGTGGTCGAGCACGAAGAGCGCCGCCCCCAGGCCCTTGGCCAGCACACCCGCGACCCACAGATAGCCCCGCCGCGCCTCCACGTCACGCGCGGCCCAGAAGTAACCCGCGGCCAGGGACAGCGTGAACACGCCGTTGAGCTGCGCGTTGATGAGGGGTACCGGAGGGGGCGCGCCCATGGCCTCGGCCAGCCGGGGCGCGACCAGCAGCATCGGGACGGCGAGCGCGAGGTCGTAGACGCCGGACACGAGGGCCAGCGTTGCAAGCCCGCCCGTTCGTTGACCGCCCTGCATGCGGACCCTATACTAATCTTTTCGCCGCGCACTCCTGAGGCGCGCATGTCCACCAGCAAGGCCCTCCACGGTACGACCATCCTCGCCGTCCGGCACCACGGCGGCTGCGCCATCGCCGGCGACGGGCAGGTCAGCATGGGCCGCACGGTGATGAAGCACGGGGCCAGGAAGATCCGCCGCCTGCACAACGGGAAGGTCCTGGCCGGATTCGCGGGGTCGACCGCGGACGCCATGGCCTTGTTCACGAAATTCGAGTCCAAGATCGAGGAGTACCGGGGCAACCTCGAACGCGCATCCGTCGAGCTGGCCCGGGAATGGCGCACCGACCGGGTGATGCGCCGGTTGGAGGCCTTCCTGATCGTGGCCGATCGCGAGTCCTCGTTCCTCCTCTCCGGCGCCGGCGACGTCATCGCGCCCGACGACGGGATCGTGGCCGTGGGCAGCGGCGGCTCCTACGCGCTGGCCGCGGCGCGCGCGCTGGCCCGCCACACCAGCCTCGACGCGCCGACTCTCGCCCTGGAGGCGATGAAGGTGGCGGCGCAGATCTGCATCTACACCAACGATCAGATCACCGTGGAGAGCCTCTAGGTGCGGATGCCCGCCCGGTGGGCGCGCTAGTGCCCATCCAGCTCCCGGCCTCGAGCGAAGAGCTCGCCTCCCTCGACAAGCTCAGCCCGCGTGAGATCGTCGCCGAGCTCGACCGTCACGTCGTGGGCCAGGCCGCGGCCAAGAAGGCGGTCGCCATCGCCCTGCGCAACCGCATCCGCCGCCAGCGCCTGCCCCCGGAAGTGGCGGCCGAGGTGACGCCCAAGAACATCCTCATGATCGGGCCGACGGGGGTGGGGAAGACGGAGATCGCCCGCCGCCTGGCCCGCCTCAGCAGCAGCCCGTTCCTGAAGGTCGAGGCCTCGAAGTTCACCGAGGTGGGCTACGTGGGCCGCGACGTGGAATCCATGATCCGGGACCTGACGGAATCGGCGGTGGACATGGTCCGCCGCGAGAAGCAGGCGGAGGTGGCGCGGCAGGCGGAGGCCAACGTGGAGGAGCAGCTCCTCGACCTCCTCCTGCCCCCGCACCGGCCCGCCTCGTCGCCGGGCGCGACGCCGGAAGACGAGCACCGCGCGGCCGAGCAGTCGCGCTCCACCCGCGAGAAGCTCCGTGGGCAGCTCCGGACGGGCAGCCTGGACGCGCGCGCGGTCGAGGTCGAGGTGCGGGAGAAGAGCTTCCCCGGGTTCCAGATCCTCTCCTCCCAGGGAGTCGAGGAGATGGACATCAACGTCAAGGACCTCTTGCCCGGCCTCTTCGGGAACAAGACCAAGCGTCGCCGGATGAGCATCCCGGAGGCGCGCGTCGTGCTCGTCCAGGAAGAGCTCAGCCGGCTGGTGGACGCCGAGCAGGTGGCGCGCGCGGCCGTCGAGCGCGTGCAGACCGCGGGCATCCTCTTCGTCGACGAGATCGACAAGATCGCAGGGCGTGAAGGCGGTCACGGCCCGGACGTGAGCCGCGAGGGCGTCCAGCGCGACATCCTGCCCATCGTCGAGGGCACGACGGTCTCCACGAAGTACGGTCCCGTCCGCACCGACCACATCCTGTTCATCGCCGCCGGCGCCTTCCACGTCTCCAAGCCCTCCGACCTGATCCCGGAGCTGCAGGGGCGCTTTCCCATCCGCGTCGAGCTGGACGCGCTGACCGAAGAGGACCTCGTCCGCATCCTCACCGAGCCGCGCAGCGCGCTCCTCGGCCAGTACCAGGCCCTGCTCTCGACGGAGGGCCTGAAGGTGACCTTCACCGACGAAGCCGTTCGCGAGATGGCCCGCTTCGCGATGGAGGTGAACCAGGCCACCGAGAACATCGGCGCCCGCCGCCTGGCCACCATCCTGGAGACGGTGCTGGAAGATCTCTCGTTCGAGGGCCCGGAGAAGGGCGAGCGCAGCGTACGCATCGACGGCGACGAGGTCCGCCGCCGCCTGACCCCGCTGGCCCGAGACCAGGACCTGAGCCGGTTCATCCTCTGAAGGGCGAGCACGAAGTCGCGCGCCCCGGTCCCTGGACGCGAGGCCTCGCTCTGGCCGCCCTGGCCCTGCTCCCGCTCGGCGCCTGCGGCAAGCGCGGCGACCCTCTCCCGCCGCTGCCCGTGACGCCGCAGGCCGTGACGAACCTCAAGCTCGCGCAGCGCGGGGATCTCCTCGAGATCGCCTACGTGGCGCCGCGCGCCACCAGCGGCGGCGCGCGTCTCGGCGTGCTGGACATCGAGATCCTGCGCGCGGACGCTCCCGGCGACTTCCAGAAGATGGCTCGCCGGACGCGGCGGCGGGCTGCGCCGGGGGAGAGCCTGGCCGAGACCTCGCCCCTTCCCTCTCCCGGGACGACCGTCCGCGTGGCCGCGCGCGCGCTGGACCGTGGACACATATCGGCTCTCTCGTCGGTGGCCACCATCGTCGTGCAGCCGCCGCCGCCCGCCCCTCACGACCTCTCGGCCGAGCTCAAGGGTGAAGCGGTCGCTCTCCGCTGGATGGGCACCGTGCCCAGCCCTTCGCCCTCGCCGAGCCCCTCGCCGGGTCCGGCGCCCAGTGCCTCGCCGGGTACTCTCTCTTCTCCCGCGCCGGGCGCGTCACCGGGCCCGCGCGTCAGCCCTTCGCCCACCGCCTCGCCGCGCCCGTCACCGTCGCCCTCGGCCACGCCCAAGCCGCCCGCGCGCGGGTTCCTCCTGTACCGGCGGAGCGATCCCGGCGGATCCTACGGCGGTCCGATCCGGTCCGAGCCGTTCACGGCCAACGCGTTCGAAGACAAGGCGGTCTCGCTGGGGCAGCGCTGGTGCTACGTCGTGGGGACGGTCGTCTCGACGGAGCCCGTGGCCGAGAGCGCGCGCTCGAACGAGGCCTGCGTGTCCGTGCACGACATCGTGGCCCCGGCCGCGCCCAGCGGCGTGGCCGCCCTGGGCGGGCCGGACGGGGTCGAGGTT
>WNFM01013303.1_pt2 | contig 44776 bp, 46 predicted proteins | sample 5400271 | NCBI WGS metagenome assembly WNFM01 (sample SAMN13153352, study PRJNA577476) | soil metagenome | isolation source: 60 cm saprolite on Douglas fir-dominated hillslope | place: USA:California | collected 2013-09-17
GCCGAACACATTGGCCAGATCGGTGATCGCCAGCGCCGGCAATTTATCGGCAGCCGCCTTGGCCACCGCCTCATCGATGCGGACGATGGAATCCGTGATGGAGTACTCGGTGTGGAGGCGCAGATGCGCGAAGGGAGCGGAAGGGATCATTGCAGGCCGTCAGAATCAGGGTGGAATTTTAACACCCTGTCGAATCGGCACTCGCTTGATGGATACCTTATTTGCGACGGCATTGCCGCGAACGCGGCGATGAAAACGAGCGCGACGACAGACTGCCGTAGCACCTGGGCAGGCAACCGGGCTAGGCGGATTGCAGGCCCAAATTGAAAGTGGCCACATAGGCTGCGCCCTCTTTCATGGCGGTAAGCATCAATTCGCTGCCGCCGCTGCGAAAGATGCCGTCGCGCTCATTGCGCCGGTCCCGCCGGCCCTTGGCGGCATAAGGCGCCTGCGCGAAAACCTGGTCGCTGAGCGCATCGTCGAAGTACAACTGCGAGGTAAATTCGCGGATCTTGCCGGCGGCCGCGCCGGTGCGCACCTTGAAATGGATGTGCACGGTCCTGCCGGGATACCAGCCGGGATAGATGGTGATAAAGCTGGCCGCGCCGTTCCGGTCAGTCAGCTGGTAGCCGCGCAGGAATTTCTTGCCGCGGGTGTCGACGCCATCGTCCCCGATATCCGAATACACGCCCAGCGCATCGCAGTGCCATATATCGACCATGACTCCGGCGAGGGGCGCGCAGCTGCCGCCATCGACACGGGACACATTGAAGATCAGGCGCAGCTCGGCGCCGGCTTTCGGCGTGCCGTCGCCCGGGTCGGTGCGGATGTCGCTGCGATTGAGTTTCTCGTCGACGAAATAAGGGCCCTCGGTCTGCGCCGGCTTCACCACGCAGGATGGCGGCGGCGTTCCCGATGTTGCAGCCCCACCCAAGGCTTGCCGCGGCGCACCGAGCAAGGTTAGGGCCGCGGCGGTGCCGATCAGGCCAAGCAGTTCGCGGCGGTCGATATTGGCGAGGCGGCTTTTCTCCGTTTCATTGCTGTTGCTCATCTGCCCTCCTCAACCGGGATTGCAACACAAGATCGGTCTCACGTCGGGATTACTTTACGCTTTCCGCGCCGGACATGTCATTGCGCCGGCAATGCGCCGCAATCTCTTCAACCAAAAGTGCATGCAGGCCGACAGGCAGATCATGACCCATGCCGGGGATCACCGACAATTTGGCCTGGGGGATCACGCGGGCAGTATCGATGCCGGCGGCCACCGGCAACAGGGGATCGTTCTGGCCGTGAATCACCAGCGTCGGCGCGGTAATCGTTTTCAGCACGTGACTGCGATCGCCGCTGGCGGCAACGGCAACCAGTTGACGGGCGACGCCCTGCGGGTAGTTGCTGCGCAGCACATGGCGTTCGCACATGGCGTCGAGCACGGCATCGTCTTCGGGAAAGCCGGGGCTGCCGATGACGCGCAGCACTTTTTTCATGCGCGCAATGGCGCCGGGAATATCGCCGCGCCTGGCGGGCGGCGCCAGCAGGGCATTGCGCGCTTTCCACGTCGGCCCCGGCAGGCTGCGGCGGCCGGTGGTCGACATGATCGAGGTGAGGCTCTGTACCTTATGCGGAAAATGCGCGGCGAGATTCTGCGCGATCATGCCGCCCATCGAGGCGCCGACCACATGCGCGCGGGCGATGCCCAGCGCGTCCAGCAGGCCGGCGGCGTCACAGCTCATATCGTCGATGTAATACGGCGACTTCATCGGCAGGCGCAGCATGTATTTGGCGAATTCCAGCGGCACATTCGGCATGCCGGCCTGCCCGAACTTGGTGGAGAGGCCGACATCGCGGTTGTCGAAGCGGATCACGCGAAAACCGCGCGCGGCCAGCAATACGCAAAAAGGATCGGGCCAGGCGATCATCTGCATGCCCAGGCCCATGATCAGCAGCAGGGGCAGCGCTGTGGCATCGCCGATAATTTCGTATTCGAGCTGGAGGCCGTTGACCTGAACCGACGACATCCTTAATCCCGATCCGGGTCGCGATAGAAATACTGGCGCCAGCCGAGGCGGTGGAATTTTTCCCAGGCGCCCGGGCGCTGCGCAAGACGGTCGGCGACGGCGTACAGCGCGGTCGGGTTCATGCCCATGCCGACATGGCTGGCGACGACTTCGATGTTCTCGGTGTGCTTCGCCTCTTTCTGCTTGCTGAGCGGCCAGGACACCACGCCGTCGGTACGGCTGAAGATCGACGTGGTGGGGACCGGCGGCGCCTCGGCGATCTGCGCCAGCATCGCCGCATCGTCGAGCTTGTGGCCGCTGGCGAATTCATACAGGCGCCAGGCATTGGTCGCCTTCGGATTGCCCGCGAACGGCGTGCCCAGGGTGATGACGCTGCGCACATGATCGGGCAGGGCCTTGGCGAATTCGCGCGCATAAATGCCGCCGAGGCTCCAGCCGATCAGGCTGACTTTCCGTTTCGATTTGCGATGGATTTCGGCGACGCGTTCCAGGCTTTTTTCGAGCACGCCTTCGCGCGGCCCGAAGTTGAAGCCGAGGTCCCAGCCATAGGTTTCGTAACCCTGCGCCGACAGGAAATTGCGCAAGGGCACGGTGGAAAAATCCCCCGCGCCCAGGCCGGGAAATACGATCACCGCATGGCCGTCGCCGGCAGGCGCGCTTTTCAGCAGGGGCCAGGCCGCCAGGGTCGCCCCCAGTTCCCAGGGTGCGCGGCCTTCCAGCGCCAGCAACATTGCGCCAGGCGCCTGCAATTTTTCCAGAACTTCCGCCATCGAATCTCCCTTCGGTTTCCTGCCGCGCCCGGAGCGCTTTGCTTCAGCCATTCATATCACCCACAAATTTTGAGTCTGTGTCGTCCCAGCGGAGGCTGGGACCCAGTCCAATCCTTGATTTTGAAATACGGAGGACTGGATTCCAGCCTCCGCTGGAATGACGACAAATTGCCGATTTGCTGCAAGCATTGCGTTTTCGATATGCCACGCTGTCATCGCGATGATAATGCGGAAGCCCGGCGTTTTACCGCAACGGGCTTTTTTGCAACTCGTGCGCCTGGCTTACCCGCTGCCGTTTTTTTTGCAGGCGATTTTTTTACCTTCGGCGCTTCCTCCGCCGGCAACGCCAGCGCCAGCAATTCGCGATGCGCCGCCTCGACATGCCTGACGAAGGCGGACAGCCGCGGCATTTCGTTTTTGGCGGCGATGAAGCCGTAATCGAGCGAGCCCGCATAGGACTGGATGGTGATGTTCAGCGCCAGCCCGTGGGTGACGATCGACACCGGAAAATGCGCCGTCATCTCAGCGCCGGCCATATACAAGGTCATCGGCGGGCCCGGCACATTGGAGATCACTACATTGGCCACGACCGGAATGCGATTGCTGGCCACTGCGCTCTTGTACAGCGGCGTGATCAGGCTCATCAGCCAGGGAATGCCGAGTGTGGGCAAATCGTCGGTGACGGTCGTCATCGCGCCCTTCATGCCGCCGGTGAGCTTTTTGGCAGCGCTGCTGGCCTCGCGAATCGCGGCCATGCGCTTGGCCGGATCGGCGATGTTGGTGGCCATGTTCACCAGCATCATCGTCACCTGGTTATTGGCGCTGGTATCGCCCGGTGCGCGCAGGCTGACGGGCACGGCCGCGATCATCGCCTTGGTTAAAGTTGCCTTGTCGCCCGCGAAATGATGGCGCAGCGCAGCCGCCACCGTGGCCAGCACCACATCGTTGAGCTTCACGTCGAAATGTTTCGCGATCAGCTTGGCCTCATCGAGCGGAATGCGCGCGGTGGCGAAGGCGCGCCTGCCGCCGATGGCGACATTGAGCGCCGTGCGCGGGCCGAGCTTGATTCCCGTTTTGCCACCTGCCGGCAATAATTTTTTGACGGCCTGCAACGGCGTGTCGCCCGGTTTCAATTTGGCGACGCCACCCGCGAACGCCGCCAGATTGGCGATGCCCGCCAGTTGTTCGGTGGGTGCGCCGGCCTTTCTCGCCTGGCTGCTGGACAATGCGCCGGCGGCCAGGCTGCCGAGCGATTTCATGGCGCCGGGCACGGCCGACAACAGTTTTCCATACTGCGCCACGCTGTTGCGAAACGCGGCCGAGAGCATTTTGGCAGCCGAGAGCGGCAGCGCCGATTTGATTTCCCGCTCCTTTGCATGCGCCGTCCTGGCGACCGGTTTCGGGTCGATATCAAGCACCGCTTGCGCCAGCGCCACCCCGCCCTGGCCGTCGAGCCCGGCATGATGAATGCGCGAGGTGAAGGCGACCTCGCCGCTGGCGAGGCCTTCGATCACGGTGAACTGCCACAGCGGGCGATCACGATCGAGCATCCCTTCATGCAGCCTGGCCACCGCCGCTTCAAGCTGCGCCATGCTGCCGGGCCTAGGCAAGGTCATCGCGCGGATATGCCAATCCAGATCGGGATGGTCCTCGCGCACCCAGACCGGGTTGGCGAGATCGAAGGGCATGAAGGCCAGCTTGCGCGTGAACAGCGGCGCCAGGTGCAGGCGCGATTCGAGATGGCGGCGGATGACCGGATAAAAGCTGCCGCGATGTCGCGCCGGCTTCCTGAACAGGATCAGGCTGCCGACATGCATCGGCGTTTCCGGCGTCTCCAGATACAGGAACAGGGCGTCCAGCGCGCTCAGGTGTTGGATGTTGTTCTCCTCGTGCGGCGCGTTTTTTGCAGACTGCTTGCAGACTGCTGTTGGAACGGCTTACGCCGGTTCTATTCTGGCACGATTTCGTCGAGATCCGGGCCGGCAGTAGCGCCGGCGCCCGCCCTCTTGCGGCGCGCCGCGAAAAACGCCTTGAGCAGGGCGCCGCACTCGTCGGCCAGCACTCCGCCTTCGAAGATGGCGTGATGATTGAGCCTGGCCTCGGCCGGCAGATTGAGCACGCTGCCGACCACGCCGGTCTTCGGCTCCATCGCGCCGAACACCACGCGCTTCAGGCGCGAGTGAAACATGGCGCCGACGCACATCATGCAGGGCTCCAGCGTGACATAAAGCTCACAGTCGATCAGGCGATAATTCCCGAGATATTGCGCGGCGTCGCGCAGGGCGACGATCTCGGCGTGCGTGGTCGGGTCGTTGGAGCTGATCGGCTGGTTGAAGCCGCGACCGATGATCTGTCCTTCGCGCACCACCACCGCGCCCACCGGCACTTCGCCCAGTTCGGCCGCCTGCGCCGCCAGCGTCAGCGCCTCGCGCATGAAGTGTTCGTCATCCATGGGCGTTGCCGGCGGCAATATCAAACATCAAACTCAAGCATTGGTGCGCCTTTTCAGCCATTTTTGCCCCGAAGTGCGCGCCAATGCTTGTGTTTGCCATTTGGGAACTTCTCAAAACCGTCGCGAGCGGTCCAAGGTCGCGGCGAGGAGCGGAAGCGTACGCTGAGCACCGGAGCTGCGAGATTGGTCCGCGCAGTAGGTTTTTAGAAGTTCCCATTTTGGATGACCGCGTTGGCGGCGCCACTATTGCCCGGAGTCATGCCGCAATATACGCGTCGGCCTCGATTTCGACGAGATGATCAAGGTCGATCAGGCGCGACACCTCGACCATGGTCGAGGCCGGCCGGATCTTGCCGAAGTACTCGCCGTGCACACGGCCGACCGCTTCCCAGTTGGCGATATCGGTGACAAACATGCGGGTGCGCACCACATCGTTCAACGAGGCGCCGGCCTGCAGCAGGGCCGCCTCGATCTTTTCCAGCACGAAGCGCGCCTGCCGGGCGGCATCGCCCTTGCCCACCACCTGCCCATTGGCGTCGGTGGCGGTGGTGCCGGCCACAAACACATGCCGGTCCACGCGCACGGCCCGCGAATAACCGACGATCGGCTCCCAGACAGCGCCGGAGGAAATGTTCTTGCGGCTCATATCACTCATATCAATATCGCTCGCCTCCAGGAGAGTTGGTTCGTCGGCGCGCAGACGAACTTGATGGCCGCCGCCTATTCTGTGCAAGTGGCCGTACTGCGAATACACTTATGATACCTGCGCGCGGTGCCCAGCCGAAACCGGCTTTCGAATGGCCTCGCTGCTGGACGGCGTCGCAAGCTGAGCCGCCGGCCGCCATCGCAACCACCCTGGAGCTGCATATGGTCAGACTCAAGTTATCGATAACGCTCCGATATGAAATCGCCAACCAAGCCAGCGATTTCATTTTCAATATCCACGCCGCCCAGACCGCGCATCAACAGGTGGTCACTGAAAGCCTGGATATCAACCAGGCGCTGACGCCGCTAATCTATGCCGATACCGCGACGGGCACACGCTTCATGCGCCTCAAGGCCGAGCCCGGACCGCTGACCCTGCGCTACCGCGCGACCGTGGACATCGAACATCATGCGGAATCGCCGGCGCGCATCGAGGAAACCGCGATTTCACGGCTGCCGCCTTCGGTGCTGCCTTATATCTACCCCAGCCGCTACTGTCAGTCGGACCGTTTGCGGCGCTTTGCCACCCGCGAGTTCGGCCATTTGCGCCAGGGATACCAGCGGGTGCAGGCGATCCACGACTGGGTGCGTGCGCATACCACCTTCACGCCGGGCAGTTCAAATGTCAGCACCTCGGCGATCGATACCCTGATCGACCAGGTCGGCGTCTGCCGCGAATTCGCACATTTGATGATTGCCCTGTGCCGGGCCGTGAATATTCCCGCCCGCTTCATCACCGGCATCGATTACGGCGCCGACCCGGCCCTGGGGCCCACCGATTTTCACGCCTACGTGGAAGCGTTTCTCGGCGACCGCTGGTACCTGTTCGACCCCACCGGGGTGTCGCCGCCGATGGGCCTGGTGCGCATCGGCACCGGGCGCGACGCGGCCGATGTCTCGTTTGCCACCATGTTCGGCGCGGTGACCTCCTCGGCGCCCTCGATCCAGATCGAGGCGGTGAACGACCCGGCCAATGGCTTCGTCCAGCCTTGGCTGTGTGCGGATGCGCTGTCGTCGATGTCCGACGGCTGAGCCTTTTTCTACTATGTGCGCTGACAGACAGACCGCCTTGGGGACAGGCCCCAAGCTCTCCGTCCGGGAATAGCGACAGCGGTGCCAGCACCCTGCCGGCTTCCAATAACCAGATCGACGTGATTGCCGGCAAGATCCAGGAATCGTACGGCATCACCAAAGACGATGCCGAGGTCCAGATCAACGACTGGCAGAAGCGCATGAAGGAATTGAACAACAACCAATGATTCTGCCGCACAAGGGCGCAATCGCCGGCGATGCCAAGGCCAATTGCCTTACACAGGCCAAAACGCGTTTCGGCAAATAAATAATAATTGGCCGGGCAAGCCATCCAGTTAGATCAGAGGCGCCTTTGGGCGCCTCTGATCATTTCCGGGGCCACGCGGTGCATATGCAATAATCCTCGCAAACAAACAGGGGGAATTGCAGATGCAGTCATTTTTCGTGCTGGTACTGCTGTTCTTTGTAGTCGGGCCGATCGTGCTGTTTTTTCTGGTGCTGGGCGCGCGCAACCGCATCGATGCGCTGGAACGCAGCCAGAAGGAAATGCGCGATGAGTTGCAACGCCTGCGCGGCCAGCCCGCCGCCAGGCCGGTCCCTGCCCGCGCGGTGGAATCGCCGGCCCCGGCCGCGCGCAGCGAAGCCGAGGCAAAACCTGCCACCGCCGCAATAACGCCGCCCGCGTCGGCACCCGCACCGCCGCCTGAAATCGTCAGCGCGCCCATTGCCAAACCGGCGCCGGGCCCGGCTTCAGCAAATGCCCCGGTTCCGGTCAGCATGCCGCGCAGGGAAATTACCGCAAGCGCCACGGAAGCGGATGCACCACCGCCGTATGAACCGTCGCCGCCACCAGCCTGGCTGGTGCATCTGAAAGAATGGCTGTTCGGCGGCAACCTGGTGGCCAAGGTCGGCCTGCTGATCCTGTTCTTCGGTGTGGGCTTCCTGCTCAAATATGCGGCGGCCCGCGTCACGGTGCCGATCGAATTCCGCCTGATCGGTATCACCCTGGTCGATATCGGACTGCTGCTGTGGGGCTGGCGCATTCGCGCATCCCGTCCCGCCATCAGCCTGCCGGTGCAGGGCGCTGCACTGGCCATCCTGATGCTGGTGACCTTCGGCGCGTTCCGTCTTTACCATCTGATTCCCGGCGGTCTCGCTTTCGCATTGCTGTTTGTGCTGACGGCATTTACCTGCATCCTGGCGGTATTGCAAAACGCGGTATGGCTGGCGGTGTTCGGCATCGCCGGCGGTTTTGCGGCGCCGATCCTCACCTCAACCGGACAGGGCAGTCATATCGCGCTGTTCTCCTACTACGCCCTGCTCAATGCCGGCATTCTGGCGATCGCGCTCAAGCGCTCCTGGCGCGCGCTCAATCTGCTGGGCTTCATATTCACTTTCCTGATCGGCACTACCTGGGGCGTACTGCGCTACCAGCCGGAAAACTATGCCTCGGTGCAGGGTTTCCTGATCCTGTTCTTCGTGTTTTATGTGGCGATCGCCATCACTCACGCGATCAGGCAGGCGCCGCGGTTGAAGAATTATGTCGACGGCACCCTGGTATTCGGCACGCCCCTGCTGGCCTTCGGCCTGCAATACGGCATCGTCCACGACAAGCCTTTCGGTCTTGCCTATTCGGCCCTGGCGCTCGGCCTGTTTTACATCGGGCTCTCCCTGCTGATGTGGCAGCGCCGCGGCAGCTCGCTGAAGCTGCTGGTGGAATCGTTCCTGGCGTTGGGCATCGTGTTCGGCACCCTGGCCATTCCCTTTGCGCTCGACGGCCGCTGGACCTCGGCCGCCTGGGCGCTGGAAGGCGCCGGCATCGTCTGGGTGGGCTTGCGGCAACGGCAGACGCTTGCCTGGGTGTTCGGCGTGCTGGTGCAGGTTGGCGCCTGGTTCTCCTTCATCGGTTCGGTCAGCGGTCTGACACCGTCGGTCGCTGCACAATCGAACCTGTGGCTGGGCTTCCTGCTGCTGGCCGGCACCGGCATGGCGATGGCGATGAATTTCCGCAAGCGATCCAGTGAAGGTGCGGCCGATGGCCAAGGCGGCGCATTGGCCCTGCTGGCCACCCTGTTCCTGGCGGTGGCTTCCGTCTGGCTGCTGGCCGGCGCGTGGACGGAAATCATCCTGCATATGCATGGCCATTTGCGCGGCACCCTGCTGGTGTTCAGCGCGGTGATGGTGGCGGGCATCCTCGGCCTGGTGGCCAGAAGCCTCGAATGGAACGTGGCGCGTTACTTCGCCGTGCTGCCGCAAATCGCTGCCGGCGCGGCGCTGGCCTACGCATTGTTCAACGGCGACAGCATGCAATCGCAGGGCAATCTGTTCGACGGTCCCTTTCTCGGCGCCCTGCTGATCGCGCTCGGCGCCGGCTTCAGCGGCCTGATGTTTCATCGCCAGCCCGAGACCGGACATCGCGGCCTGTCGCGCATGTTGCTGGGCTGGAGCGCGCTATGGTGGTTTGCCCTGGTGCTGCCCAGCCTCGCCGCCTGGGGCGAATGGATGCTGGCCGCCCACACCACGCTGGACGCCGGCCGCAGCGAGCTGTTCCATGCGCTGTACAACCTGTTCCTCGCCGCCGGCGCGATCGCTTTTGCGCGTCTCACCATCCGCCTCGACTGGGCCGATCTGCGCTGGCCGGCCGCCGCCGTCTGGCCGGGCCTGCTGATCGCCACCCTCGACATCCTCGACACCCTGCACGGCGGTGGCCTCAATCTGCCAGGCGCGCCCGCATGGGCTGGTTACATTGCCCTGTGGCTCGCCGGCGAATGGCTGCTGGCCAATAGTCAGCGCACCGCCTGGTTGCTGCCCGAGGAGCGGCCGTGGGCATTGCGTGTGCTGCACACCCTGCGCACCACCAGCCCCTGGCTGATCCTCTGGCCGCTGGGACACCACCTCATCACCCGGGCCCTGCAAGCCGGCTCGGCACAAGAGGCGATGCTGCTGGCCGAGGCCGGCTGGTACACCACCGGCAGCTGGGCGCGTTATCTGCCGGCCTGGGCGATGATGGCTTTCATCGGGGTGCTGATCACACGCGTTCTCGCCGCCGATGGGAATGACGACGAAACAGGCGGCTGGCCGGTGGCGCCGATTCCCGAATGGTATCGGCACACGCTGATTCCGCTGGGCACGCTGTGGTCGCTGCTGCTCGTGCTGTTCTGGAACTTTGCGCATAACGGCCAGATGGCGCCCCTGCCCTATCTGCCCCTGCTCAATCCCCTCGACCTGAGCACCGGTTTCGCCGCGCTGCTGGGCATCGCCACCTGGCGGATGCATGGCGGGGCGGGCGCCGAGGTTCGCCCCTGGTCCAGCCGGGTGCTGCAGGCGGCCATGCTGCTGACCTATCTCTGGTTCAATCTGATGCTGTTGCGCACCGCCGCCAATTATCTCGACATCCCTTATCGTTTCGATCGCCTGTTCCAGTCGCAATTCGTGCAGGCGATGCTGTCGCTGGTATGGAGCGCCACCGCCCTGGTGCTGATGCGTTTCGCCGCGCGCCGCACCATGCGCACACCATGGATGGCTGGCGCCGCACTGCTGGCGCTGGTGGTCGCAAAATTGTTCTTTGTCGATCTGTCCAATGTCGGCGGCATCGAGCGCATCGTGTCCTTCCTGGGTGTCGGCGCCCTGATGCTCGCTATCGGCTACCTGGCGCCTTTTCCGGGTTCAGCCGCTTCCGAGGGCATGGGCACCGATGAGAAAAACGCTGCGGCCGAATAATGCGGAGATCATGCATGCCTGAAAAAAATATCCATCCCACACTTGTCTTGCTGCTGGCGCTGACGCTATGCAACCTGCCGGCCACCGCCGCGGACGACAGGACAAAATCCGACACGCCCGCCGATTACGCCTATGCCCTGCCGCTGCAAATCAGCGGCAAGCAGGGTGTGGTCGGGTTGCGTCTGCCGTTGCCGGTATATCAGCAGGCCAGGACGGCGGCACTCGACGATTTGCGGGTGTTCGATGCGCACGGCAATCCGCAACCCTTTGCGCTCTATCATCCGCAACCCGCAACGCCGGCGCAGCGGTCCACCCTGGCCGCCAATATTTTTCCGATCCGGGCACAGCGCAATACCGCCGCCGGCCCCGCCACCTTCGACCTCGACATCCGCACCCGCGCCGACGGCAGCGTGCTCTCGGTGCAGGCGCGAACCGGCAAGGGCGCCGGCGGCGGCGCACTCAGCAGCCTGCTGCTGGACTTCGGCGCCGATGCCATCGGCACTGGCACTGTCACGGATACCGCCAGCCCGATGCGCATCGAGGCCCTGCGTTTTACCCTGCCACCCGCACAAACCGAATATACCGCCGAGGTCTGGCTCGAAACGAGTGCCGATTTGAAACGCTGGGACACCGTTGGCGCCGCCGAATTGCGCTGGCTGCGCAACGATAATGCGCAGACACTGGCCAGCGACCGGCTCGAATTCAGTCCGCAATCTTTCCGCTACGCGCGCCTCACCTGGCGGCGCGGCGAGCCCCTGTTGTTTGCCGGGATCCAGGCGGAAACCATCATCCGCAAAACCGCGGAACCGCCGCGCGAAACCCTGTGGATCCAACCCGTGCGCGCGCGGCAGGCCGGCGACCTCGCCTATCCCGCCGGCATCGCCATCCCGGTCGAGCAGATCGCATTACGCTTCAGCGAACCCAATATCGTCTACCCGGTCGCGCTCGGCCAGTATGTGGAGCGGCCCAGCCGCCATAGCGGCAATCCGACCGAATGGCTGTTCGAGGCGCGGACCCGCGCCACCTTCTACCAGATCACGCAAAACGAGCAGACCCGCCGCTCGGGCGCCATACAGGCCGGCGACGCGCACGCGCAGGAGTGGGTCATCCGCCCGCAGACCAATGGCGCCGGCGCCATGCCGGAACTCGGGCTTTCCTGGCAGCCGGCCACCCTGGTGTTCCTCGCCGGGGGCACGCCCCCGTACACGCTGAGCTTCGGCCGCAGCGATGCCGTCAATGCGGCCCAGCCCCTCAATCAGGTCGCCCCCAATTTCAGCGCACAGGAGCTGGGTCAGCTTGAGCTGGCGCAGGTCGGCGCGCTGCAATCCTCGGCCGGCAATGCGCAGGCAAACAGCGCCGCCGCGCAAGCCGGCATATCCGCCCGCAATCGCAGTCTGATGTTATGGGGGGTGCTCCTGCTCGGCGTATTGGTACTGGGCGGCATGGTCTGGCGACTGGTGAAGCAGATGAGGAGTGCTCCGCCTGCTGGCGGTGCGTGACCGCATTCACGGAAAAATTTGATGAAACAAAAATGCCCGCAGATTGCGGGCATTTTCATTGGCGAAGATGAAGGCGTCCTCTACTCCCACTCGATCGTCGCCGGCGGCTTGCCGCTCACATCGTAGACCACGCGATTGAGGCCGCGCACTTCATTGATGATGCGGTTGGACACCTTGCCCAGCAGGCTGTAGGGCAACTCGGCCCAGTGCGCGGTCATGAAATCGGTGGTTTGCACCGCGCGCAGGGCGACCACGTTTTCATAAGTGCGGCCATCGCCCATCACGCCGACGCTTTTCACCGGCAGATAGACGGCAAAAGCTTGTGCCACTTTGTCGTACCAGCTCACGCCGTTTTCATCCTTGGCCGCGCGTAGCTCTTCGATGAAGATGGCGTCGGCGCGGCGCAGCAGGTCGGCGGCCTCGTGCGAGACCTCGCCGAGAATGCGCACGCCCAGGCCGGGGCCAGGGAAGGGATGGCGGAACACCATCTCGCGCGGCAGGCCCAGGGCGACGCCGAGATTGCGCACTTCATCCTTGAACAATTCGCGCAGGGGTTCCAGCAATTTCAGGTGCAGGGTATCGGGCAGGCCGCCGACATTGTGGTGCGATTTGATGGTGTGCGCCTTCTTGGTTTTGGCCGAGGCGCTTTCGATCACATCCGGATAAATGGTGCCCTGCGCCAGCCATTTGGCATTCGGCAATTTGGCGGCTTCGCGCTGGAACACCTCGACAAACACGCGACCGATGATCTTGCGCTTCTGCTCGGGATCGCTGACGCCTTTGAGCTGACCGAGAAAATCCGCGGTCGCATCGACGTAAATGACCTTCATGTGCAAATTGTCGCTGAAGGTTTTTTTGACCTGCAGGGATTCATTCAAGCGCATCAGGCCGTTATCGACATACACGCAGGTGAGTTGTTCGCCGATCGCTTTGTGGATCAGGGCCGCCGCGACGCTGGAATCGACGCCGCCGCTCAGGCCAAGAATCACTTCCTCCTTGCCGACCTGCTCGCGGATATGCGCGACCGCCTGCGGGATGTACTCGGGCATGTTCCAGTGCGAATCGCAGCCGCAGATCTCGTGCACAAAGCGGCTGTAGATGGCCGGGCCCTGTTTGGTATGGGTCACTTCCGGGTGAAATTGCAGGGCGTAGAAGCGCCGGGTTTCATCGGCCATGCCGGCCAGCGGCGTGGTCTCGTTGGAAGCAATCACCTTGAAACCGGGCGGCAGTTCGGTGACCTTGTCGCCATGCGACATCCACACATCGAGCAGGCCGTGTTTTTCCGCATTGACGCGGTCCTGGATGCCTTCCAGCAATTTGGAATGGCCGCGGGCACGCACTTCGGCATAGCCGAATTCGCGCACCAGCCCGTTCTCGACCTTGCCGCCCAGTTGCGCAGCCATGGTCTGCATGCCGTAGCAGATGCCCAGCACGGGCACGCCCAGCTCGAACACTGCCTGCGGCGCGCGCGCGGTATCGGCTTCGGTCACCGAGGCATGACTGCCGGAAAGAATCACGCCCCTGGGATTGAAGGCGCGAATCTCGGCGGCGGACATATCGAAGGGATGCAATTCGCAGTAGACGCCGGCCTCGCGCACGCGACGCGCGATCAACTGGGTGACCTGGGAACCGAAATCGAGAATCAGGATTTTGTCGGACATGGGGTTCAGTGTGCCGCGGCTGCGGGCAGTGAGGATCGATGGGTTTTGAAATAGCGCCAAGCCAGCAGGCAGGCGATCAGCTGCAAAAAAGCGCTGAGGAAAAATACGCTGCCGATGCGCCAGTCGTTGGCGGGGTAATGACTGGCCATGCCCAGCAGGGCGGTACCGATCAGCGGCGCAATCACGATCGACAGGCTGCCGATGGATTGCAGCGAGCCCATCAGGGCACCCTGTTCGCGCGGGTCGGTGGCCTTGGACACAATGCCCTGCAAGGCCGGCGCGGCGGCAAAGGCGAGCAGGTTCATCAGGATGAACACGTACATCATCCAGCCATGGGTGGCGAGGCCGTAGAGCACATAGGTGATGCCGCCGGAGATGAGCCCCAGCATCGACAGCCGGACTTCGCCGAATTTTTTCATCAGCCAGCCCAGCAGGCCGGCCTGCACCAGGGCGGAGGACAGGCCTACGCAGAACAGCGCAAAGCCGTTGTCGCGCGGCGTCCAGTCGAAACGGAAATGGGTGTACAGCACCCAGGTGGTTTGCAGCAGCACTTGCGCAAACGTCACCAGGGCGAACACGGCGATGAGGCCGCCGATATCGGCGCGCTTTTCCCGGGGCAGCGATTCCGGCACCATCAGGTAACCGTAAACGAAATTGGCCGCGCACAATCCTGCGGCGACATAGAACGGCAAATGCAGATTGATGCTGCCCAGGAGGCCGCCCAGCATCGGCCCGCAAATGAAGCCCAGGCCGAAGGCCGCGCCAATCTTGCCGAAGCTCTTGGCGCGGTTTTCCGGTGTCGATACATCCGAGGCATAGGCCGAAGCCACCGACATGCTGGCCGAGGACATGCCGCCGATCACCCGGCCGATGAACAGGGCCGCCAGATTGGGCGCCCAGGCGGTGGCAAGGAAATTGAGGAACATGCCGGCCATCGAAAACAGCATCACCGGCCGTCGGCCGATACGGTCGCTGACGGCGCCGAGGATCGGCATGCACAGGAACTGCAGCAGGCCGAAAGTGGCGGCCAGGATGCCAAACCAGTGCGCCTGCAGATCGCGGCCTTCGACGAACTCGCCGACCAGGATCGGCAGCACCGGAATCGCCAGCCCGATGCCGAGCATGTCGATGAAGACGCAGACCAGAATGAAATTCAGATTGGGTTTTCGCGCGACGCGAACAGCGGATGCTGCGGCGACTTCAGTCATGATTCAAAATTTCTCTTCCAGACGGTGGCAACAACGGGGTGCTGTTCGACGAGGGTGATGGCGGCGGCGAGCTTGGGACAGGCCTCGACAAACCATTTGCGCCCGGGCGTCCAGCGGCTGACCATGGCCAGATAAATATCGAGCGCAGTCAACCGCGCACCGAGGGCATAGGGTGCGGGATTCAGTTGCGCTTCGATGATCGTCCAGAAGTGCTTTAGTCGATCGGTGAGCTTGTCCTTGAACGCGGCCTGCGCGGCCTCACCCTCCACCCAGTGTCCCGGAGAATCGCGAAATGCAAACACCGCATAAAGATTGCCTGGCACATAGACCATCCAGCGATAAAACTGCGCACGCGCCGCCGGTTGCGGCGGCACCAGTTCCGGCATGCGCTCGCACAACCAAAGGATGATGGCGGCGCTCTCGGTCATGACGCTACCGTCGTCGAGCACCAGAGTGGGCACCTGCGCCAGCGGATTGAGGCGCCTTAACTCGTCGACCTTGTCATCCGGTTCCCAAGGAGTGGCCTTGATGTATTCGTAGTCGAGCTTCGCCAGCTGCAACATCACCTCGACGGCGGCGGAACCACATCCGGGGCAGCCATACAGTTTCATGCTCTAGCCGTTTCGTTCACAGACCCGCTTCTTTCACTGGGAGCCGCGCCCGGCCGATTGGCAACCGGCGCGCTCATCGCACATTCAATCCGCCCGGTAGTTGGGCGCTTCCTTGGTGATCTGCACATCGTGCACATGCGACTCGCGCATGCCGGCCGAGGTAATCTCGACGAAGGTGGCCTTGGTGCGCATTTCCTCGATGGTCGGGCAGCCGACCAGGCCCATCGAGGCACGCACCCCGCCCATCAGCTGGTGAATGATGGTGTTGACCGGGCCCTTGTAGGGCACACGGCCTTCCACCCCTTCCGGCACCAGCTTGTCGGCGTTGTTGATGTTTTCCTGGAAATAGCGGTCGCTCGATCCTTTTTGCATCGCGCCCAGCGAACCCATGCCGCGATAGCTTTTGTAGGAGCGGCCCTGGAACAATTCGATTTCCCCCGGCGCTTCGTCGGTACCGGCGAACATCGAACCCATCATCACGCAGGAGGCGCCGGCGGCGATGGCCTTGGCCACATCGCCCGAATAGCGGATGCCGCCGTCGGCGATGCAGGGAATACCGAGCTTGTCGAGCGCGCTGGCGGCCTCGGCCACGGCGGTGATCTGCGGCATGCCGACGCCGGTGACGATACGCGTGGTACAGATCGAGCCGGGACCCACGCCCACCTTGACGCAATCGGCGCCATGATCGGCCAGCGCCTTCGCACCATCGGCCGTGGCCACATTGCCGCCGATGATCTGTACCGCCGGAAATCTGACCTTGACGCTTTTGATCATGTCGAGCACGCCCTGGGCATGGCCGTGCGAGGAATCGACCACCAGGCAATCCGCGCCGGATTCAATCAGAGCAGCGGCGCGCTCCAGATTGTCGCCGCCGACGCCGATGGCGGCGCCGACACGCAGGCGGCCCTGCGCGTCTTTGGAGGCGTCGGGATGGTCTTTGGCTTTCTGGATGTCCTTCACCGTGATCAGGCCGATCAATGCGATTCTCATGCAGCAGGTGCTGGGCCTGGTCGAGGGTGGCGCCCTCCTTCACTGTGACCAGCTTGTCCTTGGGCGTCATGATCGACTTGACCGGCTGGTCCAGTTTGGTCTCGAAGCGCAGGTCGCGGTTGGTGACGATGCCGAGCAGTTTCCGTCCGTCGACCACCGGCAGGCCGGAGATATTGTGCTGGCGGGTCAGGGCGATGACTTCGCGCACCAGCATATCGGGCGGCACCACCAGCGGATCCTTGACCACGCCGCTTTCGAAGCGTTTAACCTTGGCGACCTCGGTGGCCTGGGCACGAATCGACAGATTCTTGTGCACGATGCCGATGCCGCCTTCTTGCGCCAGGGCGATGGCAAGACGCGACTCGGTGACCGTGTCCATCGCCGCCGACAGCAGGGGCAGATTGATGCGAATGGTTCTGGTGAGCTGGGTCGCGAGAGAAACGTCGCGTGGATGAACCTGGGAGTGGGCGGGAACGAGGAGGACGTCGTCGAACGTCAGGGCCTTTTTGACGAGTTTCACGTGCAGGGCTCCGGCAAAAAGCGGATTATACGCGAGTCGCTCCGCCTCGCAAAACGCCCCCGGCGGCAGGTTCACCAAAGCCGGCTCGCAATATCGCCAGGTTGACTCCACCAGCGAATATCGCTAATTTAGGGAACTCGCGCGAAGTTGCCTACCTAACTCATTGATGGTTCATAAAATTTCCCCCTTTTCGAAACACGGCCTCGGCATCGTTGGCGGGCTACTTCTCTTCACCTTAGGCGCCTGCACGGTGCCGCAGACGCCGCCGACATCGGCAGCCCTGGTGCCGCCCCCCGCACCGGTCAGAACAGAAGCGCCCGCGACCGCGCTCAGCCCTGAGGCGGACAGCGCATTGAAGGACGCCGAACAAAATGTGCGCGAGGCGCGCGCGCAGCGCGCCTTGTGGATCGCCGCTGTCGAAGAGCTGCAAAAGGCACGCGCCGCCGCCAGGGTCTTTGATAGCGAGGCGACACTGGCGCATGCACGCGAAGTCGTGACTTTGTGCGCCCTGAGTCTGCAACAAAAACAGGCGCCGCCCGTCAGCTGGTAGCGTAGAGTACAGCCAGCGACCGTCATACTCCTGTCTATCCCCTTCTTCAGGCCGGCAACCAAAAGCCAGCAATGAGGAGCTCCCAATGAAATCGCCAATCCAGTTATTTGTCGCCGCCGCGGTGCTGCTTGCCACCGCTACCGTCGCCGCGCAGGTCTACAAATGGGTCGACAAGGATGGCAAGGTGCAATACAGCGACACACCGCCCCCGCCCAGCGCGAGCAAGGCCGACCCCAAGAAGCTGAACACCGGCGCCACCACCCCGGCCCCGACGGAGGCCGCCGCCAAGTCGGCCGCCAATGCGCCGAAGACCGTTCAGGAACGCAGCAAGGAAGCCGATAAACGCCGTATCGACGAGGCCGAAAAAGCCAAGAAGGACGAAGAAGCGCAAAAAGTCGCGAAGCAAAACGAGGAACGTTGCAAGGACGCCACCCGCTACAAGAGCGAGCTTGACAGCGGCCGGCCAATCGCGCGCAACAACGACCAGGGCGAACGCACCTTCATGAGCGACGAGGAACGCAGCGCCGAACTTGCGCGCGCCGCCACGGTGATGACGGAAGCCTGCAACAAATAGCAAATGGCGGGCGACGGTTGGCGGCGACTGCATCGCCGCGCGCGTGATCCGGCAGCAAGGATTGGCCGGCGACGAAATCGCCGCGCACATGCAAAATAAAATTCTAAAGTCCAGCATTGGCGCGGTGTTTGAGGTATTTTTGCCCGCAAAGCCGCGCCAAATGGCGTTCTACGTTTTTTTGTCCTGGCGCTGGCGAGGCTTGCCGCTCGCCACTTTCGCGCGCCGCGCATCCTTGGGGTCGGCCTGTAGCGGCCGATAGAGTTCCACGCGATCGCCGTCGCGCAACACATGGTTGCGCGGCTTTTGCTTGCCCCACACGCCGCTGGCCGCCGTCGCCAGTTCCGCGGCTGGCACATGCGCGGCGATGGCGGAAGCGGACGCGGCGATCGCATCGTCGATGGTGGCGCCCGCCGGCAGGCCGAGCGCAATCTCGCCCTGCCAGCCCGGGCCGGCCCAGGCGACGCTGATGCGAATTTTTTCCGCGCTCTCAACCATGCGCGGCCTTCCGCGCCAGCGCCTCGGCACGGGCCTCGAAGCGGTGGATCAGGGTATTGGCGATCATGCCGAACACCGGGCCGATCGCCGCTTCCAGCACCCGGTTGGCGAAGCTGTATTCGAGTTGCAATTCAACCTTGCTGGCGTCCGCCGTGAGCGCGGTAAAGGTCCACATCCCCTGCAGCTGGCGGAACGGTCCTTCGCGCAGGGTGAGGCGCATCCATTCCCCATCCTGCTTGTGGTTTTCGGTGGTAAACGACTGGGCGATGCCCGCGTAATGAATATCGATGCTCGCCACCGTCAGCACGGCGTCACGCTCGAGCACCCGGGCGCCGCCGCACCAGGGCAGGAACTCAGGATAGCGTTCCACCGCATCGACCAGATCGAACATGGTCTTGGCGGAATGGGGCACCAGCACGGATTTACGGACTTGCAGCATCGAGGACTCGCGCGTTGCGGAGCCGCAATTCTAGCCCGCCGCGACCCGGCGGCCGCACTGCGCTAGAATCCCGCTCTTGGAAAGAACATTCATATGAGCATCGTCGACAACAAAAAAGCCTTTTTCGACTACTTCATCGAAGACCGCTTTGAAGCCGGCCTGGTCCTTGAGGGCTGGGAAGTGAAGGCCATCCGCGCCGGACGCGCCAACATCAAGGAAGGCTATGTGGTGTTGCAGCACGGCGCATTCTATTTGATCGGCGCCAATATCTCGGCGCTGAACTCGGCCTCCACCCATGTCAACCCGGATGCGGTGCGCAGCCGCAAGCTGCTGCTGAATAAGGCGGAAATCGACAAGCTGATCGGCAAGGTCGAACAACGCGGCTACACCATCGTGCCGCTGAACCTGCATTACGCGAAAGGCAATGTGAAGCTCGACATCGGCCTCGCCCGCGGCAAGAAGCAATACGACAAGCGCGCCACCGAAAAGGAAAAAGACTCCAAGCGCGAGCAGCAGATGGCGATGAAGAAGGTCGTCAGCTAGCGGCCAGTTTCGCGGCGCGGTGTTCCCAGAACGCCGCCATCATGCCGGCCGCCACGATCATCGCCCCGCCCGCCCAGTCCTGCAGACGCGAAACCTCCCCGGCCAGAAAGTGTGCGGCGACGGCGGCCACCACCAGTTCGAACAACAGCACCACCGCCGCGCGATTCGCCGCCAGTTTGCTCAGGCCGTACTGCAGGGTGACACTGGTCGACATCAGCACCGCGCCGATCACCGCGATCAGCAGCGCATGCGGCGCCGCCAGCGGCAGCCATTGCCCGGTGCCGGGCGCCAGCCATAGCGCCACCGGCAGCGCCACCACGGCTACACCGATGGCGCCGGCCAGGGACTTGGCCTGCGGCGTCACCTGATGCGCGCCCTTGACCAGCACATTGCACAAGGCGAAGGCGAAGCCCGCCGCCAGTCCCAGCCATTCGTAACCGTTGCGCGGCGCCGGGAAGCCCAGTGCCGGCTGCCATAACATCACCACCGCCCCGGCCATCGCCAGGGCCGCGGTCGCATAACCGATGAGGGTCAGGCGCTCTTTCAGGATCAGGCGCGCCAGCGGCACCGTCCACAGCGGCGCCAGATAGAACAGCAGCACGATGCGCAATACCTCGGCTTCCATGATCGCCACCAGGTAGGCCACATTGGTGAAGCCGGCGGACAGGCCGATGCCCAGCATCCATGCCGTGTTCGGCAAAAATTCGCGCCAGGCGCGCGGGAACAGGAGCAGGCCGACGGCGATCGACACCAGGTAGGAAAGCAGGGTCGCCACCGGCGCGGGCAGGCCGGCGCCCTGCATCAGGCGAAACGGATACCAGAGAATGCCCCAGGAAGTGGCGCCCAGCATCAAGGCGAAAACCGGCAGCAGGGTCGGGGCGGGCGCCGACGGGGAACGAGGGGACAAAGCAGAAACCTTATAATGGGCGCCTTGCTGCGGTCGATGCCGGCAATGAGTCGCCCGAGACATTTGCGGAATGCGATTCTAGCAAAACGCCGCCTGGCCGCCGCCCCGCCGAATCGTTTCCTTGCTGCGCCGTCTCATCGTCCGCCGATTCCACCTTACTGCCGCGTCATGAATCCACATCTGCAACAGCTGCATCCCTATCCCTTCGAGCGCCTGCGCAAACTGCTGGCCAATCTGAGCCCGCCGCCCGCGCTGTCGCCGGTGAACCTGTCGATCGGCGAGCCGCAGCATCCCACGCCCGGCTTCATCATCGAGGCGCTCAAGGCCAATATGAGCGGCCTGTCGCGCTACCCGGTCACGGCTGGCAGCGATGCCCTGCGCGACGCCATCGCCGGCTGGCTCAGCCGCCGCCATCACCTCAAACACCTCGGCCGCGATCATGTGTTGCCGACCCAGGGCAGCCGCGAAGCGCTGTTCGCGATCACCCAGACTGTGGTCGATCCTGGCGCCAGCAGCATCGCCCTGATCCCGAATCCGTTTTACCAGATCTACGAAGGCGCGGCCCTGCTGGCCGGGGCCACGCCGTATTTCCTGAACATGACGGCCGCCAATGGCCTGCGCATGACGATCGGCGACGTGCCCAGGGATGTGCTGAAAAAAACCGCGGTGGTGTTCGCCTGTTCGCCCGGCAATCCGACCGGGCGCATCATGAGCCTGGCCGAATGGCGCGAGCTGTTCGCCCTGTCGGATGAATTCGGTTTCGTGATCGTGTCCGACGAGTGCTACAGCGAAATCTATTTCGACGAGGCCCATCCGCCCCTGGGCGCACTGGATGCGGCCGAGCAACTGGGGCGCCACGACTACCGGAACCTGATCGTGATGGGCTCCCTGTCGAAGCGTTCCAATGTGCCGGGCATGCGCTCCGGCATGGCCGCCGGCGACGCCGCCCTGATCAAGGCCTTTCTGCTGTACCGCACCTATCACGGCTGCGCCATGAGCGGCACCATCCAGGCCGCCAGCATCGCCGCCTGGAACGACGAGGCGCATGTGATCGAGAACCGCCGCCTGTACCGCGAAAAATTCGCCGCCTTTTACGACATCGTCAACCCGGTGCTGCCGCTGAGCAAGCCCGAGGCCGCCTTCTACTACTGGGCGCGCACGCCCCAAGGTGCCGATAAAGGCGGCGATGATGAAACGTTCGCCAGACAACTGTTCAAACTCGCTCATGTCACCGTGCTGCCCGGCTCCTATCTTTCGCGCGAGGCTCACGGCATCAACCCGGGTGCGGGATTTGTGCGGATCGCGCTGGTTTCAACCGTGGCTGACGCAATCGCGGGCGCCGGGCGCATCAAGGACGTCGTAGAATCCCTTAAATCCTCCAGCGCCGCCTGAACCGCAGCCGCCTTGAACCGCACCCGCCTTATTATCTTCAACGACCCCCAGAAAACCAATATGACCACGGAACAACTGCAATCCATCATCAACCACGCCTGGGAAAACCGCGCTAACATCAACCCTTCGACGGGCGACGTCGAGGTGCGCGATGCCGTGAATCACGCCATCGCCGATCTCAATGCCGGGCGCCGGCGCGTAGCCGAGAAAATCGACGGCAACTGGGTCACCCATCAATGGCTGAAGAAAGCCGTGTTGCTGTCGTTCCGCCTGTCGGACAATGCGTCGATCAAGGCCGGCGAACTGGGGTTTTACGACAAGGTGCAGACCAAGTTCGCGCATCTCGACGACGCCGAAATGCGCGCCACCGGCGTGCGCGTGGTGCCGCCGGCGGTGGCGCGGCGCGGCGCCTTCATCGGCCGGAACGTGGTGCTGATGCCCTCCTACGTCAACATCGGCGCCTATGTCGATGAAGGCAGCATGGTCGACACCTGGGCAACGGTCGGCTCCTGCGCGCAAATCGGCAAGAACGTGCACCTCTCCGGCGGCGTCGGCATCGGCGGCGTGCTGGAGCCGCTGCAGGCCAACCCGACCATCATCGAGGACAATTGCTTCGTCGGCGCGCGTTCCGAAGTGGTCGAAGGCGTGATCGTCGGCGAGGGCTCGGTGATCTCGATGGGCGTCTTCATCGGCCAGTCCACCAAAATCTTTAACCGCGCCACCGGCGAAGTGAGTTACGGCAGGATTCCGCCCTATTCGGTGGTAGTGTCGGGAAACTTGCCTTCCGCCGACGGCAAATATAGTCTTTACTGCGCCGTGATCGTCAAGCAGGTCGACGCGCAGACGCGTTCCAAGACAAGTATCAACGAATTGCTGCGCAGTTAAGCCGCAGCACCGCGCGCCAAGCCGGACAAAAAGGGGATCCCATGTTCATTCTCGAAAAACTGTTTCGCCTGATGGCGGAAAAAAACGCATCGGATATTTTTGTATCCGCCGGTGCACCGATGAGTATCAAGATCAACGGCACCGCGGTGCCGGTCAATCCGCAGGTCATGTCGGCGGAGGACTGCAGGCGCGTCTGCTATGAAATCCTCAAGCCGGCGCAGATCGAGCGGTTCGAGAAAGAGCTGGAGTTGAATTTTTCCTATCCCATCGAGGGGGTGGGCAATTTCCGCGTCAACATGATGATGCAGCGCGGCAGCGTGGCGGCGGTGGTGCGCTATATCAGCAGCAATGTGCCGCCGTTCGAATCGCTGGGCCTGCCCAATGTGCTGCGCCAGGTGATCATGGAGAAGCGCGGCCTGATCCTGGTGGTCGGCGCCACCGGCTCGGGCAAATCAACCTCGCTGGCGGCGATGATCGATTTCCGCAACCAGATGAAGGCCGGCCATATCCTCACCTTCGAGGACCCGATCGAATTCATGTTCACTTCGAAAAAATCGATCGTGAACCAGCGCGAGATCGGCCACGACTCGCACTCTTTCCACGACGCCATGCGCAACGCCATGCGCCAGGCGCCGGACTGCATCCTGGTCGGCGAGATTCGCGATGTGGAAACCATGAAGATGGCGATGATGTACTCGCTGTCGGGCCACCTCTGCCTCGCCACCCTGCACGCCAACAACAGCTATCACGCGCTCAACCGCATCATCAACTTCTTCCCGCTGGAGCAGCGCGCGGTACTGCTGGGCGATTTGTCGGTGTCGCTGAAATGCATCATGTCGCAGCGCCTGGTGAAAAACCTCGAAGGCACCCGCAGCCCGTCCGTGGAAGTGCTGATGAACACCCAGAACATCGCCGACCTGATCGAGGAAGGCCGCGTGTCCGAGATCAAGGAAGCGATGGAGAAATCGCTGACGCCCGGCTCGCAGACTTTCGAGCAGGACTTGTTCCGCATGATCAAGGCCAACAAGATCTCGATCGAGGAGGCGATGGCCAATGCCGACTCGCCCACCAACCTGTCGCTGCTGGTCGGCAACAGCGGCATGATGGAATCCTACAAGCCCACCGACCTGCCCGCACGGCCGGGAATGGGCGGGCCGAATTTCAGCGAGTTCAAGATCAGCTAGACCGGCGCCCGCTTGCGGGGCCGACCGCTACCAGCTGCGAACGTAGCGCCGCCCGCCCACATAAGCGACATACGGCCGCGGATACCAGGCCGCGCCATAGCCCCAGCCCCAGGGACGGCCGTAGAACCAGGCGTCGTTCATGCCCTGGCGGCGGCCCTGTTCCTCGATCAACTTGATCTGACCCTGCTGCATGAAGTCGAGCACCGCGTCGGGCACGCCGTCGCGCGACAGCTTGGCGTACTGGCTGGCGGTGACGTCGTAGCGGGTGTGCGAGGCCTGGATTTCGCCGATGATGGTGGGCGCGTCCTTGCCCTCCTTGGCCATGGTGACGATTTCTTCCAGCGAGATCGGCGCGCGCTCGGGCTCGGGGTTGAGGGCGGCACAGCTTCCCAGCAGGAGCAAACTTGCGCAGAAACCAATAGTGAGTAAACTACGATTCATGGAACACCTCCGTTCAACATCGAGTAATCATCAACGCTGCCGTTTTCGCACCGCCCTGTGGGTGGTGGTCAAGCGCCGCGGCTCGCATACCAGCCTTTTATCCGGCCTCTAGCGCCGCCTGGAGTTCATTCTAGCGCGGCAATTTTCCGGCGTCGCGCTCAGCTTGTAACAATATTCTGCATGCCATCAACGTTTCCACCTGAGCGCAGACCTTACGGTTTGACGCTGACACTTGCCTTACGTTCCCCGCGCAATTGCGGATGCAGGAGAGAGCAAAATGGTTCAGGATCTGTTTGAAAACCCGATGGGCACCGATGGCTTTGAATTCATCGAATATACCGCCCCCGATGTGAAGGCGCTGGGCCGCCTGTTCGAAAGCATGGGTTTCACCGCTGTCGCCAAGCATCGTTCCAAGGATGTGACGCTGTACAAGCAGGGCGATATCCAATTCATCGTCAACGCCGAAAAAGACAGTTTCGCGCAATCCTTCGCGCGCGTGCACGGGCCCTCCGCCTGCGCATTCGGCATCCGCGTCAAGGACGCCGCCGCCGCCTTCAAGCGCGCGATTTCGCTGGGCGCCAAGGCCTACGAAGGCCCGGTCGGGCCGATGGAGCTGAACATCCCGGCCATCCAGGGCATCGGCGGCTCGCTGCTGTACCTGATCGACCGCTACGGCCCGCGCACCATTTACGACGTCGACTTCCAGCCGATTCCCGGCGTGGATCCGGACCCGAAAGGCGTCGGCCTGCAGTATGTCGATCACCTCACCCACAATGTGTACGTGGGACGCATGGATACCTGGGCCGAGTTTTACGCCAAACTGTTCAATTTCCGCGAGATCCGCTACTTCGACATCAAGGGCAAGAAGACCGGCCTCACCTCGCGCGCCCTGACCAGTCCCTGCGGCAAGATACGCATCCCGATCAATGAGCCCTCCGACACCAAATCGCAAATCCAGGAATACCTCGATGCCTACAACGGCGAGGGCATCCAGCATATCGCCCTGGCTTGTTCGAACATCTACGAAACCGTGGAGGCCCTGCGCGCGCGCGGCGTCAAGTTCCTCGATACGCCCGACGCCTATTACGCTGCCGTCAACAAGCGCGTGCCCAACCATGGCGAGGACCTGGCAAGACTCAAGGCCAATAAAATCCTGATCGACGGCGAAGGCCTCGACAAGGAATCGAACGAGGACAAACTGCTGCAGATTTTTACCGAGACCGTGATCGGCCCGATCTTTTTCGAGATCATCCAGCGCAAGGGCAATGAAGGCTTCGGCGAAGGCAATTTCCGCGCCCTGTTCGAGGCTATCGAAGCCGACCAGATTGCGCGCGGCGTGCTCTGATGGCCGGCATCGATTACTTGAGCGGCTTCGGCAATCACCAGGAAAGCGAGGCTCTTGTCGGCGCCCTGCCGCAGGGACAAAATTCGCCGCAACGCGTCGCCTTCGGACTCTATGCCGAACAGGTCTCCGGCAGCGCCTTCACCGCACCGCGTCATGAGAACCTGCGGTCCTGGCAATACCGTCTGCGCCCCTCGGCCGAGCATACGCCGTATCGGCAAATCGGCACCGGCCTGATCCGCACCGCGCCCTGCGCGGAGGCGGTGGCCTCACCCAACCGCCTGCGCTGGAACCCCTTTGCCTTGCCCGCCAAACCGAGCGATTTCATCGACGGCCTGATGACCATCGCCGGCAATGGCGATGCGCGATTGCAGCAGGGTGTGGCGGTACATATATACGCGGCGAATAAAAGCATGCAGCGCTGTTTCTACAATGCCGATGGCGAAATGCTGCTGGTGCCGGAGCAAGGTGCGCTCATGCTCAAGACCGAGTTCGGCATTCTCGAAGTGAAGCCCGGTGAAATCGGGGTGATCCCGCGCGGCATCAAATTCCGTGTGGAACTTGAAGGTGCAGTGCGCGGCTATGTCTGCGAAAACTATGGCGCGCCGTTTCGGCTGCCCGAGCTGGGCCCGATCGGCGCCAATGGGCTCGCCAATGCGCGCGACTTTCTGGCGCCGACGGCCTGGTTTGAAGAGATTGCCGGCAGCACCGACATCATCGCCAAATTCGGCGGCAATTTGTGGACCTGTCAAACCCCGGGGTCGCCGCTCAATGTGGCCGCCTGGCATGGCAATTACTACCCGTACAAATACGATACCGCGCGCTTCCAGGCGATCAACACGGTGTCCTTCGACCATTGCGACCCCTCGATCTTCACGGTGCTGACCTCGCCCTCGGCAACCGCGGGCACGGCGAACGTGGATTTCGTCATCTTCCCGCCGCGCTGGCTGGTGGCGGAACACAGCTTCCGTCCGCCTTGGTTCCATCGCAATATCATGAGCGAGTACATGGGCCTGGTGCATGGTGCCTACGACGCCAAGGCCGAAGGCTTCCTGCCCGGCGGCGGCTCGCTGCACAACTGCTTCTCCGCGCACGGCCCGGATCAGCCTACTTTCGAGAAAGCGTCCAACGCCGATTTGCAGCCGCATTACCTCGCCGACACCCTGGCCTTCATGTTCGAAAGCCGCTATGTGTTCGCGCCCACTGCATTCGCGCTCGGCGCCCCGGAATTGCAGGACAATTACGATACGGTATGGCGCGACTTCAAATCGGCCGCCATTAAATAAGGATTTATTACATGAAACTCGCCTCCCTGAAAGGCACGACCCGCGACGGCAGCCTGTTGCTGGTCAATGAGTCGCTGACCCACGCCGTGGCCGTCGCCGATATCGCGCCGACCATGCAATACGCGCTGGAGAACTGGCACACGGTCGAGCGCGCCCTGCTCAATGAGTTCGAGGCCATCGACTGCGGCACCAGCCGGCCGGTGATCAATTTTCAGGAAGCGCTGGCGGCGGGCAAGGTGGCGGCGCCGCTGCCGCGCACCCATCAATGGCTGGATGGTTCAGCCTATCTCTCGCACGTCGAACGCGTGCGCCGCGCGCGCAACGACGCCGTGCCGGAAAGTTTTTACAAGGACCCGCTGATGTACCAGGGCGGCGGCGACGCCATGCTCGGCCCGCACGACGACATCGAATGTTTGTCCGAGGATTGGGGCATTGATCTGGAAGGCGAAGTCGGCGTCATCACCGGCGACGTGAAGATGGGCGCCACCGCCGCCGAGGCGGCCGATGCGGTGCGCCTGGTGGTGCTGATCAATGATGTTTCCTATCGCCGCGTGATTCCCGGCGAACTCGCCAAGGGCTTCGGCTTCGTCAACGGCAAGGGCCTCAATGCGCTCTCGCCGGTGGCGGTGACGCCGGATGAACTGGGCAGTGCCTGGAGCGACGCCAAGGGCGCCGGCAAGCTCGATTACCGCCTCGTCTGCCATGTGCGCGAGAAGTGGTTCGGCAATCCGAACGCGGCCGACGATATGACGTTCTCCCTGCTCGATCTGATCGCGCACGCCGCCAAAACCCGCCCGCTGATGGCCGGCACCCTGATCGGCTCGGGCACAGTGTCGAACCACGACAAGACCACCGGTTACGCCTGCATCATGGAAAAGCGCCTGGTCGAACAGGTCGAGCTGGGCGCGGCCAAGGAAGATTTCCTGCGCTTCGGCGATCGCGTCAAGATCGAGATGTTCGATCATCACGGCGAAACGATTTTCGGCGCGATCGAAAACCGCATCAAGAAATACGGAGCCTGAATTGGCCGGACAAACCGATCACGCCTTGCGCGGCAATTACGACAATATCCGTGCCGACTACACTGTCGAGCAGGACTGGGCGGCGTATACGCCGGCCGAGCATGATTTATGGCGGCGGCTGTATGCGCGCCAGTCGGCGCTGATTCCGAAGTACGCCTGCGACGAATTCATCGAGATCCTCGGCGCGCTCGATTGCAGCGCCGGCATCCCGAAATTTTCGGCGATCAATCCGCAGCTGAAAGCCGCCACCGGCTGGCAGCTGGTCGCGGTACCCGGCTTGCTGCCCGACGACGCGTTCTTCACCCACCTCGCCAATCGCCGTTTTCCGGTGACGGTCTGGCTGCGCAAGCCCGAGGAGTTCGACTACATCGTCGAGCCGGATATTTTTCACGATTTCTTCGGCCATGTGCCCTTGCTGTTCAACGGCATGTTCGCCGATTACCTCGAAGCTTATGGCAAGGGCGGCGTCAAGGCCAAGGGCCTCGATGCGCTCGATTATCTGGCGCGACTTTATTGGTACACCGTCGAGTTCGGATTGATTCAGACGCCGAAGGGCGTGCGCACTTATGGCGCAGGCATTTTGTCTTCCGGCGGTGAGCTGCCCTACTGCATCGAAAGCCCCAAGCCGCATCGCATCAGGTTCGACCTGCTGCGCGTGATGCAATCCAAATACAAGATCGACACCTTTCAGGAAACCTATTTCGTCATCGACAGCTTCAGGCAATTGTTCGATGCCACCGCGCCGGATTTCACGCCGTATTACCTGCAGTTGCGCAAGCGTGCGGATATCGAAGCGAATGCGCTGCTGCCCGACGATGCCCTGCTGGCGGCGTCGGTTGCGGGTTAAGAAACGGATTTGCAAACTCCAGCACGGGCGCGGGTTTTGGAGCATTTTTGCTCCAAACACCGCACCAAATGGCGATCTACGTTTTTTCTCATCGTTTCGGCAGCAATCGCTGAGTCAGTTTCCAACTTGAGAAAACCTGTCGCCCCGGATTTAGTCCTGGGCCCAATTTTCTCAATACTCGCGTGGTGAAAAAATTGGATCCCGGACCGGCGGCTAAAATGAGCTGGGATGACACTGTTTTTCGAGTTCGAGATTTCCTCAGTAGTAAACCGGCAGAACAAAAGCAAAAAATTTCATGTTCGATTTCTCCGCCGAGGCCGGCCTCTGGGGCCTGTTCATCTCCGCCTTCGTCTCGGCCACCATCCTCCCCGGCAACTCCGAAATCGTGCTGGTCGCGGTGCTCGCCAAACATCCGCAAACCTTCTGGGCGGCGATTGCGGTGGCAACCATCGGCAACACCCTCGGCGGCATCACCTCCTATTGGCTGGGGCGGTTGATACCCGACAAGGCCGACAGCCGCGCACTCAACTGGTTGCGCCGTTACGGCAGCAGCCTGTTGCTATTGAGCTGGGTGCCGCTGGCGGGCGATGCGATCTGCGTGGCGGCAGGCTGGCTGCGTTTGCCGGCGTGGCGTTCGGCCTTGTTGTTGGCGATTGGCAAGCTGGCGCGGTATCTGATTATTGCGGGCGGGTGGACTTGGTTTGCTGTGGGGTTTCCGCATTAACCAAACCTGCGAACCAGCGCGCGACTACATTCGTTTTCAAGCCAGATTCGCTGGAGTAAAGGGCTTGCTGTCAAACGAATCAAAATATTCCGCTAGGGCACCTTCACCCATATGGGATTCAAAGTATTCCCTGAACGATGCACCACAAACACATCCTTGCGCGATACCCAGGGAATCACCTGCCGATGCAGCGGAATCACATAGACGTCGTCCTGCATCAGCTTGACCGCCTGGGCGATCATTTTCTGCCGCTCGGCGGTGTTCATCTCGCCTTCAAGCTTGTCGATTAAGGCATCGAGTTCCTCGTTTTTGGCGTTGCCGTAATTGGCGGCGCCATTGCCCTTGTTGTCGCGGCTGTGCATCACCGGCTTCAGGACGAAGATCGGGTCGGATGAGCCGCCGCCCCAGCCGAGCATATAGGCGCTGACATCCTGCTTTTCGGCGCGCGGGAAGTATTGCGACTTGGGCATGGTTTCGACTTTGACATTGAGGCCGATGCGCGCCCACATCGCGGAAACGGCCACGCAGATTTTTTCGTCATTGATGTAGCGGTCGTTCGGGCAGGTGAGCGTGAAGCCGAAACCATTGGCATAGCCGGCCTCGGTAAGCAGCTGTTTGGCCTTGGCGGGATCGAAGGGATGGCGCACCTCGAGGCTGTCGGGAACGGTCGCGTTTTTCGGGTCCTGCAGGGCGATGGCGGTGGGCACCGAGAGGCCGCGCATCACCTGGGTCTTGAGGGCATTGATATCGATGGCCTGATAAAGCGCCAGACGCACACGGCGATCCTTGAAGGGGTTCTTGCCCTTCACATCCGAATACAGCAGCTCGTTGCGTCCCTGGTCGAAGCCCAGAAAGATGATGCGGTTCTCGCTGCCTTGCCAGACTTTCAGGTCCCGGTCCTCGCGCAGGCGCAGCACATCCTGCACCGGCGGGTCGAGCACGAAATCGACCTGTCCGGATTTGAGTGCGGCCATGCGCGTGGCGGCATTGGCGATGGGCCGGTATTCGATCGTATCGACATTGCCCTCATACAAGCCTTCCTTGATGCCCCACCAATCCGGGTTTTTCTCGTGCAGGATTTTCACGCCCTGGTCCCAGATTACAAGCTTGTAGGCGCCGGTGCCCATGGCATGGCGCACCGCATAGGTTTCTTCCTTGTTGGTGAAATCCTGCGGCTTCATCACCTTGTTCTTCTCGCACCAGGTCTTGCTCATGATGTAGATGCTGGCCACCGTGTCGGCCATCACCGGATTCGGCACGGGGGTGGTGAACTCCACGGTGTAATCGTCGACCTTTCTGGCGATGCCGGCCTGGTTGGAATAGGTGCGGAAGGCGACGGCGGATTCGCGTGCGCGGTTGAAGGAGAACACCACATCGTCGGCGGTGAAGGGGCTGCCGTCGTGGAATCTGACGCCACGGCGCAGCTTGAAAATCCATTTGTCCGGCGCCGGGCTGCTCCAGGAAGTGGCCAGCAGGGGAATGATTTCCATGTTCTTGCCGCGCGTCGCCAGCGCCTCGTAGACCAGCTCGTTGATCGAGTTGTTGAAGGTCTCGTTCTGGCTGTGCGGGTCGAGGGTGGCGGCGTCGCCCTGGGTGGCCCAGCGGAAATTCCGCGCCTCGGCCATCGAGGACAGGCCGAGCAGGGCGCTCCGCAACAGCAGGCGAAAATTCATCTTCATGATTCGGTCACAGTGAATTGCCGCCGGGATTTTTGCGCGGGATTGGTGCAAAGCAGCATTTTGAACCGTGACAATAGGGGCAGCGGCGCAAATACACAATAGCGGGATGGCCGAAGTCGCGGCGGTCGCGCATGATGCCTGTGAGAGATGCATTTCCTACCCGGCCGAGTGGGAAATGGCCGTGGACAGCGAAAATCGCATGCAAGCGGCTTGCCCATCATGTTTTTCTTGCGGCAGACTGGCCGGGAAACATGTGCGCAACAACGCGCGCAGCAGGCAACCACCGGCAAGCCGCTCCTATAATGGACCAGGCTGGTCAAATACGAAAAGCGACAATTCCACCGTGCGAAACCCGGTTCATTACACCATCAAGCCCGGTAATCCCGCCGCGCATTTGTTCGAAGCAAGCGTGACGGTGGCCGCGCCCGACCCCGCCGGCCAGCACTTCATGCTGCCGGTGTGGATTCCGGGCAGCTATATGGTCCGCGAGTTCGCGCGCAATATCGTCACCCTCAGCGCCAGCGCCAGGGGCAAGCCGGTGAAGGTGTCGAAAATCGACAAATGCACCTGGGCCTGCGCGCCCTGCAAGGGGCCGCTGACGCTGCGCTACGAGATCTACGCCTGGGACCTGAGCGTGCGTGCGGCACATCTCGACGACACCCATGGTTTTTTCAACGGCAGCAGCGTGTTCCTGCTGCCGCTGGGCTGGCGCGACAACCCCTGCGAGGTGGAACTGATCGCGCCCGCGGGCAAGCCGGAATGGAAAGTCGCCACGGCACTGGCCCGGAAGCCGGTATCCACGGGCGTCTCCAAGGCATCCGCCTCGAAAGCCGCGCCAGTATTGGCTTCCGGGCCAATGCCCTTCGGCAAATTCAGCGCCGCCGGTTACGACGAGCTGATCGATCACCCGGTGGAAATGGGCAGCTTCACCCATGCCCGTTTCGAGGCCTGCGGGGTGCCGCACCATCTCGTGCTCAGCGGCCGCCTGCCTGCCACCGGCACCGATTTGCCGCGCCTGTGCGCCGATCTGCAAAAAATCTGCGAGGCCCAGATCCGGCTGTTCGAGCCGGAAACGCAGCAGGCGCCGATGCGCGAGTACTGGTTCCTGGTCACCGTGGTGGCCGAGGGCTTCGGCGGCCTCGAGCATCGCGCCTCAACTGCGCTGATCATCAGCCGCGACGATCTGCCGCTCAAGCACGAGGCGCCGCACGGCAAACAGGACAAGCGCCTCAATCCGGCCTACCGGCGCCTGCTGTCGCTGGCCTCGCATGAATACTTCCACACCTGGAATGTGAAGCGCATCAAGCCGGAACGCTTCATCGACTATGATCTCGCCAATGAAAACTACACGCGCCAACTGTGGTTTTTCGAAGGCTTTACCGATTACTACGACGACCTGATGCTGGCGCGCAGCGGCGTGATCGGCGCCCAGGAATACCTGGATGTGGAGGCCGAGAACATCAGCCGCGTGCTGGCGCAGAGCGGGCGCCTCAAGCAGAGCGTGGCGGACGCGAGCTTCGACGCCTGGATCAAGTATTACCGCCAGGATGAAAACACGCCGAACGCACTTATCAGCTATTACCAGAAAGGCGCGATCATCGGCATGGCCCTCGACCTGACCATCCGTCAGCGGAGCCGCGGCCGTCATTCGCTGGACGATGTGATGCGCGCCCTGTGGCGGGCGCACGGCACGCGCAACCGCGGCGTCGCCGAGGGCGCGATCGAAAGGATCGCGGCCAGGGTGACCGGTCTCGATCTTGCCGATTTCTTCGCCCATGCCGTGCACGGCATGGGCGATCCCGATCTCGCGCCTCTGTTCAAACATCACGGCATCGAGATGAGCTTGCGTGCCCCCGGCCAGGCCAAGGCCAGTGAGCCGGTGCCGGCCACCCTTGGCGTCAAGCTCGGCAGCGAGGCGAACGGCGACGCCAAATTGTTGCAGGTGTTCGATGGCGGGGCGGCGCAGGCGGCCGGGCTGTCGGCGGGCGATACCATCGTTGCCGTCGACGGCCTGCGTATCAATGCCGCCGGTTTCGACAAGCGCATTCGGAGTTATCCTGTCGGCAGCGCGATTGAACTTATCGCCTTCCGCCGGGACGAACTGATGCGTTTTCGCGTCAGCCTGCAGGCGCAGGCGAAGACCTTCTGTGTACTCGGCATGCAAAATGCGCCAGCCGAGGCCAAGGCGCGACGCGACGCCTGGCTGCATCTGGCCAAGGCATCACATTGATTTTTAGCCGTTGTCGGTCCAAGCGGGAGCACTCGCGGCAGCGCCAACGGCATCACTCCAGCGAGTCAGCCATGAATGCCCCCAACGATCTGCAAGCCCTGCCCCTCAAAGACCCGTCGCTGTTCAAGACCCGGAGTTATCTGGACGGCGCCTGGATAGACGCCGATTCCGGCAAACGCTTCGATGTCGATAACCCAGCCACCGGCGACATCATCGCCAGCGTGCCCGATTGCGGCGCGGCCGAGACGCAGCGCGCCATCGCCGCCGCCGACGCCGCCCTGCCGGCCTGGCGCGCCATGACCGCCCGGGCGCGCGCGGCCATCCTGCGCAAATGGTATGAGCTGATCCTCGTCAATGCCGACGATCTGGCCCTGATTCTCACCACCGAACAGGGCAAGCCCCTGAGCGAAGCCAGGGGCGAGATTCTCTATGGCGCCTCGTTCATCGAGTGGTTCGCCGAGGAAGGCAAGCGCACCTATGGCGATACCATTCCCTCGCCGCAGGGCGATAAACGTATCCTTGTCATCAAGCAGGCGATCGGCGTCACCGCCGCGATCACGCCGTGGAATTTCCCGAACGCGATGATCACCCGCAAGGTCGGCCCGGCGCTGGCCGCCGGCTGCACCATGGTGCTGAAGCCGGCCGAGCAGACACCGCTGTCGGCCCTGGCCCTGGCGGAGCTGGCCGGGCGCGCCGGCGTGCCCAAGGGAGTGTTCAATATCATCACCGGCGATGCCCCGGCGATCGGCGGCGAATTATGCGCGAGTCCCGTCGTGCGCAAGCTGTCGTTTACCGGCTCGACCGAAGTCGGCCGCATCCTGATGAAACAATGCGCGCCGACCATCAAGAAACTCTCGCTGGAGCTGGGCGGCAATGCGCCCTTCATCGTGTTCGACGATGCCGACCTCGATGCCGCCGCCGACGGCCTGATGGCCTCCAAGTACCGCAACGCCGGCCAGACCTGCGTCTGCGCCAATCGCGTCTATGTGCAGGCGGGGGTGTATGACAAATTTGCCGACAAGCTCAAGGCGAAAATGGCCTCGATCAAGGTCGGCGCCGGCACCGAGGCCGGGGTCAACCTCGGCCCGCTGATCGATGCGCAGGGCCTTGCCAAGGTCGAAGACCACGTCGCCGATGCCCTCGCCAAGGGCGCCAAAGTAGTCGTGGGCGGACGGCGCAGCGCGCTCGGCGGCCTGTTCTACGAGCCGACCCTGTTGCGCGATGTACCCCGCAGCGCCAAGGTCTCGCGCGAGGAGACCTTCGGCCCGGTGGCGCCGCTGATCAAATTCGACACCGAGGCCGAGGCCGTGGCATTGGCCAATGACAGCGAGTTCGGCCTGGCCGCGTATTTTTATTCGCGCGATGCGGGCCGCCTGTTCCGCGTCGGCGAAGCCCTGGAATCGGGCATGGTCGGCGTCAACACTGGCATCTTTTCAAATGAAGTGGCACCATTCGGCGGCGTCAAGCAATCCGGTCTGGGCCGCGAAGGCTCCAAATACGGTATCGAGGACTACCTCGAGATCAAGTATTTATGTATCGGTGTTTGATTCGACGCCTCTGACGCGCCAATCCCAATCACCGAAAGATAACCAGATGAGCCTTGCTTCCCGCTTTTGCCTGGCCGTTGCGACTGTCGCAGCGGCCTTCTCCGCCGCTGCCGCCGATACGCCCGTGGCGGCCGCGCCATCTGCTACAGCCGCCGAAAAACCGCTTTCGCAGTCGATGATGCCGATGCTGGTCACCGACCTGATCGTGTTCGACAACCTCGGGGGCAGCGGCGAAGGCGCCAGGCCCGGCCAGGCCTTGTCGGTGCATTACACCGGCTGGCTGTACGACGCGCGCAAGCCGGACGGCAAGGGCAAGAAGTTCGATTCCTCCCTGGATCGCAATGAGCGCTTCCCCATCACGCTCGGCGTGTCGCGCGTCATCGAGGGCTGGACGCGGGGTCTCGAAGGCATGAAAACCGGCGGCAAGCGCACCCTGATCATCCCGGCGCGGCTGGGCTATGGCGATGCCGGCGCCGGCGGTGTGATTCCGCCCAAGGCGCCCCTGCTGTTCGAGATCGAACTGTTCGGCATCACCGGCACCGCCAGCAAATAAGCCGGCGTGGAAGCCGGTTTCTCCTGGGCATTCGCCGCCCTGTGCGCGCTTGCCTTCTTCGCCGGCTTTGTCGATTCGGTGATCGGCGGCGGCGGCCTGATCCAGGTGCCCGCCCTGCTGATCATGCTGCCGGGCGCACCGGTGGCGACGATTTTCGGCACCAATAAAATCGCCTCGCTGGCCGGCACCTCGGTGGCGCTGACGCAGATCGCGCGCAAGGTGCAGGTGCCGTGGCGCACAGTGTTGCCGGCGGCGGTGCTGGCAGCGGTATTCGCCTTCCTGGGCGCCAGGGCAGTGACCCTGATCGATCCGAAGCTGCTCAAGCCCTTCATCCTGCTGTTGCTGGTCGGCGTGGCCGTCTACACCTTCCTGCGCAAGGATTTCGGCGATCTGCATGCGCCGCGCTGGGCAGCTTCCACCCAGCGCTGGGTGGCGATGGGCATCGGCGCTGCGCTCGGTTTTTATGAGGGTTTCTTCGGCCCCGGTACCGGCAGTTTCCTGATCTTCGCTTTCATCGGCCTGCTGGGCTTCAATTTCCTCACCGCATCCGCCTCGGCCAAGGTGATCAATATCACCACCAATCTGGCGGCGACGGCCTGGTTCGCCTGGAGCGGCAATATCCTGTACAAGCTGGCCCTGCCGATGGCGGCCTGCAATGTGGCCGGCGCCTGGGTGGGCGCGCATCTGGCGCTCAACAAGGGCAGCGCATTTTTGCGCGTATTCTTCCTGCTTGTGATCGGCGCCCTGATCTGCCGCTATGCTTACGATATCTTCCTGAAGTGACGTCATGACCTCCACCCGCACCTTTGCCGCCCTGATCATCGGCGACGAAATTCTTTCCGGCAAACGCCAGGACAAGCATCTGGCCAAGGTGATCGAGACCCTCCAGGCGCGTGGCCTGTCGCTGGCCTATGCGCATTACCTCGGCGACGAGCCGGCACGCATCACCGCGACGCTCAGGCAAACGCTCGCCACCGATCACATCGTGTTCTCCTTCGGCGGCATCGGCGCGACTCCGGACGATTACACGCGGCAATGCGCGGCGGCGGCGCTGGGCGTGGAATTGCATCGCCATCCCGAGGCGGTCGCCGAAATGGCCGCGCGCCCCAATTTCGAGCTGACCGAAAACCGCTTGAAGATGGCGGAATTTCCACTCGGCTCGACCATCATCCCCAACCCCTACAATCGCATCGCGGCGTTTTCCTGCGGCGATCATCATTTCCTGCCCGGTTTCCCGGAAATGGCCTGGCCGATGATGGCCTGGGTGCTCGATACCAAATACGCGGCCCTGTTCAACCAGGTGGCATTCGCCGAGGAGATCATCGTCATCGAGCGCGCCGGCGAAAGCGATCTGATCGACGCCATGAACCGCATCGTGCGCGACTATCCCACCACCAAGCTGTCGAGCCTGCCGCAATTCGTGCCCAGCGCTTCGGGCGGACGCCTGATCGAGCTGTCGATCCGCGGCGATCCGCAGGCCGTGCCGCTGGCGATGCACCAGATCCAGCAGGAAATAAACAGACTCGGTTTCGAATTTACGCGAAAATAGCGGCGCTTCATTCCATCCCATTCACCGGAGAAACCTCATGGGCTTATTCGATTCCCTGGTCGGCAGCGTATTGAGCAATCTGGGCAACCAGACCGATAATCCGATGCTGCGTTCGGTCGCCACCATGCTGGCCAATCATGAGGGCGGCATCGACGGCCTGATCCAGCAATTCAAGGACAAGGGCCTCGGCGATGTGATCGGCTCCTGGGTCGGCACCGGCCAGAACGCCTCGATCTCCGCCGACCAGTTGAAGAGCGTGCTGGGCGAGGACAAGATCGCCGAGATCGCCAATGCGCTCGGCATTTCGCACGACGATGCCGCCAGTCAGTTATCGACGGTACTGCCGCATTTGATCGACAAACTCACTCCCAACGGCCAGATTGACGGCAGTATCGTCGAGCAGGCCATCGCGATGTTTACCAAACGCTAGAATCAAAAAAATAATATGAGCGCCATCCCCGCAAACAACCCCGAATCATTGCCGGGCGAAACAACCCCGGCAAAACAACCCGCCGGTCTGCAACTGCTGTTCTTCACCGAAATGTGGGAACGCTTCAGCTACTACGGCATGCGCGCCCTGCTGGTGCTGTATCTGGTCAATGCGGTGGGAATCCAGCGTGCGGACGCCCTGCAGATTTACGCCGTCTACACCGCGCTGGTGTGGCTATCGCCCCTGCTCGGCGGCATCATCGCCGATCGCTATCTCGGCTATCGCAAATCCATCCTGATCGGCGGCATCGTCATGGCGGCCGGCCATTTCGCCATGGCCTTTCCGGGCATGCTTTATCTGGGGCTCGGCCTGATCATTTTCGGCAACGGCTTTTTCAAGGCCAATATCGCCAGCCTGCTCGGCACGCTCTATACCGACAAGGACCCGCGCCGTGACGGCGGCTTCACCATTTTCTACATGGGCATCAATCTCGGCGGTTTCATCGGCCCGATTATCACCGGCCTGCTCGGCGAGGGCGTCAGCTGGCACTGGGGTTTCGCCGCAGCCGGCGTCGGCATGTGCCTGGGATTGGCGCAGTTCGTCTGGGGGCAGGACAAGCTGGGCAATGCCGGCCTGCCCCCTGGCAAAACGCGCCTGGAACGCGGCGACTGGCTGCAGGTGCTGTTGATCAGCGCGGCCGCCATTCCCCTGGTGTATGGCATTCTCGCGGCATGGCCCCTGGTGGCGCCGCTGTGGTCGACCATCCCCGTGTGGCTGCGCATCGGCGTGCCGCTGGCGGTCACCATCGGCTTCATGATCAATGTGCGCGCCACCTCCAGCGCAAGCGACTGGCAGCAGGTCTATGTGGTGATTATTTGCAGCATCTTTGCCATCGCTTTCTGGATGGCCTTCGAGCAGGCCGGCGGCACCATGAACCTGTTTGCCGACAAGCAGGTCGACCGGCACCTGTTCGGCTGGCTGATTCCGGCATCGATTTTCCAGTCGATCAACTCGCTGTGGATTTTTACCATGGCGCCCCTGGTGGCGATGATGTGGCTAAGCCTCGACCGCTCGCGCTTCGCCATCAGCGCGCCGGTAAAAATGGGGCTGGGCCTCGTCATCGCCGGCCTCAGTTTCGTGGTGCTGGCTTATGCGCAATCGCTGGCGGAACAGTTCGGCACTGTCAGCCCGCTGTGGCTGTTCGGCGTCTACTGGCTGCAAACCATCGGTGAGCTGTTTCTCTCGCCGGTCGGCATGTCGATGGTCACCAAGCTGTCGCCGGCACGCTTTACCGGCCTGCTGATGGGCGTATGGTACTGCGCCATCGCCATCGGCAGCTATCTGGCAGGAAGCCTCGAGGGCATGCTGACCAGCTCCGGCACCTCGGTGTTTGTCTTCCTGATCGGCAGTTCGGTACTGGCCGGGGCGCTGTTGATTTTGGTCACGCCGCTGCTGAAAAAATGGATGCATGGCCACGCCTGAACGGCGCCTGATGTTCGCCTTGCGACGTTCTCAGGGTTTCGGGGCGGCTGCCTCGAGTTCGGGCTTTACCGGCGCGGCTTCGCGTGAGGCTTCGACCGCCACCAGATCGACGATGATCTTGACTTCATCGCCCACCGATTCGCTCCAGCCCAGCATGCCGTAGTCGGAGCGCTTGACCGTCACCGAGGCGCTGGCTTCGCAACGCGCCCGGCGCGGCGCCTCACCGGGGGCGCAGTGTGCATTCGCCACCGCCAGCATTACCGGACGCGTCACGCCCAGCAGGGTGAGCGCACCGTCGATGCGCAGCAGGCGCTCGCCTTCGTAGACGAACTGCGCGGATTTGAATTCGATGGAGGGATATTTGTCGACCTGGAAAAACTCGGGGCCACGCAGGATGCGGTTGGTGGTGTTCGCATTGACGACATGCGCGTCCAGGGTGGTGGTATCGATGAAGGCCTGGATACTGCTGTGTTGCAACTGCGGATCGCGCAGCAGGATGCCGGTGGTGCGCGTGAACTTGCCGCGCACCGTGATGAAGCCCATGAACTTCACTTCAAAGCGCGATTGCGTTTCGGCAGGATCGAGTTGATAGAACTGGAGTTCAGGCGGGGCCGGGGCGGGCTCTGGAAGCTGGGCGGCCCGGCCGTCAGCGGCGATCAAGGTCATTACTACAACAAGTAAAAGCGTCCTGCATTCCCGAAACATGCTCAAGTCAGTTCCCATCCTCGTTGGCGGATCGTTCGAAGCGTTCGATCTCGCGCCGGTCGCGCTTGGTGGGACGCCCCTTGAAAATCGGCGGCGGCATTTCGCGCAATTCGACAGCGAGGCGTTCGCGCGCCTCGACACTTTGCGCATTCTCCAGATAAAGCTGACGTGCGGCTGACGCCGGGCCGCGCTTCTCCGCCACGCCCAGGACCTGCAAATGAAAGGCATAGGGCGGCTTGCGCAGCGACAGCGCATCGCCGGCCTTGACGGCCTTGGCCGGCTTGGCGCGCTCGCCATTTACATCCACGCGTCCGGCATGGATGGCGTCGATGGCGATCTGCCGCGTCTTGAAAAGGCGCGCCGCCCACAGCCATTTGTCGAGGCGCACGCTGCCGACAGGAAGCGCCTCAGCGTTTTTTGGCATTCAGCTTTACTTTGGCGACATTCATCGGCAGGCCGGTGCCGGTATCGTATTCGGCGCCGGCCAGCACCCCCATCTTGCCGATCTCCTGCGCCGTCATGCGCCCGTCGTACACGGCATACATGGCGCCCAGTGCGAAATCGCGGCCCGAGCCGATCGACCAGAAACGCTCGAACTCGAACACTTCGCGCATCGAATAGACGCCGAAAATGCCGCTGGAGTTGGCCACCAGCGCCGTCAGTTGCGAGGACTCATAGGCGTCGTCCTCCTCTTCTTTCGGGTTCAGGAAGGCCTCGTCCTTGAGCAGGGGATGAATCTTGCGGAAGCTCTCGTAAATTTCCTCGCGCCCGTGAAAGGTGAATTCCGGATGGCGCTTCAGCAGGCTTTCCAGCACCAGCTGGTGCGCGGCCGAACCGGCAATGCCGAAATAGGTGTCGCCATGTTTCAGCAATTTTTCCGGCGCGGCATCGTGCACGCTGCCCAGGCGCGTTGAGCCGAAGGTGGTCAGGGTGTCGCCGGCGATCACGGCATAGCCGTCTTTTTTTACCACAACAATGGTTGTCACGATTATTTCCTCTTGTTGAAATCTGCTGCAATGCGCCCGAGTGCGCATTATTGAACATCGGGGGCATGATGCCCAAGCGCAAAATTATCCCTGAAAACGACCCCTGCGCTCACGGCACGAGCGCTCGCAATCATCGCATCCCGGCGTTGACGAAGGCGCATGCCTTGTGCACACTTCATCATCGGCCTTGTAAGTAACCACTTTACGCGCATCGCACTCAACCCGCTTTCCGGAGCCTGCCATGACAATGCACATCCCGTTCAATCGCCACCTCGGCTGCGCCCTGCTGATGCTGGGTCTGGCCTGCATCGGCAGCCTCAGCGAGGCCAAAACCCTGCGCTGGGCCAGCCAGGGCGACATCCTCACCCTGGACCCGCATGCGCAAAACGAGGGCCTCAACAATTCCTGGATGGATCATATCTACGAGCCGCTGGTGACGCGCGACAAGAAAATGGCGGTGGAGCCGGCGCTGGCCATCTCCTGGACGCAACTGAACCCGACCACCACGCGTTTCAAGCTCCGCGCCAAGGTCACCTTCCACGACGGTGCGCCCTTCAACGCCGACGACGTGGTGTTCTCGCTCAACCGCGCGATGGAAAAGACTTCCGACTTCAAAGCCTATGTGCAGGGCATCAAGGAAGTGAAGAAGGTCGATGCGCTGACCGTGGACATCATCACGGACGGCCCGACGCCGACCCTGCTCGACCAGCTGACGCAGTTGCGCATCATGAGCCGGCCGTGGGCGAACAAGTTCAATGTGCAGCGCCCGCAGGATTTCAAGAACAAGGAGGAAACCTACAGCGTGCGCAATGCCAACGGCACCGGCCCCTATGTGCTGAAATCGCGCGAGCCCGATGTCAAGACGGTGCTGGTCGCCAATTCGAACTGGTGGGGCAAGCTCGATGGCGACGTCAACGAAGTCGTGTACACACCGATCAAATCGAGTGCCACGCGCATTTCCGCATTGATGACGGGCGAGGTCGATCTGGTGCTGGACCCGCCGGTGCAGGATGTACCTCGCCTGAAACAGAACGCCGACCTGAAGGTGGTCGAGGGCAACGAGACGCGCACGGTGTTCCTGAATTTCGACCTGGCCCGCGATGAACTGCTGTATGGCAGCAGGGGCAAAAATCCGTTCAAGGACGTGCGCGTGCGCCAGGCGATGCTGTACAGCATCGACATCAATGCCATCAACAAACAGGTGATGCGCGGGCTGTCGCTGCCGACCATGTCGATGATCGCCCCGCAGGTGCGCGGCTATTCAAAGGACCTCGAGAACCGGCCGCCGGTCGATATCGCCAAGGCCAGAAAACTGATGGCCGAGGCCGGCTTCGCCCAAGGCTTTGACGTGACTTTCGATTGCCCCAATAACCGCTACATCAATGACGAAGCCATCTGCGTGGCGGTGGCCGGCATGCTGGCCAAGATCGATATTCGCGTCAAGGTCAATGCCATGCCGCGCGCCCTGTTCTTCCCCAAGGTGCAAAGCATGGACAGCAGCATGTTCCTGTACGGCTGGGGGGTGCCGACCTTCGATTCGCTGTATACCCTGCAGGAAGTGCTGCATAGCAAGGGCAGCGGCGCCGACGGCCAGGCCAATTACACCGGCTATTCGAACCCCAAATTCGATGCCCTTGTCGACAATCTGAAGACCGAAACCGATCCCGCCAGGCGCACTGCCTTGACCCGCGACGCGTTATTGATTCATCAGGCAGACGTCGGCCACATCCCCCTGCACCATCAGGTCATTCCCTGGGCGATGCGCAAGAATGTCACCGTGGTGCATCGGCCGGATAATTGGCTGCTGGCGAAATGGGTCGTGATGAAGTGATGCGGGCGGGCAATAGACGGCAAGACCACAAAACCTGACGAGGAGAAATCATGCCCCAATATTCCAGAAGCCTGATCGCCGGCGCCGCACTCACCGCTTTCGCTGGAATCATTTACGCGCAAAGCAGCGGACTGACCCGTACGGTTGTGACCAAGGCCGATGTCTCGGTACCCAATCGCGAGGCGGTGGTGGCACGCGTCGAAATTGCGCCGGGCGGCTTTGCCGGCTGGCATACGCACCCGGGCGACGAGATCAGCTATGTGGCCGAAGGGGAAGTCGTCCTGCTGATGGCCGGCCAGGCGCCGCGCAAGGTGATCGCCGGAGAAGGCTTTGTGGTGCCTGCGGGGGCGGTGCACAACGCCAAAAACGAAGGCGTGGCGGCAACCAAACTGGTCGGCGTCTATGTCGTCGAAAAGGGCAAGCCCCTGGCCTCACCCGCCGCCGAACCGGGCAAATAAGCGCCGCAGTCCGGCAATGCCGTGCCGATACGACAGGGCGAAACGAATTTCAACAAGCTGCCGGGCTTCCATTACAATTTGCTGCCTGTCGTGAGAGGCCGTCCTGAAGCAGGCGCCGACGGGCAGTTTGCTTTTTACATTCTTGCGGCGCATTCGATATCAGCGCGGGGCTGGCATCGATCATGCTTTATTGCAGCATCCCATAACGATGAGAACGGTCAGTCAATGATCAACCGTCCCGGAACCATGCGCCGCGCCACGCGCCAAAAGGCTCACTGAGCCATGCTGGCCTTCATCGTTCGCCGCCTGTTGCAGAGCGTGCTGGTGATGCTGGCGGTGGCTTTCATTGCCTTCTCCCTGTTCAATTTTGTCGGCGACCCGGTATCGCTGATGCTGCCACCCGAGGCCACCCAGGCGGATCGCGAAGAAGTTCGGCGCAACCTCGGGCTCGATCAGCCCTCCTATATCCAATTCATCAAGTTCGTCGGCAATGCGATGCAAGGCAATTTCGGCATTTCCCTGCGCCTCGGCCGGCCGGTGTCGCAATTGCTGGTCGAGCGTTTGCCGGCCACGCTGGAATTGGCGATGACGGCCGCACTCATCGGGTTGTTCGTCGGCATTCCGCTGGGCATCTACACCGCACTGAAGCGCGACAGCTGGACCTCGCGGGCCCTGCTGACCACGTCGCTGGTCGGCGTATCGCTGCCGAATTTCCTGATCGGCATTTTCCTGATCCTGATCTTCGCGGTCTGGCTGGGCTGGCTGCCCTCCTTCGGTCGTGGCGACACCACCCTGCTGGGTTACTGGTCCACCGGCCTGCTGACCGTGAGCGGCCTGAAGGCGCTGGTACTGCCCGCCATCACCCTCGGCTTTTATCCGCTGACCCTGATCATGCGCGTGGTTCGCGCCGAAATGCTGGAAGTGCTGCGCAGCGATTACATCAAGTTCGCGCGCGCCCGCGGCCTGTCCGATAACGCGGTGTATTTCGGTCATGCGCTCAAGAACACCCTGATCCCGGTGATTACCATCACCGGCCTGCAGCTGGGTGCTCTGATTGCATTTGCGATCATCACCGAGAGCGTGTTCCAGTGGCCGGGCATGGGCCTTTTGTTCATTCAGGCGGTGCAGTTTGCCGATATCCCGGTGATGGCGGCCTATCTCAGTCTGGTCGGCCTCATTTTTGTCGTCATCAATCTGGTGGTCGATCTCTTGTACTACGTGGTCGATCCGCGTTTGCGCATCGACCGCGCTGTCGCAGGAGGGCATTGAATTGGCGGATTTCCTGAAACGCTTTTTCGACGGCGACCTCTGGTACAGCTTCAAGCGCAACCCGCTGGTGGTCGCGGCCACCATTGCGGCCCTGGTTTGTTTCCTGGCCTCCATTTTCGCCGGCCTGGTCGCGCCGCATAACCCTTTCGATCTCAAGACGCTCAACCTGCTGGATGCCTTCACGCCACCTGCCTGGGCGCAATCCGGCAAGGCGCAGTTTTTTCTCGGCACCGATGACCAGGG
>WNFM01315648.1_pt1 | contig 44759 bp, 42 predicted proteins | sample 5400271 | NCBI WGS metagenome assembly WNFM01 (sample SAMN13153352, study PRJNA577476) | soil metagenome | isolation source: 60 cm saprolite on Douglas fir-dominated hillslope | place: USA:California | collected 2013-09-17
TCAGGCTCGGCCCAGCTGGGTAATACCGCGCGGGCGCCGGCCACCATCCCCTCAACAATTAAATTATTGGAGACTTCGCTATGGCGAAACGAAAGCGCGCGCCCGCGCGCCGTCTACGCACATCTGCGCGTAGCCGCCGCGTGCCGGCGCACCGTACTTACTCTGCCAAACTCCTGGCCAATGGCCGGCGCCGCTTCGAGCGCACCGATGAAAGTGTCGCATCGATCGCGGCCGATTTCGGCATCCGTGCGACCAGCATGAACCGGCTCGCAAAGCGCCTGGGCTGGATACGCCACGAACGACCGCCGCGCGATTTGCCCGCGGCAGCACGCCTGCTGGCGCAGGCGGAAGAATTGGAAGCGGCTGCGCTTTCCCTCGAGCGCCAGCCTGAGGAACCGGCAGGCCCGTTCTCGGCGGACGACGATTCGCTGACCGCTGTGCGAACGGGGGCAGGAGAGTCCACCACTCAGGCACAAGCGACACTGACGGACGAATTGCCGCCATTCGCGAACACCGTCGAGCGTCTCTATCGTGCTGTGTTGGGAGAGCTTGCCGCCGTCGAAAGTCTGCGTACGCGGCTCAAGCGTGAGCCCTTAAGCGCGATCGACGCCGAACGCACAGCCCGCACGGTCTCAAGCCTCACGGAGACCTTGCAAAAGCTCCAACGCCTGCAATGCGCCGCTCCCCAGCCAGGATCCTATGATGACGACATGCCCGCCGATATCGATGAATTCCGTAACGAACTTGCGCAACAAATTGATGCCTTCGTCGCGAGCCGGATGGACGCGGGAGATGCTGGCGACAGGGCCGCTCAACCGATGGATCCGGTTCAGTAAGGATTTCATCACACTCGCACATCCTCATCAGGAGCCGCCGCTATGCGCCAATGGCGGCGGCCCTTGGACGACCTGGCTTGTGCTGGGTGGTCGCGGCGCCGGAAAGACCCGGCTTGGTGCGGAGTGGGTCCGTGCGCTGGCGAACGGCATCGTGCCATACACGGATCAACGCCACCTCAACATAGCGCTGGTTGGTGAAACCGAACATGACGTGCGAGAGGTCATGATCGAAGGCCCGTCCGGAGTGCTCGCCGTCTCGCCCAGGGGCCAGCGCCCGCAATGGACGCCGACCCGACGCCGGCTGGAATGGCCGAATGGCGCGGTCGCATCGACCTTTTCATCGGAAGATCCCGAACAGCTGCGCGGACCGCAGTTCGACGCCGCGTGGTGTGACGAGCTGGCTAAGTGGCGGCACGTCGACGGTACTTTTGACATGCTGCAATTCGGCCTACGGCTGGGGCAGCGGCCGCGCCAGCTCATCACCACGACGCCGCGCCCAATCGCCTTGATCAAGCGGCTCCTCGCCGATCCGCGCACGGCGGTCACGCGCGCGGCGACGCAAGCCAACGCCGCTCACCTGTCGCCTGTGTTTCTCGACCAAGTGCTTGCGCGCTATGCCGGGACGCGGCTCGGACGCCAGGAGATCGACGGCGAGATGGTAGAGGAGCGTGCCGACGCCTTGTGGACGCGCGCGTTGATCGAGGCATCGCGCGTACGCGTTGCGCCGCCGCTCCTGCGTATTGTCGTCGGCATCGACCCGCCGGGCTCGGCGCGCCCGGGCGCAGATGCCTGTGGGATCGTTGCGGCCGCCATCGCCGAAGATGAGCGTATCTACGTGCTGGAGGACGCGACAGTTCAAGGACTGGCGCCTGCCAGCTGGGCAACGAAGGCTGTGGCGCTTTATCGCCGGCTTAAGGCCGACGCGATGGTCGCTGAAGTCAATATGGGCGGTGACATGGTGCGCGCGGTGCTTCAGCAGATCGATGCAACTATTCCGCTGCGAACCGTGCATGCGACCCGCGGCAAATGGCTCCGCGCAGAGCCCGTGGCGATGATGTACCAGCAGGGCAGGGTCAAGCACGTCGATCCGCCGCCCACAGCGCTTGAAGACGAAATGTGTGATTTCGGCATGAGCGGGCTTTCCTCGGGCGCATCTCCAGACAGACTGGACGCCCTCGTCTGGGCCGTTACCGAACTCTTCACGCGTGGGGTGGGGCCGCGGGTGAGAATGCTGTGAGGACATCGTCGCGCGGCCCCGCTTTTCGCGGGGCCGGGTCTTCTCTTGAGGCGAACGAGATTGGAACCGGAGAGGAGCGGCTTATCAAGCCGCCCCGGCCGTTTTAATTGGCCCTTGAGCAAAAAACTGCCTGATCTCGTTGGCTGGCCGTGCCTTGCTGAACAGGTAACCCTGCATCTCGGTACAGCCGATCGACTGCAACACATCCATTTGCTGCTGCGTTTCAACGCCTTCCGCTGTCGATGTCATGTTGAGACATCTGGCGAGGCCCGCGACCGCGTTCACGATCGCCAATGGCTCCGCGCCGTTGGAGAGATCCTGAATGAACGACCGGTCGATCTTGATCTTGTCGAACGGGAAGCTGCGCAGATAGCTGAGCGAGGAATATCCCGTTCCGAAATCGTCGAGCGCGATCTGCACGCCCATTTTGCGGAGTTCGTGCAGCGTTGCCAGGGTCGTGAACGTATTCTGCAGCAGCACGGATTCGGTGATTTCCAGCTGCAGCCTGTGCGGCGGCATGCCGGCGTCATCCAATGCTGACGTGACCATGCTGACCAGATTGCGGCAGTTCAATTGTGCCGGCGAAAGATTGACCGCGACCTTGATATGCTCGGGCCAGTCGACCGCTTCATTGCAGGCCGCTTTGAGCACCCATTCGCCAAGCGGCACGATGAGCCCGGTTTCTTCGGCGATTGGGATAAATTCCGCCGGCGAAATCAGCCCGCGCGTCGGATGGTTCCACCGCAGCAGCGCCTCGAAACCATTCACTTCATTCGATTCCAGAACGACAAGTGGCTGGTAGTGCAGTTCGAATTGTTCGCTGGCCAGCGCCTTGCGCAGATCCATTTCGAGCTCGCGCCGTATTTTCATGCGGGTGTTCATTTCGGGCTCGAAGAACCGGAAGGTCCCGCGGCCATCGCCCTTGGCATCGTAGAGGGCCATGTCGGCGTTTCGCAGGAGCTCGTTTGATTCGACGGCGTCCATCGGCGCGACAGAAATACCGATACTGATATCTGTAACAATCTGATGCCCTTCGACCTGGTAGGGCTTGATGACCGAGTCGCGAATGCGCTTGGAAAGCGTTGCGGCGTCTGCGGCTTGTTCCATCTGGGTCATGATGATGGCGAACTCATCGCCGCCCATGCGCGCCACGATGTCGAGCTCGCGGGTGCACCCGCGCAGTCGCTCGCCGACCAACTTCAGCAATTCGTCGCCGATATGATGTCCGAGTGCGTCGTTGACGCTCTTGAATTGATCGAGGTCGAGGCACAACACGGCGAGGCACTCGCCGCGCTTAACGCGCTTGATCTCGTGATTGAGCTGCTCGAGCAACAGCACGCGATTGGGCAGATCGGTTAGCGCATCGTGACGGGCCATATGCGCAATGCGGTCTTCGGAGCGCTGACGTTCGGTCACGTCTTCATGGGTGGCGAGCCAGCCACCGCCCGGGATAGGCTTGTTGACGACCGAAAAGGCCCGGCCATCCGGAAGATTTGCAATGTGATTGAATGTCTTTCCGTCCGCAATGCCGTCCCTGAGCCTGGCGACATATTCGTCGGGATCGCCAGCGAAGATTCCAAGGTCGATTCGATGCTGCAGAAGCTCGCGCAGCCGGCAGCCGGCTTTAACGACTTCCGGCGAAAGCCCGTACAATTCTATATAACGTTGATTGCAAAATATTAGGCGTGTTTCGGAATCAAACATCAACACGCCTTGGGACATGTGGTTCAGCACCGTCTGCAACAACTGTTCTTCTTTCCGCGACATGTGCGGAAAGGCCAAAATATCCGCGCGCAAAGATTGCTGCTTCGTTTGATCCATAATTGAGCCCCGGGGCAAAGAGGTATCCTGGTCGGAGCGCATCATTACGGACGGTCTATGGCGAAGCCCTTAGGGAAATGGTGTTGGTTTTAATTAAAAAAGACGACGATCTGCCGAGGCCGCACGCGACAATACCGGCCAACGCGGCACGCCGTCGGCGGCGCTGTCCAATATCTCGACGAAAATTTGAACGGTTTTGAAAACGAAAAAATTTCGAGAATTTAAAAAAGACGATCTCGCCTCATCGAATGTGAAGTGGATTACAGAACCTCGCGCAATGAGGGAATAGGGTACGTGGTGGCGAGAAGTCCAATTTGGGCTCGCGTGAAATAGTTTCCGTGCTGCAGTTGGCACATTCTCTCTCTTACCAATGGAGAAGAGCCATGCGTAAGACCGTCGTCAATATCCTGCGGCTTGTTGTGATCGTCCTCACGCTTTCGGCGGCAATGTCCGCGGCGGCTTTGGCCTGTCCGAAGGGATATTTCCAGTGTGGCCGCGTCTGCTGCCCGGATCGTTGAGCTTTATTCCAGCCTGAAAGATGGAGGCCGCCATGCGGACCATCCGGACGTTGTACATTGTTGCCGCCGCGCTTGCGCTGATCGCAATTGTGGTTCCGGCCGCATGGTATTTCACATTGCGGCCGAGCGAGGATCAGTTCAACGACAATCTGCGATCCCTCGGTTATTTGCCAATCACTCCGCCATCCAATCTTTTGAATCTTGGGTCGCTGTATTACGTCGATTCTCATGTGAAATTTTTCAAGACGATATGCAGCGTGACAAAGGACGATTTAAAGGATGCGGTTGTGGAGTCGCCCAGCACCACCACGCTCGCGGACGAGCTCCATGCCGGCAATTACTCGATCGGCGTTAAGCTCGATGCCGAGACGGTCGGCTCCGGGCATGGCGATATTGGCGATAAATATGTGACCAAGATTCATTACTCGCTCTCCGACGTCCATCTTTATGAGATCGCGCTTGGCACCAACCACAAGATCTACAGCAAGTTGATGGCGCAAGAAGACTGCAACGATGCAGTCGTCGAATACCTCAACGCCGGCGGTTACGTGTGCCAGGGCCAGCAGATCCTGGAAGCGACGGTTGAATACGACCTTAGGCTCGAAGGCGCGCGAACCGTCGGTGCCGGCGGGCAGACGGATCCCACTGCGGTTGCAAAGGCGATCAAGGTTGCGACGCATGCCGACACGAATGCGCAAGTCGACGAGCAATCGGGACGGCTGGTGACAGGTTCGGCCCTAAAATATGGAATTGCGATGAATCCGACCTGCCTGAGCCCGCTGACCGGCCATTTCCAGCGCGTTTTGCCGCGGAACGGTTTCGATCGTTTTATAAATTTCGTAAAATTCCGCCTGATCGAACCGATACTGCCGGGGACGTGAAGCGCGGCAGCGCAGCTGTGATCGAGGCAACGCCATGCCAAAGAACGTGGTGATATGCTGTGACGGCACAGCAAACGAGTTCGCGCAGCACCGTACCAATGTCGTCAAGCTGTTCTTCACGCTGGCCCGCGATCCCACACGGCAAGTCGCTTTCTATCATCCGGGTCTCGGCACGATGGAGCCACCCGGTGCGCTGACGCGGGCGACCCGCACAGCAACGCGACTTCTCGGTCGGGCATTTGGCTATGGCCTCGAGGCCGATATTCGCGACGCCTACGTTTTCCTGATGAAGAATTTCGAGGAAGGCGACCGCGTCTTTTTGTTTGGATTCAGTCGCGGCGCTTACACCGTGCGGGCAGTCGCCTCGCTGCTGCGGATGTACGGGCTTATCCCGAAAGATAACGAGCCTCTGGTGCCTTATGCGATCCGCATGCTGATGGCGATCCATGCCATCGAGAGTGAAGGTGCCGTGGAGAGTGCCGAAGAAGCCAGTTATTTCAATCTTGCCGCCGACTTTAAAAGGACGTTCTCGACACGGGCCTGCACACCTTGGTTCGTCGGCGTGTGGGACACAGTGAGTTCAATCGGCTGGTACGAAAATCCGTTGCGGCTGCCATACACAAGCGACAATCCGGACATCGAAATCGGCCGCCACGCAATATCGATCGACGAACGCCGCGCCTTCTTTCGCACCAATCTCTGGATCCCCAAGGGGGTGCCACCGCAGAGCGGACCCAAGGATCTCAAGCAGGTTTGGTTTCCAGGCGTCCATTGCGATGTTGGTGGCGGCTATGCGGAGACCGAGAGCGGGCTATCCAAGATTGCGCTGGAGTGGATGCTCACTGAGGCCATCGCTGCCGGTCTTCTGACTGATTCGGAACAAATAGGGCTTGTTCTCGGCAAGCGCGGTGGCGGCTATGCGGTCCCGGATCCAAATGCGACGTTGCATGATTCGCTCACGGGATTCTGGTGGCTTGCCGAGATTCTCTGGAAGCGCCACTACAATTGGAGGAAACAGGTCTGGGAGCGTCGACCCAATCTGGCCCGAAGGCGGACGATTCCGCCGAAGTCGTTCATCCACAAATCGGCCTATGAGCGTGGTGGCGACTATGCGAAGCGCCTGCCGCGTGACGCCATGCCAACGAGCTAGGTGCGAGTCACCCGCATTCCTTGAACGCCTGACTGCGATATAGTCACAATCGCTCTTGGACGATGAAGGGGGTAGCATCGGCCATGCATCCAAGGCGCTGTCACTTCCAGACAATGTCGCAGGCGGGAAAGACGGCGATCGCAGCAGTTGGTGTCATATTGGTGTTGTCGGGCTGTGCCAGTCACCCTTGGGGGCCCGAAAGCGAAATCGACAAGGAAACGCTCGCTTGTCAGGGATACGGGTTTTACGATGGCACTCCGGAATTCGATGCTTGTATGAAGTTCGTCAGCCGTGAACGAGCCAGACGGGCCGGCCCGCTGGCGCCCCAGCCGCAAGGGCCGCCTTTGACCTGCCGGACCCACGGTTCCGACACCGATTGCCAGTCCCGGTAGATAATTTGACATACGGGACCCCAATAACTCCGCTAATGCGGGGCTAGTAGCGTGTGTTGGCGTATTTGCGCTATTAGCGGGGCCCGAAAGACGGGTGTGACCAAGTTCACTCGATTACGGGGCGGGCGCGCGATATTATCCGGTTCGAAAATGGGCCCCTTGTGCCACCGGCGGATTTCGTGGGGGAAGCATGGTTAGCGCAAATCTGAATTCAACCGTAAGTGGCGCCGTCGATTTTGCCACGCAGCACGTGGACAAGCTGTTTCTCCAGCTTGGCTTCGATCCCGGCCATCTCACATACGATGCGGTGACGCACCGTCTGACCGAGCTCGCTCTGGAGAATATCAACGCCGCAAATATGCTGGCGCTGGCCGGAGCCACGTTTTACGTCGCCACACTGATGATGCGCACGATCGTACCCTTGCGCGTGATCGGCATTATCAGCATCGCGTTTTTTATGGCCTATGGCCTGGTGGCGGGGGCAGTCGGGACATTCCTTCTTTATCTCCTGTCATTACCGGTCAACGTCATCCGCCTTCGGCAGATGCTTAATTTGGTCAAAAAGGCGCGGACATCCGCGCAAGGCGATTTGTCGATGGACTGGCTTCGCCCATACATGACGCCTCGCAAGTATCGCAAAGGGGAGGTGCTGTTCCGCAAGGGCGACGTCGCCAATGAAATGTTTCTGACGGTCACCGGAAAATTTCTCGTCACAGAAATTGGCGTCGAACTTCCGCCCGGTCGAATCATGGGCGAGCTTGGTTTTGTCGCGCCCAAAAATCGTCGGACACAGACTATTCAGTGTACCGAGAACGGTGACGTTTTGGCCATCACCTATGAAACATTGCTCGAGCTTTATTTCCAAAATCCGGAATTCGGGTACTATCTGCTGAGTCTGACCAGCGAACGCCTTCTGCAAAATATTTCGCGGCTCGAAGGTGTACTCGAGGAGTACAAGGCGAAGCTGCAAACGCAAGAACTTCGCCAACCCGGCGTGGCCGTACCGGGCGCCACACTGGCGGCCCGTTTAAAATAAAGAAGCCACCGTCTGCGGTGGCCTCGGACTTCACCTACATCGGGTCTTTGACTTGCTCCACCGGCAGCCGCTTCATATCAGGATGGTCAATGTACAATTGAATGACACTGACGTTGGGATGATTTTTGAGGGCCTCAGTCACGCAGTTTTTGACGTAGGAGCGGCTCGAAGGCCACCTGATTTTCTTGCCCTTCGCCTCTGCCTTGCAAGACGTCGTCGCCTCGGCCAGAGCTTTCTTGTCGGCTTGGGATATTTTCGAAACCTCCGCGTGAGTTGTCGTGACGATGACGCCGCTGGCGAACAAGGTAGCAACGATGCTTACGGACAAACCTCTGGCGAATTGAGACATGATATGCTCCCCTTCAGTGTGACCCTTTAAAAGTATGCAGTAATATCGGAGAGAGATGCAAGCGACCCGCCGCATTCAGCGAGATTTTGATTTGGATGCGATGATCGGGATCTGCAGCACGGCCGGCAACAACAGAAAAATCTTAGCGGAGAATCCAAATGGGGCGGATTGGAAAAATGATCGGCATTTTTGTCGCGGTAGCGATTGTAATGGCGGTCGCGCCGGCGTCGGCGCAGGTGCGCGACGCCGTTTATCGCGGCACAATGGTGTGCGACCAATTGCCGTTTTCGGTTGGCAAGAGTCGCGGAGCCATCGAGGTAACGATTTCAGGCGGTGCGGTGCGCTACAGCCATATCGTGCGGCTACGAGACGCAGCCGAGGCGACGCCCGAACAGGGGACCGGAACGCTCAACAGCGACAGCGTAAGCCTTCAGGGGTCCTGGAAGGGCGCCAACCGCCAGTATGACGCGAAATACAGCGGTACTTTTGTGCGCCGTCATGTTGACCTTAAAGGGGCACAAACCTGGAATGACAGCGGGAAAACCATCACTCGCGCCTGTTCGGGCACAATCAAGCGGCCCTTCAAGATTTTCCTGCCTCGGGATAGATAGAAAGTAGCGGGTAAGCCTCTGAGGGAACTGCAGTAGGCTGCACGGGTGGCGGATGCGCATGCTTGTTTGGTACCAATACCCCCCGTTAGCCCTTAAAGCGGGGCTACCATCGCCATTTCAACACGAACTTTGAATGGGAAACATAGTCTTGCAACGTTCATTCAGTCGCTCTTCTTCTGTCTTTTGCGTCGTTTGCTGTTTAGTCCTCATGGCTTCAGCTTTCGTGGTGCCGCTGCCGACCGCATTGGCGGAAGGGGGTCCGTTCGCCGATTTTGCCGGGCTGTGGTCGGGAGCGGGCACGCTACGGCCAGAAAACGGCGCAGCCGAACAAATTCGTTGCAACGCAAATTACAGTCAACGCGGCAGCAGCCAGCGTGAGGTCAATCTCCAGCTGCGATGTGCCAGCGACAGTTATAATTTTGATATGGCGGGTGAGTTTAGCGCCGACGAAACAAACCAAGTCAGCGGCCGCTGGACCGAACGCACGCGCAGCGTAGGCGGTACAGCCGTTGGTAATGCGCAGGGTGACCGCCTTCAACTTCACATCGAAAGCGCGGGCTTTGCTGCCGACGTTGTCATGGTGACGCGCAACAGGCGCCAAAGCGTGATCATCGACTCGCATGGCGGCGGACAGGTCGTGAAGGCTTCGATTACACTAAACCGGAGTTGACCAGCCGCTTCTTCAGGTTGCTGGAGAGATCGTCAGGTGGATCGCTGGGCGGTCTAGCGGCGGTATTTACCGCGGGTTGGAACGAGGATGGCCCGGTGTTACGGTCACTTCGTAGGTTCATTGTAATAATTTTTGGAGGCGGTCATGTCGGGTATCTATCGTGCGATGAAATGCTGTGCGGTCGTCGTGGCGGCGGCCGTTATGCTGTTGGCTGTGGCTTCCCCATCGAATGCAGAGACCGGGTCGGTTCGCGTCACCGTTACCAGGGCGGGGTTCATTGTCGGTATCGGCGGCGGCAGCGGTACGTTGCACTTTGCGGGCAGAACTTATCCATTCAGCGTGGGCGGAGTGAGTGTTGGGACAATCGGCGTCAGCAGCGCAGACTTTGTGGGCCGCGCCTATCATCTGCGAAGCCCGGGGGACATCGCCGGGACGTATACGGCAGTCGGCGCCGGACTCGCGATCGCAGGCGGCGCCAGGGTTGCACGCCTGCGGAATGCGAACGGAGTCGTACTCGAATTGCGGGGACGGCAAGTGGGTTTTGAGCTCGCTGTCGATCTGAGTGGAATGACGGTGTCGATGCGCTAGCTCGGCGCCACGTTCCGGGCAAGGCTGCAAGCCGTCGGTCGGCGGCTTTGCAGCCTCTCCGCTATCACAACTTATTCCACTCTCCGGAATTTTTGCGTGCGGTGGCCAAATCCTTCCTCCGCCGTATAGATGTTTCCTTTTGAGTCGATCGCAATGTTGTGCACCCACTTGAACTGACCGGGCTGGTGGCCGTGTCGGCCCCACTGGGTCAGCACTTTCCCGTCGTCCCGATTGATTGTCGCGTCCTTAGCGGAACGTCGCGTACCGACTTGGAAACGGACTGTAGATTGCTATGAGGCCACACGAAGCTGTGCCAGGTAACGCTCAACTTCCTGGCGCAGCAAGTGTGACTGAGCCGCCAGGTCACCCGCCGCGGTAAGAACCGTCGTGGCAACGTCACCGGTTTTGACGGCGCTGTTCGAAACCTCAGTGATATTTTCGGAAACGTCGCGTGTGCCTTTTGCCGCGGCGCCCGCATTGCGCGCGATTTCTTGCGTTACCGAATCCTGCTGACGCATCGCCACCGAGACATCGTTGGCAACTTCGCTCAGTTGTTCGATAGTTGCGGAAATTTTCTTTATGGCCTGAACGGATCGATCCGTTGTTTGCTCGATCGACACAATATGTCGAGTGATTTCCTCGGTGGCCTTGCCCGTCTGGGTGGCTAGGCCCTTTACCTCTTGGGCCACCACGGCGAAACCGCGGCCGGCGTCTCCCGCACGAGCGGCTTCGATCGTCGCATTCAGTGCGAGTAGATTTGTTTGCGCGGCAATGCTGCTAATGAGATTGCTGACCTCGCCGATTTCATCGACCGATGCAGAAAGACTCGCGACTGCCTCGGTGATTGCCTTGGCCTCACCGCTCGCCTGACTTGCTACTGTTGCTGAATTGGCAACGCGTGCCGCGATATGCTCGATCGATTGAGCGATTTCCTCGGCGGCCGTAGCGACAATTCCGACGTTGCTGGTTGCTTGCTCGGAAGCGGCTGCGGTTGCCAGTGCCTGCTCCTGGTTGCGTGTGGCACTGTGTGCCATATCGCGTGCGGAACTATCCATTGCCGCGGCCGCTCGATCGAGAGTTTGCACGATATTGGATACGGCCTGCTCAAATTCAAGCGTGGCTGTTTCGACAAGCTGCCGCCGCGACTCTAACGTGCGGGTTTGTTCGGTTTCGTTGCGACGGGCGGTCGCCGCTTCTGCGGTCGCCTGGCGGAAAAATAGTAGCGCCCGCCCCATATCCGCGATTTCGTCCCCGCGTGTGTCATGAATATCAACGTTCAGGTCGCCGTCGGCAATACGCCGCATCGCATCGCTGAGAGAGCCAAGCCGCCGGGCCACGCTGCGGCCGACATAAAGCCACGCCACCAAGGCCGCGCTCAAAACCGCTGCGATGGAAAGGATGGTCAAAATAAGCTGCCCGGACCGAATCTGCCGGCTGGCAAAATTGGATATGTCTTGAGCGGTGCGGGTCTGCTGCTCGACGAGACCATCGACAGCATATTTGAGTCTTGAAGCTTCGGACTGAGCGGCGTCGAATGCCAACTGCGCGTCGCGCTGCTGATTGAGTTCGTAGGCACGCGCGGCCATGATCCCATCGTCGGCTCCGATCGAACCTAACTGCTTGAAAAGCGAGAGAAGCTTTTCTTGTTGGGGACGGTCGGGGATCGCGTTCAGGTTTTTAGAAATTTTTCTCTGGGCGGAGTCGATCAGATCTCGTAAGGGCTCCAGACGGCTCGCATCGTTAACAAGTGAAGCTTCAGTCAGAAGTCCGGCGAGAAGATTCGATTCAGATTCCGTTTCCAAAAGTCGCCGCAGCAATTCGAGCCTCGTTTCAATGGCGGTAGCGCCTTCTTGTTTCGTATTCATCATGAGGTCGAAATTGGCGTCATCGATCGCCGGAGCGAGGCCAATGAGCAAGGCCTCGTGCGCCGCTCGCACCGACGATGCCAGATAAGATCGCTCGTTCGACATGACGATGCGATTTGATACCGCTTGATCGAGGGTGTGAAGGCGTTCCGACAAGGCTTTTCGGCTAGCCTCGATGTCATCGGCATTCGCAATACCGAGTGTTTTGAGGTGCGCTATGCCATCTTCCAGGTTCTTTTCCTGTTGATGGATTTCACCCATCGTTTCATCGCGGCCTTTGTCGGATCTCGCGGCCATCAAGCGCGGCCCTGACGACACCAAGCTGCTGGCCTGTTCCGCGAGACGAAGCGATACGGTCGTCGCCGGCAGGCTGCGTGAAACGATTTCGTTGGTTGTCATGCCAATGACGGTGAATTCATAAAAGGCAATTGACGAACCTATGATTGTCAGAGCAGCGGCAAATCCAAAAGCGAGATATAGCCGAGCGCGAATCGTCGAAAGCCAGCCTGAGTTTTGAGTGTTATTAGGACTGTGTCCCATCGATAATTTAACTCGCCCGGTGTGCATTTTTTGAATATCCGCTCGTCACCTTGCAACACTCTTTACGAGCTTCGTAACTGGTCTGAACGAGCCGTCGGCCTGAAGCACAGTGAAATAAACCTGATTTGATCCCTGGTTTTGAGTTGGCCCGAATTCGAGCTTTACTCCACCGAGATCGAAGGGGCCGCTCTCAATCGCGTCGAGAAATGCTTCACGTGTCGGCTCGCCCGGAATCCGCTTCAAAGCTTGGACTACAAGCTGGCCGACGAAATAGCCTTCAATCGAAACAAATCCTGGCTTCGATTTTGCATTCACCGCGGCGAGGGCGGTGTGATAGGAATTCACAACAGGCAGCGACGTATCCAACGGAAATGGGACGACCTGGCTAACGATTACGCCAGCGCCTTGATTGCCAAGCTCCTGAGCGAGCGAATCCGATCCGACAAACGAAATCGCAATAAACGCGGCATCGACCTTGAGCTGCCGTGCGAGCTTGATGAATTCTGCGATTGGCTTGTATGGTCCGACAGTCACGATAGCCTGGGGCTGGCCCTTCATGATTTCGAGCAGCGCCGATTTGATCGCGGTCGTATTGCGTTTGAATGTTCCCTCGGCGACGAGCGCGATGTTACGCTTCGCCATTGCCCTTTTGACGCCGGCTAGACCGGCAAGACCAAAGGCGTCATCCTGATAGAGGATCGCGATTCTTGTAATACCGAGGTCGGTCGTCAGGTGTTCAATCCACGCTTCCGTTTCCTGGAAGTACGAGCTGCGAATGTTGACGACGTAACGGTTGAAAGGATTGCGCAGAAATTCCGCACCGGTGAATGGGCCGATGAACGGGACCTTGGCCGCTGTGGCGATGGGCTGGCCTGCCTTAGAGGTAGGCGTTCCGACCGCGCCGAGAAGAGCGAAGACCTTGTCCTCACTGATCGCCTTGTTAATTGCAACGATGGTCTTTTCGGGCTCGTAACTGTCGTCAATTGACTTGAGCTCAAGTTTGCGACCCTTAACACCGCCGCTGCGATTGGCTTCTTCAAACGCAGCGAGAATGCCTTCGCGCATTCCTTGGCCAAGGGCCTGCGCCGGTCCGTTAAGCGCAGCGACCTGGCCGAATAGAATCTTGTCTTGGAATACGCCGTCCTCCGCATGAAGCGGAGTGATAAGAGAGAAGGCAGCCCCGAAAATGCAGAGCCGGCTGCGTTTCGTCCGCACGGGCAAAGTCCCCACCAGCGATTGCGCGTAGACAGGGATGGTGCGCGAGCACGGTTTACGAACTGTTAAAGTCCCCGAGACGCGCTCCTCGGTAGGGCCGGAAAACCAATTAAATCCATATAAAATTTATCGGTTCGGAGGAATCAGGCCAGCCGGAGGGGGATTTGTCCGCTTCAGTGTTGCTGCCTGCCTGGGGTGCCAATTTCCGCGGTCGCTCGCGTGCTCAAAAAAAGACCCCGCCGAAGCTGGCGGGGTGAAGGGAGGAATGTGAAAGGCGCGAAGCCTTCACCCCAACAATCTGCATGAAAATGGAAAACTTGTGGGTGATCCGCTTCACACTCGATCGTACGGAGGGGAGCTAGTTTCTCCTTGGAGCCGGTCCGTTGCGGGGACAGCATTTGGACCGTTGGGAAATAGAGGAGGGGAGTCGTTCGATCGAACAAGTAGGAGTGACTCCATGTTTGCTCTCGTTTCTGAAAACCCAAAGATTATCGTGATGTACTTGCTGATAGGCGCGATGATCCTGCTTTCGCATTTTGGCCGCACGTCTCGCGGGCGCAACACCCGGCAGTGAGGGTCGTGCTCGAATCAGATCGAGGTCAATTCAAGCCGGCGCGGCGGAAGCCATCCAGATAGTGCTCTCGGTCGGCGTCGTGCTGGAACGGCATTTCATTAGCTACCCAAGCTATCGAAATATTGGGCTGCGCACGCCGCAACTCCTGGAGTGCGGCTTTAGTGATTTCGTCCCGTCCGGCCATGCCTGCGGCGGCGGTGAGTACCCTGTGGCCACCGACGAAATCATTGCGCTGACGGATAGCCTCGCGTGCCAGGCGCATCGCCTCGTCGTAATTACGGCCGACGAATTGCGAGTAGGCGATGATACCGCAATAAATCGCCGAGAATGGATCGCGCGGGCTAAGCCGCAGCGCGCGGCGTGCCGCCAGGTCACCGTCTTGCCATCTCCCGCAATAGGAGAGTGTCAGGCCGTAATATGCCTGCGCCAGCGAGAAGTTCGGATTAAGCCGCAAGGCCAGTTCGAATTCGGCCAGCGAGTCGTCGAAACGACGCGTGAACAGATAAACATTGCCCAGTGCGTAGTGCGCCCAGGGGTCTTCGTTATCTGCGCGAATCGCGGCGAGTGCAGCACGCTCGGCGATTGGTACGACCGCCGCCATATCCGACCAACCCATGTGAGCGCTGAAGGTATGGCTGGCGGCAAGCACGCCGAGCGCCTGACCGTAGTTGGGATCGATGGCGGTCGCCTTTTCAAGCAGCGCCTGCGCGACAACGTTGTCCTGTCGCGTCAGCCTCCAGTAATGCGACAGCGCGCGCATCACCAGATCCCATGCGTCCATGCTGTCGGGTGCCTTACGCTGGGCGTGGAAATTCTCCGCGGCGTAGAGTTGCGGCTCAATCGCAGCGACGATGGCCTCGGTAATCTCATCCTGAACGGCGAATACATCGGCGATGTCGCGATCGTAGCGTTCAGCCCAAATGTGGCTGCCGGTTGCGACGTCGTTGAGTTGGGCGGTGATGCGCACACGATCGCCGCCTTTGCGCACGCTGCCCTCGACCACGTAGCCGACGCCGAGCTCGTCGGCGATTTGCTTCATGTGGACGGATTTGCCCTTGTATATAAACGACGAATTGCGCGCGATCACGAAGAACCAGCGAAGTTTTGACAACGCAGTGATGATGTCTTCGCTGATGCCGTCGGAAAAATAGTCCTGCTCCGAATCGCCGCTCATATTGACGAAGGGAAGCACCGCGATCGCGGGACGGTCGGGCAGGGGTAACGCGGAGCGTGACGTCTCCTGAATCTCGGTTTGCGGTTTGGCAATGCCAGCCGCCGATTCGGCACCATTCGGCTCTGTGCGTACCTCGCCGACAAACCGGAGACCCTTGCGAGCGATGGTACGGATCAGCTTTTGTCGCTGGCCGCTGTCGCCAATAGCCTTGCGCGCGGCATTAATGCGGCTCGTCAGGGTTGAATCAGAAACGACGCGGCCGCCCCAAACCGACTCGATGAGATCGTCCTTGCTGACGACGCGACCGCGGTTCTGCACCAGATAAATCAGCAGGTCGAAAACCTGCGGCTCGACGGCAATTGGCTTGGCACCACGGCTGAGCTCGCGGCGTTCGTCGTCAAGCACATGATCGTCAAAGACAAATTGCAAGTTTGGGCCCCCGCCACGCCGCAAAACCAGTCTCAGGAAATAATCAAGCTTCTCTCAAGGACAAATCAAGCTCCCGACAAAGTCTTTTGCGGATGATGGCGGTACTCACAACTCAATCGTGTTGGAAATAGGACAGGAGCTTTCGATGCCCGCCGCAACGCTAACAGCCGCTAAACCTACGGTGCAGCAAGCGCCAGCCGCGTCTCCCGATCTCGCAGCGATAAAGACCCGGCAACAGGCTGCTTGGTCGTCGGGCAACTATGCCGTGGTGGGCACAACCTTGCAGATCGTGGGCGAGGAGCTTTGCGAAGCGCTCGATCTGAGAGCTGGGCGAAAAGTGCTGGATGTGGCCGCCGGCAATGGAATGGCCAGTCTGGCAGCCGCGCGGCGCTGGTGCGACGTGGTCTCGACGGATTACGTGGCCAATCTGCTGGAGAACGGCCGTGCCCGCTCCTTGGCCGAAGGTCTGCCGATCGAATTCAAGGAAGCCGACGCCGAAAATTTGCCATTCTCCGACGGCTCCTTCGATACCGTCATCTCGACATTCGGCGTGATGTTTACGCCCAATCAAGACAAAGCCGCCGCGGAGCTGCTGCGCGTCTGCAAATCCGGCGGTCAAATCGGCCTCACGAACTGGACACCGGACGGTTTTATAGGACAACTCTTCAGGACGCTCGGCAAACACCTGCCACCGCCAGTGGCCGCGAAATCTCCGATGCTTTGGGGAACGCGCGCGCGTCTCACCGAGATGTTCGCGTCGAGCACGACCTGGATCAAGACCGAGCCGCGCATTTTCAATTTTCGATATCGCTCGCCGGAGCACTTTTTGAAAGTATTCAAGACTTTCTACGGCCCTGTGCTCAAGGCATTTGCTGCTCTCGGCACGGCCCAGCAGACGCATCTGGAAAAAGATGTGTACGGCCTCATCGCGCGGATGAACAAAGCGGAAGACGGCACAATGGTCGTACCGAGCGAGTATCTCGAAGTCGTCATAATGAAGCGCTGAGTCGCATTGGCATCACGCATACAGACGGATTCCCAGACCGACGCTTTGTCGTCGAGAAGGAAAACCTCGATGGTTGTCGTTACCTATGGCCTCACGGGTGCTCCGGCCACGGACGGACGCGCGCGTACCGACCGACCGACGCGCTTGTTTGCGCGCTTCATGAAAGCACTGAGGGATTCGCGGCTCCGCCAAGCGCGCCGCATCATTGAAAGACATACGCATCTGCCGCCGCCCGGCCATTTTTTACGAACTAAAACCGAACGCGAAAAGCACAATTATGAAACGTTATTTGATTGAACGGATGACAGCGGCTTCCTGATTACGTCCAACACTGCGCTTAGCAAACTGACTGGGAAAGGGCAATGGATGCATTCATACATCGCCGCCGACAAAACCTTCTGCATCTACCTTGCCGAAAACGAGGCTTCGGTTCGCGAGCACTCCCGGTTGGCCGGTTTCCTCGTGACCAAGATCACCGAAATACTCACCGTCATTGATCCGATGACAGCGGCTTCCTGATTGAATCATTGTTGCGCTGGAGGCGACGTTGAGGGCATCGCTTATTGAAAGTTCAAAGGACCTGGCTGTTGGCCCATCCAATGACAACAGCGCGTCGACGAATATTTGCCCGATCACCGGCTATCCGTGCGAGGGCGATCTTTCATATCTGTGCAAAGGCTACGGTTGCGCCCGCAAGGGCGGTTTATCGCCGCATTCCGATGAAAATTTATGAGCGCCATCGTGTTACGCAAACGTGAGGCGCAGACATTCGCACCGGACACGAAGTCAGCGTGCCGGATGGCGGCTTATGGCAAGCGCCCTTAGATACGAAATGCCTTGGGCGATTTCGCGTTGCCTGGCATCATGCGCCATCCGTTCATAGTCGGCCGCTGCCTTTAACATCTGGTCACGCGCGATTTGAACGCGAAACAGCTCTGCCATCGTGCGGCATTCGACTGCCCGCGTCCGGCACCTTCGGCTCTCTGGGACGGCTATCGTCGGTGACATGGCGGGCTCAGGCCTGGCTCAGGTTTGCTTCAGAAACCCAGTGCCGCGAAATCTGTTCCCCGAAAGTGGCAAAAATTCAATTACTGCCGTGCGGTACGTAGCCCCGGTTGCCGCGATGGCCCGCTGGATGCCGTAATCCGGCCGAGAGTTTGCCCGCCGCAAACCGCAAATGCGCCTGTAATTGCCGTCGCTCGGATATGGACGACGGGTAATCGCAGTCCATTTTTTGCTGGTAGAATCACTGGCGACTTCCTTTCATAGACATACAATCCGTGACTCTGGGGCGGACATGCGCCTGGCGCCTTTGCTGTTTGCGTTGACCTGCATCTTTATGGCGGGCTGTGCCGGGAATTCTCTCGAATGTATGACCGGGACTGGCCATACGGGCTGCACGCCGGGCACCGCAGGATACGAGCAGGCGGCGCAGCAGCAGGAGGACGCAAAAACCACGGCAACGCTTGACGATGTCCGTTGCCGTTCTTATGGAGCGCAACCGGGGTCGGCGGCCTATGCCGAATGCCGCCGAAAGACGATGGCAGACCGAAATATGTTTGGCACGTCGGACGTTTCCAAAACCGGATCGATTCCAAAATCAAACTAGAATCCGCTTGTTGCACCGGGCGGACGCGGAAGGCTCAGTTCAGGATGCCGACCGCGCGAGATGCGACGAGCGCAACCGTCGCAAGCGAAATGGCGGACTCGGCCATCATCAGCAACTTGGCTCTTACGGTCAGCGGAAACGTGTCCGCGGGCGAAAATGCGGTCGCGTTTGTATAAGCCAGAAACAAATAGTCGAGAAAGCCCGGAGACCAATCACCAAATCGCTCCGGGTCGGCTACGGGCTGTTGTTGGGTAAACAAAAAATCGCTTCCCCTGCCTGGGCCCAACACATTTCCTGCCGGGCCGCCGCGATCCAGCGCCCAGTACCAGAGGGCGAAAATGATGACGTTGGTCACCCAGATATTGACTGCATCCAGGAGCAAGGTCTGCCCGGTGCCTGCATGGCCGGCCAACATCGCCGCAATCAATCGCATCAGGGCGCCAAAGTTCATCAGCGTGACGACGGCCGTCAGGGTAATGGCCAGCCGTCGCACCATTTTTCGGTCGCGTCCGACAAGCTGCCATTGCTCGCTTGTCGATGCCTTGCGGGCGCGCTTCTGCGTCCAGGCAGTTGCGATCGATAACGGAATGAGAAGCGCGATTTCCACCGCAGGCGCGAGCCAGCGTGGCCCAATCATAAGATCGTTTACGATACCGATCTGAAGCGCGACGATAACCGCAACCGCGCCGCGCGCGAGCCAGAAATCAGTATATTGTTCCGTCAGTCGTTTGTGCGGATGCGCCATATGGGACAGCAACTATTGATCCCAAAACTTGGGATGTCCACCGTCGTCAGACAAGGGCACCTTCAACTGACGGCTACTGCGTGCCGCAGCGTCCGACTTTCAGAATCTTGCACTCGTCCTTCACCTGCCGGATGCTGCCAAGAATCTTGGTCCCGAGCTTGCCGTCCGGCTTGCGAATGACTTCCATCGCGTGCTCATCGTTCACGATGTCGCGCGTCTCGGGGTCGATGCTGACCTTGCCGCGCGGGCCCTCGCCCGACCAGTGCTTGATCTCGTTGACGAATGAATCGGCGTCGAACTTGCCGTCAAGCTTCTTGATCGTGTGGAAGACGGCGTTGATCGCATCCCACGCGTTCGCCGATTCGAAATCGGGGTAATTGTCGGGGCCATAGGCTTCATGCCACGCCTTGACGAATGCCTTATTGGCCGCGTTATCGATATCGTTGCTGTAGGAACTCATCACGATCGTTCCGATCGCGGCGTCACCCATGGTTTGAAGCTTGCTGTCGGGTACGACGTCCTTCGGTCCAATGAGCTTGATGCCGGCCTGCCGCAAGCCAAGTTGACCGTAAGTTTTGACCACCGCCGAGGCATGCGAGCCCGACGGGATGAAAACGAAGAGGCAATCGGGTTTTTCGTCCTTCACGCGCTGGAAGAACGGTGTCATGTCGGGGACCTGCGCCGGATTGCCCATCGGGATCGCGTCAATGACTTTGCCACCAGCCTTCTCGAAGCTGGTCTTGAAGGCTTCCGTTGAATCCTTGCCGGGCGGGAAATCGGTATAGGCGGTCGCCGCCGTTTTGCACTTGAGTTTGTTCGCCGCGTAGGTGCCCATCGCGTAGCCGTCATGCCACATGCTGAACGAGAAACGCACGATGGAAGGCGAAAGTTGCGTGATCCATGCGGTGCCCGCATTGGCAATGATGAAAGGCACCTTGGCTTGCGTGATGACCGGCGCCATCGCGATCGCCGAGGGCGAGAATACAACGCCAAGAATGAGATTGACCTTGTCGCGGGTGATGAGTTCGGTCGCCGCAGTTTTGGCGTTCGCGCCGGACGGCGGCCCTTCGTCTCGCTTGATGAGCTCGACTTTATGCGGCGCGATATCCTTCGCATGGAGCTTCATGTACAGGTCGATCGCCTTGTCCTGGACGTCTCCAAGGTCGGCGTTGGCGCCCGAATACGGCAACAGGATTCCGATCTTGATGGTCTCGGCCTGTGCCGGCGCGGCCAGGGCCACGCCAATCACCAAGGCGCCTAGCCACAATATGGTTTTCATCGCATCCCCCTTTAGCCCCTGGGTTTGGACATTTTCGAACGTCCTTGAAGTGAACTATAACAGGGGAACTTTGAAAGCGGCTAGCGTGGGCAATGGCTGTTTTTGAGCCAAATCCGGCATTGGAGGATTTTTCGATGCGCGTCCTAATGCGGGGCCCATGCTGACCCTTATACGCGCCTCTAGAAACCGCGACGGCGAATGGTCAGCCGATGACTATGATGTTTTCGACGGCAACCGACCTGTTGGCCGCATTGCCCTCACGTCACAAGCACCGCCGGGTGAGCCATGGTTCTGGGTCATCACGGTCAGGCCGGAAAGCACCCAAAATCGTGGATACGCCGTGAGCCGCGACCAGGCGCTAAGAGAATTCCAGGCCCGCTGGCTAAACCCGGCGCGATTTTGAACAACGCGCCGGGCAGTTTGCGTTTCCTGTTGGTCGTTCAAGCCTTGATGTCGGCGGGCAATTTTCCGCCATTGGCCGCGAGCTTCGCCATAACCTGTTTGTGAAGCCAGACATTCATCGACGCAGAGTCGTTGGTGTCGCCGGTGTACTTCAGTTCTTTCGCGAGTTCTTTACGCGCGCCAAGGCTGCTGTCGAGATCGAGAGCCTTCATCAGATCGACGATGGAGGTTCGCCACGCAAGTTTCTCGCCTTTTGCCGCAGCCGCCTTGTCGACAATCGCAGCGACATCGACCGATTGTGCCGGGGGTGTGCTTGGCGCCAAGGTAGGCGAGGCACTCGCTTGTGCGGAGCTGTGACCGAAAATAGCACCCATAATATTTCCGAAAATACTCATGACATTTCCTCCACGGTTTGTGACAGAGGCGCTCGCGTTACGTAAATACCTTTTCGTCTGACTGCNNCAGTATATATTCACCGCGATACCGTGGGCGGTAAAAATCGCGCGACCGCGCGCAGAGTCACGCGCCCGCCATGTTCTCGTCACCGCAGCGTCATAGCGTGAAAAAATCAGTCGAGTTCGGACAGGAGGCGACCATGGGCCTGATCGATGTTCTCAACGGAATGCAGAATGGACCACGCGGGCAGCGTGATCCGAGCAGCGCTAGCGGAGGAATGTCGCCCATCACAATGGCGATCCTCGGTTTGCTCGCATACAAAGCGGTCAAAGGTTTTGCAGGCAGTCAACCGCCCGCTGGCCAGACGTCTACTCGGGTACCGCCTGGCGGAAATGCCATCAACACCGGCGCGCCCGGTGGCCGGGGCGGACTCGGCGATTTGCTCAATAGCGGGTTGGGAGGCTTGCTCGCGACTGGTGCAGCCGGAGGCATCCTGAGCGGTGGCTTGAACGATCTGCTCAAACAATTTCAGCAGAGCGGCCACAGCGAAACTGCTAATTCGTGGGTCGGCACCGGGCCCAACAAAGAAATATCGCCCAACGATTTGGCCGGGGCCCTCGGAGCTGACAAGATCAACGCACTCGTGGCGCAAACCGGCATGTCGCGCGATGACCTGCTTCACGGCCTCAGCGAATATTTGCCGCAGGTCGTTGATCAACTAACGCCGGAAGGACGTTTGCCGACTGAACAGGAAGCCGGGCGCATGCTCTGACGCATGCACGATGTTGAAGACGTCGTCGGCTAAGCGGTCTCGCTATTACAGATAGGAGCACGCATGGGCATCATCTGGATTATTCTTATCGGCTTGGTGGCAGGAATAATTGCGCGCATGTTGTCGCCCGGCCCGAACAACCCCCAGGGCTTTATCCTCACTGCAGTACTCGGAATTGCAGGCGCATTCTTCGCCACGTGGATCGGCCAGGCGATCGGCTGGTACCGCCCTGATCAAGGTGCCGGTTTCATCGGCGCTACTGTCGGAGCCTTGGTCGTGTTGTTCATCTGGCACCGACTTGTTGCCGCACGGGTGATATCCGATCCCGGGGGCGGACCCCGCTAGCCGGGACCGTGTTGGCTGCCTGCCGCCGGTCCGTTTGCATGCGGTCCACAAGTTGTTGCAGCACCTGAGCGAGCTTTTCGGTTTGGTCGGGCGGCCTGGGCGCTAAAGGAGCAAGCCGCCTTCCGGTATTGGATTCCGGTGCAACTGAAACACGCGCGCGCGGCTTGGGCGCGTTCAATGCAACCACGCGGGCCCACTGAGGAACGCGAAAATTGCTAGTTTCGCGCTGCCGCCGCCGTTTCGTGTAGTGATGCACGGGGCCGGTCACGGCGAGCAGAGCGAATCCAACCATCAGCAGGGCGAAGGTGTGATCGACTTCCCGGATCGATTGCATCGGTGCCGCCGAGGCAGCCGACCGCGCGGATGCAGGACGTTGTGGCTCTCGCGCGCGGTTGTCCCCGGGCGAAGTGTCACTCACGCTTGCCGAAGCAACTGTGTTCAACGGCGGTGAAGGGTCACGCACGTTTTCCGAAACGTGGCCGCTGACTGTCGAGGCAGAACCGCTTGCACTGGCAGATTGCGTCCACACCATTGGCGCGGGTCGCGGCACCGGTTGCAAGAACGGCGGCAGATCCTGCGATTTCGGCGCGTCGGGCCAAGGCACCTGCGCAGTCGATGCAGGGGCAGTATCCCGCGCGCGCTCGGCAGGTGAAGCTCCTGTTGTTTCACGCAGCTGTGCGCGCGGCGGCGCTGTCGATTGTGCGGCCACCGGCGCCGGTTGTTCCTCGGTTTGTGGTGCGCTGTTCTGGACTGGAAGTCCTTGCGGTCCCAAACGCCAGCACTGACGGTTGCTTGCGTGATCGGTCCGATAGTACCAATGCTGGCCTTGTGGCGCCGGCGCGTTTGGCTTGCTGATGCATTCTTCCTCGGCGCGCAGGCCCGGGGACGATTGTGCGAATAAAGCTGAGACCAGAGCTGTCGTGAATATGGCCGAAGTCAGCATTGCCGTGCGTTCTGGCATGCGTCTCCCTCCTCAACCCGTACAAAACAACGCGATCGAGATGTGAAAACGGGACGAGCAACGCTTATTGAAGACGGGGATTGGGGCCGCAATACGTTACAAATTCGGCAAGCGCTTGCGCGCTCCGATTGAATTTGACGGTAGCACGGTGCGCCAACCAGGAATGACTGGCTGTTTTTTCACCGCGATGCTGCCATCAGTCTGCCGCTGTTTGCGGGTGGCGTGAGTTTGATATTTCGGTTTGTGAGGTTGAAGAGCGCACTCGGCGCTTCGATTATTTTCCCACGACCACCTTTTGCTTCTGCTCACCGAGTTTGTCGATCCCGAGCGTCACCACGTCGCCAGCTTTGAGGAACATCGGCGTTGGCTTCATGCCGAGCCCGACGCCCGGCGGCGTACCGGTGATGATGATGTCGCCTGGCTCCATCACGAAAAACTGCGAGCAGTACCAAACTAGATGCTCACAACCGAAGATCATGGTCTTCGTGTTGCCGCGCTGGCGCTTCTCACCATTGACGTCGAGCCACATGCTCAGGTTCTGCGGGTCCTTCACTTCGTCCTTCGTGACGAACCACGGTCCGATCGGGCCGAACGTTTCGCAGCTCTTGCCTTTGTTCCACTGGCCGCCGCTGCGCTCGATCTGAAACACGCGCTCGGAGACGTCATTCGAGAGAAAATAACCGGCGATGGCGTCCTTCGCTTTATCCTTGGCGAGATAGCGCGCGCGCTTGCCGATAACGATACCGAGCTCCACTTCCCAGTCCAGTTTTCCGGACTCGCGCGGGATAATGGTGTCGTCGTTCGGCCCACAGATGCAGGTCGGCGCCTTGTTGAAGATGATCGGCTCTTTCGGGATCGGCATGCCGGCTTCCGCGGCGTGGTCGGAATAGTTCAGACCGATGGCGATGAAGTTACGCACGTTGCCGATACAGGGGCCGAGCCGCGGCTTGCCGGAAACGGTCTTCATCCGTTTGAGGTTCGCCTTCTTGATCTTGGCAAGGCCGCCGGAGGCAAACATCGCGCCGTCGATATCTTTTACGATACGCGACAGGTCGCGGATCTTGCCATCGTCACCGACGATGCCGGGCTTCTCGCGGCCAGGCGCGCCAAAGCGAACAAGCTTCATGTTCAGATGTCTCCCGTGAGCATTGGTTTTTGAAATTGGAAGGTCGGCGCCATCATGCATGGCCGCGGGCAGGGGGCAACCCTCCTTTGCAGGGGTTCATGGGGTGGTTCGGCGGCAAAAGGCAGCAGAACCTGCGGGTTGTCACCCCACTCGCACGGTTAGCGCTTTCTTACAGTTTTACGGGTCTTTTGATGATCACTTTCACCGCCCGATAAATAGGCAGACGTAGGGTGCGATACGCAGTTTCCGTCAGACGTTAGGCCAGCGGCGACTTCTCGCGGCGGTCGCGTGAACGCCGGTACCGACGGAGGCATCCATGGGTGAGAGACGCAAAGCTCAACGCGGTCGCACTCTGAAAGCCGGCACAATTGCGTTCAATCGCGCTGCCGGCATCAGCTGCCGCGTCCGTAATGTTTCGCCCGCCGGTGCCTGCCTGGAAGTTGCAAGCCAGATCGGCATCCCCGACGAATTCATGCTGGTTATTGACTACGACAAGTTCAAACAGGCCTGCCACGTGATCTGGCGCTCGGATACACGCATCGGCGTGGCATTCCGCGCGGCTAAGGGAGCCGAAGCAGCTTAAACCGGCTTCCGGTGGCAACTCACGCGTAGTTCGCGCGTCGTCGCCGCGACGAGAGCCTTGGCGTTCACGACTTCTCGAACCTAGCATTGGCAGGCCGTCGATTCCGGGTTTGCCGCAGTGCAACAAAATGCCTGTGTCATAGCTGCAACAGCTAAGGTATTTTTCGCTAAGCTCGTCTCATCCAACGAATATTTACCGCCACGCGTACTGTGGCTCGCGTAACCTCTCGTCACGATTGATAAGCGCAGTGGGGAAGCGCGATCTTCTGGGGGGACGACGAAAATGCCACTCCAAGGTTGGAAGAATTTCTTAAGGGCGGGCAGCGCACTCGGACTTTTGGTAATTGCGACTGCGCAGGCCGATGCCGGCGGGTTCGCCATCCGCGAGCAGAGCGCTTACGGGCAGGGATCATCCTTTGCCGGCATCGCTGCCGGTGGGGCGCTGTCGTCGATGTTCTGGAATCCGGCGACCCTCACACAGGTGCCTGGCATCTCGATGGAATCGGATGTTGCCGGCATCATTCCCTATGCGACCCACAATCCGGGGGCGGGCAGCACATTGCTACCAGCCGGCTTCGGCGGTGCGGGCAACAGCGGCGTTGCCGCGCTCGTTCCCGGCAGCTATTTCTCCATGCAGCTGAAGCCGAATCTGTGGCTCGGAATGTCCATCAACGCTCCATACGGACTCTCGGTCACGTTCCCCGATCGATTTGCCGGCCGCGACTATGCGGGTGACACCACTCTGCGCACATACAACGCAACACCGACCATCGCCTATCGCATCAACGATTGGATCAGTGTCGGCGCTGGCGTGCAGATCCAATACGCTTCGGCCAATCTGAACACCGGACTTGGTGCGACGCCGGGTCTTGAGGCAAATGTCGGTGGCAAAGGATGGGGCTACGGCTTTACTGCTGGCGTCACGCTCACACCGACGCCAACAACGACGGTCGGTATCGGTTGGCGTTCACGCGTCGACCAGAAAATCAACGGCGCCCTGGTAACGACGTTCCCGCTGGGCCCTCTTGCAACGACCGGTTCCGTCAACACCACGCTCGACCTTCCCGACACTGTTTCGCTCGGCATCCGGCAGCGACTTGACGCTCAGTGGACGCTTCTCGGTACCGTGGAATGGGCGAACTGGAGTCGCATCGGTACCGCGACGATATTGCAGCCAAGCGGCGCTGCGGCGACGATTGTAGGCACGGCGGTGACGTTGCCTTTCCAATATAAAGATGGCTGGTTCTTCTCGGCCGGCGCAGAATATAAATGGAATGAACGGCTGACGTTGCGCAGCGGTGTCGGTTATGAAATTTCGCCGATCGACGATCAGGTCCGTACCCCGCGCCTGCCGGATAATGACCGCTTCTGGCTGTCGGTCGGAGGGTCGTGGCAGCTCTTCCCAGGGGCGCACTTCGACGTCGCCTATTCACACCTTTTTGTGAAAGATCCGACGATCAACATTTCGGCGACCTCGGGGAACCCGTGGTTTAACGGCGCCGTCGCCTATGTCGGTGATGTCAGCGCACATGTTGATATTATTTCCGGGTCGCTCGTATTTCAGTTCAGCCCGTCGGCGCCGGCAAAGACGGCGCTGATCACCAAATAGCCCCGCGATGGGCTTGGGGGTGCGAGGCCGGCGATAACGCCGGCCTTCGCATTTCAGAATGCGCCGCTGAATGTTCCGCCGTCGATCAGCAGATTTTGCCCGGTGATGTAGCCTCCATGCGTCGAGCACAGGAACGCACATGCCGCCCCGAACTCTTCGGGATTTCCAAACCGTTTGGCAGGAATGGTAGCGATGCGGTCCGCGGCGACCTGCGCAGCAGTTTTGCCTTTTTGCTCGGCGGTTTTGTTCAGCATGCCGCGCAGCCGGTCGGTATCGAACGCGCCGGGCAATATATTGTTGATGGTGACATTCTTGTCTGCCACCGTGCGTGCAACGCCGGCGAGGAAAGCCGTCAGGCCGGCGCGCGCGCCAGATGATAGATCGAGCCCGGCGAGCGGCATCTTCACCGAACCAGATGTGATGTTCACGATGCGGCCGAATTTGCGCTGGCACATCGGGTCGATCACTTTCTGAATCAACTCGACCGCAACCACCATGTTCGCGATGACGCCGTCGATCATTTGAGCGCGAGTGAGCTCCCGGAAATCGCGCATCGGCGGGCCGGCGTTGTTGTTGACCAGGATGTCCGGCTCGGGGCAGGCGGCCAGCAGCGCCTTTTGACCTTCTGGCGTCGCGACATCGGCAGCAACGGGGATCACCTTTGTGCCGGCAATGCTCGCAAGCTCCGCAGCTGCGGCCTCTAGCTTATTGGCGTCCCGTCCGTTGATCACGACTTCGCAGCCGGCTTCCGCCAGGGCGCGTGCACAGGCCTTACCGAGCCCGCGGCTCGACGCACAGACAATGGCCTTGCGGCCGGCAATTCCGAGATTCATGAGATTTCCTCTTATTTAGCGGGTCGTCGGCGCGAGTGTCGGAGCGATGCGCGCAAGCGTCAAGAGCACGCGCGTGTCGCCGAACTGTTGCAGACGATTGCTACCTCCCGGGCGAAATTGCACTTCTGATTCGGGAGGGCGGCGATGCTGCATGATCCAGCCAGGGACGTAATGGAAAAAGCCTATGCCCGTTGGGCGCCGATTTACGACGTGCTTTGTGGGCCAGTTTTCGTCAACGGCCGACGTGCTGCAGCTCGCGCCGCACGGAACGTGGGCGGGCGAATTCTCGAAATTGGCGTGGGGACTGGCCTGTCGTTTGATGACTACGATGCCACGACTGAAATTACCGGCATTGATATTTCCGAACCGATGATTGCCCGCGCCCGCGCCCGCATTTCACGCGGCAATTATCCCTTCGTGAAAGAGCTGGCCGTGATGGATGCGCATGACCTGGCCTATCCCGGCGCCTCGTTCGACTGTGTGGTCGGTCAATTCGTTATTACACTGGTTGAGAATCCCGAGCGCGTATTGTCGGAATGCGCACGCGTAGCCCGGCCGGGCGGGCAAATCATTCTTGTTAATCACCTTTATTCCGAACGCGGCCTCGCTGCTGCGGTTGAACGCCTGCTCGCGCAGAAAGCGCACAAGCTGGGCCTGCGGCCGGAATTTCCGTTCCAGCGTCTGGCGGCCTGGGCGCAAGCGCACGGCGGCGCCGAGTTGATCGAACGCCGTAAGGTCAAACCATTTGGCGTCTACACGCTGGTGCGCTTCCGCCGCGCGGGAGCGCAACAAGCGGTGGCGTGATTTCGATCGTGTCAAATAGGTAAACAACATTGTCATAAAATTGAAATGGGAGGTTGGTACATATCGGGCATGGTCGTCGCATCGGAGATCGTCGAATCGTGACGGATAACGCCACGCGACGGTTTCGCGCGCTGTTTATCTCCGACGTACATTTGGGAACGCGCGGTTGCCAGGCCGAACGACTGCTCAACTTTCTCCGTTACCATGAAGCTGAAACGATTTATCTGGTCGGCGATATTGTCGACGGGTGGGCGCTGCGCTCTTCATGGTATTGGCCGCAGACACATAACGACGTGGTGCAGAAACTCTTGCGCCAGGCGCGCAAGGGAGCACGGGTCATTTATATTCCGGGCAATCACGACGAGTTCCTGCGTGGCTACTACGGCACGCATTTCGGCGGCATCGAAGTCGTAGAGAACACCATCCACGAGGGAGTCGACGGGCGCCGTTTTCTGGTCGTGCACGGCGACATCTTTGATCTCGTGGTGACGCAAGCGCGTTGGTTGGCGCTGCTGGGCGACAAGGCGTACGAATTCGCGCTCACCGCAAACCGAATTTTCAATACATTCCGCCGCGTGCTCGGCGCGCCTTATTGGTCTTTGTCCAAATGGGCCAAGCTTAAGGTGAAAAACGCAGTCAACTATATCGGCGCGTTCGAGAAGGCTTTGGCGACGGAGGCCAAGCACCATCAGGCCGAGGGCGTGATCTGCGGCCACATCCACACCGCCGCTATGCACGACAATTACGGTCTTCGGTACATCAACTGCGGCGACTGGGTCGAAAGCTGCACGGCAGTCGCCGAATGCTACGACGGTCGCTTTGAGATCATTACGTGGACACACGATGGCCGTGACGCCGAGCCCATCCCCGCGCACTCGCAAGCCGCGTAAGCATGGCGCGAAGCGATAAAAAACTCCGCTCGTTCCCGCGAAAGCGGGGATCCAGAGCAACGAACGCTGTACACGAGCGATCCCTGGATTCCTGCTTAACCGGGAAAGAGCGAGGCAAGGCATGAAGATCCTCGTCGCGACCGACGCTTGGCACCCACAGGTCAATGGCGTCGTACGGACTTTGGGGCATGTCGCGCGTGAGGCCCGTCTGCTCGGGGCGGAGCTGGAATTTCTTAGTCCCGACCAGTTCTGGACCTTGCCGATGCCGAGCTATCCGGAAATCCGATTGGCGTTGGTGGCACCGGGTGACATCGAGCGACGTCTCAAGTTGTCGCGACCCGACGCGATCCACGTCGCGACCGAAGGTCCGATCGGCCACGCTATGCGCCGCGTTTGTCTGCGGCGTGGCCTGCCGTTCACGACCAGTTTTCACACTCGTTTTCCCGACTATCTCGCCGAGCGTCTGCCAGTGCCCGGGCGCTGGACCAGCGAGTTGACATGGGGGTGGCTGCGCCGTTTCCACGCTCCCGGCGCTGCGGTGCTCGCTGCTACGCCGACACTTGCATCCGAGCTCACGACGCGCGGGTTCATGAACGTGAAACTTTGGCCGCGCGGCGTCGACGCCGGCCTGTTTCGCCCCCGGGCAGGTGCCACCGTCAATCTGCCGCGGCCGATTTTTTTGACGGTCGGTCGGTTGGCTGTTGAGAAAAACGTCGAAGCCTTTCTCAAGCTCAATCTGCCCGGCACGAAGCTCGTCGTCGGTGACGGACCGGCGCGAGGCTCGCTTTCACGAAAATTTCCCGATGCAACGTTTATCGGCGCGCGCCATGGTGAAGCGCTGGCTGAAATTTATGCCGCTGCCGATGTGTTTGTTTTCCCCAGCCGCACGGACACTTTCGGACTGGTGTTGTTGGAAGCATTGGCAAGCGGCGTTCCAGTGGCGGCATTCCCGGCCGCAGCCCCGCGCGACGTGATTGGTGAAGCAAATGTCGGCGCGCTCGATGAAGACTTACAACGCGCCTGCCTGAATGCATTGGAATGTCGGCCGGAGGATTGCCGCGAATTCGCATTGAGCATGACCTGGGCCACAAGCGCACGCATCTTCCTGGAACACGTGGCCGAGGCGGTCAAGCCAGGCAGCAGAAAGCCGTCCCCGATCGCGGCCTGAGGATTTGTGCCCTTGCCGCCGCATGCGGCGCGGCGTTAGCTTTGCTGTTCATGGGTGCGCTCGACAACACTATCCTACCGACCGCTGCCGACATTGAAAAAGCGGCAAAGCGGCTTGCCGGCGTTGCGGTGCGGACACCGTTGGTCAGCGCTCCGGTTCTTGATGAAGCAATCGGTGCACGCGTATTTCTCAAAGCGGAAACCTTACAGCGTACCGGATCATTCAAGTTCCGTGGCGCATACAACAAGGTGTCTTCGATCCCGCCGGACCGGCGTGCGGGCGGTGTGGTGGCCTATTCGAGCGGCAATCACGCGCAAGGAGTAGCCGCCGCGGCACGCCTGCTTGGTCTTCGCGCCACCATCGTGATGCCGAGCGATGCTCCAAGGGCAAAACGCGAGCGTACTCTCGCGCTCGGCGCGGAGGTTGTGCCTTACGACCGCGATCGTGAGGACCGTGCTGCCATCGCAAAGAAAATCGTGGCGGAGCGTGGCGCCACGTTGGTGCCGCCTTACGACGATCCGCTCATCATTGCAGGACAAGGCACGATCGGCGCCGAAATTGTTGAAGATCTGGCGAAGCTCTCGCTCGAGCCCGAGATCGTGGTCGTGGGCGCCTCCGGCGGGGGATTGGCTGCGGGCATTTCGCTCGGGATAAAAGCGCGCGTGCCTTCCGCGAAGTTTTACGCAATCGAGCCTGAGGGCTTCGACGATACTTTGCGTTCTTTCCGGAGCGGCAAGCGGGAGGCCAACGCGCGCATGAGCGGCAGCATCTGCGATGCGCTGATGAGCAATACGCCGGGCGAATTGACCTTTCCAATCACGCGCGAGCTCATAGGGCAGGGGACGACCGTGAGCGACTCCGAGGTTGCGCGCGCGGTACGTTATGCGTTCAACGAGTTGAAACTCGTGGTGGAGCCGGGCGGAGCGATCGGCCTGGCTGCGCTGCTCGCCGGCAAGCTCGATGTGAAGGGCAAGATAGTCGTCGGCATCTTGTCGGGCGGCAATGTGGACGCCGAATTATTTGCGCGCCTGATTGGAACATGAACGCTAGGCCTCTCAGGTAAATAAAGCGAGGCGCTCCTCTTCGCTCAACGCCATGATCGATGCCAGGGGATTGGACGGTGGCAGCGGGCGCGCGACGCCGGAAACCTCGGATATTGTCAGATCTGGCCTCGGCACTTCGACCGTATGCGGTGCGCGCTGAATTGTGGGTGCGGCGGGCGTCGGCGATGGTTGTACGAAAGACACTTCCGCCATGATCGTCTCGTCGCGTACGAGAGCGATCGCCGGGGGCTGCATGGCGGCCGGTGAGGGAATTGGCAATTCCGGTTGCTCTGGCGGCGGCACCACGATGAGATGTGTGCGGTCGACTTCGTCAGCCGTCGCGTTCGTGAATGCAGGCGTTGTATCCGCCTGAGGAGTAGGCTCGGCGTGCGCCGGCGTAATAATATCCGTGATGCGGCGTTCGACGAGGGCAATCAGATCCGCAAACTTCGCAACCCTGATACCCAGAATGCTGGCCTCCAGTTCGGTCTGCGCTGCGCTGAGGTCCTCCAGCAGTGAGAGCAATTCTTTTTTGATGGGGTCCGATGTTTCCGGACGTGCATTTGCCGTCACCACGGACTGAAGTCGTTCGATGGCCGTGAGCAATACTTCGGTGTCCGCATTCCGGTTGCGGCGGGTGTATTCAGCTAGAAAAGCACGGCCTCGCGCGCTCGCCGAGACCGCCGCGCAGAATGCCTGGTAGTCGCCTTCATCCGGCGCAGGTGGCTGTGATTGTTCTGCCCGTGCAGTGGTCTCGCTTGGCATGTGCAATCCTTGCGGGCCCGTTTATCAATCATGCGGCTTGATTCGGCCAGCATTGCCGCGGCTGGCGCCTGGCCCAGATTCTCGAAAAGTCGAGCGCGGAGAATGTCTTAGGGGGAGCTTGAGCGGCAGGATGCGGCAGGTTTCCTTGACGTCCTCCGGCTTGGTGCCGCGCCTGGCAGCGCTCTATGTCGCGTTGTTCATTCTGCCGGGCATCCAGATGCCGTTTTTTCCGGTCTGGCTCAAAGCCAAGGATGTGGACGCAAGGCTGATCGGCATTGTGCTGGCCGTACCGATGGTCGCCCGCGTACTGGCAATCCCGATCATTGCACGCGAAGCCGACCGGCGCGATGCGGTCCGCGCAGCGCTGATCCTGGCGGGGCTGGGAAGCGTTGTTGGTTATACGCTTGTCGGGTTGTCGGCGGGCGCCATTGCCATCCTGATCACCTATACACTGACGTCGCTGGCTTCCACGCCGCTGATGCCGCTGGCGGAGACCTATGCGCTCAAGGGACTTACTGCGCGCGGGCGCGCATATGGCCCAGTGCGCCTATGGGGCTCGTTCGCTTTCATCGCCGGCAATTTCGCGGCCGGCTTTGCCGCCGACGCGATTCCGGCAGGCGATCTGATCTGGCTCATGGTCGCCGCCAGCGGTTTGGTGGCGCTGGCAGCCTGGGCCTTGCCGCCGCTTGCAACGGCTGTGCCGGAGCCGAACCGGTCTGAGGCATCCGCGCAGAGCCCCTTGCGCGATCCGGCGTTCATCGCTGTTCTCGCCGCTGCAAGTCTCATTCAGGCCAGTCACGCCGTCTTTTACGGCTTTTCGGCCGTGCAATGGCATGCCGCGGGACTCGACGGCACCGTTATTGCTGCGCTGTGGGCACTTGGTGTCGCCGCGGAGATCGTGCTGTTCGCGCTGCAAGCGCGCCTGCCGCCGTTCTTCGAGCCCACCGTGCTGCTGATGGTCGGCGCGTCCGGAGCGGTATTGCGCTGGATCGGAATGGCGCTTGATCCGCCGGAGTTTGTGTTGCCTTGGCTACAATTGCTGCATGCGCTGTCGTTCGGAGCGACCCATCTCGGCGCTTTGATGTATCTTGTGCGCCGCGCACCCGCAGCGAAGGCGGCGACCGCGCAGGGTTACCTCGCGATTGCGCTTGGTCTTGCGATGGCGGCCGCCATGGCGATATCGGGAATCCTGTACGGCGACTTTGGCAGCCGCGCTTACGCAGCGATGGCGTTAGTGGCGGTCGCTGGAGGCGCTTGCGGATTCGTAGCGCACCGGTTGCGGCATCATGCGGCGCTCTGAGCGCGCTTGATAACTCTCGCCTCGATCGCAGCTCGCCACGATGCCGCCGAGTTCGCGGCCTTGCATGTAGATCATCTTGCGTGACAGGCCGCCGTGCCGGTTGATCCAGCGCCGCACCGACGCCGGATAAATACTCCAAAGCGCGTCAGTGCCGAGCGGACTGGTTACCGGACGGCCATCGCGGTCCGGCATCCAGGCGGCGTGAAAGCCAAGACGCGCGCGCTGCGTGGCGCAGATTTTTTCATGCGGCACCAGGCCCAGCACGAGCGTGCAAGCCGACAGACAATTTCCATCGATGACGACGCTCTCACCGGAAGAACGCACCGCCGAAAAGGTCTGCAAATAGTGACCGATCTGGCCGCCGCGATCTTCCGAGATCCGCATGGTCGCGGATGCCGACGTTACACTTAGCGCCACCACTGCGGCGCCAAGCAGCACACCACCCCGAATTCGCATGTCCCCGTCCACTTATCGTCGCCCTGCCGAAAGCGGCGGTGCGATCTTGATCAAAGTCTAAGCCAATTGGGTGCCGAACGGAAAGCTTTTGCTTGGACAAAAATGGATTGGACCGACTAAAGGCTGTGCACATTTCATGAACGAATTCAGGCGGCTGCCGGAACCAGGGCGGGTTATTCTGTGGGCAACTGACGAGCCTGTGAGTTCCATCGCGTGAACTCAGCCCCACAATGAGGGTGACGCCGGGTACACCAGGCTATCGACGTAACGCAGGCCGTTTGCGCGGTCATTGCTCAGGAGCAGTGGCCCATCGAGGTCGACGAACCGTGCCGTTTGCGCGACCAACATGGCAGGCGCCATCGCCAGCGACGTCGCCACCATGCAACCAACCATGAGTGAAAAATTCTGCCGCTCCGCTTCGGCAACCATTGCCAAGGCCTCGGTCAATCCGCCCGCTTTGTCGAGCTTGATATTGACCGCGTCGTATTTGCCAGCGAGCGCCGGCAGCGATGCCCGGTCATGGACGCTCTCGTCGGCGCAGACCGGAATTGGCCGTCGAATTTCCGCCAGCACCTGATCCTTGCCATCGGGCAAGGGCTGCTCGACCAGCGCGACGCCGGCTTCGACGCAAGCCGCGAAATTGGCGGCAAGGTTGCGCTCGTTCCAGCCTTCATTGGCATCGACAATCAGTGTCGCTGCGGGTGCAGCGGCGCGAACTGCCGCGATGCGCTCCACGTCTCCTTCGGCGCCGAGTTTCACTTTGAGCAGAGTGCGGCTGGACGCTTTGTTCGCTGCTTTTGCCATGTCGGCTGGAGCGGCAAGCGAGATCGTAAAGGCGGTCGTGACGGGGTGGGGCGGAGAAAGGCCAGCGGCTTCATGTGCGGCTCGGCCACTGCGCTTCGCTTCAAGGTCCCAGAACGCGCAATCAAGTGCGTTACGTGCGGCGCCCGGTGGCATCGCCGTTTGCAAGGCGCGGCGGTCGAGGCGGGCGTCCAGCTGTGGTCGCATGGCGCTGATCTGCGCTACGACACTCTCGATGCTTTCGCCGTAGCGAGCATAGGGAACGCATTCGCCGCGGCCGCGCGCCTGTCCGTCGCGCAATTCAGCAACCACGACGACAGCTTCGGTTTTGGAGCCGCGGCTGATGCCAAAGGAGCCTGCAATCGGCCACCGTTCGGTGGCAAGCTCGAGGGTTAAAGGCATTTTGCGGCCGACATTGTATTTCCACCGGCCTGGCCACTGCGCTGGCCGCGCGCGACACGAAGTCCCGCATTTGACCGCGATGCCGGCTAGTCGCTCGTGCCGTATTTGCTTAGTCGAAACGCCCGGCCGCGTGGGCCAGCATGGTGTAAACCTTGCCGGTTTCCGACGTGAGATAGGTCCGCGCCACGACCTGACCGCGGTCGTCGCGAGAAACTTCGTCGAGCAAACGTTCAAACTCGCTAATGTAGCGGTCGACCGTCTGCTTGAATTCGCGATCCGCGCGATACTTTTTGCGGATATCGTCGAATGCCTGCTGGCCCTGCAACGTATAAAGGCGGCGCGTGAAAACGTTGCGTTCGCCGCGCTTGTAGCGATCCCACAGATCGGCGGCAGCATCGTGATCAATCATGCGCGCGATATCGACCGAGAGCGAATCCAGCGATTCGATTGAATGGCGCGGTATGCGCTCCTCGTTTCCACGCACAGGCGCGGGCTCGCGAGCGCTTTCACGCACGGGCTCGCGTGGGAATTCGCGCGGGGGCGGCTCGCCATCTTCGCGTGACGCGCGAGTCAGCAGGTCGGAGAGCCAGCCACGCCCCGGGGCAGCCGGTGTTGGCGTGGGTGACGGCGCTTCGGCGGGACGTCGCGCGGGCGGAGCAAAGTTTGCAGGCTCGGAACGCTGCACGGGACGCGGGGGGCTATCATTGCGCGGGGGAATATCGCCGCGTGGCCCGGCTTCGTTGCGCGGGCCAATTTCGCCGCGCGAAGGAATCTCGTTGCGTCCGCCGACAACGGCAAGCGCCGGTTCTTCGCGGACACGGCGCACCGGCTCGACCGCGTCAAGATTGCGGCCATGACGCGCAACAATGCGATTGAGCTCCGCGAGGGCCTCGATCTGGTCGACGATGACCCTGCGCATCTGTGCGGCGCTTTCGGCCGTTTCCTGAGGCAATTCGAAGACGCCGCGCCGCAGCTCGCTGCGCGTCGCCTCAAGCTCGCGCTGCATTTCGGCGGCCATCTGCTTCATGCCTTGCACGGCTTCCGCAAAACGTTGATTAGCCGTTTGGAACAAATTCTGAGTGTCGCCGGCGGTCTGCTCGTATATCGCCCGCATCCCCTCCGCAGCGCGCTGGCGCTCTTCTTCGGCGTTTTCGCGAACGCGCTCGTATTGGTCGCTGATTGCGCGCGTACCTTCGGCACTCGATTCCGAGACAAGTCGAGCGACTTCGCGCGCACGCGTGGAAGCGGCTTCCAGCGATTCGTCGAGAAGCCCGGAGAAGCGGCTGAGCCGCTTTTCGAGATCCTCGGTGCGGATATCAAGCGTTGCGACAAGTGAATCAAGCTGGACGCGGCGCTCATTCACGCTGTCTTCGGTGCGCTGATTGCTGTGATCGATAACTTCCACGGCCTTGGCAAGATCGCGGCCGTGAATATCGAACTGGCGGGCCAGCTGGCTGAGGTCGCCGATAACCTGCGTGGTGATGTCGCGGAAATTGGCGATGTTCGTCTCGACCCTGCCGGTCGCATCTCCGGTCGAGGCCGTGACGTCGTTCATCGCCGTCACGAATTCGGACACGCGGAGCATAAGGGTATTTTCGAGCGCGCCCATGTTCTCGTGCGCGCCGCTGAGCACTTCCTGAAGCATGATATTCGCTTCGCGCAGCCGCTCGAACAGGGCGGTCGTGTCCGCACGCAACATGGTGTGCGTTTCCAACATCTCCTTGACGGTCGAACTCGCGGTCTCCTTTGACTGGGTGATCGCCTTCTGCGTGACGTCATTGAGATCGTTCATCGTCCGGGTAACGACGTTGGTAGCCGCTTCGCCTGCGCTATTGATCATGCGCGAGATTTCGGTGCTGTTATCCATCATCGTGCGGGTAAACGCGAAACCGCGCTCTTCGATGGCTTTGACTGCCTCATCGGTCGCCGTGGTGACTTCCCGGGTGAATTGCCCGCTCTTTTCGGTGATGGCGGCAAGCACGCCGCCGCTCTTTTCGGACAGAACCGTCGTCATTTCGGTCGTGCGCCGGGTGACGGCGGTTGCGATTTCGTCCGCCTTGCCGACAAAGTTGCGCGCAACTTCTTCGCTCACCCCGACAAGTGTGCGCTCTGCGTCGCCGGCGCTGGTGCGAATTGCTTCGGTGGTGGTGAGCGCCAGCTGGCCGAGCGAACGTTCCGCTTCGGCGGAATTGACCTTAATTGCCTGGCTCAATTGCTCCAGCCGGGCGTTGAGCGCGTCGGCGGCGGCCTTGCTGCGGGTTTCGATCTGGGTGGTTACGGTTTCGACGCGGCCGATCAACAGCTCCTCGAAGCGCCCGATACGGCTGTCGAGATTGTTAGCGACCTCGAGAGCGCGGTGGCCCAAGGTCTGGTCGATCTCGCCGATCTTGGCGCCGATCGCATCGGCCACTTCGGTGCCGCGTGAATTGATCGTACCAGCCACCTCGCCGATACGCTGATCGAGCGCGCTGAGGACGTTTTTGCCGCCTTCGGCCAATGTCGTGGCAAGGTCGGAAACACGCGAACCAAGCACCGTTTCAAATTGCGAAAGTCGCTGATCGAGCGTGCCGGAAATTTCGCCGGTGCGGCCAGTCACGCGCTGATCGAATGTGTCGATATAGTTGCGCAGTGCTTCCGCGACGTCCTCGGTCCGTTGCCCCAGCCGTCCCACCAGCTCGCCGCCGTAGTTCTTTACGGTGTGGTCGAATTCTGTGACGTGGCGGGTAATCAGGTTGCCGAGATTGCTGGCGTCCCGCGCGATTTTTTCGGAAAGCTCGGTTCCTCCCTGATTGAACATATCCTCGAAGGCCTGCAGGCGCGCGGCCAGCATGTCTTTAACCGCCTCGCCACGACTGTTGAGCGCCGTAACCAGCGTGTCCGCGCTGTCCCGGAACGTGTCTGCGACCGAATTGCTGCGGCTGGTAATGGTGTCGGCAATGCGGGCGCCGGTCTGCTCGAGTTTCGAGACGACATCGCCACCGCGCAGCGAAAGATCCAGGACAAGCGAATCCCCCGTCGACCTCAGTGTTGTATTCACCTCGTCGGCACGCACGGCAATCGTCTCGGCCAGGCGCGCGCTCGTGTCTGTAATGGCGTCGGTGAACTGTTGTGAATGGTTCGCCATGGTCTCGATTGTGACGGAAGACTTTTGCGCGAAGCCCTGGGCGACCTGGTCGAGGCGCGCCGTCATCATCTGTTGCAGGCGAGCTGCCAAGTCCGCGAACTCGTCATGGACGTGCTCGGTCTTGAAGTTGAGGCTGGCAGAGAGCCTGTCGCTGGCGGATGAAATAGCGGTGGTCGCGTGGTCACTTGTCGTTTCCAGGCGGTCGAGCAGGGTGGAACCGCGCTCGCTCAAGGCGTCAATCATGGAGTCGCCGGCATGGCCGAGCGCCAAGGTGATGTGCTCGCCCTTCTCGGTGAGCGAGCGAGTAACGCGTTGCGCCACTTCGTTGACCTTGTCGGCGACCAGATCGCCGACCGACGTAATGTCATGCGCAAGGTCAAGGTGAACACTGGCGATAGCGTTGCGCACGTGCTCGGCCTGGTTGACCAATGTTTCGCGCTGGTTGGTCAATTCGGTGAGCAAATCGCGGATGCGGACTTCATTGTCGTTGTAAGCGCGCTCGAGCGCGGAGACTTCGTTGTGAACGAGGGCTTCCAGTTCGGCGGCACGGGCGAGGGCACGTTCGACACCGTCGCCCATGGCAGCGACTTCGCGGCGAATTGCCTGGCCCACCGTCACAATGGACTCGCGCGCGACCGTTTCAGGCTGGGCAAGGCGCATGGCCACCTCGGCCATGGATTCAGCGACCACACGCATGTCCTGCGCGCGGTTGAACATATGAGCGAGCACAAAGAAAAAGATGACCGGTACGACGATTGCCGCTGCAATCGTAATCAGCGTGGCAAAGCCACCATGCGCCGCAAACTGCGTTTCGCTTCCCGAAACGATGGCGAGACCGCCGGCGACCCAGATAAATCCGGCCACACCGGCGGCGATATAGGGCGCGCGCGCCGAGCGGTGGCGTAAAGTTTGCAGGATTTGGCCAATGCCCGCGCGGTCGTCATTCGCAGCACGGCGCGGCGACGTCTCGCTAGCCGGCCAACTTGGCGGACCATCCTGCTGGAACAAATCGGAGGAAGGGTCGGACGCTAAGGGAATGCCAGGATCGCTATCGATCGGCGACCCGATCCGCGTGTCGGGAGCACGAATGTTGAGGGCGTCCTGGATGGCGTTGAGCGCCTCTTCCGTCGCGTCTTTAGTTTTCTGTGGAATATTCGCCATTTCGGTTGTCGCCTCGTCATTACGCCGGACTGTCGCCGCGGCCCGAACCGTCACGATAACCGAAGGCTGCCAGGAAACATGGCACCGCTGCGGCCGATTCGCCGCAGGCGTCCCCGATTTCTCGCCCGGAAGTCATCCTATCGCCTTGGCAATGCGAAAGAAACTACCGCTGGTAAGGACTTTTTCATCATCGTTAACCGATTGCTAACCATAGCAAACGCGGTCCCCTGGCCCGGGCGATAGATCGATTTTGGCTGCTCAATTGAGGCCGCCATACGGCCAAATACTCGGCATGGCGGCATGAAACGGTGGACGCGTTACACCGCCAGTTAACCACCGGTGCGGTTGTCCGGCGCAAGTCATCGTCGGACGGCCTCGCATTTACCTGGATTTGGTCCCGGTCAGGTCAAACTGCGCGCCAAGAAAAAGATTATGGGAGGCCGGCATGGCGCAAGCCGCGGTCAGGATCGTCGAAAGCTCGCCGAAAGCGATGCCCGAGAGCATGGTGCTCGATCGCGCCCATCTGGCGCGCATGACCTTTGGCGATCGCAGCCTTGAACGAGAAGTATTGCAGCTGTTCGATCGCCAGGCCGAATTGCTCATGGAGCGGATGCGCGCAAGCCAGCCGGCCGCGATCGCGACGCTCGCTCATACGTTGAAAGGATCGGCTGCCGGCATTGGCGCCCGGCGCGTCGCACATGCCGCCGAAGCCGCGGAACTGATCGCAACCGGGACCTCGGGCGAATGCAGCCATGCGATCGATCAGCTGGCGCAAACAATTGACGAGGTCCGGAAGGAAATTGCTGCGCTGATCCGCGCACAATGACGGGGATGGCGCCTTCGCAGGAATGATTATATAGAAAGCCCGCGTCAAATCCGGCGCGGTTATTCTCCTGCTAATCCTCCTTATGGCGAGAATCACTTTTACCGACTCCAGCGGCAACGCCCGTACAGTCAACGCCGAACTCGGCTCGACCGTGATGGAAACGGCCCTTCGTAACAATATTCCGGGCATCGAGGCGGAATGCGGCGGCGCCTGCGCCTGCGCGACTTGCCATGTCTATGTCGATGAGGCCTGGCGCGAAAAAGTCGGCGGCCCATCGCCGATGGAGGAAGACATGCTCGACTTCGGTTACGAGGTGCGGCCCAACTCGCGGCTGTCGTGCCAAATAAAGGTGACTGAGGAGCTCGACGGCCTCGCGGTGTCGACGCCGGACAAGCAGGCGTAAGATCCGAGCATTCTTGGCGCATGGAACCGGGCAGGGAGCCCGGTTCTTATGATGGCGACGCGGAGAGTGAGCGTGGCTTCGATTAGAACCACCTGCTGTATCGCCGGCGGGGGACCCGCCGGGATGATGCTGGGCTTTCTGCTCGCGCGCGCGGGCGTTCCTGTCATTGTGTTGGAAAAACATCCTGATTTTCTGCGCGATTTTCGCGGCGATACCGTGCATCCCTCGACGTTGGAGATGATGTACGAACTCGGGCTGCTCGACGAATTTCTCAAGCTGCCGCATTCGGTCGTCCGGCAGATTTCCATGCAGATCGGCGACGATCGCGTGGTTATCGGTCATTTCGACCACCTGCCGGTGCATTGCAAATATGTCGCGCTGATGCCGCAGTGGGACTTCCTCAACTTCCTCGCCGATCACGGCAAGCGCTATCAAACATTCGACCTGCGCATGCGCGCGGAAGCGATCGATTTGATCGAAGAAAAGGGGCGCATTGCGGGCCTGCGTGCGTGGACGCCGGACGGCGAGCTCGAAATCCGCGCCGATCTCGTCGTTGGTTGCGATGGCCGCCATTCCATCATCCGGGAGAAAGCGGGCCTTAAGAGCGACGACTACGGTGCGCCCATGGACGTGATGTGGTTTCGGCTATCGCGCAAGCCGAGCGATTCAGACGAAAACTTCGGCCATATCGAAGGCGGCCGCATGATGGTGATGCTCAATCGCAATGACTATTGGCAGTGCGCTTACGTTATCCCGAAAGGAACCGCCGACGAGGTCAAGCGCGCCGGGCTGGACAAATTCCGGCAAACCGTAGGCGAGATGTCGCCATTCACGCGGGACCGCCTAGATGAGATTGATAGTTGGGAAAAAGTGAAGTTATTGACGGTAGCGATTGACCGGCTGCGCCAATGGTATCGGCCCGGGCTGCTCTGCATCGGGGACGCCGCGCATGCGATGTCACCGATCGGCGGCGTTGGTATCAATCTGGCGGTGCAAGACGCAGTCGCTGCCGCAAACATCCTCGCACGCCCTTTGCGAGACGGGACGGTGAGAGTTGAAACGCTCAATGATGTGCAGCGTCGCCGGGAATTTCCCACGCGTTTCACGCAGCGCCTGCAAATGCTGGTTCAAAACAACATCATCAGCCCTGCGCTCGCAGGCAATCGGCCGAAGGCGCCATTTTTCATGAAGCTGCTGCAGTGGCCATTGTTGCGGCGCATCCCAGGGCGGGTGCTCGCGCTTGGAATACGGCCGGAACACATTCGTACGCGGGAAGCGGCACTCAAGACTGCGAATTGACGTTGCAGATCCGCCAGCCCCGTTCGAGGCGGTCGACGCGCGTCAGCGACAGCGGATCGATCACGAAGCGCAGGGCGGCCTCCGGCGTAATCTCGAGCGCGATGGCGAGCGCCGCGCGCACGGTACCAGAATGAGCGATTAGCACCACGTCGCCAGCAGGCAGATCGTCGAGAGCGGCGCGCACGCGCGCGATCTGATCGGCAAAGCTTTCGCCGCCCGGCGGGCGGTTGGTGGCGGGCTTTTGCCAGAACTCACGGTAGGCGGCCGCGCCCAACTCGGATTCGATCTCGGCATGGCGACGCCCGGTCCAGGTGCCGAAATTCTGCTCACGCAGCCGCGGTTCCTTGAGAGGCGCGAGACCGAGCGCGGTCGCCGTTTCGAGTGTGCGGCGGGCAGGGCTCGCATAGACGGCGCAATGTGGCGGAAGTCGGGTACGCAGTGCCGCCAACGCGCGGTGATCACTGACGTCGGCAGGAGCGTCCGCGTCGTGGAGAATCCCTTTCGGCCGGGCTACCGGCGCGTGGCGGATCAACCAAAGGCGTCGTTCATCGGCCATGACCTAGCCGTAACGGATGGCGAGCAACAGCAGGACCGCGAGCTCCGCCATCTGCTGCGCGGCGCCGAGCACATCGCCGGTGTAGCCGCCAATCTGGCGTCGTGCGAGCACGCCGATTGCGATAACCGCAGCTATCGCGATCAATGTGGAGAGCACCGCATCGGGAAACGGCAGACACAGCAAGGCAATCACGACTGCGATGGCGGCTGCGATCGTCGCAACGGCGGAATCGACTTTGCCGCTCGAAGCCGCGAGACCGTCGTCACGCGCATTGGGCAGCGTCAGCGCCAAGGCTGGGAGCGGGCCGCGCGACAGCGCGTGCGCGGCGATCAAGCTCATCAGGATTGATGACTTGGGCAGAGCGGCAAGTGCGGCAACCTTGGCAACAAAGGTGACAAGAAGGATGAACGCGCCATAGGTACCGAGCCGGCTGTCGCGCATGATCTCGAGCTTGGCCACCTTGTTGCGCCCGCCGCCGAAACCATCTGCGAGATCGGCGAGACCGTCTTCGTGAAAGGCGCCGGTCAGCAATGCGCCGGCGCCAAGCGCCAGTGCGGCTGCTGCCAGCACCGGCATGCCGGTGGCGAGCAGGCCCAGATAGATGAGGCCGATAGCGGCTCCGATGCCGGCGCCGACTAGCGCAATGACCCGCTGCGCGCGTGCGAGATAAGACGGCGTGGCCCCATCCGGATGCGGCATCGGGATGCGCGTCAGCATGGCTACGGCCAGACGGAGATCGTCAAGCCAGTTGTTCATGCTATGCAAGGCCCTTGGTTCATTCGGACGGAATCGCGGTGCGTCTCGCAAGTTTAAACGACATTCGCGCGGCTTGTCGTGATCTGCGCGACGGCGACCCCGTTAGCGCGGGAGCGGCGGCAGCACACCAAGCCGAGCTCACCAAGCCGCCGGGCAGCTTGGGGCGGCTCGAAGAACTGGCAATCTGGCTGGCGCGCTGGCAGGGGCGCGCGCAGCCGACGCTCGACCATGTCAGCATTATTATTTTCGCCGGCAATCATGGCGTGACGGCGCAAGGGGTGTCGCCTTATCCGTCGGCGGTGACCGCGCAGATGGTGGCGAACTACGCTTCGGGCGGCGCGGCGATTAACCAGATCGCCAAGCTGGCGCAAGCCGAGTTGATAGTGGTACCGATCATGCTCGAGCGGCCGACCGGCGACTTCACGCTTACGCCAGCGATGAATATGTCGGATTTCCTGGCAGCGGTGGACATCGGCTACCGCGCGGTGCCATCGCAGTGCGATCTCTTGGCAATCGGCGAAATGGGCATCGGCAATACCACCGCCGCAGCGGCGCTTTGTGCGGCCTTGCTCGGCGGCGGAGGTGCGCGCTGGGTCGGGCGCGGCGCCGGGGTGGACGACGCTGGACTGCAGCGAAAACGCAATGCGGTCGACGCCGGGCTCCTGCGGCACCACGCCATACTTGGCGATCCGCTGGCGGTCGCCGCCGCGCTGGGCGGGCGCGAACTAGCGGCGATGTTGGGCGCCACGCTGGCGGCGCGTGAGCGTGGCATTCCGATACTGCTTGACGGCTTTGTCGGCACTGCGGCGGTGCTACCGCTGGCGCGGATCGAATCGCGCGCGCTCGATCATTGCCGCGCTGCCCATGTCTCGGCGGAAGCGGGGCACCGCGCGCTGCTGGCCGAGGCCTCGGGCGCGGCGCTGGCCGTTCTTCTGCTCCGCGCCGCGGTGGCGTGCCATCAAGGTATGGCGACCTTTGCCGAGGCAGGTGTGGCGGGAAAGTTGAAGGCTTAGCCCTTCATCCCGGCCGGCGCTATGATTGACGACTTCAGCCCCATTTCATCCAGCGCCTTGCGCACGAGCCCGGATGCCTTCGCCTCTTCGATGAACTCGCTGACATATGCGAGCGCTGCTGGCTTTCCCTTGGGTACACAGACCGCCGTACTGGAATTGAGAAAGGCCTCGCTGAGGATGCGGGAGCCCGGGATCTTGCTGACGATGCCGGATAACGACTCGCGCGAAAGCGCAATCGCCTCGATCTTGCTGTCGCGCATAGCCGCAACGGCAGCATCGACACCCGCAAAATCGATATGGGTGGCGTTGGCAGTTGCTTTTTTCGCGGCACGAAAGGTCGCAGTATTGGCAACGCCGCCGATGCCGACGCCTTTGGCGTCCGCGTCCTTTACCGACTGAATTTTTGAGCCGGGCGCGACCAGAAAAGTGCTTTGCAACAAA
>WNFM01215289.1_pt2 | contig 44754 bp, 35 predicted proteins | sample 5400271 | NCBI WGS metagenome assembly WNFM01 (sample SAMN13153352, study PRJNA577476) | soil metagenome | isolation source: 60 cm saprolite on Douglas fir-dominated hillslope | place: USA:California | collected 2013-09-17
TCCGCGCCGGCCAAGGCGCTCGTCGCCCTGCGCGGCGAGAACGGCGCGGCGGAGTGGTCGCCGGACGGCGCGCGCCTGGCCTTCGTGTCCAACCGCGGCGATCACTCCTTCATCGGCGTCTTCGCGGGCGCCTCCGAGCCGGTCGTCTGGGTCGCCCCTTCGACCTCGCGCGACGTGTCACCACGCTGGTCTCCCGACGGCCGTCGCCTCGCCTTCGTGCGGCGGCCGGGCACCGGCGGCGCGCCCACTCCCGTGCTCGTCGCACGGCCCGTGCCCTGGGCGATCTGGACCGCGGATGCGCAGACGGGCGAAGGGCGCGCGCTCTGGACGAGCCCGGAGACCCTGCGCGGGTCGTACCCCACGACGCACGGCGAGACGAACCTGCACTGGGCCGCGGGCGATCGGATCGTGTTCCGTCCTACATGGACGGCTGGCCGCATCTCTACTCGGTCGCGGCCGCGGGCGGGGAGAAAGGCGAGCCCCTCCTTCTCACGCCGGGCGCGTACATGGCCGAGTACATCACGCTGAGCCCGGACCGGCGGCTGCTCGTCTTCGCCGCGAACTCCGGCCCGCATCCCGACGACGTCGATCGCCGGCACGTCGTCAAGGCGCCCGTCGATCGCGCCGCGCCGGAGGTCCTCACGCCGGGCACCGGCCTGGAATGGACGCCGGTCGTGACGGGCGACGGCGCGGACGTCGTCTTCCTGGGCGCGACCGCGGCGCGCCCGCCGATCCCGATGGCGCTCGCGCTCGGGGGAAGCAAGGCGGCGACGCCGCGTGCCCTCGCCGCCGATCTGCCCTCGCGCTATCCGGAGGCGCAGCTCGTGGTGCCGCGAAAGGTGGTCTCAGCTCTTCGAGCGCGCGGGCGGCGACGCGCGCGCGGGGGCGAAGAAGCCCGCGGTGATCTTCGTGCACGGAGGCCCGCCGCGGCAGATGCTGCTGGGCTGGCACTATTCCGACTACTACTCGAATGCGTATGCGCTGAACCAGTACCTGGCCAGCCGCGGGTTCGTGGTGCTGGCCGTCAACTACCGCCTCGGCATCGGGTACGGCTACGAGTTCCATCGGCCCCCGCAGGCGGGGGCGCAGGGGGCGTCCGAATACCAGGACGTCAAGGCGGCGGGCGAATACCTGCGCACGCTGCCGCAGGTCGACCCCCGGCGCATCGGGATCTACGGCGGCTCCTACGGCGGCTTCCTCGCCGCGCTCGCGCTGGCCCGCGACTCCGCGTTGTTCGCGGCCGGGGTGGACATCCACGGCGTGCACGACTGGGCCGGCGAGCGGGCCCGTCCCCTCCTGACCCGCGACCGCTACGAGACGGCTCCGGACCTGGCGGAGGCGCTGGAAGCGGCCTGGCGGTCGTCACCGATCTCGCAGGTCGCGACGTGGAAATCGCCGGTGCTGCTCATCCACGGCGACGACGATCGCAACGTGCGCTTCGCCCAGACCGTGGACCTCGTCCAACGCCTGGCCGCGGCCCGGGTGCCCTACGAGGAGATCGTGATCCCCGACGACACGCACCACTTCATGCGGCACTCGAACTGGGTCAAGGTCGACGCGGCCACCGCGGAGTTCCTGGAACGGAAGCTCGGCGCGCGCTGAGGCCGAGGTCAGGGCCCGGCCAGCGCGTCGAAGGCGTCGTGCAGCTCGGCCACGCTCGGGCGCGCGAGCTGGCGCACGACGATGCCGTCCCGTAGGAACACCAGGTTGGGCCAGAGCTTGACCCGGAAGGACCGGCCGAGCTCCCGTCCGGGCCCGTCTTCCACCTTCAGGTGCTTCAGGCCCGAATGCCGGCGCACCAGGCTCTCGACCTGAGGCGCGGCCGCGCGACAGAACCCACACCAGTCCGTGCCGAACTCCAGCACGACCAGGCCGGGCGTCCGGTCGATCTCCTCACGCGTGGGGGCCTGGCTCTCGGCGAGATAGTCCACGGTCATATCGTCAACCATGTGCAATTTTCTCGCCAGGCCTCGCGCTCAGCGGCGGTCGCCCCGGTGTAGAGTGCGCGCGGACCCGGAGGGCGATGCGATGCGTCTCGCGATGATCCTGGCGCTGGGCGTGCTGGCCGCGCCCGCGTCGGCCCAGACCGACTATCCCCTGGGCCCGGATTCGGAGCGGCACGCCGGTGTCCCCTCGGGCACGGTGACCAAGCACTCCTGGACGAGCCGGATCTTCCCGGGCACGCAGCGCGACTACTGGGTCTACGTCCCCGCCCAGTACCGAGCGGAGACACCGGCCGCGCTGATGGTGTTCCAGGACGGAAAGGGCTACGTGGCCGAGGAGGGCCGCTGGCGGGTGCCGGTCGTGTTCGACAACCTCATCGCCAAGGGCGAGATGCCGGTCACCATCGGCCTCTTCGTCGATCCCGGCGTTTTGCCCGCGCGCTCGGCGGAGGAGCAAGCGCGCTACGACCGCTCCTTCGAGTACGACGGCCTCGGCGACCGCTACGCCCGCTTCCTGATCGAGGAGCTGCTGCCGGAGGTCGCGAAGACGGCCGCCATCAGCCCGGATCCGAACCTGCGCGCGATCGGGGGGTCCTCGTCGGGCGGCGTCTGCGCGTTCACCGCGGCCTGGAACCGGCCGGACGCGTTCCGGCGCGTGCTCTCGTTCATCGGCTCCTACACCGGCCTGCGCGGCGGCGACGGCTATGCCACGCTGGTCCGCAAGTCGGAGCCCAAGCCGATCCGCGTGTTCCTCCAGGACGGCAGCCGCGACCTGAACATCTACAGCGGCAACTGGTGGATCGGGAACCAGGGCCTGGCCAGCGCGCTCGACTACGCCGGGTACGACGTGCGCTTCGTGGAAGGGGATCGGGGCCACGACGGGATCCATGGATCCGCGGTGTTGCCGGATGCGCTGCGCTGGCTGTGGCGGGACTGGACGCAGCCGATCGTGGCCTCGAGGGGCAAGGCGGGAGCGGAGCGGCACTACGCGACCGAGATCCTGGATCCGGCGGCGCCGGGATGGCAGCTCGTCGTGCAAGCCAGCGGTCCCATTCGCGGCCTGGCCGCGAGCCGCGAGGGAGACGTCTACTTCTCGGATGCGCAGACGATACGCAAGGTTTCCCACGCGACGGCCGGGGACAGCGCGTTCAGCGCCGCGACGGACGTGCGCTCGCTCGCCTTCGGGCCGGACGGGCGGCTCTTCGCCGCCCTGGACGGCCCGAGCGGGATCGCGGTGTTCGATGCGGCGGGTCATCGCTCGTTCCTCGATGCGCGCGGCCCCGCCGCCGACCTCGCGATCGACGCGCGCGGCACGGTGTGGATGACCGACCGGCAGCGCCGGCGGGTGGTGATCGTCGACGCGCACCCGCGTCCCTGGGCCGCGCTGGAGAACGCCGAGGCCGCGGGCACGCTCGTGCTGTCGCCGGACCAGGCGCTGCTGGCCATCGCGGATCCGGACGGCCGCGCGGTCTGGTCGTACCAGGTCGCGCCGGACGGCACGCTGCGCCACGGCCAGGCGTTCTACCGCCTGGAGGCTCCCGAGGGATCCTCGGCCGGCGCGGGCGGGATGACCGTGGACAGCGAGGGCTTCCTCTACGTCGCCTCCGCTCTCGGCATACAGGTGTTCGACCAGCCCGGCCGGCTGACCGCAATCCTATCCGGGCCGCCCGGCGCGCCGCCCTCGCGCATCGTCTTCGGCGGACCGCAGCTCGATACGCTGTACGCGGCGGCGGGGGACAAGCTGTTCCGGCGGACGCTGCGGCGCAAGGGCGTGTGGCCCGGGCAGCCGGTCAAGCCGCCGATGCCGCGACTTTGATCCGATGGGAGGAACCTCGATGACACGCTCGACCGTGCGAACCGTGTGGGACGCCGCCCTGCTGCTGTCCCTGGCCCTGAGCCCCATGTCCGCGGCCGCGCAGACGGCCGCGCCGGCGGTCGCGTCGCCCGCGCCCGCTCCCACCGCCACCCCCGGCCCGCCGCAGATCGCGTTCCCCGGCCAGTACGCGCTCGCACCCGCGGAGTGGCGCTACCCGGTCTGGCCCAGCTCCTGCCGCCGGTTCGAGGGCAGCGAGCGCGTGGCCTGCCTGGAGTTCGTGGCCTCCGACTACGGACGGCTCGCGCGTTTTTCCGCGGCCAACGCCGCCCTGGCCCCGAAAGCCCCGGGCCAGACGCGGGTCGTGTTCTTCGGCGACTCGATCACCGACAACTGGTCGAAGGCCGGCTACGGCGGGTTCTTCCCGGGCAAGCCCTACGTCAACCGCGGCATCGGCGGGCAGACGACGTCCCAGATGCTCGTCCGCTTCCGGGCGGACGTGCTCGCCCTCGACCCCGACGCGGTCGTGATCCTGGCCGGCACCAACGACGTGGCCGGCAACAGCGGACCCATCGCGCCGGAGTCCATCGAGAACAACCTCGCGAGCATGGCGGAGCTGGGCAAGGCTCACGGCGTGCGCGTCGTGCTCGCCTCGATCCTCCCGGTGGCGGACGACAAGCGCGATGCGGCCGGACAGGCCGTGATCCGCACGACGGACCGGCCGCCGGCCACGCTGCGGGCGATCAACGCCTGGATGTCCGACTACGCGCGGCGCAACGGGCACGTGTACCTCGACTACGCGTCGGCGGTCGCGGACGCCGCGGGCGCGTTCAAAGCGGACCTGAGTGGTGACGGCCTGCACCCCAATGCCGCCGGGTACGCGGTGATGGCGCCGCTCGCGGAGAAGGCGATCGCGGAGGCGCTACGGGCTCGGCCGTGAGCGCGATGCCGTCCGATCAGGATCCGTAGATCGCGGCCAGGACGCGGGAGACTTCGGCCCCGATCTCGCCCGTCACCGTGGGGTCGCGGCGCTCCCGAACCGCCTGCACGAAGTCGTCGACGAGGGGCTGGTGCAGGTTGCCCGGCGCGGGATGCTCCTCTTCGCGCGTGCCGGAAGCGGTGACGACGCGCAGCCGGCCCTGGTTGAGCACGGGGACGTGGGCGGAGCCGGCGCTGCCGAAGATCTCGACGGAGTCGCGCGACTCCTTGGCGGCATGGCTCACGGCCAGCACGCCCTCCGCGCCGCTCGCGAAATGCAGGCGCGCGAGGCATGTGTCCTCGACCTCGCGGCTCTTGAGGCGGACGTTCACGGGGAAGCCGTCGACCTCGGCGACGGGACCCAGCAGGTCCAGCAGCACCTCGATGCGATGGCAGCCGAAGTCCATCATGGGCCCGCCGCCCGACTCCGATCGGCGCAGGAGCCACGCGCGCGGGTGATCCGGCCCGGGGTCGAAGGCCTCGAAGGCCTGCACGCTCGCCAGCACGGGCGTGCCGATCTCCCCGGAAGCGAGGAGCGCGCGCAGGCGCGCGACGATCGGGTAGTGGTGGCGGTAGTAGGCGACGCCGAGGCGGACGCCGTGCGCACGGGCGGCCGCGATCATCCGCTCGCATCCGGCCACGTCCAGCGCCATCGGCTTCTCGCAGAGCACGTGCTTGCCCGCCTCCGCGGCGGCGACGGTGTGCTCGACGTGGAGCCGCACGGGCGTCGCCACGTACACGGCGTCGATCTCGGGGTCGCGGACGAGCTCGCGCCCATCCGCGTACCAGCGGCGCGCGCCGTGCTGGCGCGCGAACTCCGCGGCCAGCTCGGCGCGGGCGCGGGCGACCGCGATCAGCGCGCTGCCGGGGGCATCTCGCAGGGCGCCGGCCACGCGCTTGGCCGCGATGTCGCCGCAGCCGAGCAGGCCCCATCCGATTCCCGCCTTCGCCTCGCCCATGAGGACGCGACTCTATCGCGGCCGGCGCGGACGAGCGAGCGGAGGCAAATGAGTTTTCAAGCCCGCGCCAAGCCTGCCGCGTCCCGGTCTGCGCCCCCACGAAAACGTCGGGTGGCCTCGCTTTTCACGCGCTTGTCGTGGGTTTCGGCCGATCCCGCGGAGCCGTGATCCGCTGCAAGTGATCGCGCGGGCCTGGCGCTCGCCGCCGTCCGTCCGCGCGCTGACGAATCTGAGCCCGCCGCCCCCAAGTACGACGGAATCGTCGGATTCAGATCACACGACCGTCGCGCATCCGCGGGCCGGAAAGCACACGCAAGTCGTTGGCTGGCGAGGGCGCCCATCGCGCCTGCCCGCGTGTCGAGACTCGAAGGCACGACGCTTGCTCCATCGCGCCCACAACCGTGGAGCTCGCTTTGAGACCGACGCCTCCTGACGCGGACCAACTGGTCGATCCGCTCCGTCGCGACCGGACCGCCGACGGCGTGGCCGCCTTCCGCCGCCTGCTGAAGATCGAGACGGAGCGGCTTCGCATCCGGCATCGGTTCGGACGGGGCGGCCGTGACATCGCGGCCGGTCGCAGCGACGTCGTCGACGCCGTCGTCGGCCGCGCCTGCGGGCTGGCGGCCGCGGAGTGCGCCCCGAGCCTGCCCACGGACCAGGACCAGGTCGCGGTCATCGCGCTCGGCGGCTACGGGCGGCGGGAGCTGGCGCCCTTCTCCGACGTGGACCTGCTGTTCCTGCGCGCGGACGCGGCGGACGAGGACGTGAGAGCGCTCGTCGAGCGTGCGCTGGCCCTTCTCTGGGACTCCGGCCTCACCGTCGGCCACAGCTTCCGGTCGGTGGCGGAGTGCGTGGCCATGGCCCGCACCGACCTCCATTCCCGGACCGCCCTCACGGAGGCGCGGCTGGTGGCGGGAAGCGCGCGGCTCTTCGCGCGCCTGCACGAGCGGCTCGACGGTCTCGTCTTCGCGAGCGCCCGTACCACGTCCGCCTTCCTGGAGTCGCTGCGCCACGACCTCGACGACCGCTACGCTCGGTTCGGGCGCGCGGTCGGGCTGCTCGAGCCGCACGTCAAGGAGAGCGCGGGCGGCCTGCGCGACCTGCACGTCATCCTCTGGATCGGCCACGCCCTGTTCGGCACGCGGGGGCTGGCCGCGCTCCACGAACGCGGGGGCCTGACCGACGGCGAGCGCAAGTCGGTGCTGCGCGCCTACGACCACCTCTGCCGCATCCGCAACGAGGCCCACTTCGCGACCGGCCGCCAGACCGACCTGCTCGACCTCGAGCTGCAGCCGGTGCTGGCCGAGAACCTCGGGTACCGGAAGCGGCGCGGGATGCTCGCGTCCGAGATCTTCATGCGCGACTACTACGAGCGCGCCTCCGCCCTGCACCGGATCTCCCGCGCGTTCATGGTGCGCCATGCCCCCGCCCCGCGCCGGCTCTTCTCCTTCGCCCTGCTGCGGCGGCGGCCGCGGGGGACGTTCGAGATCCGCGACGGGAAGCTCTATCCGCGCGGGGAAGCGGCTGCCCTGGGCAGCGCGCGCCGCCTCCTGGAGGCCTTCGCCATCGCGCAGCGCGAGGGCCCGGAGCTGAGCGAAGAGCTCAAGCTGGACATCCGCGGCAGCCTGAGCCTGGTCGACCGCAGCTTCCGCGAGTCGCGCGAGGCCGGCCGTGGCTTCGTGCGTCTCCTGGCCCACAAGGGGCGCGTGGCCTCCACGCTGCGCGGGATGCACGAGACGGGGCTCCTGGGCCGTTTCCTTCCCGAGTTCGCGCGCGTGACCTTCCTCGTCCAGCACGACTACTACCACCGCTACACCGTCGACGAGCACACCCTGACCGCCATCGATGCGCTGGACCGCGTCGCGGTTTCCCCGGTCGATCCCGCGGGGGTCCGATTGCGCCAGGTGCTGGACGAGGTCTCCGAGCCCGCCGCCCTCTATCTCGGCCTGCTGATGCACGACATCGGCAAGGGACGTGGAGGCGGCCACGTCCGCAAGGGCGTGCGCGTGGCCGAGCGCGTGTGCGCGCGGCTGGGCGTGGAAGCGGGCCTGGCCGCGGACGTCGTGTTCCTGGTCGACGCGCACCTGGAGATGTCGCACCTCTCCCAGCGCCGCGACCTCAGCGAGCCGGGGCTGGTGGAGGCGTTCGCCCGCCGCGTCTCCACCCTCGATCGGCTGAACATGCTCCTGCTCCTCACCTACGCGGACCACTGTGGAGTGGGGCCGGGCGTCTGGAACGAGTGGAAGGGCGCCCTGCTCTGGGACCTCTACGAGCGGACTCGCGCGGAACTCACGCCCGCGTCGAGCCGGCCCAAAGCCTCCGCGGACGGGGCGCGCGAGAGGGCGCTGCAACAGCTCGAAGCGGAGTTCCCGCCCAGCGAGGTGGAGCGGCACTTCGCGCTCCTGCCCGAGCGCTACCTGCGCGTCACCGACGCCGCGGATATGGTGCGCCACTTCCGCCTGGTCCAGCATCTCGGCGCGCATCCGCTGGTGGCGGAGTGGCACGCGGCCGGGCATGCCACGGACGTCGTCGTGGCCACCCGCGACCATCCCGGCCTGTTCGCCCAGCTGGCGGGGACGCTCACCGCGCAGCGCCTCGACATCCTGAGCGTCGACGCCTATACGCGGGAGGACGGAGTCGCCCTGGACATCTTCAAGGTGCGCGAGGTCCTCGAGCACGGGCCCGTCCCCGCCTCCCGCCACCAAGCCATCGAGGCCGCGCTGCGCTCGGCCGTGGAGGGCGGACACGACGTGGCGGCGGCGGTGGAGAAGCGGCGCGGTGCCATCCGACGGCGCTCCAAGCGGCCCCTGGTCCGGCCGCGCGTCGCCTTCGACGCGGCGGCTTCCGCGACGAGCACCGTGATCGAAGTGCGCGCGGAGGACGAGCCTGGCCTCGCCTTCCGCATCGCCCGCGTGCTCAGCACGCACGGCCTCGACATCGCGCTTGCGAAGATCGCAACCGAGAAGAGCCACGCCCTCGACGTCTTCTACGTGAACGGACCCGGAGGCGCGAAGCTCGATGCGGGAGAGTGCCTGCGGGTGGAGGCGGCCCTCCTGGCCGCCCTTGACCCGCGGAGGGTCTCACCGTCGTGAAGGAGAACGGATGAAGAAGCTCGAAGCCGTCGTCCGGCCGCATCTGCTGGAAGCGGTCAAGAACGCGCTCCAGGAAGTGGGCGTGGTCGGGATGACCATCAGCGAGGTCAAGGGATACGGCCGCCAGAAAGGACACGCGGAGACGTACCGGGGCAGCGAATACAAGGTCGAGCTGGTGCCGAAAGTGAAGATCGAGGTCGCGCTGCCGGAGCAGATGGTGGAGTCCGCGATGGACGCCGTCCTGAAGACGGCCAAGACGGGAAAGTTCGGGGACGGCAAGGTCTTCGTGACCTCGCTAGAAGACGTGGTCCGCATTCGGACCGGCGAGCACGGCGAGCAGGCGCTGTGATCAACAGAAAGGAAGTTCGATGATGACCTCGAGACGACGTTTGTTCGTGAGCTTCGGGATCGGCGCGGTGCTGATGGTCGGGGTCACGGCCCTGCGCTTCGTGGCCCATGCCCAGGACCCGGCCCCGGCCACCGCCGCCGCGCCCGTGGCCGCCGCGCCCGCCGCGCCCGTACCCGATCCCACCGGCGACAACACGGGCACCGCCGCCGACGTGCCCGTGAAGGACGCCAAGGCCCCGGCCATCGCCGAGGTGATGGCGGCCGTCGGCCACAACAAGATCGCCGTCAACATCGTCTGGACGCTCCTCACCGGCTTCCTGGTCATGTTCATGCAGGCCGGGTTCGCGCTGGTGGAGACGGGGTTCTGCCGGGCCAAGAACGCGGCCCACACCATGGCCATGAACTTCATGATCTACCCCATCGGCCTGCTGGGCTACTGGATCTGCGGCTTCGCGCTGCAGTTCGGGGGCGTGGGCGCCATCGCCGCCCTGGGCGGGACCGCTCCCCTCAACAGCGAATTCGTGGTGACTCTCTTCGGCCACCCCTTCGGCCTCTGGGGCACCAAGGGATTCTTCCTGGGCCCGGACGTGTACGACGTCGGCGTGTTCGCGCTGTTCCTCTTCCAGATGGTCTTCATGGACACCACTTGCACCATCCCGACGGGGGCCATGGCCGAGCGCTGGAAGTGGTCGTCGTTCCTGGCCTACGGGTTCTTCATCTCGATGTTCGTCTACCCGATCTTCGGGAACTGGGTCTGGGGCGGCGGCTGGCTCTCCCAGCTCGGAGTCAACTTCGGCCTCGGCCACGGTCACGTGGACTTCGCCGGCTCCTCGGTCGTGCACCTCGTGGGCGGGGTAGCCGCGTTGGCCGGAGCCATGGTGCTCGGACCGCGGATCGGCAAGTACACCAAGGACGGCAAGCCGGTCGCCATCCCCGGCCATCACATCCCGATGGCGCTGCTGGGCACGTTCATCCTGGCCTTCGGTTGGTTCGGCTTCAACCCCGGCTCGACGCTGGCCGGTGGTGATCTGCGCATCGCCGTGGTGGCCACCAACACCATGCTGGCCTCGGCGGGCGGCGCGCTGGCCGCGATGATCTACATGATGGCCCGGTACGGAAAGCCGGACCCGAGCATGATGGCCAACGGCATGCTCGCAGGTTTGGTGGCCATCACCGCCCCCTGTGCCTTCGTCACCGCCCCCGTCTCCGTCCTTATCGGTGTCATCTCCGGTGTCCTCGTGTGCTGGTCGGTCTTCTTCGTGGAGGGCACGCTCAAGGTCGACGACCCCGTGGGCGCGATCTCCGTGCACGGCGTCAACGGCGCCTGGGGAGTGCTGTCGCTCGGCCTCTTCGCCGACGGCGTTTATGGCGACGGTTGGAACGGAGTGCCGGGCAAGGTGACAGGCCTGTTCTACGGCGCGCCCAAGCAGTTCCTGGCCGAGTGCATCGGCACCTTGACCTGCTGCGCGTTCGTCTTCGTCTCGATGTACGCGTTCTTCAAGCTGGTGGACGTGATCATCGGCAACCGCGTCTCCGCCGAAGTGGAGATCGGGGGCTTGGACCTGCCCGAGGTGGGGGCGCTGGCCTACCCCGAGTTCGTGCTTTCGTCGGGCGGAGTCGGATCGGTCGTCCCGGCACCCACTCCGCTGCCCGCGCCCGCGGGGGCGCCCGCGGTCGCACGCGTGTCCGTGACGACGTAGGGACAAAAGTCCGGCGGCGCGCCGTTGCCGCGGCGCGCCGCCCTGATGTCAATGCCGAAACGATTGGAGATTCAAGTATGCCATCGCCGAGCCGCTCGTTCACGAGGTCCCGGGTTCTTCCCCTGGTCGCCCTGGCCGTCCTGGCCGCCGCTCCCGCGCGGGCGGCGGACACGGTCGCCACTCCCGCTCCGGAGGCGACCCCTGCTCCCGAGGCGACCGCTGCTCCGGAGGAGAAAGCTCCCCCCAAGCCCGCCCCGATCGAGGTGACGAGCTTCGTCGACACCTACTACGGGTACTTCTTCAACAAGCCGACGGGGAACGCCCCCCTGCGCAACTTCGACACCAAGCACAACACGTTCAGCCTCGGGCTGGTCGAGGTGGCCGCGGAGCAGAAGGTCACTACCGCCAACCGCCTGGGCTTCCGCCTGGACCTGCAGGCCGGCCCCACCGCGGAGCTCGTGAACGCTTTCGAGCCCGGCGGCCTCGAGTTCCTGAAGAACATCGAGCAGGCCTACGGCTCGTACCTCTTCGGGTCCAAGCTGCAGGTGGACGTCGGCAAGTTCGTGACGCCGGCGGGGGCCGAGGTCATCGAGACCAAGGACAACTGGAACTACTCACGGTCCCTGCTCTTCGCGCTGGCCATCCCGTACTACCACGCCGGCCTGCGTGCCACCGTGCCCCTCAACGACAAGGTCACGTTCTCGGGGATGCTCGTCAACGGCTGGAACGACGTCGAAGACAACAACTCGGGCAAGACCTGGGGCGTGGGCGCGATCCTCAAGCCCTCGGCCAAGATCACCCTGGCCCAGAACTTCATCGGTGGTCCCGAGCAGAAGGACGACGCGCACGACAAGAGGTTCCTGACCGACACCACCCTGACCCTGACCTCGAGCGAGAAGCTCAGCCTGATGGCGAACTACGACTATGGAAAGGACACGGTGCTGGGGACGGACGTCAAGTGGCAGGGCGTCGCGCTCTACGCGCGCGTGCAGGCCACGCCCTCGTGGGCCCTGACGCCTCGCTTCGAATGGTTCGACGACGCGGACGGATTCGCGACGGGCGCGGTGCAGAAGGTGAAGGAATTCACCATCACGAGCGAGCAGAAGATCGGAGGCAAGCTGCTGACCCGCCTCGAATACCGCCGCGACTTCTCGGACCAGCCGTTCTTCACCTCGAAGACCGGGAGTCCGAAGAAGAGCCAGGACAACATCACGCTCGGCCTGGTCTACATCTTCACGCGCAGCTTCTGAGCCATCGAAGTCGGTCGCCGGAGGAACCGATGGGACGCGGGGTAACAGCGTCCGAGTGAGGACGCCGCGCACCCCGCGTTCCTTATCGCCGGCGACCGTCGTCGGGAGGTCCGGGATCAGTCGAGGAAGAACTTGAGATAGGGCTCGCCCGCGGCCTCGCGCTGGATGAGCAGCGCGAGCTCGCGGGCATGGTAGTCGCCCCACATCGCCGACTCGCCGCATGGGATCTTCCGGCCGGGGGGCACGTGGTCCCAGCCGTTGGGTCGGTGGTACACGGTGTGGAGCAGGAGCCCCTCGTGGGCGGGGTCGGTCGAGAGGTAGGGCTCGGCGAAGAGGGTGCGCGCCACCGTGAGCCCGGCCTGGCGGTAGGCGCGGCCGGCGTCGCCCTGGCCGCGCGCGACGAGGACGTTGCCCAGGCGGATGAGGCCCTGGGCCGAGATCGCCGCCGCCGAGCTGTCCACGGGCTCGTGATCGTTGAAGGGCTCGGAGCCGCGCGCCAGGTAATCGCCGAGGTGCACGAGGCCCGGTGCGCCCGTGTCCCAGTACGGCACGCCGTCCGTCGGGGTGTGCGCGACGAAGAAGTCCGCGGTGGCGGTGGCCACCTCGAGGAAGCGCTCGATCGTGGGCGCCTTGTCTCCGAAGCCTTCGAACGCCTTCTCGGGTAACGCGGACACGAACTCGAGCTGCTCGGCGTAGCCGCACAGGATCCAGGCCAGGCCGCGCGTCCAGGTCGTGAAGGGCGAGTAGCCCTGCTGGCTGCTCGGGCAGCGATAGGCGCCGTCGCTCACGTTGAAGATCGACTCGTGGGCCACGCGCCCACGCACGTCGTAGGCGTCGCGGCCCTGGCCGAAGTAGACGTTGAAGCGCGCGGTGGCCTCCGCGTGCTGGAGCAGGCGGCCGAGGAGCGAGACCGGCCGGTCGCCCTCCGCCATCAGCACGTGCCCGAGCTGATGGGCGAGGGCGAGCGCGCGCATCGAGCGGATGGTGTCCGCGAAGAGGGAATGGGGGCCGTTGAAGGAGCAGACGTAGCCGAGGTCCGGGCCTAGCCGCGTCCACCGCGCCGCCTGCACCGCGCCGCTCACCTTGAGCGCGACCTCGTAGAACCGGCTCTGCCACGGCTCTTCCGGGATCCGGCCCTCCCGCATCAGGCGCAGGAGGTTGCCGTAGGTGCTGACGTTGTTGAAGCCGTGGTCGTGGACGCCGACGTGCGTGAGGTGCGAGGCCATCCGTTGCACGGTCGCGTCCCGTCCGATCTTCAGGAAGCGCTCGTCGCCCGTGGCGTCGAACTGCAGGATGGCGGCTCCGAACTGGAAGCCCTGCGTCCACTCCGTCCAGCCGCGGCTCGTGTACTCGCCACGGACGGTGAAGACGGGGGTGCCGCCGTCCGCGTTCCACCGCCGCTGGAGCCGGTCGATCTTGGCCGCGGAGAGGTCGAACAGGCGGCGGACGGCGGGCAGCAGGGACTGGGCGGTGAGGGCAGGGTCGGTCTCGAGCACCTGTGGTCAGAGCCTTTCGATGTGGAGCCCGCCGTCGACGTTGATGACCTCGCCGGTGGAGAACGGGAGGCTGCCCTTGAGGAGCGCCGACACGGCCAGCCCCACGTCCTCCGCCGTGCCCCAGCGGCCCTGGGGGATCGCTCCCTCCGCGATCATGCGGTCGTACTTCTCCTTGACGGCCGCGGTCATGTCGGTGGCCATGATCCCCGGCCGCAGCTCATAGACCTGCGCGCCCTCTCCGGCCAGCCGGGCCGCCCACAGCTTGGCGGCCATGGCCAGGCCCGCCTTCGACACGCAGTAGTCGCCGCGATTGACGGAGGCGCGCGCGGCGGAGGCGGAGGACACGAACACCAGCTTGTAGCCGCCGGGCAGGCGCGACTCGCCCCGGTGATCCAGCCAGTGACGCGCGACGAGCTGGGAGAGGAAGTAGGGCCCCTTGAGGTTGACGGCGATCAGCTCGTCGAAGCTGGCCTCCGTGGCCTCCAGGATGTCGGCGCGCACGCGCGGCGCGATACCGGCGTTGTTGACGAGCGCGTCGAGGCGGCCGAGCGCGGCCAGCGTGTCGTCGAGGATCCGGCGGCGGTCCTCCGTGCGCGCCACGTCGCCGGTCACGAGCGCGAACTTCTGGCCGGAGCGCGTCGCCACCTTGCGGCAGGCCGCCTCCGTCTCTTCCGCCGCCGCCCGCCTGGTTCCGTAATGGATGGCGACGTCCAGGCCGTCGCGGCTCAGCGCCTCCGCGATCCCGCGCCCGAGCCCGCGGCTGGCTCCGGTCACGAGCGCGGCCGCGGATGGCGGCGAGGCGGGACTCATGGCGGGGGATTGAAGCACAGGAGGGGGTAAACTGCACTGCGCCCTCCGAGGCGTGAGAGGAATCCCGATGTCCCGATCAGGAATCATCCGCAGCACCGTCGTGGTCGCCTTCCTGGTGGGTGGCGTGGCCATCGTGGTCGCCGCCGCCGACGGCAAGAAAGGCGTCCAGCTCGTCGTCAAGGAAGCGGACCGCCGCGTGGACGTCCTCGTGGACGGCCAGCCCTTCACGTCCTACATCTGGCCGACCACGCTCAAGAAGCCCGTGCTCTACCCCCTGCGCACGTCGGCGGGCACCGTCGTCACGCGCGGCTTTCCGCTGGAGCCGCGGCCGGGTGAGCGCGTCGACCATCCGCACCACGTCGGGCTGTGGCTCAACCACGGCGACGTCAACGGCTTCGATTTCTGGAACAACTCCGAGGCCATCCCGGCCAAGGACGCGGCCAAGTACGGGACCATCGTCCATCGCGCCATCAAGAGCGCGAAGAGCGGCGCCGACAAGGGCGAGCTCCAGGTGACGGAGGACTGGACGACGCCGGACGGCAAGACCCTGCTGCGCGAGGACACGACGTACGTGTTCCGTGGCGGGCCGGGGCTGCGCTCGATCGACCGCATCACGACCCTGACCGCGCCCGATCAGAAAGTGACGTTCCGCGACAGCAAGGAGGGCATGATCGGCATGCGCGTGGCCCGCGAGCTCGAGCAGCCCTCCGACAAGGCGGAAGTCTTCACCGATGCCAGCGGCAAGGCCACCGCGGTGGCCAAGCTCGACAACACGGGCGTGAGCGGCCTCTACACGAGCAGCGAGGGCAAGACCGGCGACGCGGTGTGGGCCACGCGCGCGCCATGGACCATGCTCTCGGGGACGATCGGCAAAGAGCCGATCACGCTCGCCCTCCTCGATCATCCGAAGAACCCGACCCATCCCACCTATTGGCACGCCCGCGGCTACGGTCTGTTCGCCGCGAACCCGTTCGGGGCCAAGGCCTACACCGACGGCAAGGTGGAGACGAACTTCGCGCTGGAGCCCGGGCAGTCGGTGACGCTCAAGCACCGCGTGCTGATCCTCTCCGGGCCCACCACCGCGGGCCAGGTCGGCGCGCAGTACAAGCGCTACGTCGACGAGGTGAAGTAGCGGATCGATGGCCTCCGATCCGCCTCCGCGGCGGGACAGCGCGGATCCGTCGCTCTCCGACTGGACGCTGAGCGCGCAGCACACGGAGGCCACGTCCGGCCGGCCGCCGGCCCCGGCGGCCGAAGGCGGCTTCACACCCGGCACGGTCCTGGCCGCGCGCTACCGAGTGGTGGCGCGGCTGGGCCGGGGCGGCATGGGCGAGGTGTACCGCGCGGACGACCTCAAGCTCGGCCAGGCCGTGGCCCTGAAGTTCGTCCGGGGCGCGCTGTCTCCCGAAGTCCTCAAGCGGCTCTACAGCGAGGTCGCTCTCGGCCGCCAGGTGTCCCATCCGAGCGTGTGCCGCCTCTACGACGTCGTGGAGGTCGAGCACGAGACCTTCCTGGCCATGGAGTACGTCGACGGCGAGGACCTGCAGTCGCTGCTGGCGCGGATCGGACGGCTGCCCCCGGACAAGGCCGTCGAGATCGCACGCGACCTCTGCTCGGGGCTGGCCGCCGTCCATGAGAAGGGCATCATCCATCGCGACCTCAAGCCGGCGAACGTGATGATCGACGGCCGCGGCCGGGCGCGCATCACCGACTTCGGCCTGGCCGTGATGCCGCAGGCGTCGGGTCAGTACGCCTTCGTCGGCACTCCCGCCTACATGTCTCCGGAGCAGCTGACGGGGGGAGAGGTCACGCCGCGCAGCGATCTCTATGCCTTCGGCCTGATCCTCTTCGAGATGGCGACCGGGCAACGGTTCTTCGACGCCAAGAGCGAGGACGCGCTCGTCCTGCAGCATCGCGAGTCCAAGGGTCCCCGGCTCTCGAGCGCGTCGCGCTTCCTCGACCCCGCCGCCGAGCGTCTCGTCGTCCAGTGCGTCGAAGAGGATCCGCGCAACCGTCCGCCCTCCGCGCGCGCGCTCCTCGCCCTCCTCCCGGGGATGGATCCTCTGGAGGCGGCGGTGGCGGCGGGGGAGACGCCCTCACCGGAAATCGTGGCGGCGGCGGCGACGGTCGGCGACCTCTCCGCGGGGCGAGCGTGGGGCGCCCTTGCCTGCGTGATCGGAGGCCTCGTCCTCGCCCCCTGGCTGGCCGATCAAACCGGCTACCTCCAGCGCGCCCTGCTCCCGAAGACGCCTGAGGTCATGGCGGATCGCGCGCGCGAGGTGCTGGGGCGGCTCGCCCCCGACCGCATGATGGCGGACGAGGCCTACTCGTTCGAGTGGGACGTCGCCTACCTCGGCGATGTCGGCGCCCATGACCGCTCGCCCGATCGCTGGCAGAAGCTGGCCACGAAGCCGTTCCCCCCTCTGTACTTCTATTACCGGCAGAGCCCGCGCAAGCTGATCGCCGCGAACCGCGACGGCATGGTCCGCGCGGACGATCCTCCGGTGGACATGTCCGGCATGGCGGAAGTCGTGCTCACCCCGCGCGGCCAGCTCCTCGGCTTCCTGGTTGTCCCCCCGCAACGTGAAACGGGGGAAGGACCGTGGCCGGAGCCGGATTGGAGCGCGCTCCTGGGCGAGACGGCCCTGGACAGGTCCACGCTGCGCGCGGTCGCGCCACAGTGGGCCTCGCCCGTCGATTCCGATCGCAAGGCAGCCTGGGAAGCCGCGTACGGGGCGGGAGAGGATGCGGTCCACGTCCGCATCGAGGCCGCCTCCTATCACGGCCGTCCGGTATGGTTCGCCGTGTTGCCTCCGTGGATGAAGGCCACACGCATGGCCGTGCGCGAGGGCACGCCGCCGACGCCGGTGGGAGAGGCGGGCGTATGGCTCCTCGCCCTCGCCATGCCCCTCGGGGGCGTGCTCCTGGCACGCCACAACCTGCGCCTCGGGCGCGTGGATCGCAAGGGCGCGTTCCGCGTCGCCCTTTTCGTGTTCGTGAGCTACACGCTGGCCCGGCTCTTCCGCGCCGACCACGTGGCCGCCTTCGGCGACGAGCTCTGGATCCTCATCAAGATCCTGGCCTATCCCGCCTTCTGGGCGGCACAGGTATGGCTCCTCTACACCGCCCTCGAGCCCTACGTGCGGCGGCGCTGGCCGCACATGCTCATCTCGTGGAAGCGGCTCCTCGGCGGCGCGTTCGACGACCCGATGGTGGGACGCGACGTGCTCCTCGGGGCCGTGGTGGGCATGGTGTTGATCGTGCTCTTCCTGGCAGGTCTCGTCGCGCCGCGGGTGCTCGTGCCCATCGTCCCCCTTCCCATCCCGGCCGCCCTGGCCCCTCCGTTCCTGCAGGGGCCGACCCTCACCTTCCTGGGCCAGGTCTTCTTCCGCCTCTTCGTGAACGCGTTCAGCTCCGTGCTCTTCGCGATGGTCTTCCTGTTCATCCTCACCCTGCTGCGCATGGTCCTGCGCCGGGACTGGCTGGCGTCCCTGGCCTGGGCCGCCATCGTGGCCGCGCCCATCGCGGGCGAGAACCCGACGCTGGGCTGGGTCGGGGGCCTGTTCCGCGCCCTGATGATGCTCGTCGTGCTCCGGCGGGGCGGCCTGCTGTCGCTGGCGGTGACGCTCTTCTTCATGTTCAGCCTCATCGAGGTTCCGATCACGCTGGGCCTGGGCGCCTGGTACGCGCCTCGGGCTTTGCCCGTCGTGGTGACCCTGGCCGCGCTGGGCGCCTACGGGTTCCGCACCTCCCTGGGCGGCAAGCCCCTCTTCGGGTCGTCACTGCTGGACGACTAACCGACCCCTGCCCTGTCCCGTGCGCCGCATTGGACGCGACTCACGCTATCCTCCGTGCCGTGACGGACGCGTCTCCCTGGTCCTATCTCCTGCTCGCGACCGTGGGCTTCGTCGCTTCCGTGCTGAACGTCGTCGCCGCCGGCGGCTCGTTCCTGACCCTGCCCGTGCTCATCTTGATGGGCGCGCCTTCCGTCGAGGCCAACGGCACCAATCGTCTGGGCGTGATCGCGCAGAACGCGAGCGCGGTCTGGGGATTCCACCGCCATGGCGTGCTCGACTGGCCGTGGGCGCTGCGGGCGAGCATGCCCGCGGTGGCGGGCGCGCTCGTCGGCGCCTGGCTCGCGCTCGACGTGGACGACCGCGCGTTTCGCCGCATCCTGGCCGTGCTCATGGTCCTGGTGACGCTCTGGACGCTCGTCGATCCGCGGCACAAGCTCCGGGCCACGGTCGTGCGTTCGCCCTTCTCGCCGGGCGTCGCCGTCAGCCTCTTCCTGACCGGCGTCTACGGCGGCTTCGTCCAGGCGGGAGTGGGCTTCCTGCTCGTCGCGGTGACGACCCTGTCCGGCGTGGACCTCCTGCGCGGCACCGCCATCAAGGTGTTCACGATCGGCGCGCTCACGATCGCGGCCGCCTTCGTCTTCGCCTGGCACGGCCACGTCGATTGGCCGTCGGGGATGGCGCTGGCCGCGGGCAGTCTGGCCGGAGGGGCGGCGGGCGTGCGTCTCGCGATCCTCAAGGGCAGCGCCTGGCTGCGTCACGTGGTAACGGGGACGATCGTCGTCTTCGCGGTGCTACTCTGGGTCTCGTGACCCCGCCTCGCTGACCGTGCCCTTCATCTACATGCTTCGGTGCCGTGACGGGTCCCTCTACACCGGCATCGCCAAGGACCTCGCGCAGCGCCTGGAAAGGCACCAGCTGGGCAAGGCGTCCAAGTACACGCGCTCCCGGCGGCCCGTCGTCCTGGTGTGGAAGCGGCGGCTGATGTCGTGGAGCCGCGCGCTCAAGGAAGAGCTCCGCGTGAAGGCGCTCACGCGCGCGCAGAAGGAGGCGCTCCTGGCCCGGGTGCCGCCGCGAAGGCGGAGGCGCCGCGCGTGAGCCCGCCATGGTGAAGGGACCGCTCCTCCTCAGTTGCGAAGGCATCACCAAGGCCTACGGCAGCCGCCCTCTCTTCGATGGCCTGTCGCTGGGCCTTTTCGAAGGGGATCGCGTCGGGCTCATCGGGCCGAACGGCTCCGGCAAGTCGACCCTTCTCAAGATCCTGGCCGGGCTGGAGACGCCGGACTCGGGGACCCGATCGCTGCGCCGCCAGGTCCGGGTCGGCTACGTCCCGCAGGACCCCGTGTTTCCCGAGGCGCAGACCGTCGCGAGCGTGGTGGCGGCGGCCGGCGCCGACGACCCGCACGAAGCGGCGGGCCTCATCGCCATGACCCTGGGTCGCGCGGGGTTCGCGGACGTCGAGCAGGACGTGAGAGCGCTGTCGGGTGGTTGGAAGAAGCGCCTGGCCATCGTGAGGGAGCTGGTGCGCGCGCCGGACATCCTCCTCATGGACGAGCCCACGAACCATCTCGACGTGGAAGGCATCCTCTGGCTGGAGGGCGTGCTGCAGACGCACCCCCGCGCGTACGCGGTGGTGAGCCACGACCGCTACTTCCTCGAGAACGTCGCCGCGCGCATGCTCGAGCTGAGCCGCGCCTACGCCGGCGGCCTCCTGGAAGCGGAGGGCAACTACAGCGCCTTCCTCGAGAAGCGCGACGAGATCCTCCGCAGCGAGGCCGCCTACCAGGAGTCGCTGGCCAACATCGTGCACCGCGAGGTCGAGTGGCTGCGCCGCAAGGCGCGGGCCCGCACGACCAAGGCCCAGGCGCGCGTGAAGGAAGCGCACCGCAAGATCGACGAGCTGGCGGAGGCGCGCTCGCGCAATACCGAGGCCCGCGCTTCGGCGGGAATCGAGCTCTCCGCGTCCGGACGGCGCACGCGGCGGCTCCTGGCCGCGCGCGGCCTGGGGAAGGAGCTCGGCGGCAAGACCATCGTGCGCGAGCTCGACCTCGTCCTCACCCCGGGGACGCGGCTCGGTCTCCTGGGTCCCAACGGCAGCGGGAAGACGACGCTCCTGAAGATGCTCGCGGGCACGCTCGCCCCGGACGCGGGCCAGATCGAGCGCGCGGACAACCTGAAGGTCGTCGTGTTCGAGCAGGAGCGCGACACCCTCGATCCCGCGCTGAGCCTCAAGCGCGCGCTCGCGCCCGAAGGCGACGCCATCGTCTACCAGGGGCGGCAGGTGCACGTGGCGGGCTGGGCCAAGCGCTTCCTCTTCCGGCCCGAGCAGCTCGAGACGCCGGTGAGCCGCCTCTCGGGTGGCGAGAAGGCGCGCATCCTGATCGCGCGTCTCATGCTGCAGCCGGCGGACCTGCTCATCCTCGACGAGCCGACCAACGACCTCGACATTCCAACCCTCGAGGTGCTCGAGGACACCCTGGTCGAATTCGCGGGCGCGCTCGTCCTCGTCACCCACGACCGGTTGCTCCTCGACCGCGTCTCCACGTCCATCCTCGCCCTCGGAGAGGCGGATGGACGGGCGGGCCTCTACGCCGACTACACGCAGTGGGAGAACGAGCGCGCCGCCTCCGCGCCGGCCTCCCGCCGCGCGTCGGCCAAGGCCGCGCCGGCGGCGCGGCCGGCCGCGCGCGAGAAGCTCTCCTATCGCGAGAAGCGCGAGTGGGAGCAGATGGAGGCCACGATCCTCGCCGCGGAAGAACGGTTGGCCGCCCGCCAGCGCGCCGCCGCCGATCCCACGATCGCGTCCGATGCGGCCGCGGTGCACGCGCGCTACACGGAGCTGGAGGCGGCGCAGGCGGAGGTCGACCGGCTCTACGCGCGCTGGGCGGAGCTGGAGGCGAAGGCCGAGGCCGCCCGTTCCTAGCCGCCCGTCGAGCGCGCCACCGACATCGCGCTACAATTCCGCCTGTCTCCCTCGAGCGCGTGGACGTTCAAAGCCGGGATCTCCCTCCCGCGTGTTGGAGAGCCTCGCCTGGGAGTGGTGCTCCTTTGAATGAATGACCGAATGGAGAAGGGGACGCGGATCGCGGGGCGGCTGCCGGCCGGCGTCCGGATCCGCGACCTGGCCTGCCTCACGCACGATCGGGGAAGCCTGACCGAGATCTACCGCCAGGATTGGTGGCCACACGGAGCCGCGTGCCAATGGAATCTCGTCACCTCGCCCGCCGGCGTCCTGCGGGGCATCCACGTCCACACCAATGGCTCGGAGTACTACGCCCTGGTCAGCGGGCGTGCCCTGGTCGGATACCAGGACATTCGGCCCGGCTCGCCGACTCTCGGCCAGGCCGCGCTCATCGAAGTCGGTGGCGCGGGCCCCGTTTCCATCGTCGCCCCGCCCGGACTCGCCCATGGCGTTTACGGGTTGGAAGCATTCACCCTTCTCGTGGGCACGACCGCCATGTGGGACCCCGCCTCCGAGCTGGGGTGCCACTGGAAGGACCCGGGCCTCGAGATTCCCTGGCCCTTCGAGACCGCCTTCGTTTCGAGTCACGACGCGTCCCTCGGAGGCTTGCGGGGTCTGCTGTCCTCCGCTCCGCAGTACGATGCCGCTGGACGACAGGGTTAGGGCGTCGGCCGTGGCCATTCGCCAGGCCATCCTCAGGGCATCCAGGCGCGCGAATCGAGGTCACATCGGGTCGGCCCTGTCCGTGGCCGACCTGGTGGCCGGCATCGTCCATGCCCTCGATCTCGGCCGTCGCCCGGAAGAGGATCGCGACCGGTTCGTCCTCTCGAAGGGCCACGCCGCGCTCGCGTACTACGCCGGTCTCCAGCAGGTCGGCATTCTCGGCTCCAGCGCTCTCGACGAGTTCTGCGCGGACGGGAGCCGGCTCGCCACCCATCCCGACCGTGGTGTCCCCGGGGTCAGCTTCTCCACGGGGTCGCTCGGGCTGGGCGTCTCCTATTCCGTCGGGTCCGCTCTCGCGGCACGGCTCAGGGGATCGAGCCGAAGGACGGTCGCGCTCATGTCCGACGCGGAGCTGAACTGCGGGCTGACCTGGGAAGCGCTCATGTTCGCCGCTCACCACCGCCTCCATCGGTTCCAGATCGTGATCGATCTCAACGGGTCCCAGGCCTTCGGAGCGACGAGCGATGTTCTCGACCTACGGCCGATCGCGGCTCGACTGGAAGCGTTCGGGTTCCGGGTCGACGAAATCGACGGGCACGACCCGCGGCAGATCCGAGAAGCGCTGGAGATGCCTGCGGACGGGGATCGCCGCCCGCGGGCCACCGTGGCGTCCACGAAGCTCGGCCACGGAGTCTCCTTCATGGAAGGGCGGCTGGAATGGCACTACCGTCCGATGACGGATGACCAGTATCACCAGGCGATGCTCGAAGTCGGCCCCTCGTGCGACGAGCGCTCGTCGACGCGCTGATCGAGCTGGCTGCGCGCGATGAGCGCGTGGTCCTGCTCACCGCAGACCTCGGCTTCGCCTTCCTGGAGGCGTTTCGCGACCGGTTTCCGACGAGGTTCTTCAACGTCGGCGTCGCGGAGGACAACCTCATCGGCCTGGCCACCGGTCTGGGCGCGGACGGCTTCGTGCCCTTCGCCTACACGATGGCCGCCTTCGCGCTGCCGCGGGCGTTCGAGATCGTCCGCAACGGTCCGGTGGCCCATCGATTGCCGGTCCGGATCGTCGGCGTGGGAGGAGGCTTCGACTACGGCACGGACGGCCCGTCCCACTACGCGCTCGACGACCTTGCTCTCGCGCGGGCCCTGGGAGAGATCGACGTCTTCGTTCCCGCGGACGCGATTCAGGCTCGGGACGCGGTCCAGGCCATGTCCGGCTGCGCGGGCCCCGTGTACCTTCGCTTGGGGACCGAGCTGCGGGGGGTACTCCCGATTCCCGCCCGCGCGTTCGAACCCGGCCGCATCCGCACGCTGAAGGAAGGCGGACCCCGAAGCGACGTGTGTCTCCTCGCCCTGGGGCCGACGGCTTTCGATGCGCTGGAGGCCGCGCCCCTGCTGGAAGCCGCGGGGATCGTCACGACCGTCGTGGCCGTGTCCAGCCTCCGACCCCTGCTCGTGGAAGACATCATCCGCGTCGTTTCCGGCGCGCGGATGGTGGTCACGCTCGAGAATCACGCCGTCGAGGGGGGACTGGGTTCGCTGGTGGCCGAGGTCATGGCCGAAGCCCGACTCCGCCCGCGCCTCTGGCGCGCCGGTGTCACGACGCGGCGATTCGCCCCCGGACGCCCGTCGTACCTGCGCGCACAGCTCGGGCTCGACGCATCCTCCCTGGCTCGGCGCATTGGCGAGGCATTGCGAGAGCCGTGAGGCGCCTTTGTACCTACTTCGACGGACGCTACGCCCCGCGCGCGCTCTTGATGCTGCGGTCGCTTTGCGAGGTCGGGGAGGACGTGGAGGTGTGGGTTCTCGGACTGGACGAGAGGGCGCTGGCCCTGGCGCCGCACGCCCCGCCTCCGGTCCGCTTCGCCGCCCTCCCCGAGCTGCTGAGCGCCAATCCGGAGCTGGCGGCCGCGCACGCCTCCCCCGGGCCGGAGCGCGGCTGGCTGATGACCATCAAGCCCGCGTGGCTGGCTTTTGTCCTCGACCGAACGCCGATCGGAGAGCATCTCACCTACGTCGATGCCGACATGATGTTCCTCGAGTCCCCGGCCGCGGCCATCGACGAAGGCGCGCAGGCCTCCATTGTCCTCAGCCCGCAAAGGTTCACCGTCGGTCCGGCCCCGGAGCTCTTCTGGGGCCGCTTCAACGCCGGCTGGCTGGGACTGCGCCACGACGCCACCGCCCGGGCCTTTCTCGACGCGTGGCAACGGGACTGCATGGGGAGGATCTCCCCTCGGTACTCGAACCAGAAGTTCCTCGATCATGCCTCGAGCCTCTACCCGGATGTGTGCGTCCTCCGCCATCCCGGCGTGAACCTCGCGCACTGGAACGTGGGCGGCATCACCCTCGCCGAGAGTGAGGGACGCGTCCTCGTCGACGGCCGTCCCCTGATCTCCTACCACATGGCCGGGCTCTTTCCGCTGGTCTTCGGCCGATGCGCGACCGGAGTCACGGGTCGCGTCCTTCGGGGCGTCCTGGCGGATCGAGTCTATGCTCCCTACTTGCGACGTCTGCGATCGATCGCGGAGGAGCTCGGCATGGCTCCCGTGGAAACGCTCGACCGCGTGAACTGGCCTGAACGCTTCAAGGACCGCTGGCTTCACCGCGTGGCGCTCGGGCTCGGATGGGTACGAGGGGACGCGGTGCGGTTCTGACCACGATGGCGCCAGCGGCCGCGAGTCCGTTGGCTCCGGCCTCGGATTCGGGCGTGCTCCATCGGAGCGCCCTGGTGCTGGCCTTGCAGATCGTCATCCAGGCCAGGGGCTTGATCCAGGTTCCTTTCTTGACCCGGGCCCTCACTGCAGACGAGCTGGGGTCGCTGACTCTCGCGATGTCGATGGCGGGGACGGCGAGCGTGCTGGCCCTCCTCGGGCTGCATACTGGCTTTTTCCTCAACCTGGTGCGGCTCGAAGCGGCGCGCTCGCGTGCGGCCGTGGTGTCGGTCTTTGCCTTCGCGATACCGCTCGTCGGCGTCACGAGCCTGGCCACGACTCTTGCCCTCGCGGAAGGCCTGGGAGGACGATGGCTGCACGGCGTGCACTCGCTCGCCCTGCCGCTCGGGCTGCTGATCGCGGGGTCGGCGCTCCGCGAGATCGCGATGGTGGTCCCGCGGGCGCGGCAAGACGTCATGTTCTACTGGGCCAACAGCCTTTGGCTCCACTACGGCGGCCTCGTCGTGGGCCTGGCGCTCGTCCTGCGGGGACACGGCCCGGGTGGGTTCATCATCGGCCTGGGCGCGGGCGCGCTCGGTGGCGCCCTCGTGGCCCTGGCCTACTCGCTGCGCCGAACCCTCGGCCCCGCGACGTGGGACGCGACCTTCAGTCTCCAGGTGGCTCGCAGCTCCTATCCCGTCGTCCCCATGGCCCTGGCGCAAGTGTCGCTCCTGTCCCTCGACTACGTGTTCGTGTCGCGCTTCCTGGGATCGGCGGCGGTCGCGACCTACGGGCTGGCGTACACGTTCGCGTCACCCGTCATGCTGATGGTCGGCGTGCTCAACGTCACCTTGCTCCCGGAGTACGTGACTCGGCATCGCCGGGGCGATGCCGAGCTACTCGCCTTCGTCGAAGGCGTTCTGGCCTGGGGTTGGACGGTGGGGCTGGCCGCGGTGGCGGCGGCCACCCTGCTGGGCCCGGGCGTGATCGAAGCGGTCGCGGGCACGCCCTACCGGGCGGCGGGCGAGCTGCTCCCCGCCATCGTGGCGTCCTACGTACTGTTTGCCCTCGGCCAGGTGCTCCACATCGTCCGAAGCGCCCTCGTCGCCGACGTTCGCGCGTCTGCCGTGGTCACCGTCGTTTGCGCCCTCCTGAATGCCGTCGCCAGCTTCTGGGTCATCCCCACCTACGGGCTTCGTGGAGCGGCCGCCACGACGCTCGCAAGCTTCGTCCTGTACTTCCTCGCCATGGCCGCCGTGGTGAGGCCGATCCTTCCCGGGGCCGTCCCCTCGATGCGGCCCTGGCTCCCGATGCTGGGCCTGGCCGCCGTGCCCTTCGTGCTGCTCCTGGACTCTTCGCCTTTGACCCGGACGCTGTTGGCGGTCTGTCTTGGCGTCGCCGCGCTGTGGCGCCGGCGCTTCCCGCCGCTCCTTCGGCCCGCCGTCTATCGGTGATCGGGGTTGGTGGAATCGGCGAGCTCGGGCGGCGGCGCGTAGACGGTCAGTATTTCTTGGGAACGGTGACGTCGGCGGGCGGCGCTCCCAACGGCCGGTGTCGATCCGGGGCCGCCGCGTAGCGGGCGGCAACCTTCCAGGCCCCATCCGCCCGGACCCAGACGTCGGCGACGAAGAACTCCGCCGACTCCTCCTTCCCCCCGAGCTCGCCTTGCTGCGCGAGACGGAAGCTGACCACCGCCACCGTCCCCAGCTCGCGTACGGCCATCTCCGAGATGCGGAAGGAACGCAGGTGGAACTCCTGGACCGCGTTGCGCACCCAGTCCGCGGCCGGCACCGGATCCGAGGGCGCGAGCGCGCTTCGCATCTCGAAGGAGTCGCCGAGGACACGGGTGACGGCGGCCTCGTCGCGCCGGCGGACCGCCTCCATCCAATCGTTCTCGAGCCCCGAGAAGACCTGGACGAGGCGGGTGACGGTCGGAATGCGTTGGGGTGGCGGAGGCGGCTCCGCAGAGGCGAGGAGAGGGATCGCGATCGCGCACGCGGCGAGGACGCCGGACTTCATCACTCAGGCCCAGGGAAAGGGTCCCCGGCCGGGCCGGGGACCCTTCGACGGCAGCGTCGACTCAGAAGGACTGCGCGCAGAACCCGCCGGACGCGTTCACCCAGTTGCGTTGAATCAGCCAGTCGCGGCCCGCGAACGACATGTTCGCGGTGGCGCCGTTCGAACTCGTGTACTCGGTGCCGAACGTCCAGGCGCACTTGTCGGCGTTCTCCTCGCCGCGCCGGTCGTACCAGGCGTTGAGGTCGGGATCGGTGACCGCCTCCTCCAGCTCGTGGGAGACGATGGAAGCCATCCCGTCCGCGCCCGTGCTGCCGTTGGGTCCCGTGGTCTGCATCTCGCAGGCGGACGGGCACCGCGTGGGATCGCCGATGAACGCGTACTTGATGTCGCTGCCGCCGATCGTGCCGTGGGTGTGCCAGCCGCAGTACTGCGTGCAGAAGCCCGACGTCTCGTTCACGTCCGCGGAGGTGACGACGAAGTAGACCGCGCTGGTGTCCTTGGGGAGGCTGCCCCCATTGACGGCGGAGGCGACGATGCTCTGGATGTTGGCGTCGGTGAGGTTCTTGCCCAGCGAGTAGTTGTTGTCCGTGCTCCCCGCGTAGCTCACGGCATTGCTGACGTGGGTGCCGGCGCCGTCGTAGTAGGTCGTGTTGATATTGAAGTACGGAGTACCCCCGATGCCGGAGGCGAGGTCGGTCAGGATGTCGCGGGCGCTATCGGTCCCCGTCGGCCAGCTCCCGTACCAGATGATGTAGGTTTTCGTCGTGCCGAGGATCAGCGGACCGCCGTGATAGTTGATGCCGTTGGCGCGGATCGGCCTCGCCGCCTTGACCGCGCCGCTCCCCTGTCCCTCGTCATGGCCTCCGCCCTTTCCGTCCGGGGCGAGGTCCCTGTCCTTCTGCTCGCGCACGACCTGCGCGGACGTCGAAGCGACGAACGACAGCACGAATGCGAGCGCCAGCCCGATCGAGGTCTTTGCCTTCATGCCTTGGTCACCAAGAAAGAAAACCGGTCCTACGGTCGCCCCTCGTCTCTGGCGGGGAGTGGCGCCCCAAGCGCCGTCCTCGCCAGAAGGGGAGGTTAGGGGAGGGCCGGAAACAGGGGATTAACTCCCAGCGGGACGAAGGTGTCAAGCTTCGACATGCGGTCTGCGCTCGTCACGCTGTCCCTCTGGGGCGTCATGGTCGTCACCCCCGCCCTGCGCGCGACGGAGCGAACTTCGCCGCCGGGTGACAGATTCACCGCGGTTGGGAAGCGGGTCATAGATCAGGCCATCCGCGTGGTAGATCACTGAATAGACCAGTTCGTTTGCGCTCAGAAGACAGCCCTCGACCTGACCGCGATACTGCGCTTTCCGTGCTGCGGACGATGAAGCAGAAGGGGAAGGGCGTCATCGGGATGAAGATCCTCGGGGCCGGGCGTCTGCGCTCCCGCGTCGACGAAGCCCTTCAGTTTGCGCTGGCCCAGGACGTCCTGGACTGCTTCACCATTGGCGCCGAAAACGTCGGAGAGTTCCGGAACCTGCTCACTAGAATTCCAGCTGCCAGCGTCCGCGCGTAGGAACTCCCTGCCGTCAAAATACGTCAGTTCAATAGCTTGGACCGGTGTCTTAGAAAGCTCTTGACAAGCAGGACTGACATTTCATATATGATCATATATCATATAGCATCCTCGCGCGGTGAAGTCAGACGCTGGTAAGGAGGGCACTCGATGCCGACTCGTCAGAGACTCCTGGTCACAAGCGCACTGCTCGTCGTCCTCGGCCTCGCATGTCCCGGCGCATGGGCTCAGTACTCCAGCACGCTCGAAGGCACGGTCTCGGACCAGAGCGGCGCGGTCGTTCCCGCCGCCACCGTGACGACGTCCAACGAGGCGACCGGCGTCACCCAGAACGTGCTGACCACGTCCGCCGGGTACTACCGCTTTCCGGCCCTGCCCGGAGGCGTCTACACCGTCAAGGTGAACCTGACCGGCTTCAAGAACTGGACGCGTGAGCACGTCCGGCTCGAGTCCACCCAGACCCGGGCCGTGAACGTCACGCTCGAGGTCGGGAGCGCGACCGCGGAAGAGGTCAACGTGACTGCGGAAGCCCCGCTGGTCGAGACCTCGCAAGCGCGCGTCTCGCGCCTCATCGAGGAGAACCAGATCAAGGAGCTGCCCCTCGTCGGCCGGAACTTCTTCAACCTCGTCGTGCTCACCCCGGGCGTCACGGGCAAGGTGACGGGCGGCAGCCAGTCCTACGCGCAGTCCAACGCCGACCTCTACAACAACGAGTTCGGCGTGGGCATGAACGCGAACGGCGGCCGCACGGAGTCGAACAACTTCCTGGTCGACTCCTCCACGGTCAGCTCCAGCCAGCGCAGCGGCGTCGCCAACGTGAACCCGAACGCGGAGACGGTGGAGGAGGTCCGCGTGCTGGTGAACAACTTCTCCGCCCAGTACGGCCGCAACAGCTCGGTGCTCGTGAACGTCATCACCAAGAGCGGCGCCAACGACTTCCACGGCAGCCTGGGGTCGTACTACACGAACGACTCCATGCAGTCGAGGGACTACTTCCAGAAGCAGTCCGGGGGCACCATCCCCGACTTCAGCCGCAAGGAGATCTCCTGGGGCCTGGGCGGACCCATCCGCAAGGACAAGACGTTCTTCTTCATCTCCGGCGACCTCCTGCGCTCCACCGTCGCCGTCAGCGCCCAGCGGTCGATCCTGACGCCGCAGTTCATCCAGTTCATGCAGCAGCAGCGCCCCAACAACCTGTCGACGCGCGTCGCCAAGGATTTCCCGGCCTCGTTCGTCCCGGACCGGAACTTCCGTGCTGCGGGACAGATCCTGGGCTCGAGCTGCTCGGGCTCCGCCGCCATCGACTCGCCGATCGGACCCATCGCCTGCAACTTCCCGGTGACGGGCGAAGGCATCTGGAACGAGACCTCGCCGCGCCGCGGCTTCCAGTGGACGGCCCGCCTCGACCACAACTTCAACAACGGCAAGGACCGCATCTACGCCTCCTTCAACCGCACCACGACGGACAAGGTCGGCTTCGGCGTGCCCGAGGTCTACCCGGGCTTCACGGAGAACTCGCCGACCAACAGCATCAACCTCAACACGAACTACACGAAGGTCCTCACCTCGAACCTCGTGAACGAGATGCAGTTCTCCTGGGTGCGGCCGTACGGCGTGCTCTTCAACAGCCACGCCGACATCCCGGGCATCAGCGTCACCGGCATCAGCGGCTATCAGGTCGGCTGGGGTCCGAACATCTTCGTCCAGAACAACTTCAACTGGTCGGACGTCGTGACGTGGACGCGGGGCGCGCACTCGATGAAGTTCGGCGCGGGCTACACGCGCGAGCACGCGGACAACGACTCCGCGCGCGCGATCACGCGCCCGACGTTCAACTTCGACAGCGTGTTCGACTTCGCGAACGACCGGCCCAGCTCGGAGAGCCAGATCGCGATCGACCCGCGCACGGGAGCGGCTCCGAGCTCGATCAAGCGCTTCCACCGCACGCAGTCGATCTCGGCCTTCGTGCAGGACGAATGGAAGCTCAAGCCCAACGTCACCCTCAGCGCGGGCCTGCGCTACGACGGCTTCCTCAACATCTACGACGCGTCCGACGACATCATGACCAACATCGAGTTCCCCAACCGGACGGGCAACCTGCGCACCGATGTGGCCACCGCGCACATGGTGCAGCGGAAGTACTTCCTCAACGGCGGGCTCTTCAGCGGCGGCCAGCACTCGATCTCGCCCCGCCTGAGCTTCGCCTGGGATCCGAGCAACAAGGGCGTGATGTCGATCCGGGGCGGGGTGGGGCGCTTCTACGAGCGCATGTCGAACCAGATCTGGGACTCCGAGCACCAGAACCTGCCCGGCTTCGGGAGCACGTCGGTGACGATCTTCCAGCCCGTGCAGCCCCGATTCGCCTTCGGCACGTCGGCGACCCTGCCCTACAACTATCCGTACCCGATCGGCCTCACCTCGGGCGTGAATCAGTTCGGCGGCCTGCTCGCCGGCACGGGCAGCGTGATCACGGTGGACGGTGACATTCCCACGATGTACTCCGACAACTGGTTCCTCGGCGTGCAGCGCGGTCTCGGGCGCTACGTCGTGGTGGAGGCCAACTACATCGGCTCGCGCGGCAACAACCAGTACACGCGCTGGGACATCAACCGCTACAACGGCGACCTCCTCGACGGGCGGCTGGACCGCATCCTGCCCGGCTTCGCCGCCATCAACTACGCGCAGGCCATCGACAAGTCGCATTACAACGGGCTGGCCCTGGGGGCACGCGTCACGCGCAAGGACCTCAACCTCGGCCTCGCCTATACCCTGGGCAAGGCGATCGATCGTTCGAGCACGGCCACCCCGAACCAGCGTCCGGACGCGTACGGTCCCAACGACCAGGACGAGGGCCCGTCCGACTTCGACATCCGCCACAAGGTCGCCATGTCTCTCAACTACAAGCTGCCCGGTCCGGCGAGCGGCGCAGCGCGGGCGATCCTCGGCGGCTGGCAGGTCGGCGGCGTGCTGATCGCGCAGACCGGCACTCCCTTTAGCGTGGTGTGCCAGCGCGGTTTCGTGCCCGTCCGCAACGCCGCGGGCGCGATCGTCGGCAACAGCGGGTGCGACTACAACGCGGATGGCACCAACTACGATCGCCCCAACGTGCCGTCCTTCGGAGACTCCATCAGCGGCAGCAACCAGGACTTCATCAACGGCGTCTTCAAGGCCTCCGACTTCCCGGTTCCCGGCCTCGGCCAGAACGGCACGCTGGGACGGAACACCTTCTACGGGCCGCGCTACTTCAACGTGGACCTCGCGCTGATCAAGGGATTCAAGATCAGCCGCGCGGACCTGCAGCTTCGGGTGGAGTCGTTCAACCTCTTCAACACCGTGAACCTGCAGAATCCGGTCAACAACCTGAGCGACCCCCTCTTCGGGCGCTCGACGTCGGTGGCGACTCCGGGACGGATCATCCAGATCTCGGGCCGCGTCGCGTTCTAGCTCCGCGCTCGAGCGTCCACGGCGCCCCGGGACGACCGCGCGGTCGCTCCGGGGCGTTCGTCTTTGCGCGGACGGCGGCGGCCCCGTGCCGCGGACGTGACACACTAGGCGGGCGGCCTCGCCGCCGTCCCGCGTGGATTCGATCGACCTCCAGCCCTCTCCAGACCCGGAGCCCGCACCCGAGCCGCCGCGGAAGCCTGCGCGGCGCGCGGGGTTCGCCGTCTTCGTGGCCGCGGGGATCCTGCTCAGCCGCATCGCCGGCCTCGTACGCGAGCGGGTCTTCGCCCATTACCTGGGCAATTCCGACGCCGCCGGCGCCTTCAAGGCCGCCCTCCGCATACCGAATTTCCTGCAGAACCTCTTCGGCGAAGGCGTCCTCTCCGCGTCCTTCATTCCCGTCTACGCCCGTCTCCTCGCGGAGAAGGACGACGAGCTCGCCGGCCGCGTGGCCGGAGTGGTGGCCACGCTTCTCGCCCTCTCCGTGAGCGTGATCGTCGCCATCGGCGTCCTGGCCACGCCCGTCGTCATCGGCCTCGTCGCCCCCGGCTTCCAGGGAGAGGTCCGCGAGCTCACCGTCCGCGTCGTGCGCATCCTGTTCCCGGGGGTGGGGCTCCTGGTACTGTCCGCATGGTGCCTGGGGATCCTGAACAGCCACCACAAGTTCTTCCTGTCGTACGTGGCCCCCGTGCTGTGGAACATCGCGATGATCGCGACCCTCGTGATCTTCGGGGCGCGGCTCGGGCAGTACCCGCTGGCCATCGCCCTGGCCTGGGGCGCGGTCGTGGGATCGGCGCTGCAGTTCGGCATGCAGGTGCCGTTCGTGTTCCGTTACGCGCCCGAGATCCGCTTCGGTCTCGAGACCTCGCTGGCCCCCGTGCGCGACGTCTTCCGGAACCTGGGCCCCGTCGTCGTGAGCCGCGGCGTCGTCCAGCTCAGCGCCTACATCGACGGGATGATCGCAAGCTTCCTGGGCACCAACGCCGTGTCCGGCCTGGGCTACGCGCAGACGATCTACCTGCTCCCCATCGGTCTGTTCGGCATGTCCGTGGCCGCCTCCGAGCTGCCCCAGATGTCGCGGGCGACGGGGACGCCGGAGGAGATCTTCGCGGCCCTGCGCACGCGGCTGGAGCGCGGGCTGCGGCAGATCGCGTTCTTCGTGATCCCGTCCGTCGTCGCCTTCGTCGCGCTGGGGAGAAGGCTGGTGGCCGCGCTCTACCGCACCGGAGCTTTCGGCGAGCAGGACACGCGCTATGTCTGGTACATCCTCGTGGGCTCGACGGTGGGACTCCTGGCCGCGACCCTGGGCCGGCTGTATTCGTCCGCGTTCTACGCGCTCCGCGACACGCGCACCCCGCTCCGGTTCGCGGTCGTGCGCGTGGTCCTGACGGGCGCGCTCGGATACCTGTTCGCCTTTCCGCTGCGGCCGGCCATGGTGGCTGCGCTCGAGGTCATGGGCGTGCCTCTCCCCCAGATCGCGGGGGGCACGCTGGGCCTCGGCGCCATCGGACTGACCGCCTCCGCGGGTCTCGCGGGCTGGGTGGAGTTCCTGTTGTTGCGCACCGCCCTCGGATCGAGGATCGGCGGTGTCCAGCTCGCGCTGGGGTTCCAGCTGCGTCTCTGGCTCTCTGCCATCGTCGGGGCGGCGGTGGCGATCGGGGCCGACCGCGTGTACGCGCGATTCGCGGAGGGTGAGCGCGTGCTCATGCACCCGATCTCGGCCGCGGCGGTCGTGCTGGGCGTCTACGGCGTCGTCTACTTCGCGGGAGCGATCCTCGCGGGCGTGCCCGAAGCGAAGCGGACGATCGGACGGCTCCTGTAGAATTCGATCGACGTGCATCTTCCGCAGCGGAGCGAGGACGTATTTCATGATCCACCGCCGCATCGCCTGGGGCTTCGCGGCCGCCTTGCTGCTGCGCGCTCCCGAGGCGGCCCCTGCCGAGTGCGGGCCCACCGCGTACGACTGCGCGCTCTTCCACGTCGGACGGCACGAGTTCGGGGCCGCGATCCGGGACCTCGACCGGCAGCTCGCCGCCACTCCGCGGGACCTCAAGGCCCTGAACCTGTACGGCATCGCGCTCACGGGCGCAGGCCAGCGGGACGCGGCCAACGAGCGCTTCCGGGCCGCGGTCGCCCTCGACCCCGCCTTCTATCCCGCCCTCAAGAACCTCGGCGTGAACGAATACGACGCGGGCCACGACGCGGAGGCGCGCACGCACTTCGAGCAGGTCCTGCGGCTCGCTCCCGCCGACGAGATCGCGCACCTCTACCTGGCCGAGATCGACTACCGCGCGAAGCGGGGCCGGGAGGCGATCGCGCACTACGAGAAGACGGGGATGCGCTTCGCGCAGGACCCGGCGTGGACGCTGCACTACGGCCGCGCGCTGCTCGCGGCGGGCCGTACGCGAGAGGCGGTGGCCGTGCTCGACCGCATCCCCGCCGCGGAGGCCGCGGGCCGGTTCGACGCGGGTGTGGCCCTCGGCCAGGCGGGCGCGCGCGGAGAGGCGGCCCGCTTCTTCGGGTCCGCGCGCAAGGGCTACAAGGATCCCTACGCGGCCGGGTTCAACGAGGCCCTCATGCTCGTCGAGGCCGGCGACAACGAGGGCGCCATCCGCGTGGTCCGGGAGCTGATCACCGAAGGCAAGGACCCGGCCGAGCTGTACAGCCTGGCCGCGCGCGCCCTCGTGGGCGCAGGCCGCATCGACGAGGCCTACGACGCGCTGCGCCAGGCCACGCGGCTGGAGCCGAGGGCGTCCGAGAACTACGTCGACCTCGCCACCATCTGCGTCGAGCACGACAACTTCGACCTTGGGCTCGAGATCGTGGACATCGGCCTGCGCGAGCGGCCTGATTCCTGGGTCCTCTATCTCCAGCGGGGCGTCCTCCTCGCCATGAAGGGCCTGATGAGCGACGCGGAGAAGGAGTTCGAGAACGCGCGCCGCCTCGCCCCCGAGCAGCCGGTCCCGTACGCGGCGCTGGGCATGGTCTGGATCCAGGGCGGCCAGACGGAGAAGGCGGTCGAGGTGCTGCGGGCCGAGCTGCCCCGCCGCAAGGATCACGTGGTCCCGTACATCTTCGCGGTCGCCCTGCTGCGCTCGGGCGTGGAGGCGGCATCGCCCGCGGCCGCGGAAGCCGTCCGTGCCCTGCGCGCTTCGATCCGCGCCAACCCTTCCTTCGCGCCCGCGCACGCGGAGCTCGGGCGCCTTCTCCTGAAGCGGGACGAGGTGGACCCCGCCATCGTGGAGCTCGAAAAGGCCTCGACGCTGGATCCGGCCAGCACCCCCGCGCTGTACGCGCTCTCGCAGGCCTACCGCAAGAAGGGCGACACCGCGCGCGCGCAGGCCCTGCTGTCGCGCGTCAGCACCCTCAACGCCAAGGAGCGCGGCGACGACCCGGACGGCGAGCTCCGGCGCACGGTCGTGCGGATCGTGAGGGAAGGCACGACGCCGCCGCGCAAGCCGGCCGCGGAGCAGTAGTGCTCGCCCTTCTCCTCTGTCTTGCCCTTGCCCAGGCGCCGGTGCCGACGCACCGCGATCGCGGCATCGCCCTCTTGCAGAAGGGCGACGTGGCGGCGGCGCTGCCGGAGCTGCAGGCCGCGGTCGCGGCCGATCCCGCCGATGCCGTCGCGCAGGATTCCCTGGGCGTGGCCCTCGGCGAGTCGGGCCAGGTGGCCGCCGCCGAGGCCGCCTTCCGCGAAGCGGTGCGGCTCGATCCGCGGCGCGGGGAGGCCTACTTCCACCTCGGCGTGATCCTGGATCGCCTCGGGCGTGGCCAGGAGTCCGTGGCCGCCTACGAGGCCGCCTTGCGGCTCGATCCCGATTCCGTGGATGCGCGCTATGGCTTGAGCGTGGTCTCGGCGAAGCGGGGGGACCGGGACGGGACGATCCGGCTCCTGCGCGAGGTCACGGTGCGTGCGCCCCTCCTCGCCGACGCGCGGTACGACCTCGGGATCCATCTCTGGAACCGCTACCGCGCGGCGCGGGCTCTGCGCCAGCCCGCCGACCTGGAGGACGCGGAGCGCGAGCTCCGGAAGGCGGTCGAGCTGGATCCGACGCGGCCCAAGCCGCGGCTGGCCCTCGGACAGCTCCTGGCGGAGCGGCAGCGCCTGGATGAAGCCGTCGCGGAGCTGCGCAAGGCGGCGGCCCTGGCCGACCACGACCCGGCCTACGCCTACGACCTCGGCCTCGCCCTGCGACTGCAGGGCGACCTCGACGGTGCGGAGACCGAGCTCCGGGCCGCCATCGCCGGCGATCCCAGGCACGCCGACGCGCGGCGCGCCCTGGGCCTCATCCTGCGCGAAAAGGGAGACCTGCCGGCAGCGGCGGCGGAGCTGCGCGCGTCGGTGGCCGAGCGGCCGCGCGATGCCCAGGCCCACAACGTGCTCGGAAGCGTTCTTTCCAAGCTCGACGACACCAGCGGGGCCATCGAAGAGTTCCGGCTGGCGGCCGGGCTCGAACCGCGCCTCACCGAGGCGTACGTCAACCTGGCCCAGGCGCTGGCCAGGGCGGGACGCGGCGAGGAGGCGCGCGCGGCGCTGTCCGACGCCCAGGAGCTCAAGCGACAGGAGACGGCGCGGTCACGGGCGATGCTCCTGGTCGAGATGGCATCCAAGCAGCTCGACAAGGGCGAGAAGGGCGCGGCCGTCGCCAGCCTGCGCGAGGCCGTCTCCGCCTCCCCGGACTTCGCGGAGGCGCAGTACCAGCTCGGGCTGGCCCTGCGGCCGGCGCCGAACGCTTCCACGGAGGCGGGGCCCGCGGAGGACGCGCTGCTGGCCGCGGTGAAGCTGGATCCGAGCCACGCGGCCGCCCGCTACGAGTGGGCACGGCTTCTGGCCGCGCGTGGCGACGTGGTGGGGGCGGTGGACCAGCTCCATCGCGCGGTCGAGCTCCAGCCCAGCCTGGTCGCCGCGCACCGCGAGCTCGCGCGCATGGCCGCCTCTTCGCGTGACTGGGCCACGGCGGTGGTCGAGGGGCAGGCGGCGTTGGCCTGGGAGCCCGGCGATGCGCGGACGCGCTACGACCTCGCGGTGGCGCTCAAGGCGTCGGGCGACGTCGCGGGCGCGGCGCGCGAGCTGGCCCACGCGCGGAGGCTGGACGCGACCCTGCCCGCCGCCCTGCGCTGAGCGCTCAGTGCCGCGCGGCCACGATCCGTATCCGGTGGTCCGTGAACTCGTGGTGCATGCCGGGCGCTTCGTACTTGGGCATGTGGCAGCGCACGCAGTTCTCGCGTGCGACCGGGCACGCGCGTCCGAGGTGATCCTTGGCCGGGGTCGCCGCGATCCCGGGTGAAGCCGCCGTTTTTAGGTGGCAGCTCAGACAGCGCGCGTCGTAGGCCGCGGCCTCGCGGACCAGGGGCACGTGCGGATCGTGGCAGGACACGCAGGTGATCCGCGCATCGCCCGCGCCCCAGCATTTGCTCGACTGCAGGCGATTGGGCTGGGAGCGCAGCGCGGCGATGCCCTGCTCGCCCGCGAGCTTCACGTCCCAGAACGTCGCGTGGCAGGCGCCGCAGAAATCGACGGAGGCGGCCGGATCCAGCTTGGCCGGGTTCAGGATCGCGTCCAAGGCGGGCCCCAGCTTCTTCTGCTCCAGGGCCTCGACGTGCTTGCGGCCGGGTCCATGGCAGGCCTCGCAGGTGATGCCGGCGATCATCGCCTTCGGGTCGAACACCCCGGCCGCGGTCGAAGCCGTGTTGTGACAGGCGAAGCAGCGGCGCGCCTCCGCGTCGGGAATGGGCCGCGCCATCGCTTCGGCCAGGTCCTTCGGCGCCTTGATCGCGCGCGCGGGCGTGAAGTCGCCGCCGTGCTCCGAGAAGTAGCTGAGCCGCGCTTCCTGGAAGACGCCGCCCCGCTCGAAGAGGTACGTCTGGCCCACCTTGCCCGCACCGAAGGCCCAGACGAGCGGAGCGGACGACGACGACCCGTCGGAGGCGGTCACGGAGTAGAGGCTCTGCCCGCCGCTGGTCTCGATCGCGTAGGTGTGTGTCTGGGAGCGGAAGCGCAGCGCGGGATGGTCGCGCAGCGTGGGCGCCTCCGCCGCCCGCATGGCCGTGTGCGCCATGGACGTGCCGAGCTGCGACCGCGCGTGCGACGCGTGGCAACGTGCGCAGGCGGCGGGGCCGAGAAAGTCCGGGCGTGGCGCCGTGGCCTGGGTCGGCCAGAAGCCCGGGCCCTGCACGCGGTCCGCGGTCGCCATCTGCGCCCCGGCCGCGGCGGCCGCGGCGAGGACGGCCCCGCTCGCCACCAGCACGGCCCGGACGGTCATGGGCGCGGCGGAGCCGGACGTCCGGCGGCAGGAGCGGGCGTGCCGGCACCCTGTTCCAGGGCGACGATCCGGTTGGCGGGGCCGCCGGGAAACACCTCACGATCGCCGCCCGGCCACGCCACCTCGATGCGGTCGTAGCGCGCGTCGTCGGCGAGTCCGAAGTGCAGGCGGGGGTCGTTCTGGGAGACGTAGCTCGAGCCCGTCTGGGCTTCGCCGGAGACGCGCCGCCCGCCGACCGAGACCGTCACGCGCGCGCCCACGGCGTCGCGGTTGCACTTCACGCCGCGCAGCCGCACGAGCAGCCAGTTCTTGCGCGGGCCGAAGTTCTTGAGCAGGCTCGGCGGCGCGCCCAGGTTGCCGACCACGACCTCGAGGGAGCCGTCGTTGTCGAGGTCGGCGGCGGCCGATCCGCGCGACGACCGCGCCTCACCGATGGCGGGCCCGGCCGCGGCCGAGAGGTCCTTGAACTTCCCGCCGCCCACGTTCCAGTAGAAGAGCCGCGGCTGGTGGAACCACAGGCCGGGCGTCTTCTCGACTTCGGGATAGACGTGGCCGTTGATCATCAGCAGGTCCTTGCGGCCGTCGTGGTCCACGTCGAGGAGGTGCACGCCCCAGCCCACGTAGTCCATGTACCCGCCCAGGCCCGACTCGAACACGCGGTCCTCGAAGGTACCGTCGCCGTTGTTGTGGTACACGTTCGGCACGTCGTCGCTGAAGTTCGTCTTCACGATGTCCACGTGCCCGTCTTCGTCGTAGTCGGCGACCGCCACCCCCATCCCGCCCTGCTCCTGGCCGTCCTGGTTCAGCGCCACTCCGGCCAGGAGGCCGATCTCCTCGAAGGTGCCGTCGCGCTTGTTGTGGTACAGCAGGCTCGGGGTGGAGTCGCAGGCGACGTACACGTCCGGGTAGCCGTCCTCGTCGAAGTCGGAGGCGACGGCGGTGAAGCCGTAGCACGACTTGGCCCCGGCGATCCCGCTGGGCACGGACACGTTCGTGAACCGCCCGCCCCCGTCGTTATGGAAAAGCTGGTTGCGCGAGAAAGGCAGGCCGCGGGGACCGCACATCACCGGAATGCCCTTCCACAGGCAATAGCCGCCGGAGCCCGGCTCCGGCACCTTGGCGCGATCGAACTCGAGGTAGCTCGTCACGATGAGGTCGAGCCTGCCGTCGAGGTCGTAATCGAACCAGGAGCAGCCGGTATCCCAGCGCGGATCGGCGGAGCGCAGGCCCGCCGCCTCCGTCGCGTCGACGAACCGGCCGTTCCCCTCGTTGCGATACAGCACGCTCCGGCCGTAATAGGTGACGAAGAGATCGGCATCGCCGTCGTTGTCGTAGTCGGCGGAGCAGACGCCCTGGCCCCATCCCGTGCGCGCGAGCCCCGCCGCTTCCGTGACGTCCTGGAACTTCAAGCGGCCGAGGTTGCGATACAGGTGCCCGGTCGCGTGCGCGCCCGCCCCGTCACCCTCGAGCGTGGTCCCGTTGGCGAGGAACAGGTCCATCCATCCGTCACCGTCGAAGTCGAGGACGGCGACGCCGCTGCCCGTGGTCTCGAGGATGTACTTCTTCGCGCCTTCGCCCCCGGAGACGTTCGGCGCGGTGAGGCCGGCCTCCGCGGCGACGTCGCGAAAGTCGACGGTGATGGGGGGAAGGCTGGTTTCGATCCGCTTGATGCGACGGGCCGGACGGCGGGATCCCATGCCCTGATAGGCCTCGAGGGCGGCGCCGCCCGCGAGCAGGAGGACAAGCCCGAGGGCGACGCGCGGTGACGGCGACCCGGACATGGCGCGCGCCCTCTCCCCTGGGGAAGCTACGCCGGGCGCAGGTCCGTCCGGGTCAGCGGGAGCGTGCGGACGCGCTTGCCCGTGGCCGCGAAGATGGCGTTGCACAGGGCCGGGATGGCCGGCGGCAGCCCGGGCTCGCCGAGGCCGGTGGGGGAGTGGTCGCTGTCCTTGAAGTGGACCTCCACCGGAAAGGACTCGGGCATGCGCAGCAGCGGGTAGTCGTTGAAGTTGCCCTGCTTCGCGTGCCCGCCCTCGATCGTGATCTCCTGGTGCAGGGCCTCGCTCACCCCGTCGAGGACCGAGCCCTGGATCTGGTTGATGGCGCCGCTGGGATTGATGATGGGACGGCCCACGTCGCCCGCCACCCAGAACTTGCTCACCTTCACCTTGCCCGTGGTGTCGACGCCGACCTCCGCCACCTCGGCGAAGTAGCCGGCGTGGCTGTAGTGGAAGGCGATGCCGAGGCCGGTGCCCTTGGGCAGCTTGCGGCCCCAGCCCGACTTCTCGGCCACCAGCTCCACGACCCCGCGCATGCGGCCGGCGTCGTACGGCGCCTTGCCGTCCGGATTGGTGACGATGCGCGGCTCGCCCAGGAGGTCGAGACGCAGCTGCACCGGGTCCTTGCCCGCCGCCACCGCGATCTCGTCGAGGAAGGACTGGAAGACGAAGGCGAGGCCGTTGCTGCCCGGCGCGCGCAGGGGACCGGTGGGAATTCCGAACGGCATGATGTTCGTCTCGAGGCGCAGGTTCGGGACGAAGCGGGCCGGGAACTCGGTGTCGTTGAGGCCGGCGCCGCTGGCGAACGTCTCGCCGTCGCCGAACGTGACGAAGCGGTTCTTCCAGGCCACGATCTTTCCGGAGGGGGCCACCGCCGCCTTCAGGAAGTGGAAGCCGGCCGGCCGGTAGAAGTCGTGGTGCATGTCGTCTTCGCGCGTCCACACCAGCTTCACCGGCGCTCCGCCCGCCTGCTTCGAGATGGCGGCCGCCTCCGCCATGAAGTCGTTGCGGAGCCGCCGCCCGAAGCCGCCGCCGATGCGCGTCATGTGGATGGTGATCGCGTCCTCGGGGATCTGCAGCGTTGCCGCCACGAGCTTGCGTCCGGGCTGGGGGAGCTGCGTCGGGGCCCAGAACTCCACCTTGCCGTCCTTGTAGTGCGCGGTGCAGTTCTGCGGCTCCAGCGGGGCATGGGCCAGGAAGGGATACGAGTAGGCCGCCTCCACCACCTTCGCCCCGCCCGCCACCGCGGCGTCGAAGTCGCCGTCGTTGCGCAGGGTCTTGGTCGGCGGCTGGGAGACGAGCTCGGCCGCGCGCTTCGCGAAGCCCTCGCTGCTCTGCTGCGCCGTGGGATGGTCGGCCCACTTCACGACGAGCTTCTTGCGCGCGGACTGCGCGTTCCACCAGGTATCGGCCACGATGGCCACGCCGGGGAGGAGGCCGTCGAGCTTCTCGCCGCCCTCCACCACGAAGGCGTGCTTCACTCCGGGCAGGGCCTTGACCTGCTCCAGGTTCGCGCTGGCGACCTTGGCCGCGAACACCGGCGCCTTCTCGTAGACGGCGTGCAGCATCCCCGGCACCTTCACGTCGATGCCGAAGAGCGGCTTGCCGGTCACGATCTTCGGGTTGTCCACGCCGGGGATGGCCTGGCCGATGACCTTGTAGTCCTTCGGGTCCTTCAGGGGAACGGTCGCGAGCTCCGGCGGCGTGAGCGTCGACGCTTTCGTGACCAGCTCCGTGTAGCGCAGCGTGCGTCCCGTCGGCCGGTGGCGCACGGTCGCGCTGACCGCCTCGCACTCCGCTTCCGGCACGCCCCACGTCTCCGCCGCCGCCTTGACCAGCAGCACGCGCCCGGCCGCGCCCACGCGGCGCAGGTTGTCCCAGTTCGTCGGCGTGCCCGTGCTGCCGCCGGCGTACTGCGGGCCGTACTTCGCTTCCTCGCTGTCCGCCTGCTCGATCTTGACGTCCTTCCAGTCGACGCCGAGCTCCTCCGCGATGACCTGTTGCAGGGACGTCTTGATGCCCTGGCCGACCTCGGGGTTCTTGGAGACGATGACGATGCCGCCCTCCGGCGAGATCTTGATGAAGGGGTTCGGCGCGAAGACGCCGTCGGCCTGGGCGACGGCCGGCCCTTCGAGCTCGTACGCGAGGAGCAGCCCGCCGCCCGCGACGAGGGACACCTTCAGGAAGGCGCGGCGATCGACAAGCAGGGTGTCCATGGCGCCTCCTTACTCGTCCGACCGCGTGGAGTGGACAGGCGGCTCGCCCGCGGCCTGATGGATGGCCGCCCGGATGCGCACGTAGGTCGCGCAGCGGCAGATGTTGCCCGCCATCGCGCGGTCGATATCGGGATCGGTGGGCCGCGGCGTCGTCTTCAAGAGCGCCGCCGCCGACATGATCTGGCCGGCCTGGCAGTAGCCGCACTGCGGCACGTCCATTTCCGCCCACGCCTTCTGCAGCGGATGCGTGCCGTCCGCCGAGAGTCCCTCGATCGTGGTCACCGTCTTGCCCGCGACGGTGGCGATGGGGAGGACGCACGAACGCGTGGCCACGCCATTCAGGTGCACGGTGCACGCGCCGCACTGCGCGATACCACAGCCGAACTTCGGGCCCTTGAGGTCGAGCACGTCGCGCAGCACCCAGAGCAGGGGCATGTCGGCGGGCACGTCCACGGTCGCGGATTTGCCGTTGACGGTCAGCGTGTAGGGCATCGGCGGCCTCTTGCTTTAGACGATGGGATCGACGTTCCGATCGTTCCTATATCATATGTTTTGCGGCCGGCAATGCTGGGCCCGGGGGGACTGGAGGACATGCAATGACGAGAGCCATGACCGCGACCGTGACGCTGACGCTGCTGACCGCGGCCGCCGCGGTTGCCCATCCGCACTTCAACAAGTCGGTCACCGCCAAGCTGCCGTCGGGCGTGGACGCGACCATCACCTACAACACGACGCCGGCGAACGAGATTCGCGCCACCGAGGCCGCCGTGGGGACGTTCGTGACCCCGCGGCGTCCGACGTTGAAGCTGTCCGGCGAGATCAAGGCGGGCGCCGTCACCGTGCCCGCGGGCGAGTACACGATCGGCGTCATCAAGAACTCGGAGAGCGACTGGACGATGGCGCTGTATCCGGGCGCGCCGCCCCGGCCCCCCGAGGTGACCGACGTGGCCAAGACGATCAAGCTCGAGTCCGCGTTCTTCACCGATCACGGCACCGCCGAGCACATGCTCATCGACATCTCGCCCGGGGCCGGGAAGTTCGCGGGCCGCGCGGTCCTGACCCTGCACTTCGGGCACCTGTTCCTGGCCGGAGCGTTGTCTTAGAAAAAGTACGCCCAGGAATCATTAACGGAACACCACCGGTCCCGTTACGTAGACCCGCCCAAGTAGGGGCCTGTCCGGGGGTGGGTCTCCGCCACGATTCAATGGGGTGAACGCATGAACAGAGTTTCCGCTCTCTGTCTGCTCGCGGCCGTCGCCGTAGGACCGGCCGCCGCCGGTGCCAGTCCCGCCGCCGCGGAAGCGCGCGCCGGGCGCCACTTCGAGTGGACGACGAAGTCGCCCGAAGCCAAGCGGCTGCTGGGCGAGCTGCAGTCCCGCATCGAGAGCTTCCAGTTCGGCCCGAGCAACGTCGACCTGGCCCAGAAGCTGGTGGCCGCCGACCCCAACTTCGCGATCGGACAGTACTACCTCTCGGCCGTCCTTACCGACCCCGCGGAAGCGGAGAAGCAGTACGAGAAGTCGCGCGAGCTGGCCAAGACCGCTTCCGAAGGCGAGCGCCGCTTCATCGAGGCCATGGCGCCGGCACGCCTCAACCAGGGCGTGGATTTCGCCAAGGCGATCCCGCCCCTGGAAGCGCTCGGCCAGGACTACCCGGGCGAGCGGCTGATCTACGTGATCCTCGGCCAGCTCCAGAACGGCGACGGCCGCGGCGACAAGGCGCTGGTCGCGTTCCAGAGGGCGCGCGAGCTGGGGCCGAGTCCGCGCGTCAACGCCTTCATCGCCAACGACGACCTGCTCAAGGGGCAATACGGCAAGGCGCGCGCCAGCCTGGAAGCGGTCGAGAAGAGCCTTCCCCAGGGCTCGGTGCCCTTCGCGGTGCGCTTCGGCATCACGTTCAGCCACATCTACGAGGGCAACACCGACGCCGCGCTCAAGTCGCTCGAGACGTATCTCGCCGAGTACAAGGCCAACGGGCTCGATCAGCAGTTCCCGGAGGTCTTCGTCTGGAACGCGATGGCGCGCATCAACCTGGAGTCCGGACGGCTGGAAGAGGCGCTGAAGGACTACGAGAAGGGCTACCAGAGCGTGCCCGGCAGCAGCATTCCCGAGGACCAGAAGCAGACCTGGCTGGGCCGGCTCCACCACGGCAAGGCGCGCACGCTCGCGCGCATGGGCAAGCACGAGGAGGCCTGGGCAGAGGTCGAGACGGTGCGGAAGATGATCATCCAGGGCGGCGAGGCGGGACGGCAGTACTGGCCGGCGTATCACTACGTCGCGGGCTACGCGAAGCTCGAGGCCGGCGACTACCCCGCGGCGCTGGAGCACCTCCTGCAGGCGGACCCGAAGAATCCCTTCGACCTCGTCCTGCTCGGCCGGGCCTACGAGAAGGTCGGGCGGAAGGACGAGGCCCGGAAGACGTACCAGAAGGTGCTCGACTCGCAGTGGGCGGGCATCGAGCGGCCCCTGGCCTTCCCCGAGGCGAAGAAGAAGGTGTCGGCGCTGTAGCTTTTATCTCAGGGGGGGAACTCTCTCGTCACCCACGATGGGAGACAGCTCCCCCCCTGAAACCCCCCGTCGGCCAGCGCCGCTCCAACGAGCGGCGCTGGCCTCACTGGTCGGCTTGCCTCAATATCGCCAGCTCTTCAGATCTGCTCCCGGCGGCGCCGACTTCTCGATGCGCTCCACGATCTTCGGCGCGAACATCTGGTGATAGCGCAGGCGTGAGATGGCGTTGGGCCGTGTCGGGTCGCCGTTCCAGCAGTGCTCGGCCCGGTCCCCGTAGGCGACCTCACCTCCGTAAGCGGGGTCGCGCGTGCTCTTGAGGAACTCCTCCACCAGGTACACCGCGTCGTTCAGGTAGTAGTTGTCCATGTCGCCGACGTAGATCGACAGCTTGCCCTCGAGCTTCCTACCCAGCCCCTTGCCCCAATCGCGGCGAAGGATGTAACCGAGGTCGTAGTTCTCGCGCCAGTGCGCGGCCACCTGCGGGTCGATCGCGCCCGTGCGCTTGTCC
>WNFM01021044.1_pt3 | contig 44578 bp, 35 predicted proteins | sample 5400271 | NCBI WGS metagenome assembly WNFM01 (sample SAMN13153352, study PRJNA577476) | soil metagenome | isolation source: 60 cm saprolite on Douglas fir-dominated hillslope | place: USA:California | collected 2013-09-17
GATTTTAATAATAGTAATAAATTGCAATGGCGCTATGTCATTCGCAAAGGTGTGGTCTGGCAAATAGACGAGGTTGCTGGCGATTACACTCCCCAAACTGAAGACGAAGCTGCCGTCCTGGAACTTACTGGCTCAGAACATCGAGACTAATTTATTGATATCAGTCTGATCCCGAGGATATTATCGCGGACTATGTGCAACAGGTGCAGTCTGGCAAGCTAGACATTGCTATACCTGTACCTGGTGCCATGCTGGGATTAATGTCCTTAGAGGTTGCATAGGGCTGATGAAGCCGTGGCCCCACGTGCTTTCATTGCATGAGCGTATCTTTTGAACTGAAGGCGTGGTCGGTTAGCTTTGCCAGAATGCAAGGACCTCTTTGGACGATGAGCGATGCACCCATGAGTAAGCTACTCCAGACAACCAGGATGAGCAGCGGACCGAAAACGATATGCACACGCATATAGTCGTCAAACCTATACCCCCCTAATGTTGTCACGATGAGAGCGTACAGTACCACAAGCGCAATTGCTCCCATCTCTAGTACTGTCTGATGAGACTTTGTCCGCCGCCAACATAGTAGGAGCAACCAGATTACCACGCAGAATGGGAAACATGCATTCCAGTTGTACAGTACACGATGAATGAACTTGAGCCAGGCTAGCGGTGCTTCAAATGGTCCAGGAATACTTACCCTGGAGGAATCATAGTAACTTGTCAGTGATGAGAAGGAAACGGGGACAGATTTGAGTAGAAACTCTATCGGGTTGTGCATAATAATAGCGCGGGCGAAATTACCTGCAGGCGCATAGTTATCGCGTGAAAGTTCCGGTATGTAGGGTAAGATCTGGTAGGGATCTTTACCTACTCGTGCTACGTAGATATCGAGCTTCCGGCTAATCTGCGCGTACTCGGTAGGCGCTTTATCCTGCATGTCATACTGAAGTACCTTGCCCATTAAATTAAAATTTTCTATCGATGTCAGCCCAGGGTACTGGTTCAACTGCGAGTTGATGACAATATAGCTTCCCATGACCGCATAGATGAGAGCTAACGAAATGAGCACATGGCGGAGCAGGCGGCGACCAATGCCTCGGCGTGCCGCTACTAGCAGTAGATAGGCGAACAATGGCACTGGCATATAGACCCACTCTGGACGAGTAAGCAACAGCGGCAGAGCACATATCACAATGAGCCAAAAAGCACGCACTTGTACTGTACGTATGAAGTATGTAACCGCCAGGACTAATGTTATGAGGAGCCAGAGAGATAAGCCTTCAGACATTATTGGCTTGACATAGGAGAGGAGAACAAGGTTTGTGCCCACGAGCAGGCCAATGAGGAATGCAAGCCAGGCGCGTCGTAACAAGAGTATCGCTAGAATGTAGACCTCCAACGTTGCCAGGATAAAGAGGACAGCCTGTGCGATACTAACAGCCATCAGGTTGCCTTGTCCCGCCAGCGCATAGACGAGCAGGATCAAGAGAGGGTAACCAGGAAGACGCCAGGTATCGACCAGCAAATATGGATGTGTCTGAATGCGATCTACCACATGGAGATAAGCAGGAGTATCCGCGTTCAACTCAGGTCGAAGATAGTTGAGGTAGTAGGCCACCGTTGTGATGATGGTCAGCAAGAGGAGGAGTGCAGCAAAGCAGAAGTATTTATGCGTGTGCCAGTCTTTGATCAACCATCTTACAAAAGAGCGAGATGGACGGCATAGGCGTTTAGGATTGAGAGAAACAGAGTATGTTTGTTGAGATGGTATATGGGAAGAATCAGCTCCTGAATCAACAGACCTAAGATCTTTCATCGAAGAGGCTCCAAATCTACGCTAAAAAATGACATTATTTTTCCAAAATTGACGTTTAGGCAAAATAAACCAGTAGCATCCTCATATTTTATATTATGCCATGTCAAATATATTGAAGCATATGAGCTTTAAGCGTCGCAACTGTATGGAGTAGATTACGCATGGACACAAATCCTTCCTATCCATGTTCTGCGCTTGAGCGTGAAAGTTGGGCCTGGCCCTCTTGATTGTAGGTACAGTATTGGTGTGGCAGCGACCATGCTGATCCTTTTCCTTACTCCCTGGAATGAACGCAGAAATTCCGAGAAAGTGTTGCAGGGAGAACCGAAATGTACCAGGAAGTAGACAGCATGAACAGGTAAGGTGATATAATTCCAGAAACGAAAGAAATGCCCCGGTATGTTTTGTTGCATACGGGGGTAATTTCCATTTTCCCTCTCCTTAAATTACTTAAAGAAGGTTGTTCATGCCAGAAGATTGGAATGTATTGATTGTGGGTGGTGGTCCCGCGGGCCTGGCCGCCGGTGAAGCGGCCGCGAAACAAGGAATGCGCACGTTGATCCTGGAACGCCAGCACGAGATTGGGTATCCCATTCATACCAGTGGTGGAAGTTGGGTGAGTGATATGCAAGCGCTGAATATCCCTATGCATCTCTATCACCCCATTAACAAAGTCGTTTTTGTTTCTCCCCAGCGAGAAGTGCCCTTGCATTACAATCCAGCGGTGGCATGTGTCATTGATGTGCGCGGACTCTACCAGCACCTGGCGAACAGGGCGGTAGCTGCCGGTGCGACTTTACGCGTCAATCATACCGTTGAGCAGACACTGTTAGAAGATGGTCATGTGTGTGGGGTGACGGTGAAGAATCATGTGAACGAACGTATGCCTATACGCGCAGCGGTGACCATTGACGCAAGCGGTTTCTCACGTCACGTAGGTGTACGTACTGACATGGGTAAGGCCTTCAAACGCTACGGTTTTGGTGCTGAGTACGATATGTACGCGCCGAACTATCCCCAGGACGAGTTATTCTTGATAATGGGCAGCCAGTTTGCACCGCGTGGATACGCGTGGGCGTTCCCTCGTGGCAATGGCCGTGTGCGCCTGGGCGTAGGTGTGCTGCATCCCGATTGTGATGATGATGCGCGTGTTTATCTTGATAGTATCGTGCACGATCTTCCCCAGTTAACTGATACATTTAAGGACGCCAGCCCCATTGAATACCACACGGGACTCTTCCCTTCTGAAGGACCATTGGAGCACTTCTCGCGCGATGGTCTGTTGTTGGCTGGTGACGCAGGTGGTCATGGCTCTACCCTGGTGGGTGAGGGTATTCGCTTTGCGATCTATTCTGGACAGATGGCTGGCAGCGTTGCTGCTGAAGCTGTGAAAGCGGGCAACACCTCCGCGACTTTCCTGGACCGCTTCGACAAAAAGTGGCGGGCGCGCTTTGGCCGTGATATGGACATCTCCTATATGATTAACAAGCGCATCACTCATTATAGCGATGAACAGTGGGATAATGCGCTCGACCTCATGAAGCGGCTTACGCCTGCGCAGATGGCCCAGGCATTGCGCGGAGATTTTAACGCTGGTCTGATCATGGGTATACTTGCGCGTAACCCGGGTCTGATCGCTACAGGCGGTAAGAAATTCCTCGATATTATCCTCGAGCGCATCAATAAGCCAGCACCGCAAACAGTAGAAGGCTAAATAGTTCCTCTGCCTTCAAAAGGGAATATTTAGTACTGGCGCAATGTTGTAGTTCATAGACAAGCATCTATATCTAATCCAGATATTGCCGTATCTGGATAACTTCAAGGAGCTATTTGTGCAAGAATCACTAACTCAACCCAATATCAAACAGGAAACGATAAAGATGTATGCCACGACATGGTGTGGCGATTGCCGTATGGCCAAACGCTGGTTTGATGGTCATGCTATCCCTTATGAATATATTAATATTGAAGAGGATGAGCAAGCCGCAGAATATGTGATACGTGTGAATCAAGGCAAGCAAAGTGTTCCTACCATCCTCTTCCCGGATGGTTCTATACTTGTCGAGCCAAGTGCCCGAGAACTGGCAGCAAAATTCGCCGAGTAATGGCATAATAGATAGTGCCCTCACTTTTTTGTGGGGGCATTATCATTTGTTTTTGCACAAGGAATATCTAATGGAAGAACGCACATCACTTGACCTGGCTCAACAGTCAAACGCAACGGGCGATATGGATACTGAGGCATTTCGTCGTTATGGTCATCAAGTGGTAGATTGGATGGCAGATTATCTAGCAGGAGTCGGGGAGTATCCTGTGCTAGCACAGACAACGCCGGGAACTCTGCGCCACTCTTTGCCTACTCACCCACCAACGCACCCAGAGGCTATGGAAACGATTCTGGCGGATTTTGATCGACAGATCATGCCTGGCATTACCCACTGGAACTCACCGGGCTTTATGGCTTATTTTGGCATCACCGGTTCTGGTCCGGGTATCCTGGGTGAAATGCTCTCCGGTGTTCTGAACGTTAATGCCATGTTATGGCGTACATCACCAGCTGCTACAGAATTAGAGCAAGTGACGCTCGATTGGCTCCGCCAGATGCTTGGTTTGCCTGATTCCCTGTTTGGTGTTATCAATGATACGGCTTCGTCGGGTGTACTCTATGCCCTGGCGGCAGCGCGTGAAGCTATACCTGATCTGTGTATTCGCCAGCAGGGCATGGCAGGTCGGCCCGAGGTGCCACGCTTGCGCTATTATGCTTCGCAAGAGGCTCACTCCTCGGTTGAGAAGGCAGGAATTGTGCTGGGTGTTGGTCAGGAGGGGCTGCGTAAAATTGGCGTTGACCACGAGTTTCGCATGGATGTAGCGGAACTGGAACGCGCTATCCAGGAAGATATAGCCGCTGGCTGGCGGCCTTTTGCCGTGGTTGCCACGGTTGGTACAACCTCGACTACAAGTGTAGACCCGGTGCCCCAGATTGTGGATATTTGCGAACGCTATGGCCTCTGGTTACATGTCGATGCTTCCTATGGAGGTTCAGCAGCAGTTGATCCCGCTATGCAATGGGTGCTTGCTGGCTGCGAACGCGCCGACAGCATTATCATCAATCCACATAAGTGGCTTTTTACCCCTATCGATTGCAGCGTCTTTTACACACGCAAGCCAGATGCGGTCAAGGCTGCTTTCAGTCTTGTCCCCGAGTATCTGCGCAGTGCAGAGAGTATAGGTGAAGATGCTCCCATCAACTTGATGGATTATGGCACTTCGCTTGGACGCCGCTTCCGCTCTCTCAAGCTCTGGATGGTCTTGCGTTACTTCGGTCAGGAGGGTCTGGCTGCGCGCATTCAAGAACATAACCGCCTGGGCCAGCTTGCTGCTGAGTGGGTCGACGCTTCACCCGACTTTGAACGCCTGGCTCCTACGCCCTTCAGTGTAGTTTGTCTGCGGGCTCATCCCCAGGGAATGGATGACGAGGCACAGTTGCAAGCCCTGAATGAGCGCATTATGAATCGTGTGAATGCTGCCGGTCACTATTTCCTTTCACATACCAAACTGCATGGTAAATATACCATTCGTATTGCCATCGGCAACTTACGTACCACAGAGCAGGACGTGCGCAATGTGTGGGAGGAGCTTAAGGCCGGGCTTGCCGTCGAGTTAGAGGCACAAAAATGATACCTGATGGTATGGTTGAATTGCAGGTATATGCGCAGATTGTGTGGGGAAAACCCATGTCATTAGTGTAAAGTACCGCATTGCTGAAGCCAGCGGCTTCAAGCGATTTGATAAAGATTAAAGAGGTGAATGTATGCGCATGCATCCAGGTTTACAAAATGGTCCTATCTATCTTGATTACAACGCGACCACGCCGGTTGATCCCGCTGTTGTTGAGGCGATGTTGCCCTATCTCTCCACCCATTTTGGCAACCCATCTAGTACGCATCGCTATGGGCAGGAGGCCCACCAGGCGCTGGATCTCGCGCGCCAGCAGATAGCGCAGTTGCTAGGCTGCGCTCCTGGTGAAGTGGTTTTTACGGGTGGTGGCTCTGAAAGCGATAACCTGGCTATTCGCGGCATCGCCCTGTCTCGTCGTGCCTCCGGTAATCACATTATTACCCAGATTACCGAGCATCCCGCTATACTCAATATCTGCCGAGCTTTGGAGCGTTTACACGACTTTCGCGTGACGTATTTGCCTGTCGATGAATATGGGCGTGTCAGACCAGCAGATATTGCTGCTGCGCTTGGTCCACAGACTATTTTGATCAGTATTATGCATGCTAATAATGAAACCGGGACGCTTCAGCCTCTCGCCGAAATTGCCGAGATGGCTCACCGTCACGGCGTCCTCCTGCATACCGATGCTGCGCAGTCGGTGGGCAAGATCCCCACCCGTTTGATGGAGTTAGGTGTGGATCTACTGACCATCGCAGGTCATAAATTGTATGCTCCCAAAGGCATTGGTGCCTTATATGTTCGGCAAGGGTTACAACTTGAGCCGGTTATCTACGGTGGTGGACAGGAGGGCGGCAGGCGCGCAGGTACAGAGAATATTGCGCATATGGTTGCCCTTGGTACGGCATGTATGCTCGCGCAAGAGCAACTTGCGGAAAGTCAGCCGCGCATCCAACGCTTGCGCGATCAACTACAACAGCGCCTCAACACATTTTTGCCTGGCTCTGTGCATCTCAATGGGCATGCGAATGAACGCCTTCCCAACACGCTCAATGTCAGTATTGATGGCGTGATAGGTGAGGAAGTCCTCGCGGCTACTCCCGAAATTGCCAGTTCCACCGGTTCCGCCTGCCACGAAGGAAGTACAGATCCCTCGGCGGTCTTGACAGCTATGGGCCTATCCCGCGAGCGTGCCCTTGGGGCTCTCCGTCTAACGCTGGGTCGTTGGTCAAGCGAGGAAGAGGTGGAAAGAGCGGCTATCCTGCTGGCAAGAACGGTGAAGGCTCTGCGCCACCCCATCTCAAAGTAATTCAAGTTTTATTGCAAGCACAAATTGTCAGCAGATGGGCTAAATCCGGCTTCAAAAAAAATTGACATTTCTTGTATCACCTGTTATGCTTAATAGCAACAACTACAAATAGCAGTCTGACCCGCGTTGAGCGAACATAGTATGAAGTCTGGCAACCAACAGCGATCCGGAGCATGGTGAAAGTTCGGAGTGGATTTGCCTTCTCAGAACCCCTTCGTGAGCGGCTGACCGAAGAAAGCCTGCAATGGCAAGTAGGAACAGGTGGGTGGTTCCCGCGCAGCAGTATAACCGTAAAAAGTGGTCACATGCCCTTCGTCACAACGATGTGAGGAAGACAGGGATGGTTGCGTTGTAGCATGTATTGACAATCGGGGTGGTACCACGGGAGCTCAAAGAAACTTAGCTCTCGTCCCTTTAGCCGTAGAGAGGGACGGGAGTCTTTTTATTGCCCTGTACACGCCTCTCAAAGACGCTTAATGTTTAGATACCGGAAATGGACATGATAACAATGATAAGCGTTTCAATTGTGAATGTAACAAGCTATACCGGCCTCGAATTATTGCGTTTGCTGGCGCAGCATCCTCACTTTAGTGTGCGCTCGGCCACCGCGCGTAGTGCAGTTGGAAAGCGATTAGGTGAGATCTTCCCTCAACTACGCCTACAACCAAATAAGAGAGATACACTACAGGCAGGTATAAACCCTGAACTTGTCATCTCAGAAGAGCCCGCGCAGACTGATCTCGCTTTTGTCTGCCTGCCACATGCAGCCGCCGCTGAGTCGATAGTCACCCTGCTGGAGCGTGGCATAAAGGTGGTTGACCTCTCGGCTGATTTTCGTTTGCGCGATGTTACCCAGTATGAAGAGTGGTACAAGCATACCCATCCCGCGCCTGCTTTGCTCGAAACGGCCGTCTATGGCCTGTGCGAGCGCTATCGTGAGCGAATCGCAGGAGCCGATCTGGTTGCCAATCCTGGCTGCCATGCCACGGCAGCAATTCTTGGTCTCATGCCTGCCCTGGCAGCTGGCATCATCACGCCTTCCGCTATTATCGACTCCAAAACAGGTATAAGTGGGGCCGGGCGCAGCCTGACTCTGAGTACCCATTACGCCGAGGCCAATGAAGATGTGAGCGCCTACAGCGTCGATGGTCATCGTCACTTGCCTGAGATCACCCAGGAGCTTGAGGCAGCCGCTGCCGCAGGTGATCATCCAGTTGCTCAACCACTGCGCATCACATTTATACCTCACATGATACCGATGACGCGGGGCATCCTGGCAACCTGCTATGCTGATCTGAGCCAGGATGGCTATGAACGCATCTCCACACAGGCAGATGTACGTGCACTCTATCAAGACTATTATGCTGATGAGCCTTTTGTGCATGTGGTCGATCAACCACCGCATACCAAGTGGACATATGGCAGCAATGCCTGTTGTATCTATCCAACGGTGGATATACGCACCAGGCGTCTTCTGGTCATTTCTTGCCTGGATAACCTCGTCAAAGGTGCCGCGGGTCAGGCAATACAGAATGCAAATCGGCTTTATGGATTGGCTGAGACTGAGGGGCTATCCGCTGTCCCGCTCTTTCCATAAAAGCGAAATCGTTCTTTTTGCCGCAACCAATGTAACCAATGAGGAGTATTATGACCATGGCGATTACGTTTTCAATGACCTCGGATGGAGAGGTGATAAACGATCATTACCTGATTGCCCAGGTGCTGCGCGAGGCTCTACCTTATATCGACTTTCTTAAGGGCAAGACACTTGTTATTAAGCTAGGCGGCAGTACACTTGAGCATCAAAAAAGCATCTTACAGGATATTGTCTGGCTGCGGGCATTGGGAGCTCATCCAGTGCTGGTGCACGGTGGTGGTCCATATATCAATGAATGGTTGACTAAGCTAAATATACCCACCCGTTTTGAACAGGGCCTGCGCGTTACCGATGCCATGACATTAGAGGTTGTGCGTATGGTACTGCTTGGGCAGGTGAACCAGGGCCTGGTAGTAATGACGGCGCAATTAGGTGGGCGCGCTATTGGTCTGAGTGGAACTGATGGCAATATGGTACGCGCACACATGATTGACGAACGTCTAGGCTTTGTAGGAGAGGTTGAAGCAGTTGATCCTACCCTTGTGCAGGGGTTACTTGATCAAGAGTATATTCCGATTATTGCACCGCTGGGTTATGGTCCGGATGGTACCTGCCTGAATATTAATGCTGATCTGGTAGCTTCCCATCTTGCCGGGGCTCTCAATGCTGAGAAGCTCATTTTCCTGAGCAATGTGGTCGGTATCTGTCGTGCGGATGGCTCATTGATTTCGGAACTAGACGAGGCTGAGGCGAAGCAACTTATGGCAGATGGGGTTATAAACGGGGGCATGATCCCCAAAGTCTCCGCGTGTCTCGATGCTCTATGCGCTGTTCCACGGGTGCATATTGTCGATGGTCGGGAGCCGCATGTACTGTTGCGTGAGTTGTTTACCGACCAGGGGGCTGGCACAATGATCAAGCGCAACGCGGTGTAAAAGGAAAGAAAAATGAAAAATCGTGTTGAGCGATTGCGTGGTATGCACGATCTTCTACCCGAGGCCTATCAGCACCAGCACTGGATTACTGATAGGCTAAGGACCTTTCTAGGGCAAGCTGGCTATATGGCCGTCGATGCCCCCATTCTTGAGCGCAGTGACCTCTTCCTGGCCAGCTTTGGCCAGGATCTATGGCAGAATCTCTATGCCTTTCGCTTGCATAACCGTGAACTTTGCCTGCGTCCTGAATATACGGCTTCGATCTGTCGTCTCTATCTTGACCACTATCAACAGCAGTCATTGCCCCAGCGTTTCCAGTACGCCGGGCCAATCTTCCGCTACGAGGCTCCAGGGCGCAATCGCTATCGGCAGCATACTCAGCTTGGTATTGAATTGTTTGGCGGCCATGCCGCATCTGCTGATGCTGAGATGTTACAACTTGCCTGCGATGTGCTCAAGGAACTGCACATCGCGCAATATAGCCTGGAATTGGGGCATATTGGTGTGGTCAGCGGTTTCATCAATCGCTTGCATCTTGATGATCACGCTGCCCGCCTGCTGCTCAGCTTGATGGAACAAATTAGTCGCTCTACCGAGGGAGAGAGGGTGGCTCAAGCTCGCCTGGAGGCGCTGTATCCTTTAAGTTCGACACATGACGAGGATGGAACGAGCGCCCCTAAAACTGTCTACTCAGACAGAGAGATAACACAGCATATTACCTCCCTGCTAAACGGCATCAGCGTCTCCTTTGGAGATGATGCTGCTCGTCATGAAGTGGTCGAGCGCTACCTCTGGAAATTGGGACGCAATGAACAGCGGCGACAGATCTTGTATGCCCTGGAATTTTTACGTGCTTTACATGCTGTCTCTGGCCCGCCTCCTGGTGTGTTTAGCGAGTTGCGTGAGCTACTGGCTCGTTATGAGCTTGACCCGGCCCCTTTGCTAGAGCTTGAACGATTGGTGGCCCTGCTTGAGCAGTGCGGCGTACCGAGCCAGCAGATTGTGCTTAACCTTTCGCTCGGTCGGGGCGTCAGCTACTATACCGGCCTGGTCTTTGAAATTCATGCGCAAAGTGATGAGGGGTTTGCGGCGCAATTGTGCGGTGGAGGGCGCTATGATCGCCTGATGCGCGCGGTAGGGAGTGCGCGTGATATCAATGCCTGTGGTTTTGCCTTTGGGGTCGAGCGTCTCCTCTCGCTTGTGCCCCACGATGATTTGCCGCAGGTGGCAAGCTCACAGGCTCTGGTTATTCCTGTGAGCCAGCACGATATAGCATATGCTTTGCTGGTTGCACGTTCCGCACGCGCGCAGGGTATTCACACGGAGGTGGATGTGACGGGGCATGGCGTCGGAGCTGGTTTGAAACAGGCTACTAAAAAACATTTGCGCCTGGCTTTTATTGCCGGTGAGAGTGAACAGCAAGAGGGCACCGTTACCGTGAGGAACCTGGAGACAGGTGAAGAACGTCGTGCCCTCTTGCAAACGCTGGGTGAGCATTTACCAGAAATGGAGCAGTGTCTGTGAGTGGAGAAACTGGAATGCGGCTGGCCCTACCTGGCAAGGGTGCTTTGGAAGCGGCCACCCTCGCTTTTCTGGCCGAAGCTGGTATGAAGGTCAATCGCAGCAATCCACGTCAGTACCTGGCGCGGATAAGCAGCATGCCCGATCTAGAAGTCGTTTTTCAGCGGGCAGCCGATGTCCCTTTACTGGTGCAAGAGGGCGATGCCACGCTTGGTATAACCGGCTATGATATCCTGGCCGAACATCGTGGTCGTGCAGAAGGTGTAGATGAAGATGAGGAAGACGACTACGATGATGACCTTATTGTCTTAGAGCGCAATCTTGGCTATGGGAGCTGTCGTCTTGTAGTTGCTGTGCCTGAAACCTGGATTGACGTTAGCACCTGTGCTGACCTGTGGCACCTGGCAGGGTATTACTTTACCCGTAAAGGTCGGGGTTTGCGCATTGCTACGAAATACCCCATCTTGACGGGCCAGTTCCTGCGCCGTCACGGCATTACACACTGTAAGATCATTTCACCGCATGGCGCTCTTGAGGCGGCACCATTAACCGATACGGCTGATCTGATTGTTGATCTCACCGAGACGGGTACCACGCTGCGTGAGAACCACCTGAAATTGCTAGATGACGGTGTGGTTCTACGTTCACAAGCCTGTCTGATCGCCAATGCTCGCCTCCTTAAGCAAAATAAACAGGCCTTACGTATGGCTTCGACCGTGCTTGAGCTGATTGATGCTCGGGTGCAGGCGCGCAATCGCTCTATGCTCACAGCTCATCTGCGTATTGAAGATAGCGAAAAAATCCATCGTATCTATGAGCAACTAGAATCGCGTGTCGTGGGCGTGCAGCTACGTCCCACCAATGTTGATACCGATGGCAATCATACTGCTGGCTCTCGTGAGTATACGCTTGCGGGGATGGTTAATGTGGGAAGCTCCAGTGCAGAGTTGTTGGAGACCATTGCCGTTTTACGCGGCATGGGCGCAGCACATATTGATATTACACCATTGACCTATCGCTTTGAAGAGGAATCACACAGCGTGCGTAGCCTGCGTGAGCGTTTAAAGAGGTTGACTTGAGCGATTTAATAATTTTCGATCTTGACGGTGTAATTACTAGCGAAGAAGCCTACTGGGATGCGGCAGGCTTAACCCTGCACGAACTATGCTCCAGCCCGCGCTACTGGCAGATAGATGCTCAGTGTACACAGTATATCCCTGTAACTACCGCCGAAGAGAGTCGTCACGTCAGCCGTACCATCTTTCCCACGTCAGAAATCTTATCGCTCAAGGCGCGCGCGATCAATTCCAACTGGGATACATGTTACGTTACCGTCTGTTTGCATTTGATCGATCTGCTGAGCAGGCTACGCGATGTTGTCTCTGTGCTGCCTTTACAACCCTGGGATGCTACCTGGCTGGCGGGCTTGCGTAAACAACTCACTTCTCTTCACCTACACTTCCAGGGTGAACCTTTTGTCAGCATGAGCCTTTTAGATGCTCCCGTCTTCCAAGGGGCAGTTGGCCTGGAATTGATCAATCGTTTCGATGCATATGCAACGCAGGCGCTGGGTTATGACATACAAGATGTCTTCTCGCGGCATAGTCCTTTCTGGACCTTTTGCCAGGATATCTTTCAGGAGTGGTATCTTGGTGATCAGCTCTACGCTGAAAGTTATGACCATACGCCAACGCAGCCGGGCAAACCAGGGTGTATTCACTTTGAGCAACCTCTCCTGCCCCTGGAGAAGGTACGAACGATGCTTGCGACCTTACAGAAGCAGGGATATAGTATGGGATGTGCCTCTGGCCGTACCTATCAAGAAGCTAGCTATCCTCTCAAAGCGTATGGGTTGTGGAACTATTTTTCTGAAGAACACATGGCGACATATGACTCCGTTGAACGTGCGGAAGCCGTTTTACGCGCTCGCGGCGATATGACCTTGCTGGGGAAGCCGCACCCTTTTCAGTTTTTGATTGCTGTGAATCATACATATGATCCGACGCAAACGTATAAGCAGCCTGCACCTGTGAGCAACTTTATCGTTGTGGGAGACTCAACTAGCGACATTTTGGGCGGACGTGCCGCAGGTGGATTGACTGTGGCTGTCTTAACAGGCGCGAATACGTCTATCGCTCGCCAACGTCTGGCAGAAAGTGACCCCGATTTCACGCTTGACGACGTGACCGGCTTACCTGACCTGTTAGCTCACATTGATAGCCTGGCAACTATCCAACGCCTCCAATTTACTGAACGGGCAAAAGCAGAGCGGCTCTTACAGCGCTGGTTTGCCCGCCATATGCACCTCGTTACAGAAAGCGTAACTTTGACCCCAAAAGCGGTGTCATTAAACTCATTTAATGGTTTTTACCGTCTCAACGGTGAAGAATACTTTTTCAAAACCCACGTCGAAGAACAGAGTATCCTCGAAGAATATTATCACGCTGAGTTATTGCACCAGGCAGGTTACAATATCGTCAGACCGCTGCAAACACTGCACGAAGAGGGACGTCAGATGGTTATCTATCCAGTCGTGCACTGGCCTGTTATGTTTGATCTTATGCGTGCGGTAGAGACAGAGCAGGGCGGGGATATTGAACTGGAGACTCTCGTCGCTGCTGAGAAGCGTGAATGCGCGCGTTTACTCGCTATCTATGAAGCAACACTTGCTCCTCGCACTGCCGTGGAAAACGCGAGCGCTCCCATCCATCAACTCTTCTGGCACCGTCTCACGGGTGGACGCTTGCAAAGCTTTTATGCCGGAAAAATTGTACCCTTTCCTCGCCAGTCACGGGGAGAGGATGCGGTACCTGGTATTCCTTTCGAGGAATTACTGAGGTATCATTGGATTATCAATGAACCCGGCAGCGTATCTCATACGGCTCAGCAGCTTGAGTTTACTCTAGGTGAGCTGATCGAGCGCGCCAAATCGGTACTTGATCCCAGGCATGAAAGTATGAGTGTAATTGGTCATGGGGATGCTCACTATGGTAACGTCTTCCTGGAAGAGCAACGTGACTACCTCTATTTTGATCCCGCCTTTGGAGGTCGACATACGCCTTTACTTGACATAATTAAGCCATTGTATCATAACGTTTTTGCGACGTGGATGTACTTTCCACACGAAGTTGTCCGGGAGTTAGAGTTAAGCGTAAGCGTATATGCCAAGCAGATTTATATTGAGCATAATTATGTCCTGCATCCTGTGCGCCAGGCCATTGCCAGTACCAAACGTGAGTATTTGCTGTATCCCCTCATGAGCTTGCTGAAGGCACATGGAGTCTGGCATGATAGTGATGAGGAAATGCTCAAATTGGCTTTGATGTGTTGTCCACTGCTCACGATAAATCTGCTTGATGCACAACGTATACCGCCCGCCATTACCTGGCTGGGATTAGTCCACGCTGTACAGTTAGGGCAAGCGCCTATGATAGATGATAGATGATGTAGGATAGACTAGGATAGGATGACTTGAAACTATGATTGCCATTATTGATTATGGTGCAGGTAATATTCGTAGTATTGAGAAGGCCTTAGCATATGTTGGCGCGCAGGTACAGGTCACCAGCGATGCAGACGTGGTGGCGGAAGCCCGTGCTGTTGTGCTACCCGGCGTTGGCTCAGGTGGCGCTGCCATGGCGCGGATGACAGAACGAGGCCTGGACAATGCAATTCGCCAGGCTACCCGGCAAGGTAAACCCTTTCTGGGTATTTGTCTTGGTATGCAATTATTGGCCGATCACCATGCCGAGGGTGAGGTCGATGGACTGGGTCTCTTTCGAGGAACCGTGCAGCGTATACCTCATGGCCCAAAGATTCCACATATGGGCTGGAACCAGGTCACGCCACTGCGTGAAAACCTGGCTATCTTTGACGGTATTCCCCGCGAGACCTATTTTTATTTCGCTCACTCCTATTATGTGGAGCCGCAGGATCAACAGGGGGTGGCGGCGGTTACGGATTATGGTTCCCCCTATTGCAGCGTAATCGTGACCGAACATGTATGGGGTACACAATTTCATCCTGAAAAGAGCGGTGAAATGGGACTGCAACTGCTCAGCAATTTTGTAAAGTGGGTGCGTGCATGATCATACTTCCAGCCATCGATATCAAGGATGGTCAGTGCGTGCGCCTCTTCCAGGGCGACTATGACCGTGTGACGACCTATGCGGCAGATCCCGTAGGGGTGGCTCAGCGTTGGCAGGCAGCAGGCGCAAGCTGGTTACATATCGTTGACCTGGATGGTGCAGCAAGTGGGCAACCAGTCAATCTTGAGCTTATCAAGCGTATGCACAACGCAACTTCGCTGCGTATAGAAGTTGGCGGTGGTATGCGCTCATTGGCTCATATCGAGCAAGTCTTAGGCGTTGGCGTAGATCGTGTCATTCTTGGTACGATCGCCTTGAAGGATCGCGCCCTACTTGTAGAGGCTTTGCAACGCTGGGGCGAGCGCGTTGCTGTAGGTCTGGATGCGCGCGATGGTTGGGTTGCGACTTCCGGCTGGCGTGAGACTTCGCGCACCCAGGCTACTATCCTGGCTGCAGAACTACAGCGGATTGGCGTCCGGCGCTTCATCTATACCGATATTGCCCGCGATGGCGCCTTGAGCGGCCCGAATCTGCATGCCCTCCGGGACATGCAGCGTGTCATTGCCCCAGGAGGAGAGTCGGCTTTTGCGGCTGATCGGTCCACTGGTGGACGTCTCTCCGCGGTGTGTACATTGATTGCCTCTGGCGGTGTCAGCTCACTCGCTGATCTGCGTTCACTTGCTGATCTGCATGTAGAGGGAGCAATAGTGGGTAAAGCAATCTATACTGGTGATGTCGATCTCGCCGCGGCCATTGAGGAGATCGAGAGGAATGGAGAAGAGCCATGCTAACCAAGCGCATAATTCCCTGTCTCGATGTGGCACAGGGTCGTGTTGTCAAGGGAACCAATTTTATCAACCTGCGAGACGCTGGCAACCCTGTTGAACTTGCGGCGTATTACAATAGAGAAGGTGCGGACGAGCTAGTTTTTCTTGATATCACGGCTTCTTATGAAAACCGCGCCACCATGTTGGATGTTGTGCGCCAGACAGCTGAGCAGGTCTTTATGCCTGTAACTGTCGGCGGTGGTATACGCAGCGTCGAAGATATACGTGCTACCTTAGGGGCAGGGGCCGATAAGATTTCGCTTAATACCGCAGCGGTTCAACATCCAGAGCTTTTACATGCAGGTGCCAGGCAATTTGGAGCGCAATGTATCGTTCTGGCCATTGATGCACGTGCTAATCCTGCTATGCCTGCTGGCTACGAGGTATATATTCATGGTGGGCGTACACCGACAGGTATGGATGTACTGGCATGGGCGCAGGAAGGGGTTATGCTGGGAGCAGGAGAAATTCTCCTAACGAGTATGGACCGCGATGGGACACAGCAAGGCTATGACCTTGTGCTCAATGCCCAGGTATCCGCCGCAGTTACAGTACCGGTCATCGCGTCTGGTGGTGTGGGTACGCTGGAACATGTCTACGAGGGTTTGACCTCAGGGGGAGCCGATGCAGTCCTGGCCGCATCAATCTTCCATTTTGGCCAGCTGCGTATTAGCGACGTAAAGAATTATTTACAAACAAGAGGAGTGACGGTGCGACCATGTTGAAATTTGATCGCCAGGGGCTACTACCGGTTGTCATCCAGGATGCTTCTAACAATGAGGTACTGATGGTGGCGTTTATGAACCAGGAAGCTCTCCAACTGACGCGCAGGTCGGGGTACACGCACTTTTTTAGTCGCTCACGCAATACCATCTGGCGCAAAGGGGAGCAATCGGGCAATGTTCAGGAAGTACGCGCTATATTTGTAAATTGTGAAGAGAACAGTCTGTTGATAAAGGTTGTCCAACATGGTGTTGCGGCGTGCCATATGGGGTACCGCAGCTGCTATTACCGTCGTTTGCAAGATGATGATACGTATGAGAGGGTAAATGAACGCCTCTTCGACCCGGAAATAGTGTATAGTGGAACGCAAGCAGCCGCTGATGCTATTGATGAAGATTTTCTTATAGCCACAGGATATACACACCAGCAAGCTCTGAAGAAGCTTGAAGCTGAATTACGCCAATTATACGGAGTGTATCTTTACCTGCGTGATAACGATATGAGCGAGGAGTCAAATACTTCGCGCCTGTTACAGGAGCACAGTCATGGTTATCTCGTCGCGCGCCTGGCTGATGAATTACAGGAACTGGCCGATGTACAGAGCGGTGAGCATGTTCATAGCAACAGACAAGATGATACCATCCTCGAAGGTAGCCAGGTCGGCTACTGGCTCTTACTGTTGGCGGCCACGGCGGGTATGCGCTACGAAGATTTTACTCCCCATGCCTCTATCTTGAGTGGTTACAGCGAGCGGTATAGTGAAGGCAAGGCCATCGAGCAGCGTCAGGACTGTTTGAGCCTGCTGGCAGGCAATGCTCCCGATACCAATATCCAGGGTTTGCACCTGGGCTTTGCTCTGATTGGCTGGGCTTGTGCCGAGGCGAAGATAAGCCCCTTAGCCCCGGTAGAGTTTGATCTTGAGCAGATGCGCCGCAAGGGCCTGGTAAGGTAGATTTTTCTTTAACTTGCGGTTCTATAAGATCTACCATCCTTAATACCTGGCTGCCGCATGCGACAAGAGTTGGGTGCAATACAACCATTATGCTATGCGTATGGTATGGGCAAACCGGAGCACAGCATTCGTTGGGCGGCTAAGCCAACGACGTAATAATGTTACCAGATATGCGCCCACAAGACCATCTAAAGCGCCAGCCAGCACATCACCTGGATAGTGGACACCAACAAAGACGCGCGCCAGACCAATAATACATCCTATCACAAATGCCGCAATGATATACATGAATAGCTTACGAAGTAAGGCTGGATCAAACCTCTGTTCCTTTTCACCTCGCTTGTTCCTGGCAGAAATGAATATTGGTAGGAAGGCGAATGCAAGCATCCCTATAACTGCAAACGACCATGCAGTATGATCGCTGGGAAATGAGGAGTCGGCTGCATGAGCAATAAGGAGATGCACTTTATGACTTATAAATGGACGTGGCTCGAAAACGAACTGCTCTATGAGCAGATTCATAGCGTAAGCCACCAGGCATGCTAAGGCAGTCCACAATACAACTGCCCGGCGCTCCTGGAGGATCTCAATTTCATTTGGCTGCAATGTGCGCGTACGCCAGTTTAGTGGTATTCCCCACACTATCAGCAGTAGAATGGGCCAGAAGAAAATGAGTGAATTTGCACAGAAGGCCATGAACGCATCAAACCATGAAAATTGTCCAGCATAAGCATTAATATCTTGAAAAAGCATATAGTTAAATTGCATCAAGGTAGACATTATTCTCTTGCTCCTATCTATTTGAGTAGGTCTATTATATCCATAAACGCATCAGATAGGGAATAGGTAGCCAAATTGTCTAACCAGATCAGGTTATCGGATAAAGTGGATACTATATCAAAGTCGTTGATCTTTGGTGCGCAGATCAAAAAGGGCCTCGTCCTATTGGGGGCGAGGCCTTATAATTCTGTAGCAGCATCCACTTCGATGCCTACATTTTTCCTAAGACAACCTCGATTGTATAACCTTCTAGCTTCTTAGGCGAAGTGGGCGAAATTTGCTCGCGGTAGGTTTCCTTAAAAGACGGGACATCCTTCTGATCGATTGAAATCAACACATTGTCAGCTAACGTCTCTGCCATGAGCGTATTGCTGAATTCGCGCAGCATATGAGCCAGCTCTTCGCCAGTATAGAGAGCCAGTCCGATATGGTCCTCGATGTTGAAGCCTGCCTTTTTGCGCATATCCTGCACATAGTGAGTAAGGTCGCGGATCAGACCTTCCTCACGCAGCTCAGGTGTGATGGTTGTTTCCAGCGCAACGATGTAGCCGCGCTCCTCAGCCGTCACAAAGCCTGGACGAGCGGTTGCGATCACCTCAACCTCTTCCGCTGTCAGCTCGACCTGTTTGCCCTCGATAGTGAAACTCAAGAAACCAGTTTCGTTGAGCATATTAGCTGCCTCGTGGGTGCTATGGGCATCAATGCCTTTGAAGTAGGCCAGGATTTTCTGCACCAGGGGACCGTATTTCGGACCCAACACTTTTACCTGGGGCTTCAGTGTATAGGTCAGCATATCGCTATCGCTGCTCATCAACTCAAGACGCTTGATATTCAATTCTTCGAGTACCTGTTCTCTCAGGCGATGCAACGCCTCTTCCTCACCCAGGCTGGGAACACGCACATAAAGTGCGTTGAGAGGCTGGCGTACTTTGATCTGCGCCTTCTCACGGGCCGAGCGACCAAGGCCAACGATACGCATAACCAGGTGCGTTTCGCTTGTCAATTGCTCATCGACAAGTTCCTCATTGACCTGGGGCCAGTCACACAGGTGTACGCTTAGCGGTGCCTCTGTGTTGACATTGCGCACAAGATTTTGATAAAGCTCTTCCGTCACATGAGGCATGAAAGGCGACAATAAAGTCACTAGCGTCGTCAGACACTCGTAGAGTGTGAGATAGGCCGCCACTTTATCAGTATCCAACTCAGTTTTCCAGATGCGTTCACGACTGCGTCGCAGGTACCAGTTGGATAGATCATCCAGGAACTCCTGAAGTACTGCTGCTGGTTTGACCGTATCGTACTGTTCAAGGCCGTTGGTAACGGTGCGGATCGTCTCCTGCAATTCGGAGAGGATCCAGCGATCCAGTTCACTGCGCTGTGCCGCGGGTAGTTGATGCTGGGATGGATCAAACTGGTCAATATTGGCGTAGGTGACAAAGAACCAGTATACATTCCAGATCTTATCCAGGGTTCTGCGCACCAGCATCCACTTTTCACTCAAGCGCACGGGCAGGCCTGCCTGAGCCGCTTTGTCCATATCCTCTGCTGTCGGGATACGTGGGAAGTTCAGGTTCTGCTCTGGAACGTGGTTGGTGTATAGCCAGCGCATAGTGTCAGAACCGACTCGCTCAGCTGCATCATCAAAGACAACCAGGTTGCCCTTGGATTTGTGCATAGGCGTGCCATCTTCACCCATCAGCAAGGCATAGCCAAAGAGCGTCTTAAAAGGGGCTGTCTTCTCTAAGACGGTGCTCATCACCAGCATAGAATAGAACCAGTTTTTGAACTGTCCTGGGAACGACTCGGTGACAAAGTCCGCCGGGAACCACTCCTGCCAATATTTGTGATTGCTGCGGTAGTGCAGGGTCGAAAAAGGCACGATACCGGCATCGAGCCAGGGATTACCGACATCTTTGATGCGTGAAACCTGGGTGCCACAGTTCTTACACTGGATCTTGACCTCGTCAACCCATGGACGGTGAGGGGAATGACCCTCGAACTCTTGCCAGCCAGCCACTGCTCGTTCTTTAAGTTCCTGCTCACTACCGATGATTTCAAAGGTACCGCACTGTGGGCAATCGTAGATGGGCAGAGCCAGGCCCCAGTAGCGTTTCTTGGAGATCATCCAATCGTCCATGTTACGCAGCCAATCTAGTTCACGATCCAGGCCAAAGGCAGGGATCCAGGTGATCTGGCGTACCACATCCATGATTTCATAGCGCAACTGCTCCATCGAGATGAACCACTCATCTACCAGGCGGAAGATCAGTTCGGTATGGCAGCGCCAGCATGTCGGATAGCGGTGTTTATAATTTTGTTGGCGGTAGAGCAGCCCTTTCTGGACCAGGTTATCAGCAATCTGCTCAGCTACATCGGCTGCGCTCTGTCCTGTCAGCCAGTCGTAGCCCGCGAGGTAGACCCCAAACTGGTCTACCGGCGCTACAACAGCCAGGTTAAATTCTTTGCTGAGGCCAAAGTCCTCGCGCCCACAGCCAGGAGCGATATGTACGATGCCTGTACCTTCAGTGGCGCTTACTTCTTTCCACGGCACAACAGTATGGACGACGCCCTGTTCAGCAGGCAGTTCGTCAAAGGGACCGCGATAGCTCCAGCCCACCATATCGCTCCCTTTAAGCGTCTCTACAACGCGGTAGTCGCCTTTGTCGCGCCCCTTAAGGGCTTTTAAGACAGGGAGCAGGTCTTCGGCCAGGTAGTAGTATTCGCCGTCCTGCTCGACCTTCACGTAGGATAAGTCGGGATGTACAGCGGCGGCAACGTTAGCAGCCAGGGTCCATGGCGTCGTTGTCCACACCAGCAGGTACTCACCCGGGCGGTCTGTTAGTGGTAGGCGAACATACAAGCTGAGGTGGCTGGTTTCCTTGTAACCCTCTGATTCCATCTCCATATTAGAGATACCGGTAGCGCAGCGCGGACACCAGGGCATGACGTCGTGTCCCTTATAGATCAGGCCTCTTTCCTGGCACTTCTTAAGGAACGACCAGATGGTATAGTTGTTTTCATCGGATAACGTGTAGTAATCGTTGCCCCAATCCATCCAGTAGCCCAGGCGTATGGATTGTTCAGATTGGCGCTTGGCAAACTTAAAGACACGTTCCTTACAGCGTTGAACAAACTCCGCGATACCGAATGCTTCTATATCTAGTTTGGTTTTTAAACCAAGCTCTTTCTCGACCTCGACTTCGACCCAAAGTCCCTGGCAGTCAAAGCCGTTTTGATAGCGCTGCTTGTATCCTTGCATCGTTTTAAAGCGTTGGTAGAGGTCTTTATAGGTACGCCCCCAGGCATGATGTACGCCCATGGGATTGTTCGCGGTAATAGGGCCATCCAGGAACGAAAATTGTTTATCGCTGTGCTCGTTGCGGTGCAAGTACATTTTGAGCACACCCTGGTCATCCCACCACTGCTGGATAGTCCGTTCCAGGGCGGGATAATCAACCCGATCAGCCGCTGTAACTGATCGGAATACACTGGATTTCACTGACACGACTTCTGCCTCCTCTGGATTGTAGCACTTGCGCTCGGTGTAGTACATCTGATTTAATCGGTTAACATAATTTCTAGGCGTTTATTAATCTTACCTTTGTTCTCAGTCTTAGTAATTTTAATGCCCCCTACCTCTTTCGTATGGGCTACGTGCGTCCCTCCATCCGCTTGTAGATCAAGTCCAACAATTTCTACAATGCGTATCTCTTCAATTTCTGGCGGTAGCAAATTAATCTTAGTGCGTATCAAGTCAGGTATCTCAAAAGCCTTCTCGCGTGGCAGCTTATACACACGAATTGGGTAATCTGCCTGTACTGCCTGGTTAATTTTTCCTTCTATCTCAGCTATGCGTTCTTTATTCAGATTTTCCATGGCGAAGTCCATGCGCGCGCGGTCTGGATACATCTGCCCACCTGTCACCTGTACGCCATATTCCTTCCAGATAGTGCCGCACAGGATATGCAATGCCGTATGGGTGCGCATCATTTTGTAGCGGAAGTCCCAGTCGATCGTGCCAACGACCTCGGTGCCTACCGGTGGGGGCGTGCAACTAAGGGTATGCCAAACGACATCGTCGCGCTTATTCATGGCAAGAACGGTAGCTTGAATTTGATAGTCGTTCCAGGAAATGGTGCCATGGTCGGCCATCTGTCCGCCGCCGCCAGGAAAGAAAACGGTGGCGTCAAGTGCTACCTCATCACCCTCAACAGCGACGACTTTGGCGCTGCATTCATAGGTAAAACTGTTTTCGTGGTAGAGCAATTTTGTTTTCATATGTATCTGCTCCTAGCTTCAAAGCTTCAAAAAAAATCCCCTCGTCCGTACTAGGGACGAGAGGTATTCCCGTGGTACCACCCTGATTTGCCATGTCCCTATTGATAGATTAGTAACATGGTTCTCTTGTTTACACTGTAGCTCTCAGCAATGAGAAGTACAATCCTTCGTGATAACGGAAAGGTACCGGCTAGGTCTACGCTATGCTTCGGCTAGCAGCTCGAGAATGATTTTCGCAGCGCACTCTTGATCCGGTTTCACCAACCCCGGACTCTCTGCAACAAGCTGATGCGCGCTACTCGTTCCTTCATTGCCTATATATACTCTGGCTTTTTACTGAGCGCTTGTAACCCGCTCGATATGTGCGTTTACGAGTAATATAACATTGAATACTTGCAGTATCGCAAAGCTATGATACCATAATAGGTGATAAAATACAATGGTTAGGGTAAAGAGATTATGGCCACATCTGTATGTGGTTCCCCTACTCGAACATACATATGAGGTAGAATCTTTCATTACAAATTGACTCAAAGGATATATAATGCGAGAGCTTGAACAATTTTATGGACCCAATGCTGGTTATGTCCAGGAATTATATGAGCGATATCTGCAAAATCCAACAAGTGTAGATGCTGAAACACGCGCCATTTTTGATACATGGTCACAAGATCAAACATACGCATCGTCACAACGACAGGAGATGGCAAAGACCAATGGCGCTTTACCTTTTCAGGTTTCGCATGTCGTAGCGGCCTCCGCGCTTGCACACGCCATTCGTGAACGTGGGCATCTAGGTGCCCATCTTGATCCACTGGGTACCGAACCATTAAATGATCCCGCGCTTTTGCCTGAAACCCATGGCATTACTAATGCAGACCTGGCAGCTTTGCCACCCAGTGTGGTGGGCGGACATGCCGCTGAAGGAGCACATGATGCCTTTGAGGCCATTAACACTCTTCGTGGTATGTACTCAGGCACGATTAGCTATGAATTTGACCAGGTTAAATCCCCAATTGAGCGCAGTTGGCTGCGTGATGCGGTTGGCCTGCACTTATACCAAGAAAAACAGGAGCCAACCGCTAGCCGCAAACTATTGCAACGCTTGACCCAGGTTGAAGTATTTGAGCGCTATCTCCATCAGACATTCCCCGGTCAGAAACGCTTCTCTCTGGAAGGAACTGATATGCTGGTTCCCATGCTCGATGAGATAATTGCTGATGCCATCGAATCAGGGACGCGCGATGTGATTATTGGTATGGCCCATCGTGGACGTCTCAATGTCCTAGCTCATGTTCTGGGCAAGTCCTACCAGGCCATCCTTTCCGAGTTTAGTCATGCTAAACATGAAGAAGGAGTGCCGCTGACCGATACATTTGGCTTTGGTTGGACGGGCGATGTCAAATATCACCTGGGTGCGGAACATATTCTGGGCGAGGGAGCGTCGGTTGACTTGAAAGTGATCCTGTCTCCCAATCCGAGTCACCTGGAGTTCGTCAACCCCGTGATCGAAGGGATGGCCCGCGCCGTCCAGGAGATTTCCAAAGTGGCTGGCGCACCTTTGCATGACGTGGATAATGCATTACCTGTGCTTATCCATGGTGATGCTGCCTTCCCAGGCGAGGGCGTTGTGGCCGAAACGCTCAACTTGTGGGACCTGCATGGATACTGGGTTGGTGGTACCATTCATATCATTGTCAATAACCAGCTTGGCTTTACTACTGAACCTCGCGATAGCCGCTCAACGCACTTCGCTAGCGACCTGGCAAAAGGTTTTGAGATTCCGATCATTCATGTCAATGCTGATGATCCAGATGCCTGTCTGACGGCTGTACGCCTGGCCCATGCTTTCCGGGATCAATTTCACAAGGATATCCTGATTGATCTGATAGGCTATCGTCGTTGGGGTCATAATGAAGGTGACGAACCCGCCTTTACCCAGCCGCATATGTACGAAATTGTGCGTAGCCATCCCACGGTCCGTGACATCTATGCGCATCACCTTGAGCAAAAAGGCATTGTTGCTCAAGAAGAAGCTGACGCGATGGTGAAGGATGCTTTTACGGTCCTTGAGCAGGCGAAGCATGAAGCTGATAGCGGCTCGTATGTTGCCGAGGATGATGCGGACAATAGCGATGATACAAACGATGGACAGGAGTTAACGCCGAGCGTTTCGGCTGAACAACTGACTACTTTTAACAATGAGTTGTTGACGTGGCCTGCTGGTTTCACTCCTCATTCCAAACTCATGCGCTTATTACAACGTCGTGTCACCACGCTTGGTCCTGATGGCGGCATCGACTGGGGCCAGGCCGAGGCGCTAGCGTTTGCCTCTATTCTGGCGGATGGCACGCCGATTCGCTTGACCGGGCAGGACGTTGAGCGTGGCACCTTTAGTCATCGCCATGCTGTCCTTCATGACCAGCATAATGAAACCTACGTGCCGCTCCAACACATTGCTGAGGCCCAGGCTTCCTTTTCCATTTTCAACAGCCCATTGAGCGAGGCGGCTGCCCTTGGTTTTGAATATGGCTATAGCGTGCTCGCCCCCGAAACGCTGGTTTTATGGGAGGCCCAGTTTGGTGACTTTGCCAATGCTGCCCAGGTGATTATCGACCAGTTTATTGCTTCGGGACGAGCTAAGTGGAAACAGCAGTCATCACTGGTGTTGTTGCTCCCACATAGCTATGAAGGTCAGGGACCGGAGCATTCCAGCGCGCGCCTGGAGCGCTACCTGCAACTCTCGGCTCAGAGCAATTGGCGCGTGGCGAATTGCTCGACATCCGCACAGTACTTCCATCTCCTGCGCCAGCAGGCTTTTTACTTGAGCCATGATCCGCGTCCGCTGGTTATCATGACACCAAAAAGCCTGCTACGCCATACACTGGCTTCTGCGACCTTAACTGAATTAGCGGAAGGCACCTTTCAGCCTATCATTGATGATAAAATGGCCCTGGCCCATGCCAAAGATATCAGGAGATTAGTGTTATGCAGCGGGAAAATTGCCATTGACCTTCTTTCCAATGAAAAACGAGCACAAGCTGAGGACGTGGCCATTGTGCGGATTGAGATGTTGTATCCTTTCCCTGCTGCAGAATTGCGTAAGGTCTTAGCCAACTATCCCAATCTCCATCAAATTAGCTGGGTGCAGGAAGAGCCTCGTAATATGGGAGCCTGGACATATGTCTCTCCCCAACTTGCGACCCTGGTGGATCCGCAGATCGAGATACGTGTAATTGCTCGACCTGACCGAGCAAGTCCCGCTACGGGCTTCATGGATCTGTTTATCGCTGAGCAGGAGCTGATTATGAACGAGGCCCTGGGAGCAGCAATTAAAGAACACGGAGGGAAAAATGTCCGGTGAAATACGTGTCCCAGCCCTGGGAGAATCAATTGTTGATGCTGTAATAGCTACCTGGCTCAAACATGAGGGTGATGTAGTGAACCAGGGTGATGCCCTGGTGGAGCTGGAAACCGATAAAGTCAATGTTGAAGTCACTGCTGAGCAGAATGGCGTGCTGCAAAAAATTGTCAAGCAAGAGGGTGATACAGTCTCTGTCGGTGAGGTACTGGGTACGATTGGAAGCGCCGCCGCTGAAACTTCTGCTTCTAAGGAAGCACCTGCTTCCCAGAGTAATGGGCAGAAAGTTACACCTCCGCAGGTGTCAGGTGACGTACAGAACCAGCGAATCAACTCGGGACCGCTATCAACCCAGGTAACGGCCGATGGTCAGAGGCCGCCATCTCCCCTGGCTCGCCGCATCGCCTCTGAGAACAATGTGGATATCTCCCAGGTCAGAGGAACAAGCTCTCATGGGCGGATTACCAAGGATGATGTAATAAGTTATCTAGAGCAGAATACACAGCCAACAGGTCCATCTCAAAGGATTGTGTTAGCTCAAGATAGCGCTGACGTACAAGCAAAACCTACTCCCGCTCCAGCGCCACCCCCCGCTGCCGCGCCCCAACCCCGTGGACGTGAGGAACGTGTGCGGCTCTCGCGCCGCCGCCAGACTATTGCGCAACGCCTGGTCGAGGCCCAACACACTGCTGCGATGCTCACCACCTTTAATGAGTTTGATATGAGTGCAGTCATGGAGGTACGCAGTCGGCGCAAAGATACCTTTAAAGAGCGGCATAATGTCTCACTCGGCTTCATGTCATTCTTTACCAAAGCAGTTGTAGGAGCACTAAAAGCCTTTCCTCGCCTGAACGCAGAGATTCAAGGAAATGAGATGATCCTCAAACGCTATTATGATATTGGTATCGCGGTTGGCGCTGAGGAAGGCCTGGTTGTGCCGGTAGTGCGTGATGCTGATCGTAAGAGCTTTGCCGACATAGAGCGCGAGATTGCTGAGCTGGCGAAGAAAGCGCGCGAGAATACCCTGGCCTTAAGCGAGTTGCAAGGAGGAACCTTCACCATCACCAATGGTGGTATCTTTGGTTCACTCCTTTCCACGCCGATTTTAAATGCACCACAGGTTGGGATCCTGGGTATGCATAAAATTGAACAACGCCCTGTCGCACTCAACGGTCAGGTAGTGATCCGACCGATGATGTACGTGGCGCTCTCGTATGATCATCGTATTGTTGATGGCCGAGAAGCCGTGCAGTTCCTGGTGCGTGTCAAGGAACTGGTGGAGAACCCTGAAACGCTCCTTTTGGAAGGCTAGTATGCTTTATCCTTCGTAAGCTTTGATCTAACCATGCAGACTACGTCTACATTTTATATCACAATTGTGATATAAAATGTAGACGTATGTAGAGTTTGGTTTTGTCCTTTCGAGTAGGAGGAGTGCGAATGGGTCCACTCGACAGAGACAACTTATATCTGTATAATCAGGGTCAGGAACCTCCGCCTAAAGGCAGGAGGCTTGTATCGGAGGGCTAGGAACTGTAAGTTACTGACTAGTGGGCTTGTTCCGTTTCGTTGAACGAAGCCGCACAAGCAGCAGCGATAGGGGCTAGAAGCGACGTACAGACGCCACCCTAATCTGTACCTCTCCTGGCTGCGCCCAAGCCGATGCTACGGATACAATCGTAGCTAAGCCTCTATTGCAGTCACGAAGGGTCATTTTACCCGTGCCTAGACACGGTGGCCCGTAATCGGGCAGGGTTTGGGCGTTCCTTCAAAAACGCCCTCCCGCAAGGGATACAGGCCAAAGGGTGCTCGCCAGCAGGCGTCTTTCATTCCTTGAGATGAATATTTAACAGATGGCAGGAACAAAGGGAGAAACCTCTTACTATGCAGCAGGGGAATAACGAGGATATGGATGCCCTGGTCGGTAGATCATTAGGCCAGTTTCGTATCGTCGAGCGTATTGGTGCTGGCGGCATGGCTACCGTCTTTAAGGCCTACCAACCCAACCTTGATCGTTATGTTGCGATCAAAGTTTTGCCTGCCTATCATGCGCGTGATCCCATTTTCGTCAAGCGGTTTACGCAAGAAGCACGCGCGGTAGCAAGATTGGTTCACCCCAACATCCTTCAAATACATGATTTTGGTGAACAGGAAAATATCACTTTTATCGTTATGGAATACGTTGATGGTGGTACACTCAAAGATCGTTTGAAACGGGCCTTGCCTATTTCCGAGGCAGTGGATTATATGATTCAAGCGGCCGAGGGTTTGAACTGTGCTCACAATAACGGTATTGTTCACCGCGATGTCAAGCCCGCGAATATGTTATTGCGCAAAGATGGCTATCTCTTGCTCTCTGACTTTGGCATTGCAAAAATCCTTGAAGGAACAACTAATCTTACACGTGTAGGTACAGGCATTGGTACACCACAATATATGTCTCCCGAACAGGGTACAGGGCAAGCAGTAGATCGCCGTAGTGATATCTACTCGCTAGGTATTGTTCTATTTCATTGTTTGGCAGGCCGGGTACCCTTTACTGCCGAAAATGCGCTGACCATCACGGTCAAGCATCTCAATGATCCTTTACCGGTTGAGATGCTGCGCATGGCCAGTGTACCCATGCCCCTTGAGCAAGTTGTGGTCAAAATGGCGGCCAAGGCTCCCCAGGATCGTTACCAGACCACCGACGAACTCATTAATGCTCTGACGAGTGCGCTAACGGCATCACATCTCTCCATGCCTTCGCGCTGGCGTCCAGGCATGTCGTCACCCATGCCCCAGTTAGATGGGTCGGGAAATATCAAAGTGGGATCCGGCGGGAATGGCGCCCAGGGGCAGCCGCCGAGTTCGCCTGGGCAAACTCCAGGTTATAGTAACCAACAGCTACCCGTTGTAACATTACCTTGCTTCCGTTGTGGAGCATCCAATCCAAGTACACGTCTATTCTGTACAACCTGTGGCTATGAGCTCGCTGATAAGCGGGCCGTCGCTGATCGCTTTATGGGACCCAATGGACGTCCTGTGCTTGCCCGCCTGACTATTCAGAACGGCCCTATGGGAGGCCGCTCGTACTTGTTTCATCAGGATGTAACAACGATTGGCCGTACCAATGGCAACGATCTTGTTATCTCAGGCCGGACTGTTTCGCGTCGTCACGCACGTCTCTGGTTTGATAATGGCCGTTGGTATATTGAAGATCTCCAGAGTGCCAATGGTACAATGGTAAATAGTGTGCGTGTGTATCAGCCCATCACACTCAATGACGGTGATGTCATCAATTTTGGTGATGAAATTGTGGTATTTAATACGACATTTTGATACGACATTTTGTTTGTAGGAAGGGTGTAACTCATCCTCTCGTGTGCTCATTGGTATGTGTAGCAGGCTACACCCACTACACCCACTACACCTGCTACACTTGCTTCCTATGAACCTTGTTGGACGTGTTAAAACCGTTTACAAGAAACGATAGCAAATATTGTCAAATGATAGCAAATTGGGCAGCGACGTGCCAAACAGAAGGCAGAACGCCTCGTGGAACAGTTAGAAGCTAAGGATGGACAAGAGTGAGAGTCGTCGAGCAGCACATTATCGAAAAGCATGATCCGCGCTATGCGGCCATTGATGCCGCTGCTTTTGCTGCGAAAAATCTCTACAATCAGGCCACCTACCACATCAGACAAGCCTACATTCACGAAGGCCAGTATCTGCCCTATGCGGAACTGTTTCATCGGTTAAAGCATCTGGAATGTTATCAAGCCCTGCCCCGCAAGGTCTCCAACTCCATTCTGATCCAGATCGATAAGACGTGGAAGGCATTTCGAGCGGGCCTCAAAGAGTGGGATGAGCACCCCGAAAAGTTCCGAGGAAAGCCCAAGATCCCTGGTTACAAGCACAAAGAGCATGGACGCTATCTCTTGATCTATGATATGCAAGCTCTTGGCAAACGAGCTTACAAAAAGACGGGGATGATTGTGCCGTCAGGGCTGTCCATCCAGATCAAGACGAAAGTGGCTTGGGAGGCCATTGATCAGGTCCGCATCGTCCCTCGTCGAGATTTTTATGTGGTGGAGGTGGTGTATCAGAAAGCTGAACAACAGGCAGCAGTGGATCCAAAGCTGGTGGCGGCTCTCGATCCAGGGGTGAATACCCTTGCCGCTCTCACCTCCACCAAACCTGGATTTATCCCACGTTTGGTGAGTGGAAAGCCGATCAAAAGTCGCAATCAGCACTACAACAAACACCGAGCACATCATCAGAAGCACCTTGCCAAACAGCAGCGTTTTACCTCTCGCAAGCTTGATCAGATCACGACGAAGCGTAATCGCCGTATCAACGCCTACTTGCACACGGCAAGCCGTCGGATTATTGCTCTGCTGGTAAGCGAGGGAATCGGGACACTCTGTATCGGGAAAAACCCGCTCTGGAAACAAGAAGTCGAGATGGGCAAGAAGAACAACCAGCAGTTTGTTCAGATACCTCACGCCCGTTTTATTGAGATGTTACAATACAAAGGGGCGCTCGTGGGCATTCAGGTGATTACCCACGAAGAAAGCTACACGTCCAAAGCTTCTTTTCTTGATCTGGACGACATTCCCACCTACGATCCAAAACGAACGGAGCCACCGACGTTTAGCGGGAAACGGATTGCACGCAGTTGGTATCGAGCGGGAAACGGGCAAGTGATCCATGCAGATGTCAACGGCAGTTACAACATCGGCAGAAAAGTAGCTCCGACAGCCTTTGGTCGAGGAGTAGCGGGCGCAGCAGTTCGTCCCAGGCGGCTTGCCGTCTGAAATGAGAGTGATGGCGTATGTGCTATTATTTTCTGATACTGTTTAGAGTACTAGATATGTTTAACATAGAGGAAGGAATATACTGATGAGTTCTATAAATCCCCTGGTTGCTGTAGCGCAACAGTTCTTATTGGGTAGTGCAGTCAGGCAAAATCATGCGCTCGAGCATGCCACTATTGTACTGCTGAGTAGAAAATATCCCGAGGTGCGTCTCTCTGGTAACTCTACCGCCCTCGGTTTTTTTGTGTATGGTGATGTACCAACAGAGGCTATTCTTCCGGCCGCCCAGGAAGCCCTGACGCTCTTACGTACGACACAGCCAGAATTAGCCATTCATGAGCGCTGTGGTACGAACCTGGCCGTAGCCGGCACATTGACCGGGCTGGCGGCTCTGGCAGTCGCAAAAATGCGCCGTCCTTACAATAGCGCCAATAACGTGATTTTGGCCTCGACCACGGCACTGATACTCGCACGCCCATTAGGTCTGACCGTGCAGCGCTACTTTACCACGAAAACACCTAATACATCCATGGTCATTGAGAAAGTATCTCAGCTGCGTCTGTTTGGCTCACCTGCTCACTTTGTACATACTGATAATCCAGATTCGGCTGGATTGTTCTCCTAAGAGAGAGAAAGAATGTATGGATCGTCACCAATTTTTAGTAGAAACGTCCTGGTTAGCTAAGCATTTGAACGATGCGCACATACGTATTGTGGATATGCGTGGTTATGTGCGTACGGTGGAGCATGATGGAGTGCAGGATGCCCTCTATGTAGGCGCGCAGGATGAATATGAACAGGATCACATACCTGGAGCAATATATATCGATTGGAGCAGCGATATCATTGATCCAGATGCGGATATAGAGGCTCAAATAGCGCCGCCCGAGCGTTTTGCAGAGGTGATGGGACGTTTGGGTATAGGTGATCAACACCTGGTTGTTGCTTATGACGCTCATCCCTCTTCTCAATTTGCAACGCGCCTGTGGTGGGCTCTCAACTACTATGGTCACAACCAGGTAGTTGTGCTCAACGGTGGCTTCAATAAATGGCAGCGTGAGCAGCTACCCCTGGAAACTACCATCCCCACCTATCCACCCGCAATCTTTACTGCTGTTACTCAGCCACAGTTACGCGCCACTGCTAATGATATCCTCTCATCACTTGGTCAGCAAGGTATCGTCTTGATAGATGCGCGTGATCGTGGTCAGTATACTGGTAAAATAGTTCGTGGACATGGGCGGCCTGGTCATATTCCTGGTGCTTTGAACATTTCTCGTGAAGAAGTAATCGATTCAACAACGGGCACATTTCGCAATAATGCAGAATTAGCCCAAACATTTGCCGACTTTGGTGTGTCGCCCCAGGATCATGTAGTTGCCTATTGTAACGGAGGTGTAGCCGCCACAACCATTCTCTTTAGCCTGGCAATGCTGGGGTATCCTCGGCTGACCAATTATGATGGCTCCTGGAATGAGTGGGGGCAGAGACAGGATCTGCCTACCGAAAGCTAGCGATTGGCAAGAGCAGACCATAGAAATTGGGCATATGGACGAGTATACAAAGAGTGGAGAGCAGGAAGACCTGCTTGATCTCAATGAGGTCATGCAGGCTTTCGGTGTCACCGAATGGACTAATCTTGGCCGTGTAGAGATGACTCCCGCTCAAAATCTGGGTATACGTGTTGAAATTCAGGGCCAACCCTATATCCTGCGTGAGCGGCCAGAAGGGATGATGGCAGAAAATACTAACCATCGCTACGCTTTCCGGCAATTTCTCCAGCAGGCAGGCATTCCCATACCATCGCTCCGGCTGACCCAACAAGGTGAAGCCGCGCTGCGTATCGGCGAAGACTTTTTTGAGTTAGAGCAAGATGTAGGCGGCGAACGCTTCAGTACTGCCGACCCGGACAGCCTGGCCTGGGTTGGCGCTGCTGGAGCTATGCTCGCCCGTATTCACCTCGCCTCGCGTCGCTACCTTGGACCGCAGCAGCGTTGGCCATCCGAGGCACATATAGGTGGCGTTGTACAGGGATATTTGAACCTGGCGCGTAGCAAAGCCGATGCGAGTGAGATCGCGGCTATCGCCGCCGCTCTCTCAAACTGGTGCGACCAATGGGAGGCGGTGCTACCATCTGCTATGGTCTCGATTGGGGCCGTGCGCTCTCTGCCAGAGTTTCACATCCATGGAGACTATCATGCGCTCAATCTGCGTTTTAGTTCGCAGGATGTGCTGGCTGTACTCAATTGGGAAGCCTTGCGCTGGGAGAAGCGTATTATCGAACTTGCCTCTGCTCTTTTCTATTTCAGTGCCCTGGAGTGGCTGCCCAATACTCCCTTCACTCGCCCTCTGGTCAAACGTGGCTTTGATCCCGAACGTGCTCGCGCCTTTCTGGCAGCCTACGGCGCAATTTACCCTCCTGCTCCTCAAGAGGCATCAGCTCTCGGAGACGCATTATTGCTGATGTCCCCTATTGCTACAATCAATGGCCCTCTGGAAGATGTCTTCTTTACTCCCCAGGGTATTGAAGAGGCCTTGATTGATGATGTGATGGATCGCCTGGCCTGGGCAATGTCTTTACCGGCCTGGCTAGGTCGTGTGCGTCGCTCATTAGGAGAAATGTGGCGTTAAGTCTCGATGTTGCAGGATAGTGACCAGGTCACTGAAAACACCATAAGCAGTTTGTAAAACAGCGGGCTCATGCTCATGTTCTACCAACGTAATCGTGCCCATCGCTTCCGTCTCTAGCGAGATAACACTGGTAGAACCTTTGCCATAGTTCAAAATGTCGTCTCCAGCGATTTTGCGCGGCCGTACTTCAGCCACTATTCCACCATCCTTACGTTGTGCCTGGCTAAGCAGGCGGATTGGTGTACCCGCCGCAGCGGCTGCGTAAATTTCCTCAGTTTTCAGGTTGCGTATTCCCTCGCGCTCGACCATAGACGGTGTAAGCTGCCCATCAAGCAGGTTATTGGCGAGGATGGTTGTTTTCATCACGGCATCCCAGCCATCCAGGTCGTACCAGGGATCGGCCTCAGCAATACCTACTTCTTGCGCCTGTGCTATAGCCTCTTCCAGGCTAAAACCCTGCTCCATTCTGCTCAAAACGAGGCTGCTGGTAGCGTTCAACAGGGAGCGGAATGAGCGAATGCCTACGCCCTGGAGGGTAAATTGCGCCAGGTTAATCAACGGTAGGCCATCGATTACTGTTGACTCAAAACGCAATTGTACATTCTGCTGGCGTGCCAGTGCTTGCAATTCGGCCTGTCCGAAGGCTAGCGGTCCTTTATTGGCTGTGATGACATCTAAACCTGCTTCGAGGGCTGTACGGATATGCAGGAGCGCGGGCTGGCCATCGCGTGGGTTAAGTGTGGTCAACTCTACCAGGACAGATGCTCCTCTGTCTTTACCCGTCTGGATAAAAGTCTCTACGTCATCCACCTTCGTAGAAGTGTGCTTAAACCAGTCTAGCTGGTTCTTTTGTGTTGCCAGCACGTGTGCGTCAATGCCTTGAGGATGAATATAGTAGCCGTAACTACGTGTACCAATGCCGCTGATCACAGGGCGGACACTCAGTTTGCTGGCTAACCAGTCCTGTCGAGAAGCTAGTAATGGAAGCAAAGCCTGGGCGACACGTCCATATCCCATCAGCAACAGGCGTAATGGAGGCAGATCTGCTGGAAAAGTAGATGCACTCATAATCAATTATTACGTTCTAGGGGTGTACCATGACATAAGATAGTGCATGGCTTGACCATGATGACCCTGGTTGATCAGGAATAATGTCACGATCATGATGATAAGCAATACCACTACAATGACTATCGCCATAATGAGTAACTTCACTTGTTTGCTAAAGCCATTGCTATTAGCAGGAGTATTATTAACAGGTGTCGATGTAGGAGGCGAGATCTGGGGAGTATTGCTTGGTGGAGGCTTTACCTGAACCTGTGTCATCGTTGGTGGCGAGGCGTTATTTCCTGCCTGAGCAGATATGGTTGTTGACTTCGCTTCAGGCTTTGGCATAGGCGGTTTATAATAGGTTTGTGCCTGTACCTGAGCCTGAGGTTTGACAATCATGGTGCTGTCGAAACTGCTATCGTGGGCAATGGGCTGGTTTTGAGCCATATCCCTATTGCTGGATACATCTTTACGTCCTGCTGGATTTACCGGGTTGCCCTTCATTGCGCTGTTAGTAGCGGAGCCACAACTGGGACAAAATGCTGCCTGTTTTACCAGTAGTGCACCGCAACGGGGGCAGTTGATGAGTTCAGCAGGTCGAGACTCTGTTGGTACAGGCTGATTAGCTGCTGATGGGTTTGCTGCTGCCTTAGCCGCTTCAAGGGCCTCATAGAGCATGGGCAGGTCTGGCTGTGTACTATTTGGATCTACTGGACGCTGTGATGGGTTAGGTGGTGTGGGTAATGCTTCTAGCACTTTGCGCAAATCACTCCTAAATTCTGCCACCGTAGGATAGCGATCTCTTTGCTTCATCGCCATCGCGCGTCTGATGATGCGATTAAGCTGGTCAAGGAGTTCTGGTGGGAACGTACCAAGCTGGGCCAAGTGGCGAATGTGGCGTTGAGCCGGCTTGGAGGGCTTGGTAACTCCCAATCTGAACTGTCGACCTGCATTCGCATCCGCACTCTCTTCGGGTGGGTTATTTGCTAGCTGTTCCTGTAAGGATGGCAGATCGGGTAATCCCTGTTGGAGCGACTGGTTGCGTGTAGAGACGCTTGGTGGTTCGTGCGCAGTAAGAGCGAAATACAGGGTTGCGCCGAGCGCATACACATCGGACTGAGCATTCGTGCCTGAACCACCTGGATACTGTTCCTGAGGAGCATAGCCCGGGGTACCCTGGTGGCGGATGAAAAATAATGTGCGTGCGCCGTCCGCTGTTGATTTTGCATTGCCCAGGTCAACCAGGATAGCTGTTCCATTGGGAGTGATCCGAATATTGTCAGGCTTAATATCCCGGTGAATGACGGGTGTGGACTGATCGTGGAGAAAATATACCGCGTCGCATATCGAAAGAAGCCAGCTTAAAATACGTGGCAATGGTATGATATCGTTGCGCTGGCGTGTCACTCGAATGAGATCAGTAAGATCATTACCTTCAATGTAACTCAATACCACAAAGTAATGACCACGTTCGCTAAACGCCTCGTGAAAGGCCGGCAAATTGGGATGGTGCAACTGGCTCAAAACTCTTGCTTCGTGCTGGAGTTGAGCCTGTCCACTTGAGCCGGTGACAAAATATTCTTTTATTGCATATTGCTGATTCGTTTGTAGGTCCAACGCTAAGTAAACGTGACCAAAGCCCCCGCTGCCTAGCACACGCTCAATACGATAGCGTCCGTGTAAGATCGTACCAGACGGGACCGTTTCCATCATCATAGAAGGCGTCTCCCTCGTTGTAATTGCACGCAGTATAGGCAATGGGGTATGTTAGAACAAGACGGACATCATATTCTAACCACGTCGGCATACTTACTCAGCGTATTATACACCACCTCTTTGAAAGTGGCTAGTCATTCAGGAGGCATAGTATATATTGTATAGACATTACTAGCTCAGGGGAAACATAGCCTGCAAGGAGCTTGTGACAACAGTATTTCGCGTCACATACGTACTAGGAATCTACGTGTGAAGGCGAACGTAAGGGTGGACTGGAGGGCATCACACGTGCCTGTGAGAGGAAGGCCCAGTCGTTTTGTTTCAATCGATATCCTATTAGGCGTAGATTAAGCTGCCCAGACCTGCCTATGATGCAGGAGCTAACACGCTCTCACTACATAGACCCTGACCGCTAGCCCGTTCACATATGTTGCATAAGATGCCTTGCTGGTTATAGCGACCTGCTGGTAGGGGGCACACGCAGCACTCAAAACCGGGTTTGTGCAACTGCCGAACTTCATTTTGACCGATAAAAAACTCTCTGCCTACGCTAAGTTAAGCTATGCACTGTTACTTTCTTATGCCTGGCAGAAGGACAGTTGTTTTCCGGGGCAGGAGCGTATGGCCGCCGATCTTGGGGTATCAGACCGTTATTTACGCCAAGCACTCAAGGAATTGCAGGAAAGCAACTATATTCGTATCGAGCGTCGAGGGCTTAATAAGACCAATGTTTATACCATTCTGATCATTCAGGAGCGCTTGGAAAAGCACAAAAAGAAGCTGGGGAAAACTAACTAATCTGCAAGTACTTCCTCACACCGCTTCTTTGCTACTATTTCCCATGTAACAGTGTATTCCTACTTTCTTATTTCTTGTGTATCTCTCCTTTTATTTTTCAGTGAAAAATGATTGAGAAGTCTGAACCTCATTAATAGATTTATAATCGTCTCTTTACTAATTTCACTGCTAATTTATAACCTCTTCTCTCATACAATTGTCTGTGAGTAGGTAGCAAGTAAACTCGAGAAAATCTTGTTCCGTCTATGAGTAAGCTCGCCAGCACATCTTGAGTTTTTTAAAATTGCCTAATGTTTGAAAGATAAAATTGAGGCTAACATTGGCTTTTAATTGTTGTGCTTATTTTAGTGGTTTGGCAGGATGAATATGAAAATTAGTGCTAATTTGTGGTATAAGACAACTCGATTTTATGGGAGCATCCTTGCTCTGGGCACTGTCTTAGCTTTGGTTTTACTACTGCCTTCGGTTTTACCACCGCCTCCTGTAGCTCACGCGACAGCATCTACGACGCAACACCAGCATCCAAACCTTTATGTCCCTGGTGTCAGTACACCTTACCCATGCGGACCAGACGTTCTTTATTCCTGCACACCAGGTTATACAGGAACTAATGCGACCGGATGGGCTTGGAACGACTATGGCTGTACTGGAAATCCAATTCACGCATCTGGCTGTCCAAATACTCCTCACAATTGCACGCTCTACGCCGCATTCCGGCTCATGCAAAACGGGGTCACACTCAACTGGTATGATAACGCCAACAGGTGGGCCATCCAAGCGAACTCCCACGGCACCAACGTCAATCAAACTCCTGCAGTTGGCTCAATCGCCCAGTGGAATTCTGGAACAAGCGGACATGTGGCTTACGTTGAGTCGTCCGACTCGAGCGGAATCACCATCACGATGGATGATTATTTCACCAGCCAGCCTTGGCCTAATGGTTATACGGCAAGAGTCTATATCGCCATAGGGTCTCAAGCATGGCCGGATAATTTCATCCACTTTAAGGACCAGAGTAATTCCAGCCAGCCAGTTTTTTATGCGGGAAAAATCGTGCAGTGGAATAATGGCCCCAATACGCAAAATACCTCGTGGCTCGTCTCTTGGGACCTGAAGCGCTATTGGATTCCCGATAGCAGTACCTACAATTGTTTAACGAGCAAGGGATTTGCAAACGTTGGAGTGATTAGTTCAACTCTCCTGAACCAATTACCTGACCAAACAGGGAAATGGGCTAGATGCGGCAACAATTCGCTTGGGACCAATCAATTTTTGTTTCGCGGCAGCTCTCTTAAATCCAATAATGGACTTTACACCCTTGAACTCCAACGCAGTAATGGCAAGCTGGTCCTAAAGGGGCCCAATGGGGCTGTGTGGGCCAATTCGCAGTCATCGGATTACTTAGTCTTGCAGGGAGACAACAATCTGGTCACCTATGGGTATGGGGTTGGAGCCACATGGGCCACAGGCACGGGAAGTACAGGAGCGAATACCCTCATGGTTACAAATGATGGGAATCTCGTTTTATATATTTCTGGCGGAGTTCGTATTTGGGACAGTTATCATGGTAGGCTTATACCCGGCGACTGCAACTTCGACGGCCACGTCAATGACATCGACCTATCCATCCTGCTCAGCCACATCAACCAAGCGTATTACCCCTGCGACTTCAATGTCGACGGCATCGTCAATACAACTGACCTGAGTATTTTGGAGAGCAATTACGGAACGTAAGAGTTGGCGGATCTGTAAGTAGACCCATCACCCTTTGGTAGATCCGCACCACTTAGCCGAACAGCAGATCATAACACAGCCCGCGAACCATAACGCAAGATAGTACAAGTCTCCATCTGATTATAGTTCGGGGCTGTGTATTGTAAATGTTTATCGGCTAAGTGTGCCTTTGATAACATTTAGCACACCACCCAAGCAAACCGCCTAGCATCCCCACTTAGCCGAATTGCAAATGATAACAGGGCCAGCAGCTAGCGCAGGGTAGTACAAGACTCCACATTGTGTTAGCCACCTTTGATTTCTTCGGCTGCGGCTTGTGTGTCCTATTGCTTCAAGCTCGGTTAGGCCTTTCTATGTGACGGGCAACAATCTATGCCTACCGCTATGCGCGCCAACCGTCTGCTTAGCCGCTAGGCAGCGCAAAACAGCATTTTTATGGGCGTGCGCCGCAGATATGGTATATAAACCTATCATTATGCTAACCCCTTAGCATACCAGCCCGCCTGCCAACCCGCTTAGCACCGCCCCGCTGCTAAGGAGCTTAGGACGGCTTGACCGTGCTAAGCCCTAAGCATACGATGGTAGAGTGTAACTAACAGGAAGGGGCATATGGAACCAGAACATCACAACAACGAACTTACCGCCGAGACGGGCAGGCGTGGCGGCCTGAAACGAGCGGAGCGGCAAAGCGCCCAGGAGCGCAGCGCACTTGCCAGACACGCGGCACGGTCACGCTGGCACCCACGCGAAGCTCAGGCAGCGCGAGAACAGGCCCAGGAGATCACTTACCTCGTCACACAGGCATTAAAAAACGGCAAGCAACTACCCCTCATCTGATAGCGGCTTATTCTTGTCTGTCCGGTATCTCGTGCATCTCCCCAACTTGTGTATCTAGCACGCGCCTCATAAAGATCATTGAGAATACTACCCCATCATGTTCTGAAATTAAATCCTTAAGCCAAATCTGGGGTAGTGACTCTAGAAAGGGGTGATAGAAGAGAGGAGAGGAGGTGAAGGATGAACAAGCCAGAGAAGAAGGAGCAGAGCAGTCTGCCTCCGTGTCCGAATCCCAACTGTCAGCAGTCCCATGTGGTGCGCAATGGGAGTCATCGAGGCAGACAGCGCTATCACTGCAAGAGCTGCAAGACCTCCTTTGGGGAGACGCAAGGAACGCCCATGTATGGGTTGAAGACCCCGGCGGCGGAGGTAGCGCAAGCCCTGTTGATCCTGATGCGACGAGGCAGCTTACGAGGGGCCGAAGAGGTCACAGGGCATACATATGAGACGATCAGTGGATGGCTCAAGCGGGCCGCGACCCATGCGGCGGCCATCACAGAGTTACTCGCCGGCGACCTGCATCTGAGCCAGGTGGAAATCGATGAGTAATGCCGCGTTCGTGCAGAAAAAAACGGCGCCGCCAGCCAGCCAGATGAGGGAGAACGCTGGGGATGCCTGGTGCAGGACCGCGACAGTCGCTTCGTGGTCGCCTGGGCCACCGGTGCGTTAAGCGAGGCCCTGATCGAGCAAGCGGTGACCACCAGCGTCCAGCGCACTCACCAACGTGAGTTGCACTGGTTCAGTGATGGCTGGCAGGGCTATCGGAGCATCCTGGAGCGGGCCTATCGCAAGCGGGTGCTCACGGGCAGACGAGGGCGTCCCCGCTTGGTGGTGCCAGAGAGCGTCACCTTGATGCAAACCGTCAAGCATCGTGATGAGCATCCCACGGATTGCGCAACGAGTTACATCTCATCAATAGACCCCGAAAAGGATCTCTTGACATTCTTCCTTCTCTGCCCTATACTTACGTTGTAAGCTTACAACGTAAGTATAGAAAGGCCGAAGATCATGGCGAAATCTGGTGAGCCACTTACACGACAACGAGTGTTGGAAGCAGCCCTGCACTTGATTGATCAAGAGGGCCTGGAAGGCTTTAGTATGCGCAAGCTCGGAGCGTCGCTCGGGGTTGAGGCGATGTCACTCTACAACCATGTTGAGAGTAAGCGAGCCGTCTTTGATGGGGTGATCGAACTGCTCATTGTTCAGACTCCATTACCTGTGCATCCCAATGCCACGCCACGTGAGGAATTATGGACAATTGCTCACGCCTTTCGGGACGTTCTTCGCGCTCATCCACGCGTGCTTCCGCTCGTCGCAACTAGTCCGCTGCGCACATCAGCCTCTCTTGTGATGTTAGACCGTCTTCTTGAAACATTTCATCAGGCACAGATCACCGGCGTTCAGTCTATCTATGCGCTCCAGTGCCTGGTTGGTTTTATTGTTGGACACACATTGATCGGCACAGGAACGCAAGCGGTCGCGGGTCTGGAGCCAGGGCCAAATGGTCCTATGGTCTGGCAACACTTTCCGGCAGAGCAATATCCCAGACTCCACACGCTGTTGCCCGAGATTGCCCAGTGGAATGCTGATCAGGAGTTTGACTTTGGATTGCAGGCGCTCTTCCAAGGTCTCTTTGGGTAAGAGAAAGGTCCACACGATATCATGAGCACAAAGGAAAAACACTACAAGATATCAAACGGAGGGGTCCAACTCGCGGTCAGCGAGACAGGACAAGGACAAACGCTTCTGTTCTTTAACGGAGGGGGAGCAACACAAGTGAGTTGGAAGCGACTCATCCACGAACTCTGTGAATCGTATCGGCTTGTCACCTTCGATTTTCGCAATCATGGCAAAACAACGCGCTCGTCTAATGTCTCTTTCAAGGGCTTCTTGAGCGATGCCGAGGTCATCATGGACCAGGTTGCTGGCGATCGACCGCTTGTGGTTGGCTGGTCCCTGGGGGCCGACCTGGCTGTCTGGTATGCGGCAGCTCATCCAGGAAGAGTGGCAGGGCTGTTTCTCATTGACGGTGCTGTCCCGGTCAATCTTGTGGCTGATCCTGAGGATGTCAAGCGCCGCCTCGATACGCCCGCAATGAAGTTTGGGCCGCTCCTCCTGTCTCTGGTTGGCATGGGGTATCGACTCACACCTTCCGAGTTTGCAGCCTTGACCATTGAGCTGAATACGCACCGCGAACAGCTCCTTTCGACCTACGACCAGCTTGATTGTCCTGTCGAACTGGTCCTGGCAACGAAATCTGCTGGGGAAAAGGGAGCGCGTGCTGAGCGCAACAATGCGCTGTGGCGGGCTGGCAGTGAAAAACTCGCGCGCCTGTACCCGGCATATTCTCTCCAGTGGGTGGACAACACCCACCTCCTTCCGTTCAAAGAACCAACAACGCTCGCACGATCTCTCGACTCGTTTGCCCAACGCATTCGGGCTGGCTCTCCCTCCCAACAGGAAACCAGCGACCATCACAGGCTGCCCCAGGTCTGAAAACACAGTAAATGGAGGGAAATAAGTGCGACACGGACCATTAAGGGAGATGAAAGCGCATGAGGCATGGAGCCGAAGCGTCGAGTGAGTGAAGGAGGCCGATCATTGCTATGGCTGATTCTCCAGTGAGCATCCAGGCTATGTCTCGGCCTGAGCCCTCGACGCCCTCCTGGCTCGGAGAAGTCGTGCTCATCGTCGAATATCTGCGCAAGCACGGCCTCCTGACTAAGATCAGTGAAGAGGTACGTGTTGTGCGACGACGTTTTGGGCACTACGAGGCCATTGACTTTCTCGCCGTCCTCTTTGGTTATGCCATCAGTGGGGAACGGACCCTGGAGAAGTTCTACCAACGACTCCGACCGGTTGCCGTCCCGTTCATGGCCTTATTTGAACGTGATCGGTTGCCTTCGCGTTCAGCGCTCTCCCGCTTTTTAGCGGCACTGACTGAAGAGCCTGTTGAAGCGCTGCGCACGCTCTTTCTCGATGATCTGCTGAGCCGTCCGCTCACGACTGACAAGCAAACGGGAGGGCTGATGGATCGAGCAGGGAACAGTTGGGTGGTCATAGACCTCGATGGCACGCGGGAAGCCGCCCGCCAACGCGCGTTGCCTCAGACCGACGATCTGCCCCCGGCTTTTCGTCGGCTGGACGAGGTCTGTGCGCCTGGGTATCGAGGCCGCAAGCGTGGACAAGTGGTAAGGACGCGGACCACCGTTAGTCAGGCTCACAGCTTCCAGTGGCTCGGCTCGTTTGGCAACCGAGGGAACGGAAAGGCACGTGTGGAGCTGCGCCAGGGTCTCGCTGCAATCACACGCTATTTGACAGCGCATCAGCTCCCACCAGCACGCGCCTTGCTCCGACTCGACGGCCTCTATGGGACAGGAGCGGTGCTCTCCGATGTGGCTGGCTTTGCTTTTGTGACCCGTGGCAAGGAGTACAGCGTGCTTGACCATCCGCTCGTTCAGGCACGTCTGCACTTGCCCCCTGATCAGTTCCAGCAGCGTCCCGAAAGTCAGACCCAACGTTCCCTCTACGATTGCCCGAACGTGCCAGTCGGACCTGAGGGTCTCCTCTGCCGCGTGGTTGTCGCAACGCATCCTGCGGGCAAAAAGAAGAGCCGCGTTGGCGTGACCCGTTCGGGCATCGTCTACGAACTCTTCTTTACGAATCTACCGCAGCAGGCATTCACTGCCGTCGATGTGGTGGAATTGTATTTGCATCGCGGCGCTTTTGAGCCTGTGCTCTCGGACGAAGATCAAGAGATCGACCCGGACCGATGGTGTAGCCACACAGCTTGTGGTCAAGAGGCTTGGTGTATCGTGAGCCAATGGGTGTGGAACCTGCGTCTGGAGTTCGGGCATCAGTTGCAGCCTGATCCGATACGCACCACTGAGTTTGCTCCAGCTCCCTCCGAGATTGAAGCACAGCAGCCCCACACCTGCGGGTATGGCAAACCAACGGTGGCCGTGGCCTTCAAAGCGGGTCGCTTCTCCGGGCAGGATTTTGTGTTCCAGTCTGATGGTACCCTGCGTTGTCCTGCCAACCAACCTCTTGTGGCCCATGAACGACGCCGAGAAGCTGATGGCAGTTTGCGTGTCGTGTATGGAGCCAGCATCCGCAGTTGTCGTCCCTGTCCGTTACGCGAGCAATGCCAATGGAATGGCGGGGCAACGGCCAAACCGCGCCAGGTCAGCGTCCTCCTCCATCCCGTGGTCGTCGGTTCTGCTCCGCTCCTCTGGCAAGACTGGAGTCGGAGGGATCATCGGCGGGCCTGCTTTCACCTTCTTCGCCACCAGCGTGTAGAGATCCAGGCAGAGGCTGGGAATGGCAGGGATGCTGCCACACTCCCTGTTACTCCTGCGCCGCTTTCCCGTGCTGAACGGGCCCATTATCGTTTCTCGTGGGCACAGCGACTGGCTCGCAATGCGCGCCCTGAAACATCCGAGAGGATCACGATCCGACTATTCGGTGTTCCCAGACACATTGCCGCCTCCCTCGGTTGGGCTGCTGCTTGATCGATGCTCCCTGGTCCATTTCATGTTCTCTCTCGTCGGATGTTCCTGCCCGTTTGAGGGGTGTCTTTTTCTCTTCTGCTGCTGGCTCTCCAATTGCTCCCCTCTTCTTCCTTTTCTCTTCGCTGTCCTTCCGTTTCTGCTTCATGCAATCCAGTGAGGTCCCTGTTCAGGATGATATCTGCTCCCCAAACCGTGTTTAACTCTGCAACAGCCTCGTTGCGCAATCCGTGGGAGCATGGACGACTGCTGTCGGTAGAGATCCGTGCCGCGCTGGGGATGGCAAGGGAGCCTGCGGGCACCATCCATGTCGAACGACTCAATGGCGCTTTACGAGATCGGCTTCATGCCCTCACTCGCAAGACGCACGCTTTTGCCAAACGCGATGACACCTGGGACGCGCTGGTGGGCTTGCAGCTGTTCGATCACAACTTTCATCGAGCCCATCGGGCCTTGCGCTTGCCTCTGGCCGATGGGGTGCGTCGCTCTCATCACCGCTCTCCGGCGATGGCTCTGGGGCTGACTGATCATCGCTGGTCGTTTCAAGAATTGTTGACGACTCGAATTCCTATCACCCCTTGATGGGGTCACTACCCATCTTTGAGCGGGCGCAGGAAAAGCTCAAGACCAATAAAGTGGACAA
>WNFM01027694.1_pt1 | contig 44535 bp, 41 predicted proteins | sample 5400271 | NCBI WGS metagenome assembly WNFM01 (sample SAMN13153352, study PRJNA577476) | soil metagenome | isolation source: 60 cm saprolite on Douglas fir-dominated hillslope | place: USA:California | collected 2013-09-17
CAAAGAACAACAGTTTGTTGAAGCTGCCCGTACCTCAGGTACCACCGATACAGGGATCATCCTCAAGCATATCGTCCCCAACCTGTTCAGTATTGTCGTGGTTGTCGCAACACTCGACATTTCTGGCACCATTATCGGTGAAGCAGGTTTGAGCTATCTGGGCCTGGGTGTGAAACCTCCCGGTTCCAGCATTGGCCTGATGATATCAGCTGCAAGTGAGTTCGTCGATACACACCCATGGGAAGTGCTTGTTCCCTGTATTGTGCTGGCGATCATCGTCCTGGCCTTCTCCTTCTTTGGTGACGGTTTGCGTGATGCTTTTGACCCTCGATCAAAAGATTAGTGAGCGGAGTAAATAACATATGGCAGCAAATCTGCTAGAAGTAAATAATCTCAAGACCTACTTTTTCACACGAGGCGGGGTAGTAAAAGCTGTTGATGATGTTTCATTCGTGATAAAGCCAGGTCAAACATTGGGGATTGTCGGTGAAAGTGGCTGTGGCAAAAGCGTTACAGCACTATCCATTATGCGCCTGGTTGCCAGCCCTCCTGGTAAAATTGTGGGTGGTGAAATCAACTTCAACTTTGATGGTGAAGATGTTATGGAAAAAAGCCAGGAACAGCTCACCGATCTACGTGGTAGCAAAATATCCATGATCTTCCAGGACCCTATGACTTCACTTAATCCGGTGTTTAATGTTGGCAGTCAAATTGCCGAGACTGTCAAACGCCATCGCAAAAATATCAGCAATGACCAGGCCTGGAAACGCGCAGTTGAAATGCTCGACCTGGTGCGTATTCCAGATGCTAAAAGACGCGCCAAAAACTACCCTCACGAGTTCAGTGGTGGTATGCGCCAGCGTGTGATGATCGCCATCGCTCTGGCATGCAATCCTCAACTCCTTATCGCGGATGAACCTACTACAGCATTGGACGTTACCATCCAGGCGCAGGTGCTCGAATTGATGAGCGGATTGTCGAAGGAATTCGGCACGGCTGTGATGTTAATCACCCATGATCTCGGAGTTGTAGCAGGTACATGCCAGTTTGTCAATGTCATGTATGCAGGTCATGTGGTAGAATCGGCGCCAGTCAAGCAGATTTTCCAGACTCCGGCGCATCCATATACAGTAGGGCTGCTACACTCTATTCCTCGCCTCGACGAGAAACGTGGATCGCAACTTACACCTATTGCAGGCCAGCCACCTGACCTGGGCAAAACAATTATTGGTTGTCCCTATGCCAACCGCTGTCCTAAAGTCCAGAGTCGCTGCCGACAGGAACGTCCCGAGTTAATGCCCGTAGGACGCGGTGAGCAAGTAGCGGCTTGCTTCTATCCAGATTAAGGAAAGAGGAATCGTATGGCGCAAGATATTGCAACGCCTAAGACGCTCGGGACAACCCTGATTGATGTCAAAGGCTTAAAAGTTCACTTCCCTATCAAGGGGGGCATTTTCGGCCGCACAGTTGCAAATGTAAAAGCGGTCGATGGCGTTGACCTGTTCATTCGCCAGGGCGAAACACTGGGTTTAGTAGGAGAAAGCGGTTGTGGGAAATCAACCACAGGGCGCGCAATCTTACAGTTAATCAGGCCAACGGAAGGAAGCGTCAACTTCGATGGTGTGGAACTGACAAAGCTTTCAAGCGAGCAAGTACGCAAAAAGCGCGCAGAGATGCAAATGGTCTTCCAAGATCCCTATGGCTCTCTTGATCCACGTTACACCGTTGGACAAATTGTCTCTGAGCCATTGGAGAATTTCAAGCGTGGCAACAAAAACGAAGTTCATGATGAAGTAGCACGCTTACTTGAGGTAGTGGGGCTCAACCCATACTACATCAACCGTTTTCCCCACGAGTTCAGTGGTGGTCAACGCCAACGTATTGGTATCGCACGCGCCTTAGCACTACGTCCTAAGCTGATCGTTGCCGATGAACCGGTTTCGGCCCTTGACGTATCGATCCAGGCGCAGGTACTGAACCTTCTACAAGGTCTGCAAGGCGAGTTTGGGCTCACGTACCTCTTCATTGCTCACAACCTCTCGGTTGTGAAACACATCAGTGATCGTGTGGCTGTCATGTACCTTGGTCGCGTAGTGGAGCTAGCTAAGAGTGAAGATTTGTATGAGATGCCCTTACATCCTTACACCCAGGCACTGCTTTCAGCTATTCCAGTACCTGATCCAGATATCGAAGCAAACCGCAAGCGGATTATTCTTGAAGGTGATGTACCCAGTCCTGTCAATCCTCCTAGTGGTTGCAACTTCCACCCACGGTGTTGGAAAGCGCAGCAAATTTGTCGCGAGGTGATACCACCCCTGGAAGAGAAGCAGTTCAACCACTATGCAGCATGTCACTTCCCAGGCTAACAGCCAGAACTACTTGTTGTCACGCTGCTCAAGTCGTTTAATACGTGAAAGCAAACGGATACGCGCCATTAAATGGCGCGTATCAAACGGTTTGACGACATAATCATCGGCCCCTGCATGAAAGCCGGTTACTTTGTCCTGGAACGTTGCTAGCGAGGTGAGGAGCATAATTGGCAGATGTTGGAATTCAGGAGTATTGCGTACAGAACGGCAGAAATCTAAACCGCTCTCCGAGCCAAGCGATACTTCACAAATCAGAATATCGGGCAAGTGTGCTTCCAGGCTACGCCTGGCATCTGACGCTGAGGCCGCGCACTGCACAGCAAACCCGTCCCCTAATGCCTGTTGTATCCTATCACGACCTCCTGGGTCGCTGTCTACAAAAAGGATGTGTAACCTACGCAAAGGCTGTAGTTCACGCACTGTTCTGGTAATACTCGGGCCACAATGCTGCCTACACGCGATGCGCAGTGGGGCCTTCCAAGCTAGAGCCATTCAATATAGTAAAGTATAAACCTCCGCAATGGCTGGTGCGCTGTCTATACTTATTCTCGATCTGCTTGTGTTTGGACTAAGTGATCCATACGACGCTGGCGTTCCGCTGGTGTTAAACGTAATACCCGTTCAATAGTCGCATTGAGTGCGCTGGGTTTAAATGGTTTGGTGAGGTACTCGTCCACTCCTGAAAGCATACCTGTCATTTGATCTTGCTCACGCGTCATTGCGCTCAGGATAATTAACGGTGTATCAGCCGTTCGTGCGTCCCCTCGTAGACAGCGCACTAATTGATAGCCATCCATGAGTGGCATTTTCACGTCGATGATCACGCAATCAGGGCGCTCAGCATAGACTCGTTCTAATCCCTGTACACCATCGTAGGCAACGACAACATTATACGATCCTTGTAAGTTGACAGCATATTTAATAAGTTCTACGATAGTCGGGTTGTCGTCGATAACCAATACTTTCTTCATTGCTTTTCCATTACTTACAGGCTGACTGGCACAATGTACTGGTTACTATTCTTCAAAAATCCTGTTTCACCTCTTGCCATTGTAACACAGTTATGTGCTGCCGCCAACTAATCTTTCTTCAGTACCACCTTTTTTCTGAGAAAAAAGGTGCCCATCTATTTCTACATCGGCAGATTTTGTTCCAGCACAAATTTCCTGGTACTATAGAGCGTAGAAGACAGGTTTTATGTTAGAATAAAACGGCAAACACAATATTGAGTGGAATAGAGCAACAGGAAGAACTTTAACTATGGCTATATCTGATCGCTATGCACGGCAAACACTCTTTGGACCAATCGGTAAAGCAGGGCAGGAACTTTTACAAGCCTCCACCGTTACGATTATTGGCTGTGGGGCTCTAGGTACCGTCCTGGCCAACAATCTATGTCGTGCTGGTGTTGGTCACCTTGTTATTGCAGACCGTGATTATATCGAACTCAATAACTTACAGCGCCAGATCCTCTTCGATGAGGATGATCTGGCCCGCCGACTCCCCAAAGCTATTGCAGCGGCGGAGAAGCTACGGCGCATGAATAGCGAAACAACAATTGAGCCCCTGGTTGAAGATATCAATGCTGACGGTATCGAGTTTCTGGTGCAACACACAGACCTGGTGTTAGACGCAACCGATAACTTCGAAACGCGCTACCTGCTTAATGATGTATGCGTAAAACACGCTCGGCCGTGGATTTATAGCGGGGTGATAGCTTCATATGGAGTAACGATGAATATCATACCGGGAGAGACGCCTTGCCTGCGCTGTATTTTCCCCGAAATGCCACTTCCCGGCACCACTCCTACCTGTGATACTGCCGGAGTATTAAATGGTATCGTCGGTGCCATTACTGGTATAGCCTCGACTGAAGCTCTTAAAATCCTGCTGAAAAGTGACAAGATCAGTCGAGCAATGTTCTGGTTAGACGTATGGGAAAACACCAGCGAGCGTATTGAGCTACCTCGCCAGCCAGACTGCCCAACCTGCGGACAGCATACCTACGAATTTTTGGATTCTTTAGCTGGCACTCAGAGTACAAGCCTCTGTGGACGTAATGCTGTCCAGGTGCGCAATAGCAGGCGCGGTGTCATGCTTGACCTGCCTCAGTTGGCTGAGCGGTTGCATCCAATTGGGGAGGTAAGTTATAATGATTTCCTACTACGCTTCACCGTCGATACGTATGAATTAACCGTCTTTCCTGATGCTCGTGCGATCATAAAAGGGACCGATGATGAGCAAGTCGCACGTTCAGTTTATGCAAGATATATAGGGATGTGAGGAACATACAATGAATGAACGTATCCTTGTCTGCGTGGCATGGCCATATGCGAAGAGCTCTACCCATGTCGGACAGATCGTCGGAGCCTATCTCCCCGCAGACACATTTGCACGCTATCATCGCCTGGCCGGAAACCAGGTGTTGATGGTCTCAGGTAGTGATGAGCACGGCACACCTATCCTGGTTGATGCAGACCGCCAGGGCATTAGCCCGCGTGAATTTGTGGCACGTTATCACCAGCAGATTTGTGAAGTCTGGCAGCAGTTGGGGATCTCCTGGGATTTATATACTGAAACAGGAACTGAAAACCACTATCGTATTACGCAAGATTTTTTTCTGACGCTCTACAAAAAAGGGTACATTTTCAAAGATACCATGCAGTCTCCCTATTGCCCAACTGATCGCCGCTTCTTGCCTGATCGTTATGTGGAGGGAACTTGCCCTCATTGTGGTTATACCTCAGCTCGCGGAGACCAATGCGATAATTGCGGGCGTGTACTTGATCCCGTTGACTTGATTTCACCGCGCTGCCGTTTGTGCGGTAGTAAAGAGAGTGCCTTAGAAATCCGACCAACTGACCACTTTTTCTTAGATCTGCCCAAGTTGCAAGAACCGCTTCTGGCCTGGCTGTCAGAGGAGAAAGATCACTGGCGCTCTAATGTCACGGCCTTCACGATGAACTGGCTTAAAGAGGGTTTGCGCCCGCGCGCGATCACCCGTGACCTTGACTGGGGTGTGCCCATTCCCCTGGAGGGCTATGAGGACAAACGCATTTATGTCTGGTTCGATGCTGTCATTGGGTACTTCTCAGCTTCAGTAGAATGGGCAAGCCGCCGGGGTGATCCCGAAGCATGGCAGCCCTGGTGGATTCCTGGCAAAAGTGAGATACCAGTTAAGCCCTATTACTTTATTGGCAAAGATAACATTCCCTTTCACACAATCATCTGGCCAGCCATGCTGATTGGTTATGGCGATCGTAACCTGCCTTATGATGTACCCGCCAACGAGTTTATGACTATGAGTGGTGCCAAGGCATCCAGTAGTCGGGGTAATGTAATCTGGACACGCGATGTGCTTGATAAGTATAATCCTGACACATTGCGCTACTATCTCTCGATCACTGCTCCCGAGGGACGCGATACCGATTTTACCTACGATGAGATGATTCGTCGTAACAATGATGAGCTAGTAGCCACCTATGGTAACGCAGTACACCGCACGCTATCTTTCTTACAGAGTAAATTTGGCGGCGTAGTACCACAGCCTCAGAAGCTGCGCGAAGCAGATCGTGAGATCCTGGCAGAGGTAGACGGTGGTTTCTCCGTAGTGGGCCATAATATCGCCAATTGCCACTTCAAGGACGGCTTAAATGCGGCTATGGCTGTTGCCAGGGCGGCGAATCGTTACCTGGATGAGCAGGCACCATGGAAACAGATCAAAGTCGATCGTGAAGCCGCTGGCACCAGCATCTATGTAATGATCCAGGTGCTCAGTGGTCTGCGCGTACTTTTCAGCCCTTATCTGCCTTTCTCATCACAAAAATTGCATGAGTACCTGGGCTTTGAGGGTGAGGTAAGCGCCGGGAGCTGGCGTTCCAGCGAGGTACCAGCAGGAACAACGCTGCCTATACCAGCGCCATTATTCCCCAAATTGGAAGAACTTGCCACAGTATAAGAGAAAATAGATGTGTGGTGGTGGAGCATATGCTTCACCACCACACAAAAACAATGAGCCGCGGCGAGTCACAGCAACCGGGGATGAGCCTAAACGAACAACGTAGGATTAAGGCGTTGACCATAGCTTCTTGCCCATAAAGATGGCAACTTCATGTTCATCTGGTCCGGGTGGATAAAAGTTTTGATTAATACTCCACACATCCAGACCATTACGAAGATAAAATTGGATGGCAGGATAATTGACATTCTGCGTTTCCAGCACGATAGCCCAACAGCCACGTTTACGCGCCCAATCCGCTGCACAACGGAGCAGGAGCGATCCAATACCATAACGACGAAAGTGACGACTAACAATGATGTTTTCAATACGTGCGACGGCACGCTCCTCCTCGTTGAGGAGAATCACACCTGCCGCCTCCCCATTAGCCAGGGCAATATAGCCGCCCTGGGCGCACCTGAGTTTATCCTCAACATCTGCCAGGTTACCCTCAAATTCCTGGAAGCTTTTATAGAGAGGGGGATCAATCGACGTTTCTAGCAACTCGAAAGCCAGAACGGGCTTACCAGGTATACTAGAGTCTGCATCTGCTTGAGCCAGGCGCCCCTGCACCCGTAAGGTATAAATACGATCGGTCTCAAAGCTGTAGTCGAGTTTGTGCAGGGCTGTAGCGTCGCTTAGCTGTACAGCTCGTACATCAATATGGGGAATATCTCCATCCATACCTTCACCCCGATTTCTTTTTCAGTCCTGATATATTCCACAGAGTTGATAGCGCTCTCGTTTTCCCCGGCGAGAGAGCAGGAGGGGAAACTGAGCGCATAGGAGACATCTCTCACTGAAATATACCCATCAGTGCAATTCTACTACACAGGGAAATGATATCCTGCGGCCTCTGCACCAAGACATGCCGCGCCAACGACACCAGAAAAATCGCCTAATTTGGTGCGCAGAATTTTCGTCTTTTGAGCAGGCGCAGACAGGGCAGTGATACGAGCACGATGAACAGCACGTTCAAAAAGGAGATCTATGGCTTCAATCACACCACCACCAAGAATAATCGCTTCAGGATTATAAAAGTTCATGATCGAGCCCAGACCATACCCCAGGTAATCGGCGGCCTCGGTAACAGTTTCGGTTACCAGAGCATCTTGTTGCTGTATAGCGTGGGCAAGCAAGCCAGAACGAATGACTGTCTCACCTGCCTTCAATTGCAGGGCTGCATCTTCCGCCAGTATCGAAGAACGCCCGTGATGAATTTCGGCCATAATAGCCTTCGTAATAGCAGTACGCGAGGCATAGGCTTCCAGGCAACCACGACCGCCACAGCCACATAGGCGCCCACCTGCTTGAATAATCATATGCCCGACTTCACCTGCGGTACCGCTAAGGCCAGTATACATACGCCCATTTTGCACAATACCAGCACCAATGCCTGTCCCAACAAACACACACACAAAGTTCTTGAAATTCTGCCCGGAACCATATAAAGATTCACCAAGTGCAGCAACTTCGACATCATTGCCTACAGAGACTGGTGTGTTAAATTGTTTGCCAAGAATGTTCCCCAAATGCATACTTTTAACGCCAAGGTTGGGAGCATCCACAACAACACCCGCTTTACGATCAATCTGTCCCGCTGCTCCCACGCCAATGGCCATTATTGCAGTATCTAGAGGAAGATTAGCCTCACCGAGTGCGGCCTGGGCTAGTTCAATAGTACGCTGACCAACAAAGTCTTGACCACGCTCAGCGCGTGTGCGTTTGCGAGCAGAGGCAATAACCTCTCCATTTGTTATGTCAATGACTGCTGCAAGTGTTTTGGTTCCTCCCAGGTCAATACCCAGGGCATAGGCTTTTTGTTTCTGCATATTACATCTCACTTCTTGTTAAATGGGAGGCTCAAACCGGGAGAAACATCCAGGTCGAGGCCAGAGACTTCCGCCTGGTTCAAATGGAAGAAAGCAGCACTAGCAATCATGGCGGCATTATCAGTACAAAACTCGATGGGTGGATAACTGAGACGAATTCTCAGCGGGAGCAGTTCCTGTTCAAGACGTGTACGCAGACTAAGATTGGCCGCCACGCCGCCAGCCAGGACAACTTGTTTGACATGATATTCCTGAGCAGCAAGACGAGTTTTGACGGCCAGGACATCTACTACGGCCTCTTGAAAGCTGGCAGCGAGCAATCCGACATTCGTTGTGCCTTTTTGTGCCGCCTGCACTCCCATGCGAGTATACTGGCTAACCTGTTTATCTCGGGTATTCCCCGTGGTCGGGATAGGTTGCTGATGCTGTGTCGCGCCTTCTGCCAGGTGGAGCATGGCTGTTTTCAAGCCACTGAAGCTAAAATCATACGTCCCACGCAACCAGGCGCGTGGCAAGCGATAAGCAGAACGAGCGAGAGCAACGGGTTTCTTCTGTTGTTGCAATTCTTGCTCGGCCTGCTGTGCTGCCCGCTGAATAGCAGGGCCTCCAGGATAACCAAGGCCTAGAACACGAGCTACCTTATCAAAAGCCTCGCCCGCTGCATCATCTCGGGTTCGACCAAGCAGTTCGTACTGTCCATGTCCGCGTACAAGCACAAGCTCACTATGTGCTCCAGAAATAACCAGGCAGATTAAAGGGAAGATTGGATCGCCCTCATAGTAATCCCAGGACTCTGCGTCAGATTGTGTTTGTGCTACTTGTCCTTTACGAAGCCAGTTTGCGTAAATATGAGCCTCAAGATGATTGACACCCAGAAAAGGTAGGTTGCGAGCCAGGGCTAAAGCCTTGCCAACGGTTAGACCTACAAGCAGCGAACCTGCCAGACCAGGGCCATACGTGGCCGCGATAGCATCGATATCTGCCCAGGTGCATGCAGCCTCCTCCAGAGCCGTTTCAATAACCGGAATGATAGTGGCAAGTTGCTGGCGTGACGCAACTTCAGGTACCACACCGCCATAGCGATTATGAATTTCTATCTGTGAAGCAACAACATTTGAAAGCATATAACGACCATCTCTCACGATAGCCGCTCCTGTCTCATCACAGGAGCTTTCGATACCAAGTACGAGCATACACTAGCTTTCCACACGTTACAATAATCATCGGACGCGGTAAATAATGAGCTATTGCGTCTCCAGTTTCCTCATCAAGGTTGTTTTCAATTCTTGAAACTTCTGTTTATAGGCAAAAGAATGAATTTCCTCAGTCCACATAATCAGAGCATCTTCCTGGTTATCACTATAATAGCGATGTCGTAGTCCAGCTTCACGAAAGCCATACTTACGATAGAGGTTTTGCGCGTTGTAGTTCGAGACTCGCACTTCCAAGGTGACCCATTTGGCATTAATAGCATATGCAATATCGATCAGACTGACAAGCATAAACTCGCCCAGGCCCAGACGACGATAGTTAGGATGCATAGCAATAGTAGTAATATGTGCTTCATCGACCATCAACCATAGACCCGAGAAGCCAATAATTGAGGCCAATGTCGGAGGTGGCATGGTCATAGTTGGACGGCTGGGCAAAAGCGAGAGAGGGAAAATGCGGCGGGGTTTCTCATTCTCCTGGGGAGACATAGTCGCACGTTCCTCAACAATTTTTTTATCTCGCAACACAATGTAGTGCGCCCATCGATTGTCCTGTAGTTCCTTGCGATAGGCACTTGGAGGCCAGGTTGATGGGTAGGCTAAACGCTCAATTTCGATGACACGAGGCACGTCTGACATCGTCATCCGGTCAATGACGTATCGCACCCTCTTCCCTTTCTGTCTCACCTGGGCCTGTCGGCCTCTGGCCTGGCGGTCGATTTGACTTTCCACCTAAAAGCGGCTGTTTGCGAACACTGGTTGTAATCGAAGGACGTCGTACATAAAGCGGTTCAAGCAGGAAAGGATTGCTTTCCTGGCCATCGTGGAAGCGCTGCAAAGCAAGCATAGCGAGAACAGAAGCTTGCCTGGTGGCTTGAACAGCATTGACGAAGTAAGCCTGCTCTTGCAGTTGAGCATAGAGAGCCTGGCGAGATGCTGCATTTATTTCACCACACAGAAGAAAGGGCGGTAATTCTCGTTCGCCTGGGATACTCACCCAGCTACTCACTTGTTCTTGTAAATAAGTAGTCACTTGCTGTGGAGTCTGTAACAAGTAATCGCTCAGACGCCGCACATGATAGATCACTTCACCGCTTTCACTATAGACCTTATCGGATAAGTAGTAAGCAGTATACAATTCAGAACGTCCCGCCTCTAACATGGCGCAGATCGGCCCGCTCCATTGACGCTGCTGAGCAGCAATCACATCAAGCGTACTTATGCCTATCAGAGGCTTTTTAAGCGCGAAAGCCAGGGCTTTTGCGCTTGATAAGGCCACACGCAGCCCATTAAATGAGCCTGGACCAATGGCCACTGCCACGCCATCAATATCTGACAAAGTTTTACCACATTCCGCGAACAGGCGCTGAATACGTTCTAACAATTCTACGCTGTGGTTATTACCAACATGCCAGGTATATTCGCTAAGGAATTCATCCTCTGAACAGAGGGCGAGGCTAGCCTGGCGCGTGGAGGTGTCAAGAGCTAGTAGTAGCATACGTGTTTTTCTGAAATTGGTGCAACAACTCACAGTAGCGTGTGCTGGTTGCAGTAAATAGTAATCCGCGCTTCGTCTCGCTTAACATTTTCAAGCGAATACGCAGGTGCTCAGTTGGCCAGAACAGGTCCGCTCGCTCTGCCCATTCGACAACACAGGTACCATCACTGAAGAAATACTCTTCGAAGCCCAGATCGAGTATTTCCTCCGGATCATCGAGACGATACAGGTCAAAATGATAGAGGGTCGGTCCTCGTTGTTGACGTTGCAATGGTTCAGCTGAAGCAGCAGCAACAGGTTGACCCTTATATTCCTTCAATAAGGTAAAGGTTGGGCTATTGATAATATCATGAATGCCCATACCTTTGGCTAAACCTTGCGTAAAAGTTGTCTTGCCGGTTCCCAGTTGTCCCTCAAGTAACAATAGTTCTCCGCCACGCATGAGTTCTCCCAGCCGCATGCCCAGCCGTTGTGTCTGTGCAGAGCTATGGCTAATGATATCAAGCGTACTCGTTGCTTCTTCCTGCGAATGTCTGGTCACTATACCACCTTCACGCACATGGCTCACTCGCCAATATCTATACACGTCATCACATCCTCCCGATGAACTGCATAGATACGCGCCCTTAACGAGGAAGTAACGATATCCTATTATAACACGCAATGTCTATGTTAGCGCAGTTTGCTACCACAGCTGCGACAATAGAGAGCATTAGCACGTACAGGGCTTCCACAAGAGGGACATACCTGCGTTTGACCACCTGGCCGGGCTTGCGGCGAAGATGAGGATGGAGCCGACGAGGATGGAGGTGTAAAAGGTGGAGGTGTATAGTCATTGATAGGGCCAGGGGCAGATTGATCTCCAACATAAGCTTCTTTTTTGATTTCTTGGAGCTGATCTTCGCGATTTCTGACGTCGTGATCAAGTTCCATAATACTGGCACAAATCCGTGACAGCTGGGCATCAGATAATGCTCCCTGTTGGTAAAGGTTCATCGCAACCTGGGCAAGTTCGTTAAGCAATTGGTGACGCTGATCTACTAGCTTATCAATTTCACTCTGTTTTCCTCGCACGCGCATTTGTTTTTGCGCTTCCCAGCTTGTACGACTAACCGCGGCGCTCACAAAATTCTTTGCAGACTCTACAAAATCGGCCATGATTACTGCCTCTCTTTTCTGTGGTATTGACAATTTCTGTCAGGATTATATAGGGCAAGCGATAGATACATCGCGTCATCACTCAGTAACAGCATGTTGATAGATGCGCATCCCTTCGGGCTTCCCACCTTTACTCAGTTGAACAGCGACTACATCTATACGCCATGATCGTTCTGAGCAAGCATGCACATCAAGATAATAGGAAGCTACCTGGATAATCTTACGTTGTTTACGTATTGTCACTGCCTCTTCCGGCAAACCATAGGCATTGCCGCGGCGCGTTTTGACCTCCACAAAAATCAAGTCGTGTTCGTCTTCTGCTATGAGATCGATTTCTCCGTAGCCACAACGAAAATTTCGCTCCAGGATACGACAGCCTCGCCGCATCAATTCCTCTGCGGCCAGACGTTCGCCTGTACGTCCCAAGCCCTGACGAGCGACCTGTTTCGTCACGTTTTTAGGATTGCTCTCTCCTGGACGTTTCATTATATAATACGCATCCTTTGAGTCTGTGTTGTACATAGATATTTCTGGTGAACAGGTATGTACCATGAGTATATCAGCGCTTCTTCCTGTTCAAGCTAGCAGAGCATAGCTACTGAAAGTGAGTGTAAGAGATTACCTCTACCGTGTCAAGTCAATGAAATTATGTGGGTCCTCCAGACTACTTCTCATGCTATAGTTGTGCGTCAGGTGGTATCATGGCAAAATACAAACAGCATGTAGCCAATCACGAAAGGTCCCTATGCATGTGTTTAGGCAGGCGTAGAAGAAAGGATGCACCTTCATGGATAACCCTCTAGTCTTTATTCATGGCGCGGGAGATAGCGCTCAGCTCTGGCGGTTACAGCTTGAACAGCTTCAGTCAGAGTACCAGGTTTATGCTATTGATCTGCCTGGACATGGACAACGACCAGATACGCTAGCAGTGGAGGCCACAGTCCAGGATTATGCTCAGGCCACGCACCAGGTGATCAAAGATGAGCTTCATCTGAACCGACCGATTATCGTGGGACATTCCCTAGGCGGAGCAATTGCCCTGACAATGGCATTTGAGTATGGGTGGGAGCCAGGTGGACTTATTTTGATCAGTACTGGTGCACGTATCCGTGTACATCCAAACTTGCTCGAAGCGGCACGTACTGCTCCCGAGCAGGCTCGCCTGCAATTAGTGGGCCTATCAGTGGCAAAAACCACTGCTCCCAGTGTTACGCAGTCCGTGGTAAAAGAGCAGATACAGCCGGCCCCTAACATCCTTTATCGTGACTTAATGGCCTGTAACACTTTTGATTGTATGACGCGCCTGCACGAGATCGCCTTACCAACATTGATAGTGTGCGGCAGTGAGGATAACGCAACGCCTGTGAAATATAGTCATTACCTGCATGAACATATAGCCGGTTCAACTCTTCGCATCATTCATAAGGCAGGTCATTATGTTCCACGTGAGCAGCCCGAGACAGTGAACGAGACGATCAGGGAGTGGTTACGTTCTCATTAACCCCCTCGACGCTCGATGCTGACTCATGTTACAATATTTTCAACAAGTTTTTCATAGCACTCACTTCGCTAGGTTGAGGTATATATTTAAAGAACGTAAAACCTAAAATAGAGTAGGGGGCATTAACATGTCAGGACATTCAAAATGGGCGCAGATTCGCCGTTCTAAAGGTGTCAATGACGCCCGCAGAGGACAACTTTTCACTCGCCTGGGCCGAGAAATTGTAGTAGCAGTGCACGAGGGTGGCAGCGGTGATCCCAATGCCAATTTCCGCTTGCGTATGGCGATACAACGCGCTAGAGACGCCAATATGCCCATGGAAAATATTGATCGCACAATCAAGCGGGCTGTGGGTGGATCGGAAGGGGCAGCGCTTGAAGAAAATTCTTATGAAGGATATGGACCAGGTGGCACTGCCCTGATGGTCTACACGTTAACAGAGAACCGCAACCGCACCGTCGCCGAGGTACGCAACGCTTTTAATCGCAACGGTGGAAACATGGGGGAAAACGGCTGTGTCGACTGGCTCTTTGAAGGCAAGGGTATTATCGAAGTGGAGCTTGAGGGTCATGATCCTGATGAGTTGAGCCTGGAAGCCATCGATCTTGGAGCTGATGATGTCGATCCGGTGGGAGCCGACGACGAGACTATCACGATCTATACAGATCCGAGTGATATGGAGAAGGTTCGCCAGGCACTTGAGGCGAAAAAATATAAAGTAGTAAGGGCAGAAACTACCATGCTACCGAAAACCAAGGTTGAAATACAAGACGAAAAAGTGGCTCACCAGGTTATGCGTTTAGTTATAAAGCTTGAAGACCTGGATGATGTTCAGAATGTATACTCAAATGCCGACTTCCCCGAGGCTTTCGCTGCTTCCTTCGAAGACTAAGGAAAGTATTTTTTCTCTCTATGCATAAGGATAGCAGCGACACAGAATGGTTTGCGGTAAGGGTTAAATAATCCTGTGACGATCACGCAAGGCGACCCTGATGGATTGCCCGTACTATGCAAGCGCATCGACCAGTTACATGCGTGCATGGTAGGGACGACGCTTGTGACCACTGCGCCAGCACAGTTCTTGCTCATGCAATCTTGACACACTACTTCATCGAACGACGGCGAAAGGATGCACATATGGGTAATGTACCTGGTATACGTATCGCGTTAGGGATAGATCCAGGCACGGCCATTCTGGGGTATGCGGTGGTAGCAGCCAGGGGCGATGAGCTCAGCATGATTGCATGCGATGTGATTACCACACCTGCACATATGCCCCTGGCAGAGCGCTTGCAGCATATCTATACTGCTCTTATCGAAATCATCAAAATACATGAGCCGCACGAAGCGGCGATGGAAGAATTGTTTTTTGCGAAAAACGCACGTACAGCCATGACCGTTGGGCAAGCACGCGGAGTGGCAATGCTGGCCCTCGCCAATGGGGGATTAGCCATTTCTGAATACACGCCCAAACAAGTCAAGCAGGCCGTCACTGGCTATGGTGACGCTAAAAAAGAGCAAGTGGGAGAAATGGTACGCATTCTATTAAAACTTCGTACCATTCCTCGACCAGATGACGCTGCCGACGCTGCGGCTGTCGCTATTTGTCACTTACATACGGCAAACATCCTTACCAATCGTTTCCTCAATTTGAGATAATATACAGAATAATTATGTTAAGCCCGAATCTATTTTTAATGCTCACAAACATAATTTCCTGTACAAAAAATGGAGCATAAATCTATGTACATACAAGATAAGGTCAAAGGAAATGATAACAGGTATTCATGGTATTCTTGAAGCTTGCCAGGTAGATCATGCAATCATTCGCGTGGGAGGCTTTAGCGTGCGCGTTTTTGCTCCCGCTTTAACGCTAAATCGCTTTAACGAAACCGGTATGGAAGTAAGCCTTTACACCCATTTTCATGTCCGCGAAGATGGGATGACGCTTTATGGCTTTGCCGGTGAGCAGGAACGCGATGCATTTGAGCAGTTGATCACCATTAACGGTGTTGGCCCAAAGGTTGCCCTGGCACTGCTATCAGTAATGGACGCTGGGTCACTCTATAAAGCCATTGCTGACGAGGATCAGCAGCGTTTAGCTCTGGCACCGGGGGTAGGGAAAAAACTGGCCGCCCGCTTAGTGCTTGAGCTAAGAGGCAAACTCCCTGCGATAGCTATAGCAGGAGGTTCAGGTGGCACGCCATCCGGAAAGATCCAGGCTGAGGTGTTAGAGGCGCTGATAGGCCTGGGTTATTCTACAGCAGAGGCACAGACAGCACTGACAAAGATTCCTCAGGATCAGGGCCTGACGCTAGAGCAGCAGATTACCTATGCCCTGCGCTCCTTTGCGCGTGAATAGCTTTTTGCCGAAGGATCGTATAGCCCAAAGGGCTGTTGCCTGGCTATACGATCCTCTTGAGGATAGGGCCGCCTTACCCCTACTTGAAAGATAGGGGGATGCGGCGGCCCTAACAGGCCCTTTCTAAAGGGTAGAACATTTGTTATAATGGGGTGTATGGATGCACAGCACACCAAACACGGCACGTATAAGCTTGCTTACCACTTTGTCTGGTGTCCGAAATATCGTAAGAAGATTCTGGTTGGCAAGCTTGCTACGTTTGTCGAACAAGAAAGCGTTCTATGAGCATCAAAGCCTTTAAATACCGTATTTACGCGAATACAGCGACAACCGAAAAGCTGCAATGGGTGTTAGATCGTTGCAGGGAAGTGTACAACGCCGGGTTGCAAGAGCGTCGAGACGCCTACGAGATGGGGTCAAGCGTCATCCCAACTACTACGATGAGGAGTCACGTAAGCAGTTGACCTGTGAGCATGCCATTGGCTACTACGAGCAAAAACGCGAATTGGTCGAGATCAAAGAGGAGAGGCCGGAGTACCAGGACATCGCTTCTCATGTGCTGCAAGATGTGATCTTACGGCTCAACCGCGCTTTTGATGGCTTCTTCCGTCGTGTGCAGAACGGAGAACAACCGGGCTATCCAAGATTTCAGGGGCGTAACCGGTACGACTCGTTCTGTTACCCCGATGGGGCCGGTTGGAAACTGGATGCAAAGGAGCGCGAGCCGGACAAAAAAGGGATAGTCAGAGCGAACCTCCGCCTCACGAAGATCAGCACGGTGAAACTCCACTTGCACCGGGACATGATAGGCACGATCAAAACCCTGACGATCAAATGCGAAGGAGAACACTGGTACGCGATCTTTACTTGCGAAATCGGCAAGCCCAAACCCTTACCCACAAGCTACGAGGATGTGGGCATTGATTTAGGCGTCACCCACTTTGCGGCCCTCTCCAACGGCGAGTTTATTGACCACCCCCGCTACTTTCGGAAGGCGGAGAAGAAGTTAACAAAAGCACAACAGACGCTCTCACGAAAGCTGCGAGGGGGTCACAGACGCAAAAAGGCAGCGCGTCAGGTAGCCAAATGCCATCGCAAAATCGCCAACCAGCGCAAAGATTTCCAGCACAAAGCCTCACGCCAGCTCGTCAATCAGTATCAAGTCATTGTGTTTGAAGACTTGCAGGTCAAGAATCTCACGAAAGCGCCTGCACCCAAACAAGACGAGACAACCGGGCAGTACGTCCCCAATGGGGCAAGCGCAAAAGCAGGACTGAACAAAAGCATTCTGGATGCGGGATGGAGCACGTTTACAGAGATGGTGAGCGTCAAGGCAGCATGGGCCGGACGCGCCGTGGTCTTTGTAGATCCATCCAAAACATCACAACTGTGTCCCAATTGCCGAACCATTCGCAAAAAGACGTTAGACGAACGGTGGCACTCCTGCGAATGTGGGTGTGAACTGGATCGGGATACGGCGTCTGCAAAGGTCATCCTGGACCTGGGACGAAAACAGCTTTTGGGCGGGACGCGTCCAACGCGGGAAACTGCGTAGAAGCCTCCGGTCAGAGACCGGAGGTACGTTCACGGCTATCTTGTAAGCATGCGTTCCGCTTCGATATATGTTGGGCCTGCTTCAATAAAGCCAAGGCGATGGTAGAGATTGACCGCGGGAATACCAAGTGTTACATAGATGAGGACCGTCGAGTAGCCTAATTCATGGAGCCTTTGCATAGCCTTCACAGCGAGTAATTGTCCCAGGCCAACGTGGCGGAATGAGGGAGCAACCGCGAGGTCGTGAATGCGCGGAACACCGCGTTCCAAGTGAGCCATTACTACGCCAGCCAGGTTAAAGCGATCCAATGAGTGTTCGGTCACAAAGCAACACTCAGGAATAAAAGGTCCCATCCTTCCTTCCATAATTGCCCGTATTTCGGCTCGCCAGCCAGCCAGATCTGGATGTAGGTTATCAGGACCATTAGTATAAGCATGTTGCAGCAGCATGGCTATCTGGTCTGCATCAGTTGAACTCAACGGACGCACCCTTAGCGATGTGGGCACTGGAGGTAGCGGAACGGAAACCCGGGTAGATGCCATCATGCCTGTACGGCGGCGCAGCTCTTGAAACTCCGCGGCAGCAAAAGAGGCAATATAGGCAGCAGGATATGTTGCTTTGAGGTGACGCGCACCTAAAGCCGCCGAACGTACAAGCGCTTCCGTAACTACCTGGGCAGCAACCCTGCCTCCAGCTTCGGGCAATAGCACTAATCCATCCAACTCAGAGGTATCTTCACGCAAGAAAAAGCGTAAACGGCCAACAGGCTCATCATCGCGCCAAAGTAAATAACGCTGGGCCTGCTGTTCTGCATCTTCTTCTTTATAGCGAGCAATCTGTGAATCTTCTGTTTCAAACAGTATCTGGTCAGCACTGCGCCGGGTTATAGAGACCCAGATAGCGGCATCTTCAGGCCGAGCCTGTCTCCATTCCACTACGGTGCGAGTTGTTTCCGGATCGAGCATATATGCCCACTCCTCTCACTGGACCTGCTCAGTTGAACAACTCCCTGGAGTTGTTCAACTGAGCAGGTCCAACTATTTTACATGCTAATGTACCAATAAATAGCTACGAAAAGTATACGTTATGCGCGTTCTAAGCTCAAGGGCCCTTTGCTTCTATTATTTTAATACATTGGGTGAGAGATTGACATTCTCCAGCGCATATATATGAGGAAAGAGTTTCCTCACCACGAAGTGCCCACAACGAGATATAATGACGAACAGATCTAATGGAAAGGTAGTGCTGAAACACATGGAGCTATTGATCGTAACGCTAGCACATATTCTACCAGGGAGAGATGAAGAGGGTCTGGCACGCATTCAATTGATTTCAGATACTGTACGTAATGCACCGGGGTTAATTATTACCCGTTTTTATCGTGGTCGAGGACAAAAATCATACTATTTGATCCTTACGACATGGGAAGATGAAGAGAGTTGGCATAAAGCCCAGGAGCGCTATAACCCCAAACAACTTCTTTTAGCTTCGGCTAGTGAATTACTTAGCCACCCTCCTGAACAGTGGCTGATGCACTACTTGTGGGGCTATAGCCGTCCTGCCGCAGTACCGGCACTAGCAGCGGCACATTTAGCCACGATTCGTCCGGACCAGGCAGAGCGAACTCAGCGAGGGTGGATTGAGAGCCTGCGTAGGCAGGCTATTCAGCCACTGCTGTCATTTGCTTTCTTAGCACGAGGTATCAAGGAGGATATGCTAGCGCCTCAGTTGACAGTAACCGAAAGTAGACTTGATGGTAGTAACAGTTCTGTTCAAGGTGGTTCTATCTTTCTTAACCTGCTAAGTTGGGCAAGCGAGGCTGACCGAGAAGAGTTTTATGTTGATGCCAACTACCAGGCTATCAGCCTCCTTTTAGGAAGCGTAGGAGCGCTGCAAATCTTAACGCTTGAGCCATTGCCCTAGCAGGACTGATAGAATTACTGGGACGCTCCCAATCAACTAATCGTTCGAACTTTCCGCGACAGGTTTCTTATAATATTTATACAGTTCCATACGCAGAAGATCCCCGTTTGCCCACATCTGGCTGGTGAATGTATGGTATTCGCCATCACACAGGGGAATGGGATTGGAACACTTACGATGAGGGGTTAATCTGAAACGTATTGATGTGCCATTAATCTCGACCCAGATATGACGCTTTGTATAGCCTGTACCCCATTTCAGTAGAACGATTGCATCATATTCCTCAAAGGTGCCTCTTTTCCTGAGCTCGTCCTGATTGATTTCCTGGAGCATTTGAGCCAGGCCACTATCTCGTAAGACTCGCTTGGCATTTTCGCGTATAGCTACACGGCTAGCGGCTGCCGCCTCTTCGTTAGATAGAAGTTCCTCCAACTGTTTCTTTTCCTTGCTCGTAAGACTGCCTCCCTTTCAAATGAGACTTCTTTATTCATATTTACTATGATGTATGGGCAATTGGCAGTGAGATGTAACCCGCACATACATAGGTATATGTACAGGATAACACAAATATTTTGGAAGAAGCCAGAGAAGAGTTATCAATACACCTGCTGCTCATATCCAGATGGCTCATCCTCTTCCGAAAAATACATGAGATCATGCAGAGTATGACCATATGTTGCGAAAGGGAAGGGAGTTGGCAAGAGAATTGGCGCGACAGAACCGGCTGAAGATTGACGTTCGCTCGGTGTTTTATCGCGCTGGGGTGAAATATAGCTAATGTTTGAAGTAGACTGCTTCGCATTACGCTTGGCTTCTGCAACCAGGTAACTTACTTCCTGAATACTGTGGGGCTGCCGGAGTTGATTATCGACGATGCCAATGGACAGCGATACCAGAGGAAATTGATATGGTCGCCCTTTACGATCAACTCCGCTGATTGACCCTCGCTTCAAATCCTCAGAACGATATAAAGCGGCACTTTCTTTTTTATATCTTGTGGAGATATGTGAGCAAAGTGTCTGTATACGGCCTGGAGTCGTTAAAACAATAAAATCGTCACCGCCAACATGACCGACAAAATCATCTGTATTGCCATATTCGTACACAACTTTTTGACAAATCTGTCCCAATAAAAGGATCATTTCATTGCCCGTCAGAAAACCATAAACATCATTGAAAGCTTTGAAATTATCCAGATCGAGATAGAGGATACTCCAGGGCTCTCTATTGCTAAGCTTGTAGTTAATAGCTCGCTCTACTTGCAGCCCACCTGGGAGGCCTGTCAGAGGTGAAAGACAGCTTTCTTGAATACGACACAACTGTCTCCGTACACGAGCAAGTAGTTCATCAGTATTGAAGGGTTTGGTGACATAGCCATCAACGCCCCCTTCATAGGCACCTATCTTGTCCTCAGGTTCGCTAAGTGCACTTAAAGCAATTATTGGAATATGCATACTCTTGGGATGATTGCGTAAATGCCTAATTACCGAATACCCATCCATCCCTGGTAGCATAATATCTACAATAATGAGATGGGGCGTCTCACGTAAGGCAAACTGTACAGCATCTTTGCCGTTAAGGACGATCGTAACGCTATATCCCTCGACCTCGAGGGTTTCCTTGAGTAGCCTTGCAATTAAAAGCTCATCCTCGACGACTAAAATGTTGACCATATGTACTCCTACCTCTACGTTTTACAAAAACTACAACGAGTATATTCCCTCGATGTAACGTTTGCCATCACAAAAATGATGCAGTGTTCATCACACAAGTTGACAGGATACCAACGTTTCTGATTGTTCATGTGCTTATCTCCATGATGCATTGTGAGCTATCAACCATGCATGGTTACGATACATTGTATCGCTAACAGGCATTATACACTATTAAATGCAAACAATAGATGCACATTTCGTTATCAGAAATGTGAGCATGCCGGTTACAGCATGTTATCAAAGTTGCAAAGACAAACAGTGCAACAAATTGACGGTATCCATACCCCCAGTAGGATAGCGTAAAAGTGGAAAGTGTGAAGAAGAGAGCAAGGATCAATAAAATAACGAGGACCAGGTTGGGCCTAGCTCTCTACTTTTGCCTTCATGGTTCTTCGCCCCCACAGGCGAAAAATACGCAAAATGAAATACCACTCCCCTCATCTGACGTATCATTTTCGGTATACGCAAAAATAAGTACGCAGATGTTGTATTCAGTATAACATCCTTCAACCCATATGCAAAGTCTTCAGTCACTCAATTTACCTACAAATGAGGGTAATTCGTAAAATTTGCCTGATTTCTCACAAAACTTTACCAATATCATTACTTTTGGTTAAATAGCTCTGTGCTTTGCTGCTACGTTATTTCTCTAAAGGAGGAAAGCCTTTGAGTCAAAGGTGTTGACGTCGAGCTAAACCTGCGATAAGATGGAAGACACAGAGCAGTATACAAGCATACATAAAGGGAAAACGATGACCTCATCATCAGCTCAGGCTGAGCGGACGATTACATTTCAAAGCGCAGGACAACCTTCATTCCTCCTGGAAGGTATATTACACGTACCGCCCATAGAGAAACCAGCTCCTATTGTTGTGCTTTGCCATCCTCAGCCGGCCAGTAGTGACATGAATGATTCTCTCACAGTGGTACTAGCCCAAAGATTAGCCGCAGACACAGGCATGTTTGCATTACGTTTTAACTTTCGTGGGGTTGGCAAAAGCCAGGGGCAGCAAACCGATGGAAGGATGGAGCCACTTGACCTCGCAGGAGCCATCAATGCTACAATAGGCATACCAGGGGTGAATCGTGACAAAGTTGCGGTTATCGGCCATGGATTTGGTGCAAATATTGCTCTCATGTACGCACCCTATGACTATGACCAGCGGATACGGACGGTTGTTGCCATTAGTCTGCTTCTATACCGAATAGGGAATGGCTTTCCTAAAGCCTTTGAACGTCCGAAGTTGTTCATTACCGGTGAGTTTGATGAGATTTGTCCCCGTCATAAACTGGAACCATTTGTTGAGCAACAACCAGGTCCTAAGGGCATGAATGTGATTACAGGGGCACGCCACCTCATGCGCGGCTACGAAGATGAGACAGCAAATGCTGTCATAAAATATATAAAGAAATGGGCGGTTATGCCGGGAGTGTAATGGGAAATGAATGTAAATAACCCATTGATCGTTCAGAGTGATAAATCTATTTTGTTAGAGGTAGATCATGCACTGCATGCGGAGGCACGCGATGCCCTGGCTCAATTCGCAGAGTTAGAAAAGTCTCCAGAACATATTCACACGTATCGTCTCTCACCGCTCTCGCTTTGGAATGCTGCCGCAGGTGGTATGAATGCAGAGATGGTTCTTGAACTTCTCACGCTCTATAGCAAATATGCTATTCCATCGAATATTATTGTTGATATTCGTGAATATATGGGCCGTTACGGACGTATCAAGTTGATTCGTGAAGGTGATGCTCTCTTACTTACATCAAATGACGCTGCTCTTATTGCTGAGATTCTTCATCACAGACGCACTCAACCATATTTGTTGCGTCAGTTGAATAACCATACCATCCAGGTAGATGCTGCGCGTAGAGGTCATATTAAGCAGGCACTGATCCATATTGGCTTTCCAGCAGAAGACCTGGCTGGCTATACCGATGGTTCGCCCTTGCCAATGCAGTTACGACCAATCACGCTGCAAGGCGACGAATTTGCTCCACGTAAATATCAGTACGCTGCTTCAGCGGCCTTCTATGCTGGAGGTGCACCCAGTGGAGGTAGCGGCGTTGTAGTGTTGCCTTGTGGTGCTGGTAAAACTATTGTAGGCTTAGCTGCCATGGCTGATATTCAACGCGCAACACTGATACTTTCACCCAATACAATTGCTGTACGCCAGTGGATTCAAGAAATTCTCGACAAGACAGATCTGCCACCGGAGATGGTGGGCGAGTACACAGGCGAGCGCAAGGATATTTGTCCTATCACTGTCAGTACCTACCAGATCCTCACCTATCGTCGCACAGACACCGAAGATTTCCCTCATTTCTCGCTGTTCACCAGCTTTGACTGGGGACTGATTATCTATGACGAGGTGCATTTACTTCCCGCACCGGTTTTTCGAATTACAGCAGAAATCCAGGCTCGTAGACGTCTCGGTCTCACTGCAACACTGGTACGTGAAGATGGGCGTGAAGCTGATGTCTTCAGCTTGATTGGTCCAAAAAAATATGATGTACCATGGCGCGAACTGGAGCGGCAGGGCTGGATTGCAACGGCTGAATGTCATGAAATCCGCGTCAGTATGACTGAAGACGAACAGCTAAATTATGCTATTGCAGAAGAGCGTGAGAAATATCGTCTGGCAGCAGAGAGCCCGGCTAAGTTGACTATTACTCGCCATCTAGCCCAGCGCCATGAAGATGACCAGGTACTCATTATCGGGCAATATATTGAACAGCTTAAAATCCTGGCAGAGGAACTGGAAGCGCCTCTATTGACTGGACGGACCTCCAATAAGCAAAGAGAAAAGCTGTATGATCAGTTTCGTCGCGGCGAGCTTAAACGCCTGGTGGTCAGCAAAGTGGCGAACTTCGCTATTGATCTCCCCGATGCAAACGTTGCCATCCAGGTGTCGGGGACCTTCGGTTCACGCCAGGAAGAAGCCCAACGCCTGGGTCGTATTTTGCGTCCGAAAAGCGATGGCAGCTTAGCTTACTTTTACTCTATCGTCACACGTGACACCCGTGACCAGGAATTTTCTGCCAATCGTCAATTGTTTTTGACTGAGCAAGGCTACCGGTATGTAATCGAGGATGCTGAGGAATTGCTGGTATCATAAACATATGTTATTGGAAGCTGACAAGCTCTTCCTTGACAGTCATTCCCGACGAGTGATACTCTTTTGGGGGGACGACCAGTACTTATAATTTGAGAGATGAAGAGGATACAATGGCAGGCAACTACATAGATGTATCAGACCAGGATTTCGCAGAAAAGGTACTCGAAGTACAGCAGATGGTGCTGGTAAATTTTTCGGCTGAGAGTAGTGCTGCATGTCAGATACAAGATCCAGAATTTGCAGCGATTAGCAAAGAGTACCAGGGACGTGTAGTATTTGCTAAAGTCAATACCGATAAAAATCAAGAAGTGATTAGCCAGTGGAAGATTGATGGCATCCCTACAATCATCTTTTTCAAAAGCGGCCGGGAGATTAACCGTATCAAAGGGATTATCATGCGTGATCGGTTGCGTCGTCAGATTGAAGGAGCTTTGCTTGCAAATTAGGTGAGCTGCCGGGTTGACGATCTGTTGAAGCTTCTTTCATTATGCTTCTTCATAAAAAATACTTTGCAGGGGTGAATTGTGGTTCGTTTGCATCCTATCAGGTTAGAAGCATCGTTGCATGAAACTATCTGGGGAGGACAAAGGTTAGGCAGCGATGGCTGGAAACAGTTGCCATCGCCGGAGATTAAAATTGGCGAGGCATGGGAGACTGAGATAAGCACAGTTGCCCAAAACGGCCCTTACAAAGGGAAAACGCTAGGCGCACTGGTAGACGAGTTGGGCGTTGCATTACTGGGGGAGCAGTCTATTGCTGTGTTCGGCAAGCGCTTTCCATTACTGGCAAAATTCATCGATGCTAACGCCCAGCTCTCAGTGCAGGTACATCCCGATGATAACTTTGCTGCCCAATTTGAAGGCGGCAAGTTAGGCAAAACCGAGTTCTGGTATATCCTCTCCGCGGAACCTGGTGCGACTATTGTTCATGGTTTCAAGCAACCTACCACCTCTGCTGATGTCCAACGTGCCATTGCACAGGCAACACTCGAGGAGCTTCTCCACGAAGAAGAGGTTGCAGCCGGTGATGTAATCTTTGTCCCTGCCGGCACAGTGCATGCTATAGGCAGCGGTATCATGCTCTATGAGCTACAAGAATACTCAGATATCACGTATCGTATGTACGACTACGGACGTCTCACAGCTGCTGGCACTCCCCGCGAACTACATGTACAACGATCACTTGATGTCTCACATTACCGCGTTTCTCGCAATGTTAAGGCCAGACCTGTTCAATTGCCAGGGGGAGAAAACTTTACAGAGCGCTGCCTTGTGGCCTGCCGTTATTTTGTCTCACGTGAGATTATTTTAGGCCAAAACATAGATCATCCTGGCTATATGAAAGGTCAAACTACGAGAAGTTGCTTCATCCTATCTTCGTTAGGAGCCGAGCTACAGGTGCATTACGGTGACAATTTTGCATATGCTGAAAAGCTCACACCTGGTCAGACAATGATATTACCTGCTGCTCTAGGCGCCTATCGCCTCGAAGGTAGTGGCAGGCTGGTGTTTTCGTATGTTCCCACACCGGGTGATGAAGCCTGGCGGTTATGGGAAGCACAAAATAGGAGAGGGGATTAGCAAACGCAGCTGGTTATCATTCTCGCCTACGTTTCTTACGCTCCTCTTCCAGGTCTGTCACAGAACCCTCGACGACCTTACTATCATCTACATCTGACCGTTCAAAAGAGTTAAAAGAGCGGCGCATGGTAAAACCTTGCTGCATGCGGTTGACATCTGCAACTGTTTGTGAAAAACGCCTGGTAACATTGAAAATAAATAAGGTTCCAACCAGCCCGAGCCAGACTCCTAAGCCTACAAGCAGCGTGACAACTCCTCCGATGATACCGTTGACCAGACTTTCGTAGATGACTCCTGCCAGGATAAGAAGCCAGAAAAAACGCGCAAGGACCTGCAAGGACCAATGGATGAACCAGAATACGGCCTTAACAGGATCAGCGGGCATTTCCCAGGCGGGTATCACATTACGGCTACGTTTCATGTTACTCATTGCAGCGTATCCCTCTCGCTAAGTTGCCAGCTTTGAGCTAAGCATATTGTAGCAGTAAAGACACATCTATGCTAGTAGGTCAATTTACTGTGATATGCTTTTGGCCACTCCTCAGATCACCTCCTGGCTTAAATCCTCAGCGCCTGTGGTCCCACTCCCCAACGTTTTTGTGAGAGGAGAAGCTTTTTGTTGGTCCTACGCCAGTGAAGTTGTTATACTATCCTGTCCATTCGTTGTCCTCAGCACTATATGTTGAGAATCTGTCGTAAGATCGGTCTGAAAGTGGAGGGCACCAAGCGACGGATGGAAGGGAGTTGTTGTGTATATTTGTCCCTTAAGTGTCACCCGGGTAAATGGTGCGGGAGGATTGGATAGTTCAAATGCTACATAGAGTTGATCCCCTGCTCGCGTGGAGGTAAAAGTACAGAGACTCCTTTGAGTGACAAGCATTCCATTATCAGGGAGTGCCATCATTGCATAGTTGTAAGTTATGCGACTACCTGGAGGCAATGAACGCAGTAGTTCCCAACGTGTAACCAGCCAGGGCGATTTATCCCGGTTCGATTGATATCGCTGCAGATTAAGTAACTGCAAAGCGCCAGAAAACGTTGAGGAAGCAGCAACAGTCCTTGGCGCAAGACTGGATGACACAATATACAACTGGAATGGTGGCGCGCCCAGACGCGTCGGTCGATCAATCAGTTGTGCAGAAGCGTACTGATGCAAAAGAGATAGCGTCAATTGGGCATATGGGCTGACAAGAAGCACAGCCGGACCATCAGCAACGGCAGGCAAAACCAGGCAGCGACTATCGTCAAAGAGCGTTGTTGGAGTTTGCATCTGCTGAGCAAGATAGCTGATGGCTGTTTGTGTATAGATATCAGTAGTGACATAGATCCTATTCAAGTGACGTTGTTGGGCAAGCTGGTCTGCTTCTGTCAGGGCGCGTTGGAGCGATCCAAGATCATTATATGTTTTACCATGAAGGTTGGCACCATCCGTGGCATCGATCACGGCCGCAGTAGACGTCGTAATTTGAGCGATAATAGTCAAGGCAGCTATAGTGTATAGCGCATAATGGAGACCACGCCAATACCATGCATGCCGACGCGTCCAGCTGATCAAACGGTCAAAAAACAAGCCCATGAGGATAAAAGGGCCAGGCATAAGAATCAGGAGATAGTAGGGAAAAAGAACGACAGTATGGCGTAAGAGAAATAAGAGTGGTACGATCTGCCAGATACATAGAAGCGTTAAGCCGCATCTGTAAGGATCTGCACGAAAACCTATCCACCACTTTTTTAGCCATGAGAGAGGCTTTATCTCTCGCGGAGACGTCTGTTTCTCTTCATCACCTCGCAAAGTAGCAGCGACGTCGCGGCCATGTGGTCGAGGCCACAATGCCAGTCCTCCTGCTGTTACTAAACCTCCAGCAACCAGCAACCAGAGTATATAGCGGAGCCTGGAGAGAATGGGGGCAAACAGGCGCAAGCTTGATGCAGGATTTGCGGGTATTTGATAATAAGAGCTAAAGCCGTTAGGGCTGAGAAAGAATCTATAGAAGTAGATGACAAGGTTATCAACATGAGCATGTAATTTAGCTACATTTAGAACGATTGGCACATCTGAAAATTGTGATGAGAACTCCCATATAATATATGGTGAGAAGATGACGAGTAAAGCAACAAGAGCAAAGGCAAGGTCACGCCAGCGAATCGTGCCAGGTGCAAGTAGCATGGCAACTAACAGCGGAATGGCAAGCAGAGTGGAGGTTTCATGGAGTTGATAGCAAATGCCCAGGAGCAATACAGCCGGTAAAACCCAGCCTTTGCGCCGCTCTACGACGCCATAGAAGAGGGCAAACATGAACAGAACGATCAATGGTGCCAGCATGTTTTGTTGCCACAGGAAGCGTGAGTAGTTGAGGGGTTTGGCAGCGGCAGCATAGAGAAGAGCGGCGCATATTCCCGCAAAACGTCCATAGTAACGGCGCGTGAAAAAATAGGTGAGCAGCACCGCGATAGTATTGAGTAAGCCCACCATGACAACAGCCCATAAGGGATTGGCGCTCAAAGCAGCAGGAAGCATCAAGAGATCAATAACCGCGGGTGGGTTCTCAATGCCAATGGAGGCGCGAATACCAACAATAGGCACGAGTCCAAAATGGACAGCCTCACGTGCCAGGCCAAAAATCGCCGCCTGATCACCATCAAACTCAGAGGTATCGAGATAATAGAAACGTAAAAAGCCTGCTACCAGGGCAATGACATAAATTTCCCAGGAGTAAAGCCAGGGCAATATGTCCTGCATACCAGGACGTTTTGACAATTTGTCAGAGGAACCTGACTGTGAAGGCTTTTTTTTGGGGATGGCGAGGCTCATGCCAGTAAAACCTTCCGCACTGCATCGATGGTCGCCTCAACCATCGTCCCATCATTGCCTTGAGGAATACCCGTTATACTATCCTTCAGCAGGTTACCTGTGAGGATACCCACTACGCGTTCATCGCGTTTGATTACACCCCGTCCCACCAGCTTACGTATACCAGCAAGGGTTGCCGCGGAAGCAGGCTCGCAGCCAATACCGGCACAATCGATGACCCTTTTCGCTGCCAATATTTCTTCATCGGTTACTTCTTCAACAATACCATCGCTCTCTTCAATTACACGACGAGCGCGTGTATAGCTAACAGGGTTGCCAATTTTGATAGCTGAAGCCACAGTATGAGCTTGAACGTGTTCCCTTCTGGCAAAACCCTGTTTGAAGCTGCGGTAAAAGGGATTTGCACCTTCAGCTTGAATTGAAGCAAAGCGCGGTATATGGCTGATTAACGAGAGTTCATACGCCTGGCGAAAGGCTTTGCCGATCGCCGAAGTATTACCAAGATTACCGGCTGGCAGCACCAGCCAATCAGGAGGCTGCCAGTCAAGCTGTTGCAAGATCTCAAAGCCAATGGCTTTTTGTCCTTCAACACGGAAAGGATTCAGGGAGTTGAGCAAATAGATATCAAGTTCAGCGCAGACTTGTTCGACCAGTTGCATAGCGGCGTCAAAGTCGCCATCTATCTGGATGGTTGTCGCACCATAAGCCAGCGTTTGTGCCAACTTGCCACCAGCAACATTGCCTGCTGGCAAAAAGACAATACCGCGCATACCTGCCTGTGCAGCATACGAGGCAAGCGATGCGGATGTGTTTCCAGTTGAGGCACAGGCTACGGCCTGTGCGCCTAGCAAACGGGCCATGGTTACGCCTACAGTCATACCACGATCTTTGAAGCTACCCGTGGGATTTTCACCCTCATGCTTTAAAAAGAGTCGCTCCAGTCCAGCGTAAATACCAATCTGCCGGTGACCAACACGACTTGGACCACAGTTTTCCATCCCCACTGGGTAGAGCGTTGTATTGCCTTCGGGCCGACTAACGATGTATTGTTCAGGAGCCGGTAGGATTAGTTCACGATAGCGCCAGACACCACTATGGTCCAGCAAAAGTTTATCCGCGCTAGTAGACCAGATAGGAGGAATAGAGGCTCGCTCGTCAAAAATTTGACGCAACTTTGCCCCAGCAGGAGGTACCTGATCGCTATCAGTTTCAAAGTTCAAGTACTCATTAAGTGAAGGAGTTGTCTGGCTCTGGCTGCGAGGGCGGCTAAACTTCGTCTCTACGTCGAGGACACCGCCACAATCACAACGATAGCGCGGAGAAGCGCCAACCTCTATACCTGGATAGAGGGCGGCGCATTCGACACATCGCAATGAAACTGTACTTAAGGCCTCAACAGCCTCCGCGGCCTGGACATTATTGGTTAAGTGGGAGTTCTTCACTTGACCTGGCTGGTGGCCAGTAGAATTGGTCTTCATTACGGGCAGTTGCTTCCTTTCTCATGCGGCTCCGAGATGTATTGAGTATTCGTGCTCCATGCTGATCTGCACGTAAAATGGCTCCCGTTCCTTCAACGCCTGCCGCACGAGCAGTTTTCTGCATAGCTTGCAACACCTCTCTAAAACGAGAGCTGGCGAGAGCAATTAATGATGAGCCACCACCAGAAAGACTAGCTCCGTGTGCTCCGGCAGCAATTGCCGCATTGATAATATCAGGCATAGCCGGGAAAAGCGCCTGACGATATGGCTGGTGCAAGCGATCCTGCATAGCCTCGCCAATTAACTCATACCGCCCGGTCTGTAGCGCGGTCAGGAGTAATGCCACCCGCCCAGTATTAAAGGTCACATCGGCTTTTGAATAGCTAGCGGGCAATAACTTTCTTCCAGCTACCGTATCCATCGGAAATGATGGTGTGAAAATGATTGCCTTAAGCGCATCCGGAAACGGTGTTTTCACCGCGCGGATCTTTCCATCTACGTTGGTCGTTGCGACCAGGCCGCCTAATAAAGCAGGAGCCACGTTATCGGGATGATTGCCTGCTTCGGCCTCCACTGCTAGTTCTAATAGTTCTTCTTTGCTTGCAGCCCTGTCTTGCAAGCGCAAGAATTCATTCGCAACGACCAGTCCACCTACTACTGCGGTAGCACTGCTTCCGAGACCACAGCCAGGTGGAATGTGGATAATCATACGAATGCGCACAGCAGGCAGTTTCACCTGTTGTCGCTCAAATAGCAAAGCGAAAGAGCGAAAAAATAGGTTATCCGCTCCTGTAGAAAGGCCTGTGCCTAATGTACCTTGCACCTCAATACTTGGAAGATGCGGATCACCGCCGCTTTCTTCCACCTGAAAACGATTATAGAGTTGTAGAGCCAATCCCAGACTATCAAAACCTGGTCCCAGGTTAGCCGAGGTGGCTGGCGTTAAAACCGTGACTGAGGCAGGAAATACCAGTGCCATCGCCAGTACCCTGCCTTTCTGATGAAACACGCATAAATTATTCCTTTGTAGACAAGACTATTTTATCATGAATAACAACAATTGTAACTGCGTAAGTACGAAAGTCACACTTAGTAATCAGCCAGGACGGCACCTGTATTCGCCGAAGTGACCATTGCGGCATAGCGACGCAGCCATGAGCTCTTCACACGCTCACGGGAGTAAGAAACCGTCTTGAGGCGCTGCTGGATTTGTTCGGGAGTCAGCTCTACATCGAGGCGACACTCGAACAGATCGATGTTGATCATATCTCCATCAAGCAGGGCTGCAATAGGACCACCAGCAGCCGCCTCAGGAGAAACGTGACCAATGCATGCTCCACGGGTACCGCCAGAGAAACGACCATCGGTGATAAGTGCCACTTTCTCGCCCAGGCCCATACCCATAATGTTCGCAGTGGGTGCAAGCATCTCTTGCATACCTGGACCTCCGCGTGGCCCCTCATAGCGAATTACCACGACATCTCCAGCCTGGACCTGACCATTCAAGATGCCCGCACAGGCTTCTTCCTGAGAGTTGAAGATTCGTGCCGGGCCGCAGTGACGCTTCATCGTGGGCGCTACAGCTGCTACTTTGACTATAGCTCCATCAGGCGCAAGATTACCAAAGAGGACTGCTAATCCGCCCCGCTCACTATGTGGATTGTCCAGGGGATGGATAACTTCAGGATCTTCGATCTGAGCATCGGCAATATTCTCACCCAGTGTCTTCAGGGTGACGGTAGGTCGATCCAGGTTCAGCGCTCCTGGTTTCTGCGCAAGTTCGTGTAAAATTGCGCTGATTCCTCCGGCGCGGTTCACGTCTTCCATATGCCACTGACCAGAAGGGCTGACTTTGCAGATATGTGGGGTGCGAGCCGCGACCTGGTTGATACGTTCCAACGAATACTCTATACCGGCTTCACGGGCCAGGGCCAGGGTATGTAAAACTGTATTTGTTGAGCCACCCATGGCCATATCAAGGGCAAAAGCGTTATCAATGCTCTCAACATTGACGATCTTGCGCGGTGTCAAATTTGCTTCAATCAAACGCATGATCATATGGCCCGCTTTCCGTGCCAGTTCTTTACGTTCCTCGCTTATCGCAAGATATGATCCATTGCCTGGCAAGGCCAGACCAAGGGCCTCCATCAGGCAGTTCATAGAGTTGGCAGTAAACATCCCGGAACACGAGCCGCACGTTGGGCAAGCCTGCTGTTCCAGTTCCAATAATTCCTGGTCATTGATCTTACCTGCCTGATATGCTCCCACGCCTTCAAAGATGCTAATAAGGTCAACAGAACGCCCATCAGCTAACTTACCCGCAGCCATTGGTCCGCCGCTAACAAAAATAGTGGGAATATCGATGCGCATGGCAGCCATAAGCATGCCAGGCACGATCTTATCACAGTTGGGTATACAGACCATACCATCAAATCGATGAGCCTCAACCATCGTCTCAACGCAGTCCGCGATCAATTCTCGGCTGGGCAACGAGTATTTCATGCCAATATGTCCCATAGCAATACCATCATCAACCCCAATGGTATTAAATTCAAATGGGACGCCTCCTGCTGCACGAATGGCCTCTTTGACAAATTTACCAAAAGCTTGCAGGTGTACATGTCCTGGCACAACATCGACATACGAGTTGCAGACGGCAATAAACGGTTTTTGAAAATCGTTTTCACCAACTACACCGGTCGCGCGCAGCAATCCCCGGTGTGGAGCTCGCTCAAAACCGAGCTTGATCTGATCTGAACGCATATTTATTCCTTCTGGATTTGCTCCTACTAATTCTCATAAACTGGTGTTACCCAGTCACGATACCGCTCATCCTCACCCCGGCAAGCTTTGAGATAGCTCGCTTGCAGTTGCATGGTGAATGCTCCAGGGCGTCCTGTTCCCACCGGCCGATTGTCTACGCTCGCGACCGGTGAAACCTGCACGCCAGTTCCACACAAGAACATCTCATCAGCGGCATAAAGTTCTGTGCGATCAATGCGCCGCTCTTCCACCGTCATACCAAACTCTTTACCGACCATCTCAATCAAACAGTTGCGCGTGATACCCTCAAGAATATCATCAGAGATGGCAGGCGTAATAAGTTTACCCTTGCGGAGGATAAAAAGATTGCATGAGCTGCCCTCAGAAACGAAGCCGTCGTGGGTGAGCAAAATAGCTTCATCAAAGCCCGCGGCAGTGGCATCATCTACAGCAAGAGAGCTATTGATGTATGCTCCCGAAACCTTGGCACGGATAGGCATAGCGTTACTGTTGGCGCGCCGCCAGGATGAGGTACAGACCCTCAAGCCAGCATCGATGTCAACATAGTTGCCCATGGCAAATGTATAGATAGTGACGGCGTCTTCGAGCGAATTCAATGTGAGTTTGATTGTGCGTGCTGCTTTATATGTCAATGGGCGCACGTAGACATCCGAACGATAGCCATGCTTACGCACGAGTTCAACCGTGATCTGGCAGAGATCATCAACGCTTTCGCGCGGATGCATGCGCAGAGTATTCCAGGAATCGGCCATACGTTCATAATGTTCCCGCAGTTTGAGCAGGTAGAGTTGTCCCTGATCAGCATTCCAATAAGCTCGAATACCTTCAAAGCAGGCGGTACCATACTGTAATGCATGGGTTGTTACGCTTATTTTGGCTTCACTCATGGGAACAATCTTCCCTTCAAAGTAAGCATAGCCTTCTTCAAGGTCAAGAACAGGTACCCTGGGTGCCTCTGCTTTTACCGGCTGGCCGTTATTTTGTGTTGGCGAAGCGTGAGTCTGTGTCACGAAGTTGCTCCTTGGGTTCAAGACCGTTGTGGGGACCTGGTGTATCGCGTCCAAATTAGTATGAACGCGATACACCAGGTTCCTACAAAGCGTAGGTCATACACCAGCGGGTGTTTCCATTCCACTTTCGACAATATAAAGCAGATCGGAGTCAGTAATATGCTTTTTATAATCAGCCATACTGACAAAACGACGATAGGCTACTTTGAGCTGTTCTGCAGTGAGTTTATAGCCCAGTTGCCGTAAACGAGCATCGAGACCGTGCCGCCCAGAGTGTTTGCCCAGAACCAGTTTGGTGTCGGTCCAACCCACAGATTGAGGGGTCATGATCTCATAGGTCAGGCGATGCTTGAGCATACCATCCTGATGAATACCCGCTTCATGAGCGAAGGCATTTGCTCCAACTACGGCTTTATTAGGTTGTACAGGAATACCTGTCAAGTTACTTACAAGTTGGCTGGTGGGCAATAACTCGAGCGCATTGACACGTGTATCGACATTCCCAAAAACTTCTGGGCGGGTACGCAAGGCCATAACGACCTCTTCTATCGCGGTATTACCCGCCCGCTCGCCGATACCGTTAACAGTAACCTCAACCTGGCGCGCACCAGCTTTAATAGCTGCCAGAGTGTTTGCTGTCGCCATACCTAGATCATCGTGACAATGGGCGCTCATAACCACATCTTCCATACCCGGCACACGTTCACGCACGTAACGGAAGAGGGATTCATATTCATGAGGTAGAATATACCCCACTGTGTCAGGTATATTGATAGTTGTGGCTCCCGATTTGATTGCGGCTTCAAAAACACGACAGAGATAGTCCCAATCGCTGCGAGTGGCATCCTCCGCGGAAAATTCAACGGTAGGGCAGAGATTGCGTGCGTAGGCAACCATAGCCGTTACCTGTTTGAGAGCATCCTCAGGCCCCATTTTCAACTTATGTTTGAGATGAATTTCAGAGGTGGCAAGAAACACATGAATTACTGGTTGCTCGGCTCCACGAATTCCTTCCCAGGCTGCGTCGATATCGCTGGTATTTGCACGTGCGAGACTCGCAATAGCCACACCAGAAGTACGACGAGCAATCTCTTTGACCGCTGCCAGATCACCGGGTGAGGAAGCAGAGAAACCCGCCTCAATGATGTCGACGTTGAGGCACTCAAGTTGTTCGGCGACCTGGATCTTCTCCTCGGTAGTCATGGTAGCGCCCGGTGACTGTTCACCATCACGCAAAGTTGTATCAAAAATTCGAATTTTCGTTGGCTCTGTCATGATTATTTCCCTTGTTCTCAGTTCTTTGTCTTTGCTTCGGCAATCTCAGGTTTCTTTACGGGTGAGTTCAACCAGGGCATCATGGCGCGTAGTTCACTACCTACCTGCTCAATCTGGTGCTGGGCATTGCTACGGCGCATGGCCTGGAAACTGGGGCGACCAGCCTGATTTTCTAGAATCCAGCGTGTGGCAAAGCTGCCGTCCTGAATTTCGTGCAGGACCTTGCGCATTTCTTCACGTGTGTGCTGATCGATGATGCGCGGTCCTGAAACATAGTCACCATACTCGGCGGTATCGCTGATCGAGTAGCGCATGTAGCCCATACCACCCTGATACATCAGGTCTACAATGAGTTTCATTTCGTGCATACATTCAAAGTACGCTACCTCTGGCTGATAACCGGCCTCGACCAGGGTCTCGAAACCTGTGCGGATCAGGGATGTAACGCCACCGCACAAGACAGCTTGTTCACCAAAGAGATCAGTTTCGGTCTCTTCGGCAATAGTTGTGCGCAAGACGCCTGCTCTTGTACAGCCGATCGCACGGGCATAGGCCAGGGTCATAGCCTGTGCATTCCCTGTGGCATCCTGATGAACAGCCCATAGAGCGGGAACGCCGACACCCTCCGTGAAAAGACGGCGCAGCATATGGCCGGGGCTTTTAGGGGCAACCATCGCGACGTCCACATCGGCGGGTGGAACTATCTGCGAGTAATGCAGGCTGAAGCCATGAGCTGTCATGAGCATTTTGCCGGGTGCCAGGCCAGGACGAATATCTCGCTCAAATACTTCGCGGTGATGCTGATCCGGAATAAGAATCATGATGACATCAGCCTGCTCTGCTGCCACAGCGGCTGTTACAACCTCGAGACCATCGGCTTGCGCTTTTTCACGGCTCTTACTGTCTGTGGGTAGTCCCACAACGACATTGCAGCCGTTATCGCGCATATTGAGGGCATGGGCATGACCCTGGCTCCCATAGCCAATGACGGCTATCCGTTTGCCTTGTATAAGTTCGAGCTTGGCATCCGCGTCATAGTAAACGTTTGGCATAATTGTGTTGTTCTCCTTCAATAAATCAAATTACTGGGGACCGTATGGGTCACTCCTAAGATATACTCATTGCTCTCACCTGAGAGGCATTCATACAGCTTTAGATATTGCCGCTACCGCGGGTCATTGCCAGGCAACCTGTACGAGCGACTTCACGAACACCGTAAGGCTGCAACTGCTCAACCAATTTTTCAACTTTATCAATGCTGCCTGTTACCTCAAAGGTAACAGTTTCCTGGTCCATATCTACTGGATGTGCACCGAAAAGATGACCTAGCTCAATGATCTCAGGCTGCTGAGATACCCCACTATTCACTTTAATAAGTGCTAATTCTCGTGAAACTGCCTGTTCTGCTGACAGGTTAATAACACGTCGGACATCGACAATTTTGCGTAGCTGCTCCACTAGCTGTTCGACTCCCACTTCGGAGTCGTCCATCATGACCGTGATGCGTATCACATTTGGAACTTCACTTCGTCCGATGGTTAGAGTCTGCATATTTGAACGTCGACGACGAAGCAGACCTACGATACGGTCAAGTGCACCGTGACGGTCATCAGCGAACACGACCAGGATATGTGAGCGCCCACCACCTTGGGGAGCATTCTCCTGACCGGCTCGCGCAGGGGAAGCAGTCTGATTAGTCATGGCTCTTGCTTTCCTCTCCAGTTTCTTCAATCATAGTGGTGATACTAGCGCCAGGAGGAACCATAGGATAGACATTTGACTCTGGCTCAATCACAAAATCAATAATCACAGTCCCCTCTGTGTGCATCGCAGTATGAATTGCCGCCCGTACATCCTCGCGCCTGGTGATACGCATACCGGTCAGTCCATAGGCATCGGCAAGCTTCACATAGTCGGGGCCAGTTATAGGCGTCTCCGAGTAGTTACCCGAGTGGAAGAACTGCTGCCACTGACGTACCATCCCCAGGTAACCATTGTTCATAATAGCAACTTTGACCGCGATACCCTGCTGTCGCAAGGTAGCTAATTCCTGGATATTCATCTGAATGCCACCATCGCCAGCTACAGCCCACACAGAGTCGTCCGGCATACCCATTTTGACGCCCATGGCGGCAGGCAGAGCAAAACCCATCGTACCCAGGCCACCAGAGGTAATGTGGCTATTGGGCCGGGTCCATGAATAACAGCGGGCTGTCCACATCTGGTGCTGTCCCACATCAGTGACAACGATAGCCTCTCCACCTGTTTCAGCTCGAATCGCATCCAGAATGGATATTGGGTCTGGATACTCCTGGTTGCGTTTAACCTGTGTACTGCGCTCGGCATCACGAGCTTCCCAGGTACGAATTTCATTCATCCATGTAGCATGGTCCGCGGGTTTGACTGCTTCGGTTAAAGCAGCCAGAGCTTCCCTGGCGTCGGCCACTATAGGTACAGTGGCAACCTTGACCTTGTGCATCTCAGATGGATCAATGTCAATATGAATAATGTCAGCCTTTGGAGCAAATTCGCTCACTTTGCCCGTAACCCGGTCATCGAAGCGCAGCCCAACACCCACAATGAGATCAGCTTGACCGATGGCGCGGTTGACATGGGCGGGGCCATGCATACCAGGCATACCAATGGCCAGAGGATGAGTCTCAGGAAAAGCGCTGAGGCCGAGCAGGGTGGTAATCACAGGGATATTCGTCTTTTCAGCGAACGCACATAATTCAGCATAAGCATTCGCCAGGATAATACCGTGACCCGACATAATGAGTGGACGTTGCGCAGTGGCAATCAACTTGGCAGCTTGCTCAATGGACGCGCTTGAAAGCTCAGGTGCGCGGGTAGTACGAAAATACTCAAGCGATTTGACCGCATCCATGGGACGATAGAATGTTTTGCTGAATTGGACGTCTTTCGGAATGTCTATCAGCACAGGTCCTGGACGACCACTAAGCGCCAATTTGAAGGCTTCGCGAACCGTATCGGCGAGATCTTCAACATTACGCACCAGGAAGTTATGCTTGGTGATTGGCTGTGTCACTCCGATGATATCGGTCTCCTGGAAAGCATCACGCCCAATTAAATTTCGCGCCACCTGTCCGGTAATGGCAACAATGGGTGTAGAGTCCATAAAAGCGGTCGCCAGTCCCGTGACCAGGTTGGTGGCACCTGGACCACTTGTTGCGACACACACGCCTACTTTGCCAGTTGCACGAGCATAGCCATCGGCAGCATGTGCTGCTGCCTGTTCATGTCGCACCAGAATATGACGCAAGGATGGATAAGAAGTCAATGCATCATAAAAAGGCATAATTGTGCCGCCAGGATAGCCAAACAGTAAATCAACACCTTCACGCATCAGAGCCTCACAAAGAATATGGCTACCTGCCAGTTCGCGCATTTCGTCTGTATGCTGTTGAGTCGTGCTCTCAGTCGCGTGGCCAGCGGGAGCAAATGGGGCTGTATTCTGCTTTTGGGCAATAGATGTAGTAATACCCATAAATAATAACTCCTTTCGCGTTTCACCGAGATTAAAACCAGGAAAAAACAATAAAACAACGAGGACCGTCCGTACCGGGAGGTCCTCGTTGTTAGGTTACCTTCTTTGGATTGGTTGCGCCGTTGCTTCCTTTTAGTCTCCCTGCGTTGTACTTGTGCCTGTTCCCTTGATAAGCCCTACCAGATCAAATTGTCCGGTAAGGCCGCTAAGGCTAATAAGGACACCAAGAAGAACGAGGGTAAGGCTAAGGAAAAGCACCGCAGCAATTAAAGAAACCGACGTGTATACGTCGGTTCTGAAAATAATGATGCTTGCAGCAGTAGTCATGCACATAAAAGGCATACAAGAGGGCATACGTCTCGCGCGGTCACGACCAGCAAACACCGCTGGCTGATAACGAGCGCAATTTGTTGCGGACATGGACTTACTCCAATACTGCTGCGTAAAACTCTTCTTAAGACATTTTATCAATCCAGTAACTACAACAGCAACCTTGCTGGAGTTTTTCTATATGATTGTCTTCTGTTGTTTCTGAGCATACACGAAGTACCTATCACTTGTCAACCCCATAATTTTAGAGTTCAGGTGATGAAACGATATTTTTTGCAGAAATTCGGGCATTCTATAATACATATGTCATCTGTAAGGCAACGCTTCTCCTGAGCTCTCAATAACATGTACGGCATTGATCCTGTAACATATGGGTCATATGACACTGATCGGTAGGATACGTTGGGTATATACTATTCCACAATAGATGTGTTCTATCGTTATGATAGTACTTAATACATTTCTGATTATATCGACATCCGGAGATACCGGACGATGAAGGAGGCACTATGTTACGTGGTCTCTATCGATTTTACCTCTACGTGGTCTTTATTGCTATGTTGTTCTTCGCGGTCAGTGGGGTACAACGTGTTCTGCAAATATTGCTGGCGCAGACGCCACTCAAAAGCCAGTATGAGACGGCACCAAGTCACAGCGATGTGGTACAGGCGGTCGTTTATGCCGCGATAGCAGTGTTTACTGCGGCAATCATCGGCGGGTTACACTACTGGCTGATCCGTCGTGATATACGCAGCGATGCCAGTGCAGGGAGTGGCGGCATCCGCTCATTCTTCTTGAACTTTGTCGAGGCTATCATCCTACCGATAGCCGTAGGCACAGGTGCGTTTTCGATTACCATGTTTGGGATACAAAACTCTTATGGCTCAACTAGCGCAATTTCCTACACGATTACGACCCTTGCCGCGTTCGCATTTCTCGAATGGGAACGCCGGCGTTCCCAGGCTGGCCCTGGTGCGCCGATCATCTTCCAACGCCTGCATCTCTATGGTGTGCAACTTATTCTACTCTTCATCCTCACCACTAGTTGGCTCAGTACAATAGGGCAACTTTTCGATAGTCTCTTCTTTGGCGGCCGTGGAACCCATACAACACCATGTGGCGGCTTTAGTACCTGTCCCGGTTCCGGTCCAAACTTGCTCAGCTTAGTCCTCAGTATGCTCCTGGTTGTGTTTTTCTGGCTTGGCTATAGCTTTTTGAGTCGCGACGATACATCGTCGATGATACGGCGCGTCATGCATCTTATCAGCCTGGGATATGGTATTATCTTTATCATTATTGGTATATACCGCGGTCTGGAATTAATAGTTCTTGCTCTTCTCAAAATGCCTGCCGACTTGAGCAACTTTTCGGGACCATTCGCCGAATACGATGTGCTCTCACCGCTAAGCCTGGGTGTATTGATCATTGCCGCATATGGGTTATGGTTGCGCAAGGCAGCACACACCCAACCCCAAAAAGAAGAGACAACAGTATCCTTGATTGGTCATGCCATCGCGGCAGCTCTGTTCGGTGTAACCTTCTGGTATGGATGTGGACTGCTTATATTCAATTTGCTAGAGCAAGCTGCGCCTTCAAACACGAAATTGACGACCGAAGGATGGGCCACAGCTTATGCCGTTCTATTCAGTGGCATCGCCTACATTCCCCTGGATATATTCTTACGCAGGCGCAGCGAAAAGTTGGGGATAGGTGCGCCCCTGCGAGGCTTCGTTTTCGCTCTCTTAGGAGGCGGGATCCTGGCGCTTGCCATTGGTGGAGCAACGGCGCTTTATGCATATGGTACATCCTTGCTAGGCACACCTTTTGACAACTGGCCCTACGTGGCCCATGGCGGTGCAGCTGCCTTCATAGTTGGTGTAGCTGTCGTAGCCATTTACTCCTGGGTAAGCCTGCGCGAGAATTTCTTTGGCCGCTCCAAGAAGCAACAACCGGCAGCAGTTGTTGCACCTTCACCGGCAACAAACCCAACAGAAGTCGCACCTGCCGTACCATCTGAAACTTCGCAAGAAGCCCCGACAGCACAAGCCATCCCGCTTATCTCTACTTCTATTGCGGAAATTGTGGATGCCCTGCTTGCTGGCAAAATCACACGCAGCGAAGCTATCACACGTATTGAGGCACTGGTAGAACAGAAGGTATAAGGCAACGAACTTCAGTGCATATATATCTTTGAGAAGGAACGGATGGTTGTGATCTGGTTTTTGCCCTCGATACTGCAATTCAAGGCTGCTTCAGAGCAAGCGGGTAGTTGCGCAGACAGGTATATATTGCGCCTGTACGCCCAGGCTCGCTCTTCATGACGCTTACCTGTTGTACATGAGACACGGCAGAGGAAGGGGCAAACTGTGGTGAATGCAAAATACGCTGGAGGCGTTGTTGCTCTTCGGCTTGCAAGGATATCTTGATGCGAGCCAGAGTCAGGTGGGGAGAAAAGGCACGTTTCTCAACCTCAAATCCTCGTTGTTCGAGCTCCTTGTTGAGAGCGCGGTGCACATTTTGTAACCTTCCTGAGGTTTCCTCGATACCCACCCAGAGCACACGTGGTTGACGGGGAGAACCAAAGATACCTAGATGAGAAAGGCGATAATCAAAAGGAGCACCATGCTGCGCGGCAACCTCGGCAGCCTGGGAGGCCTGCAAAAGCTGTTCATCGCTCAATTCACCAAGAAAAGCCAGGGTCAGGTGAATCCCGCTGGGATTCACCCAACTAAATCTGGGCAGCTCCGCGGCTACCTGGCGAATTGTCTCGCGCAGGTGGCGCTGCAGAGCTTCATCGAGTTCAAGAGCGATAAAGGTACGTGTCATGCTGCAAACAACATTTCATCCAATTCTTTGCCATCAATGGTTTCAACCTCGATCAGATGCTCAGAGATGGCAATAAGTTTGTCCTTGCGCTCACGCAGGATATTGAGCGCGGTGGCATAGGCCTGCTCGACCAGAAGGCCAACCTCTTGATCAATTTTGGCCGCCGTCTCCGCACTGATAGAAGCGCTGCCATCAGCATTCTGCTTAAGGGCAACATTACCCAGGGGGCTCATACCAAACTCACAGACCATACGCCGGGCAACATTGGTAACATACTCGATATCCTGGCTGGCTCCTGTCGTGATATCACCGAAGATAATCTCCTCAGAGGCACGTCCACCCATTGCACCGGCCATCTTTGCCAGCAGTTCCGAACGGCGCATCAAGTAGCGATCCTCAGAGGGAGCCTGGACAGTGATACCAAGAGCCATGCCTCTGGCGATTGCCTGTACCTTGCGCACAGGGTCCGCACCTGGCATGGAACGCATGACAATCGCATGACCTACTTCATGATAGGCTATAATTGATTTTTCAGCCTCAGTGATCACGCGGCTCTTGCGCTCTGGTCCGGCCATCACACGCAGGATTGACTCGTCAAGGTCAGACTGATCGATCAGAGTTTTGCTATAGCGTGCCGCTAGCAGGGCAGCCTCGTTCAAAAGATTGGCAAGGTCAGCACCGGAGAAACCTGCCGTCTGGCGTGCCAGTTCATGCATGGTCACATCGCTATGCAAAGGCTTGCCCTTGGCATGGACTTCAAGAATAGCGAGACGACCACGAATATCTGGCTTATCAAGCATGACCTGGCGGTCAAAGCGGCCTGGACGCAGGAGAGCAGAGTCAAGCACATCTGGACGGTTCGTGGCAGCAATGACCACAACATTGGCCTGTTTGTCAAAGCCATCCATCTCCACTAACAATTGGTTGAGCGTCTGTTCACGCTCGTCATTACCACCGGGACCTGAGTTGTTACGCTGGCGTCCGACAGCATCAATTTCGTCGACAAAGACAATGCAGGGAGCATGTTCTTTGGCTTCTTTGAACAAGTCGCGCACGCGCGCTGCACCGACACCCACAAACATTTCCACAAATTCAGAGCCGCTCACACTGTAGAAGGAGACTCCCGCCTCGCCTGCAACGGCCCGCGAAATAAGCGTCTTACCTGTGCCAGGAGCACCAACAAGGAGCACACCTTTGGGGGTTCTTGCCCCCATAGCGGTAAAACGCGCTGGATGTTTCAAAAACTCAACAATCTCTTCAAGCTCTGTTTTAGCTTCTTCGACGCCGGCAACATCCCGGAAAAGCACAGAGGGACGTGATTCGTTAAAACGCTTGGCTTTTGAACGAGCAAAAGGTGTTGCTTGCCCACCTATGCCGCCCATACCACCAACACCTCGACGCATGATAAAGATTATGCATCCCACTACTAGAGCTATCAATAGCACCTCAGCCAAAGATTGCTGCCATTGCGTACTTTGTCCATTATCAATGGAAACAGTGACGCCGTCATGCCGAAGTATATCTGTAACTATCTCCCCATCTTCTTTATATGCATGATACTTTTGACCATTCGTACCTGTAGCCATAATATCGTTGCCACTAATCACTACCGACTGTAACTTGTGATGGTCAGCCATATTAAGCACATCAGTAATGGGCTTGTCTATCGTGTTATTACGCCCTAAAGATACATTTGCAACACGTGAGATGATAAAACCTAAGACGATAACACCTATGACAGCAAGGGCAATTGGAGCGCCATAGCGCACTAAACGCGAACGTTTCTTAGTGGCCTTTTGAGGAGTTGGGCCCTTGGGATTCTGGTCATCTTGTCGAGGTAATTTCATGCAGCCTTACTACACCCTTCTATGTTTAGAACACACAGATATACACTTCTTTTACTGGAGTATATGTTTCTTTTTGTATCTTGGTACGTCTTTGTAACTCAAGTTAACAATATGGAACTAGTATAGCCCACAAGGTACAGGTAATCAAGCACTTGTCTACCTGGTTCGCTTCGAATTAGTACCATTGGTATATTTACATCTTAATTGACCATATATATTACGATTGTCCAGCGTACTTGCTCACTTATATAGGCAATTCATACTCTCTCGTCCGAATATAAGGAGGAAGCGTCATGAAAGCGTTATGAGCCTCGTCAGAGGAACGTCCACCTCCTCTCGTCGATCCGCTCAGCTTCCCCTCTTTTGCAGTGAGGAAATGCTCTCCCACGATGTTAGTTTCGTCTTTCTCAACACATTGGTGTCTGATATCAAATCCTGATGATTACTGTACATTTAATCGGCCAGAGAAGCCAACTCGCTGTCACGCGAAAGTACACTGATTAACCGGATTTGGTATGACAGGACTTGAAAGCCGCTAGTGCAACTTGCTACGAGCGAACGCTGAACACGCTCGCATACCATAGGCATCGGAAGCTGCGCTGCTGGCGGCGACTAGTCCAAACGAACAAAGGAATATTAGTCATGTCTTGAATACTGCATCACTCATGATGCCCTTGAACGTGATAAAATAAACAAAGATGACTGGCTAGCTCACAACTGTCATTAACAATGCTGTTCTCTATTAGATTTGAGGAGCATGTGGTATGCAAGAACATCCATTACTGCCTGAACCAGTACAAACTGCGATTACGCAAGTTATGCAAATAGGCTCACGCACTCAG